>OJBY01000010.1_pt1 | contig 188961 bp, 166 predicted proteins | sample 1591731 | NCBI WGS metagenome assembly OJBY01 (sample SAMN05416837, study PRJEB24817) | seawater metagenome | isolation source: Sea water | place: Canada:Atlantic | collected 2013-07
ATTCAAACAATTCAAACAATTCAAACAATTCAAACAATTCAAACAATTCAAACAATTCAAACAAAATTTCGCCATGACCAAGCTATTGCTGCTGGCTTGTAGCTTATTGACTCCCTCGTTTTCCTATAGCGCTGATTTACCTAAGACAATTTCTGAAGAAATAGCTCAAAAAACCAATGTCGAGCTTTATATTGCTGATTCCGGCATTCCTTGGGGAATGGCGTGGACACCACAAGGCGACATGCTTATTACCATGCGTGGTGGAAGCCTAAAGTTAATTGAAAGCGGGCAAAATAATGCAGCAGATATTGCAGGCTTGCCAAAAATATCAACGGGTGGTCAAGGAGGGCTGCTTGATATTACTTTGCATCCTGATTATGCCAACAACGGTTGGTTATATTTTTCCTATGTGAAAGCCGATAGCAAGGGCAATCGAAGTACCGCGATAATGCGAGCCAGATTAAATAGCACTAATTTAAGTGATCAAGAAGATATTTATGTCTCCAATGCCTATAGCAGAAAAGGCTCTCACTTTGGTAGTCGGCTAGCTTTTGATAACCAAGGTTACCTGTATTTCTCTATCGGAGATCGCGGGCAAAGAGCTATTAATCCACAAAATATCACACGTGATGCCGGAAAAGTTTATCGAATCCATGATGATGGTCGTATCCCCGCAGACAACCCATTTGTTAATGACAGCAGTGCTAAAGGTGCTATTTATTCATTTGGGCATCGTAATCCGCAAGGTATGGCAATGCATCCGTCAACAGGAAAGATTTGGAGCCATGAACATGGCCCTCGTGGTGGTGATGAAGTTAACTTAATTGATAAAGGTAAAAATTATGGTTGGCCAATAATTAGCTATGGCATTAACTACTCGGGTAGTAAGTTTACTGAGCTAACTAAAAAGCAGGGAATGGAGCAACCACTTTGGTATTGGGACCCATCTATTGCGCCATCAGGAATGACTTTTGTGACCAGTGACAAGTATCCAAATTGGCAAGGGAATATGTTGGTTGGCTCACTAAAGTTTGGTCAAATTGTCATGTTAACTTTAAACGGTGAACAGATTATCAAAGAAGAAGTTGTAAAAGATAACCTGACCCGTGTGCGCAATGTTAAGCAAGGCCCTGATGGCTATATATATGTTGCGGTGGATGGCAAGGGGATTTATCGGTTAATCCCCAACTAAATTTTTTAATTTAGATAGCTTGGTTAGTATTCGATCTTACAAATTAAAAAATGGAGTTTTATATAAACTGACAAATCACACCTCTTTTTTAATTAATAAAGGGCTGCTATTCCGACAGAGCAGCCATTAAGTATTTGTTGAGCTTTACGACAACAGCTAGCCAAAAGCGGAAGTTAGATTTTGAGTTAAAAACGGCAGAACAGAGATCCTAAAGCTTCCTTTTTTACTTAGAAATTTACATCTATTCATATCGGAAATTATGCCTAACATTTTGCACTGAATTTGATCTCAAATCTCCAAAGCGGGCATTGAATCATGTAAGTTTCAAAATAAATTTAGAGTGTTAAATCTAACTCACATTTAGCCCCCTAACCTCTTAGAGAGCCAATCATTTTATCTCAAGCGATAAATACATAGTAAGGTGTAGGAAGTCCCGTTTGACAATACCAATAAAATATCAGTTGTTGGCATTTATCAAAAGTAACATTGAATACATTATTAGCAAACCACGACTACATTAAGCTATGATTATAAAGTAATAGGATGGATAATATTTTGAAAAATAATCAAGCTAAAAAAATAATCAACTTTTTTGTCTTTACTGAAAATAAAGACTTATATAACTGGGTTGATGCTAGTTTAAATTTGGGTAACCTTCCTGTTAACAATGTCACCCACTGCACAACACAGAAGTTAAATTATGACATTGTTGATGCTAAGGATATTAATATTTTTATAGTAGATGAATTTGTTTACCCAAGATTGTTATCTAAAATTAAAACTGTTTTCTCATTATCTCAATATAATTTTTCAATTTTAGTTTTAACAGATTCAAAAGCCTCTAAAAATATTAAAACTTTAAACTTAGCTACCATTGATTTTGTACCATGGGATAGTCTCACCGTATTTTTATTCGAACATTTAATTAATTCATTAATTCGTGATTTTGAACAGAATCAGATATTACAGAATTTAGCCCATTATGATCCTTTAACCAAAGCAGCTAATCGTAGGCTGTTTGATGATAGAGGAAATCAAATTGTAAAAAGATCTAAACGTCATAAAGAGCCACTTACATTGATACTATTTGATTTAGATGACTTTAAAATAGTGAATGATACTTTTGGCCATGAAATAGGAGATTCACTTCTTATAAAGTTCACCGAAATTGTAGATAAATGCAAACGAGATACTGATACTTTAGCGCGTCTTGGTGGTGATGAATTTGCTCTTTTACTACCCAATACCTCTTCAGATAATTCGAAAGTAATTATAGATAAAATTATTAATTCATTGTCAAAAGAATACATATTAAATAATAATAAAGTACTTATTAAAGCTTCTATTGGAGCTGTTTCTACACCAGCTCAACCTCCCTTAAATTTAAATTTTCAAAGCTTAATTAAAAGCGCTGACATGGCAGTTTATGAAGCCAAGAAAGTAAAAGGAACATCAGTGCATTACGTTTCACCATTTTAAATCTATAATTAAATTACTCGACTCAGTTCAATCACTTTTTTTGATTAAATTAAGCAATTTATTGCGTTTGATTGTTTTTATTATTTCCATAAAATACCTCATATATTTTAATTGTGTTGAAAACGTAAATGAAAAAATCATACGATAGAAGTGTAGACATACTTGTTGTTATATTCATTTTATTAAGTTTAATTATTTCCAGTTTTGCTTTAGCTTCAACAGAAGAAGCTGAAAGTAAAGTTAAACGTGTTTTTGAACAAATAGAATCATCACTATCTTCTTTAAAGAGTAAAAACGAGTTCACTAAAACTAATATTAGAACTGAATTAACTAAGTACTTTCTACCTGAAGTGAATAGCCAGTATTTTAGTTATAAAGTGCTTAGTAAAAATCTCCCTAAAATATCAAAAGAACTAAAAGTTGAATTTGTTACGGAGTTAACATCCCAATTAATCAATACATACAGCCACTTACTAACTAAATATAACGATGAAAGTATATCTGTTGGTAGAGGAGTATTGTCAAAAAGTGGAAAAATAGCCATGGTCAACTTGACAATAGTAGGCAAAAATAAATCAAACAAAGCCGTTGTTAAATTACTAAAATCTAGTGACGAAAACTGGAAGTTTTTTGATATTGTTGTAGAAGGCATTAGCTTGATTGATACAAAACAGGCTGAGATAAATTCTAGTATCAATAAATTGGGCGTAGAAGCGACACTTCAACACTTAAAAGAAATAAATAGTAGAAATATTACCCCCTCCTAAACAAAACTAAGTAGTTAAAATATCGCCATGGATTTACTTAATAGAACAATTAATCTGCCTCAGATAACTGAGTTACTTTTAAATAATAAGCTAGTGATAACCACAATGTTTATTGCTGTTTTTTTTATAATTAAGCGCCTAATCGTAGAAATAATTAAAAAAAAGTCGAACCAGAGTAAACGAACAAAAATTAATTTAGTAAATAATTTATTTACCATATTAATGATTATTGCAATTTTTAATATTTGGTCTGAAGAAATTCAAAAGTTTGCCTTTTCCATTGCTGCTTTTATTGTAGCTATTGTTTTAGCTACAAGAGAGTTTATTCAATGTTTCATTGGCTTTATATATCTACTCTCAAGCCGACCGTTTCGTATTGGCGATTGGGTGCAAGTAGGTAATTATTGTGGAGAGGTTCATTCAACCGACTGGGCAAAATTAACACTTTTAGAGGTAGACAAAGATGACTATCAGTACACAGGTAAAACTCTTTATTTACCTAATAGCCAACTTATTACTTCTGTTATAAAGAACCTTAATTTTCTAAAGCGATATGCTATGCATCATTTTACGATTGTGCGTGATGCTAGCGTCAATCCGTTTGAATTTTTGGACACATTAAATGAAAAAGCACGGTTATATTGTGATGACTTTAACGATGTTGCCATTCGTTATAATCAACTTATAGAGAGTCGGTTAGACATTAATATTTCTGGCCCAGAGCCACATATTCAAGTAGCGACATCTGATATAGGTGATACCCAAGTATTTTTTACTATTTTTTGTCCAACAGAAAAAGCAATGGAAATAGAACAAAAACTTACCTCAGATTTTATGAAGCTATGGTTCGAACATAAAATTTTTGTTTCGGTTAAGTGATCAAAAATTCAGAAGTAACTTTATTGTTTTCTATGGATAATAAAGTGCTTCTCTCAACTTTTGTCCAGTGTGCTTTAATATCGGACAACGGCTCTGAAGACACGATAATATTATCTTCACTTTGACAATAAAATAGAGAGGCAGGTCTAATATCACTATTTGATGAATAGCGCGTAAACAAGCTGTTTTTCCCATTTGTTAGAGCAAAATTAATAAAAGCGTTAGTATCAGCATGAACTTGTTCTCGGTATTTATTAATACGGGATATTGTTGCTTTCATTGCTTGCTTTAGTTTTTCAAGTGGTGCTTCCTGATCAAAGTTTATTTCATCCAGAAATAGTGCAAAAGCACATTCAGAATCAGTATTTCCCTTGATAAAATCAAATGCCTTATCTGACAAATCATTAAAGATTAAACGTCTAAATCGACTAAATTGATCAAGTCGTCCGTTATGCATCCATAAATAAGGCCCGTATTGAAAGGGATGACAATTACTCTGAGAAACAGGCATGCCAACAGAAGCATCTCTAACATGGGCAAAAAAGTTTTGCGTTGGGATCTTTGTTGCTATTTGGCTTAAATTTCGATTACTCCATGCAGGCTCAACACTGACAAAAGTCCCTGGGATGATGTCACCATGATCAGGATACCAACCAATGCCAAAGCCATCACCATTAAGTGGGTTCACTCGCATTTTTGCTTTTTTGCTTTGCTGCACTAATGAGTTACTCGCATCAAAAATTAAAGCATTCATAAAGGTTCTTTCACCTGAATAAGCAATAAATCTACACACGGTTATTTAGCCTCAGTATTTAATAGAGTGATCGAGCCATCGAGATGAACATCTCGTTGCGGGAATGCTATGACGATATTATTCTCTTCAAATAACTCATCTAATCTAAAACGGATATTACTTCTCGTTATGCGTAAACCGCCTTCAACATTTGAGTGTATCCAATAAGTCGTCTCAAACATTAGCGAGTTATCGCCAAAATCTTCAAAAGTAACCAGTGGTTTTGGTTCTTTTAAAACAGCACTTTCTTCTTCTGTCGCTTGCAAAATAAGGGCAGCTACTTTTTTTGCTGGTGAACCATACGCAACACCTACTTTAACCGATGTTCTCACTAATTTATCGACTAGAGTCCAGTTAACAACCGTATTCTCAAGTAACTTACTATTAGGTATCAGTAAATGAACACCGTCCACTCTTCTTATTCTGGTAGAGCGGGTATTGATTTCTTCAACAATACCTTTAGCATCCTCAACTTCCAAAAAATCGCCTATTCTAATGGGTCTTTCCCACATCAAAATCCAACCGCTAATGAAATTATTGATAATATTTTGAGCGCCAAAGCCAAATCCTATCGCAATAGCGCCAGATAAAAAGGCAAAAGCGGTTATTGGAATGTTGATCAAATCAAGGGCTGTTATCATTATTATTGCAATAGCGACTATGTATAGAATCCGCTGTAATAAATGTATGACGTTAGGATCAGTTTTTTTATTCGTTAAACGATTGGTAATTAGCTTCACCCCCCATTTTGTCATCAAAATTCCAACTACCAATAACAGCGGGATCATCAACAAGTCACCTAAAGTGATAGGCTGCTCAGAAATAGTAATAACTTCAGATGATAAAAGCGTTTTAATCTGTTCAAAGTTCATCATTAAATCTCACGTTAGTTTTTATTTTGATCCTAAAAATACTTTTGACGGATCAACTAAAAATCTAGTGCCAATTGCTTCTCGGCCAAATAACATTAGATAACTCATATCCGAGCGATCTGTTAGCGTAATTTCAATAGCCCATGACTCACCACCTAGCACTATAGTTGTTTCAATAACGTACCGTTGTTCTGAAGTGCCATTAGATGACTTTACTTTACGCATATCACTTATTGGCGCAGTACACGTTACGATACGATCAACATTATGAGCATCAGGGTGAATATCAAACGTTACTTGATGTATTCCATTTGCAATAGATTTTTTAATATTATCTACGTGTAATGAAGAGGTTTTTGCTCCTGTATCAACTCGTACTTCCAAGCCATCGATGCCAAGTTCTGGTAAAGTTATAGATTCTAATCGGCCAATAATTTTTTTATTCTTCATACTCAAAAACCTTCACTAATTATCGTTATTTTAAGGTAACAATTGTTCTTGCACCGTTTCTATATGCTCGGCAATATCTTCATCATTTTCACTAAAGTAAGCAATATGAAACATTGCCTCTCCTTCTTGAACAAGTGGGATATTTTGTTTACCAATTAATATACCTGAGCGTGTGGCTTCGACGTAACCGATAACATCACCATAAGGGCTACCAATTTCAGCTAGCATTTGCCCTTTAGTAATTTGATCACCTAAATTGACAAGATTATGTACTATGCCACTGGCATTTGCTCTTACCCACTGACTACCATTGGCAATAAATGGCGCTGTTTTTTTCTTTTTTATTATGGTGGTTTTTCTAGTCATACCTAAATGTTGTAAAACATTTAATATACCTTTCATACCCGCACGAATTGAAAACTCATCAAAACGTAATGCCTCTCCGGCTTCATATAACAATATTTTGGTCTGATGTTCTACTGCTGACTCTCTTAATGAGCCATCGACCAAATTTGAATTTAATATAACAGGTACACCAAAAATATTTGCTAACTCCTTAGTTTCAATATCTGACATATCAGCTCTAATTTGTGGCAAATTAGAGCGATGAATAGCGCCTGTATGTAAATCAATACCATAATCACAATGTTTAACAATTTCGTTTAAGAAAATATGCGCCACTCTACCTGCTAGAGAACCTTTGGCTGAGCCTGGAAAGCAACGATTTAGATCTCGACGATCAGGCATATATCGGCTTTGATTCACCACCCCATAAACATTTACCATAGGTACAGCAATAACTGTACCTTTAGTGATTTTAAATTTCTTTTGATTGATTAATCGTCGAATAATTTCAATACCATTTAATTCATCACCATGCACTGCTGCACTGATAAAAATTGTAGGCCCAGCTTTTTTTGCTCGGATTATATGCACAGGTAAAGAAACATCAGCATCTGTGTATAACTTTGCTACAGGTAATTCAATTTTTCGTTGCTCGCCCGGTAAGATATCAAAATCACCTATTGTTAATTTATCCATGTTTATTACCTTACTATCCTTTCCCACGTGTTTTGGTGTGGTTCGGTTTTGCATTCTTTTCTAAAAACTCAAACACCATTCCAGCAACATTCTTACCTGTTGCTGTTTCAATGCCTTCTAGACCCGGTGAAGAATTAACTTCCATCACCATAGGACCATTTTGTGAACGTAATAAATCGACACCACACATATTTAAGCCCATTGCTTTTGCAGCATTAACCGCTGTTTCACGCTCTTCTTTTGATAATTTAACTACTTCAGCAGAGCCGCCACGGTGTAAATTAGAGCGAAACTCGCCTTCAGCACCTTGCCTTTTCATTGCAGCAACAACTTTACCACCAATAACCAAACAGCGAATATCGGCACCACCAGCTTCTTTAATAAACTCTTGAACTAAAATATTAGCCTTTAAGCCCATAAAAGCCTCAATAATAGATTCAGCCGCTTTTGCGGTATCAGCTAACACAACACCGATGCCTTGAGTGCCTTCTAATAATTTAATAACAACAGGTGCGCCACCCACATTTTTAATTAAATCTTTAATATTATCAGGTTTGCTTGCAAAGCCTGTGCGCGGTAGTCCAATCCCTTTACGAGACAATAACTGTAACGAACGTAACTTGTCACGTGAACGACTAATTGCCACAGACTCGTTAATATTAAATGTGCCCATCATTTCAAATTGTCTTGCTACTGCCGTGCCATAAAAAGTAACTGATGCGCCAATACGAGGAATAATTGCATCATATTTAGGCAGTTCTTCACCGTGGTAGCGAACTGTAGAGCGAGTGCTGGTAATATCCATATAGCAATGTAAAGTATCAATAATATCAACTTCGTGGCCCATAGCTTCACCCGCTTCTTTTAAGCGTCTGGTTGAATATAAGTTTTTGTTTCTAGATAAAATAGCGATCTTCATAATATATACCTTTTGGGTTATCACTTTAACTTTATAAAGTGATGTGTTCATTTTTCTGAAGTGTATAGCTAGATTTAAAAACAATAAAACGCTATATTTTGATGTTATCAATCAAAAAAATTGATTAACCAATTTAGGTAACAAAATGAAGATAGAGTTATTAAAAACATTTTTGGAAGTCAGTAGAACTTTGCATTTTAGGATCGCTTCAGAGAATTTATTTATCACTCAATCAGCGGTAAGTGCTCGGATTAAACTGTTGGAAGATGATTTAGGTGTGTTGTTATTTGACCGTAGCCAAAAGCATTTAAAACTTACCCCAGAAGGGAATAGATTAATAAAACATGCCAATGAACTACTCTTTATGTGGCAAAAAACTAAGCAAGATGTAGGGATTGCTGATAGTGGTGCTCATCAACTAGTTATCGGCTCTATGATGTCAATTTGGGATATTATCTTGCAAGATTGGTTAAAAAAGATTCATCGTAATATTGATGATGTCAGCCTGCTTACAAACACTTATTCACCATTAGAATTAAGGAAGAGTTTGCTTAGCCGTGTTATTGATATCGCTTTTTTATTTGAACCGCCTTATGTAGAAGATTTAATCTCAGAAAAAGTAGCAACAGTGCCTTTACACTTAGTCACTACAGATATAAATCTAATCAATGAAATATCGTCATTAGACAGCCATATTATGGTGGATTATGGTGAATCTGTTAATGCGCAGCACAAAAGAGAATTCCAAAATTCACCACCCGCAAAACACTTTATGAGCCAACCTAGAATAGCTTTGAATTTTTTATTAGATGCTGGGGGAAGTGCTTATTTGCCAAGACAAATGACATTTGAATTTATTGAGAGTAACAAACTCTTTGTGGTAGAAAATGCACCTGTTTATTCAAGAGAAATTTTCGCGTCATACTTAGCGAAAAGTCAGAAGGTCGATATTATTGAACAAACCCTGAACCTATTTCCCTATGTGACTATTTAAAAAACAAACTCAAATTACACAACCTACTTCCAATTAAATAAGCTGAATAATTTGAGTCTATGAAAGCATAATTCATTTACTTAACCCTCGTATTAATCTTTAGGTAAAGCTGTGATGAGTTTATAATCACCAAGTTCTAACTCTTCATTAATACAGGTTAGCAAATATTTAGTCATATCTGATTGAGTAACTTCATCTTCTATTGCATATTCTTTACATTGAGTTAAAAGACTCATGACATATGCTTTATCTGCTTCCATTTTTTCTGGTTCAGCGTCTTCACTGTATGCTAAGTTTGAAGATAATGTTAAAAGTGCAATAGTTAAAACTGTAATTAATTTTTTCATTTTTTATTCCTAAGTAAAAACTTATCAATAATCCCAATAGTTGCTAAACGAATCTAGCTGTCTATCAAGTGATCTTTGTTCGTTAATTAAATCCAATTTTGTCTGATCATATATTTATCTTTAGAGGTTTTTCTGAGCGCTTGTTTATTAGCCACGACTTCAAAACCTTCAATACCTGAATCACTACTTAAGTTGTTGTTAACGTCTATTTCAGTATCAGCATATGTATCAAAACTCATTTCTTTACCTTATAAAAATTAATAGTTAATTTTCACCAGATAATGTATGTAATTTATTAAATAGGAAAGTGAAATATTTTGGTGTTTGTAATCAAAATTTTTTATCAAACATCCATTAAATAAAAAATTTAGAATGGGGGGATAGGCCGGGGAGCTAGCTATAGATTTAGAGAACGCTTAAATAAACAAACCGTAATAAGGAATTTTATGAAAGAAACTCTATTAAAGTGAGTAATTAAAACCATTTTTTCTTTTTGAAAAGCCAAATTTGAAAAAAAACAACCACAATTAATAGTAGAATAAAAATAACAAAAGCGTTGCTGTTTTCAGCCCCAGGAATACCACCAACATTAATACCTAATAGCCCAGTAAGGAAGCCTAAAGGAAGAAATAAAGCGGCAACTACCGACAAAACAAACATACGGTTATTCATTTGTTCTGCTAAGGTATTATTTAACTCTTCTTGGCACACAATTGCCCGATCTTTTATTGAATCTAAATCTTCAATAAAGCGTGTTAGCTGATCGGTCGCTTCCCTTAATTGAATTTTTTCTTCTGATGTAAAAAAGGTTATTTTATCACTCAATAATTGCGCCATAGCTTCGCGTTGGGGAGATAAGTAACGTCTTAATGAGATAATTTGCCGACGCGTTGTTGAAAGCTCATTTCTTAGGCTGTGCGTACTAGAGGCTAATATTTTTTCTTCAATATCAGACACATTCTCTTCTATTTCATAAACCGTATTACTCATTCTTGAAATTAATCGTTCAGCCAACACTGATATAAATTCTGATGAGGTTTTTGGCCCACATCCATTATCAAAATCAGTAGCTATATCTCTAGTGGAGAGTAATGTTCTTCGCCTTGTACTGATCACTTTATCTTTAGTAAACCAAAGACGAATAGATACCATATCTTCAGGGTCACTGTTAGGCGATAAATTAACACCTCTTAACGATATTAGAACACCATCATGGAGTGGTGTTGCCCTTGGTCGCGTTTCTTCATCTAACAAAGCGTTGGAAACAACGGAGGGTAGTTTGCTATGCTTTTCAAGCCAAGACTTTGTTGAGGGTAATGTATAATCAAAATGAAGCCAATGTGGCTTACATACATCAATATTTTCTAGTGATGTGATTTTATTTACTTGATCGTCTTGTGTAAAATAATAACCATAAATAAACTCTGTTTGCTTCATATCCACCTCAACAATAATTCTATAATATTCATTTAAAATAAACGTCTAAAGTAATAATAAAGTGCCGCAGCCAAGGAAAGCGATAAAGCCAAAGATATCAGTGACCGTTGTTAATATCACAGCCCCTGATAATGCAGGGTCTATGTTTAATCGATTTAAAATCCAAGGCACCCAAACACCAGAAAGAGAGGCGACAAGTATATTACCTAAAATGGCAATACAAATAGTAACGGATAACATAGGGTTTTCAAACCAGTAGAAAGTAATAAAACCTATTACCGTTGCCCATAAAATACCGTTAATTGCGCCCACCTTTAACTCTTTCTTCACTATGGATTGCCTGTTTGCATCAGTAATTTGCCCTAACGCCAATCCTCTTATAATTAACGTTAATGTTTGGCTACCTGATATGCCGCCCATTGAAGCAACTACTGGCATCAGTACGGCTAATGCGACAACTTGCTGTAACGTCGCTTCAAATAAACCTATGAACCATGAGGCTAAAAAAGCGGTTATTAAATTAATACCTAACCAAATTGCACGGTTTTTGCTACTCAACCAAACACTTGCAAATAAATCTTCTTCTTCACTTAAACCTGCTGCTTGAATTATTTGGTTATCTGCTTGTTGCTCTTTAAATTTAAAAGCAGAATGTAAATCCAAACGGCCCGTTAAACAGCCTTCATCATCAATTATAGGTAATGCAGCCTTTCCTGAAAGTATTACTTCATCAGCGGCTTCTCCTATATTTTTACTTGCATTAATAGCTGATGTTTCGTGATACATAACTTCCGCTAGTGGTTTACCATCATCCAAGAGTAATAATTGATTTATTGGTACTCCACCTAAGAGTTTCGATTGATGATCAATAATATAAATAATGTCAGTTAGCATTGGCTGTTCTTGTGCACAAAGCTTCTTTGCTGCTGATACTTTTAATTTTTGCGATACTTTGATTTCATCAAAACTTTGCCAACGGCCCACTTCATCATCAGCGTAATCTTGTGATTTTTTGAAATGCTCTTTTTGTTTTGCTGTCATTTGAGTTACAGCATATTCAATAAAGCGTTCACTTAAATTTTCAGTAAGCTCAAGTAGACTATTAGCATCTAAACGATCAAATAAAGGAAAGCATGCATCATCATCCAAGGCATTCAATATCATTTGTCTAGATTCATTCTTCATTTCTAGAAAAATAAGTTGTTGGGCCTCACTGCTAAATAATTTCCATAAACTTAATCGCTGCTCAAGAGGAAAAGCTTCTAACAAGATGGCGACATGCTCTGGTAGTAGGTCTTCTTCTATTTTTAGCGCAATATCCTGTAAATGGAATTCCCCTTCAAATAATTCATCAGCTTTTTCGATGTATTCAGTTAATAACTCTAAAGACATAGTTTTTCCTAGGGGGGGGGGGTGATAAAATTTTTGGATTAACCCAAGTAAAATTTTGCGTTTTATATTTATGCCTATTTAACTATAGAATCATTACATTCACTATTAATTAAATGATAAACGTTATGGAAATGCCAAAATTGCAACCCTTTGCGATTAAAACACAAAAACTTTCTATTTTTTCAAAACTATGGCGATTACTTTTTAGAAAGCGTCAATGGCGGCTTATTGAAGATTGGCACTATATACTACCGAATAAAAGAGTTGTTATTATTCCTAAAGGGTTTGTTTTTGATGGTAGTTCATATCCGGCAGTAGTCTGGCTCTTTTTTTCTCCCTCAGGACTATTGTTAATTCCTGTTATTCTCCATGATTTTTGCTTTCAATATGATTATTTATGGGCAGAGCAAGATGATAGAGCATTTAAATTTAAACAAGGTAGTGGATTTTTTAAGTGGTCAGCGTTTATACGTAATGTTGGAGTTGAACGGAATGAACTAGTTATTATTGATTACTTTATATGGCTAATGTGTTTAGCATTTGGTTGGGTTAATTGGTTGGTTTTTCAGCGTAAAGAAACAACACCATTACTGCCTTCAAAGCTAAAAATCAAATAAAATTAACGGCAAAAGATACCCTCCTATTATTGAGTGCTAACAAGAAATAAGGAGTCATTCGCGTTACAGCATGAAAAATAATATTTTCCATGCTTAGCGAGCTAAGTAAAATTCTCTATGTATAAATATGTAGTACTAAAATGTGTTTTACAGTTTAAGCTACCTTCCCACTGTTCAAGCTATGAAAAGGCTTATATATTGTTAACCTTTTATATTTTTGCCATAGTAACTCTATTTGAGTTTGTCCTTCACTCTGTTCTCTACACATTTGAGAAAATTGCTTTTCTATATCACTAGCTGGTGTGCACAGTTCTTGCTCCAACATATGTAATCGTCTTCCAACACTTGTCAAAGTTTCCGCCTCGACTATAGTAAAATCTCCTGACTTATTAAAACCACGCGGAAAATGAACATCATCGTAAAAGGGGCTTTCAGTCTTAAATCCGTGAGTTAAAATCATTGTAACCTCAGTTGGCTGTATTTGGATTTTGACGGATTATGCGATTAACAACCCAAACTGTAAATCAACTAATAATTATCGAAACGATAAGAGATGGTATAATGAATATTGTGTTACTTTAATATGATTTTTTCTTGTTAGTTTATTAATGCAATAAATGGTTTTTGCTTGATCTATATAGACCTTAATTCCGCAGATGATTAAGTCAATTGAGCGACCAAAAATAAGATTTGAAATTCTATGGAGGTAAGTGCCCTATAGCTCCACAGAATTTAATACCAAAATCATATTAATCTAATGTCCGCTTTGGTATTTTCTAATCAAATTAGAATTTTTGACTTTATAGATTTCTGATGAAATTGAGAACAATTCTATTATCTAACGCGGGGCTGATTTTCATCGGTTCAAATGTCGCTAGATAAGCCAATGCTAACTTCCGCTATCGTATCTTAGCTGACTTAAATTTAGGTGAGTATTTGTCACCATTGTTGACCGCTTCAGGCTCATTACTGACCTAATCAACTGTATGATTAGGTCAAATCCGAAATTGAAAAGTGTTAAACTAAGTTTGGACTGCAGTAGCTTATATTATTACTAACCCCAATCAAGTAGCCTGTTTTGTCCTTCAATTTTTAAAATGTCTGTGATGTCTTGTGACATTTCAATCACGCCTTTGTAGTTATTGTCTTTATCTCGAATGGCAAAGTAACGAATATGAATTTTACGGTCTTTAAAGTTGATCCAAAACTCCGCTTTGTCTTGGGTTCCTTTTCTAAATTCTTCTAAAATTTGTAGCACAGTGCCAACTGATTTAGGTGGATGACAAAATTTCACTTCACGACCTATAACACCAGCCGAGCGCGGGAAAACTCTATTCTCGCCACGGTTATAAAAAATAACCGTGTCATTTTCATCAACATAAGTGAGATCAACAGGCATAAATTTCAACATCAAATTAAGCTGTTCACCGGTCATAAAACCTTCGTCTAAGTGAATTCTACCTTCGGTAGAAAAGGGTAGTCGTTTCTTTCTTCGGTCTTCTCCTGGGTGAATGTATTCAACTGCAGGGTAAGGTACTGGCTCTTCACTTAGCATCCAGCCAATTTCTAAGTCGCCCTCGCGCATTTCCTTCCAGTCATCTTCGGAAAGTAAATCTAAAGCATTAGGAAATAAACGCACTTCTTCGATATGCATTAAGCCCTGTAAGTCATCAGTAATGCTATAAAGCAGTGCGTCAACTGTGGTGAACTCTTTGCTTTCTAGGCATTTTCTTAATGCTCGAAAATTGTCTCTAATTTTGTCATGAAAAGCCCACATACCTTGACTAGGGCTTGTCCAGCCATGCTTTTCTAAATAAGGAAATAATTGATTTTCTTTACGAGTAAAACGCTTTTCTATCGCTGATAATTGATTGAAAATATTAAAAAACGTTTCAAAGTCCTGACTGATGTCTATATTGGCTAATTGCTGCAGTAATGAATAGGTGAGAACATTTTCTTCAAAATAGACTTTTACTGGGTGACCGTCATTAAGCTTGTCGGCAAACTGGGGAATTGCATTCATTGGAGTCAAATAACATTATATAGGCTGTGGTGTTATTATCTCGAAAAAGCATTTTAGCGGTATTGCGTAAGATCATTAATAGCACAAACACAGTACACTGGTTTTACGCTATTTAAATGAAAAATGGCAGTCAGTGTATTTATGTAGCTGTAACTGTAACTGTAACTGTAACTGTAAAATTTTGAGTATTAGCTTCTTAACGTTAATGTGATTAATACGATACCATGGTCGGTACTTTCGCCATCACGGTCAAAAATAGGATTTATCAAATGTCGATCGTAAGTGTCATAGCCACTAACTTGATAAAGACTGTCGTGATAACTGGCATCAAATTCACATGACAGAAGTACATAGTCGAGCACAGAACTAGTGGGGCCAAAATAATGCGTTGGTGCTCGTGGCGCTATTACTTTCCGACTAGTTTCATTTTCTTCATTGCCTTCATTGCCTTCATTGCCTTCATTGGTTAGGGCAACTTCAAATAAATTCCAGGCATCATTTAAACAGTATTTAGCAAGGTAAGCGTCACGATCAATGGTAGAAACAAAACGTAAGGTGTTGGTGAGTAAATGACTCAACACACCGTCGGTTAAGGTGTTATTAAAGTCGCCCATTAATACCATTGGGTTATTCGTCACTTCGCGTCGTTCTATCATCTCTATCATCAGTAATGCAGCTTCACTACCGCGTTGTATGGTTGAGCCCCAACTGCCTGCCACGCTTGCTTTTAGGCTTTCAATAATGACTTTCTCTGGCGACCAATCATTGCTTCTTTCATCGACTTCAATCATCGAACGTTTAGATTTAAAGTGCACAACATAACAGTCACAATTGCCAATATGTGGTGCGTCAATTGTTGCTCTTACGACTTTCCGACTAAAGGAGAAGTCATCGGCTAAGCCTAAGGTTTGTGCAAGCTTTGTATTAGCTTTTACTGCAGCAACATCAACAATTGGGTAACGTGAGGCTATGGCAACAACAGGGCTACGATAAATGAAATCATCAATAACTTCAGGTTGATCGACAAAAGCAAAATAATGATAACCTTGCGTAGCGACTAATTCTTTTAACGACTCAGGGCTAAAAACTTCTTGAAAGCCAACAATGTCAGGTTGATATTCACGTAAATATTCAGTGATCCACTTTTGCTTTTTTGCCCATTGCTCAGCACTATAAATGCGCTCAAAATCATAATAGGCATTAGGTGGCTCAAGATAATTAAATAAATTAAAGGTAGCAATTTTAAGTTCAGTGTTCGCAATCGATACCACAGGTTCTTCAGAAGCGGGGAATGGCTCTATTACTTTTTTATCGTGGTGACTGATGATATTAACTCGAATAAATGATGTGAAATAATTATACCCTATCGTTTATAATAACAAGCAATTAAAAACCAGTAACATAAATTAAAGCCCCGCTAGCAGCAAAGCAAGTCATTAATGGTTCAACATAGCGACGATATGGCTTTAACAAGAGTAAATATAATGCGGTTAGAAAGACAACTTAGTAAAGAAGATATTAGAAAAACCAAACCAACAAGAGAAGAATACCTAAAGCAGCCAAAGTTACCACTTGTACTGGTATTAGATAATGTTACTAACAGCTACAACGTAGGCTCTTTCATCCGCTTGGCGGATGCTTTTGCGATTGAAAAAATTATTGTTTGTGGCGAGTTAACTATTTCAGATAAAAAGCTTAGAAAAGCGTCGAGAAATGAAGCTAAATGGGTTTGTGTTGAGTATAGCGATAGCACAACGCAAAGTTTACAGACGTTAAAAGACAACGATTATGCAATTTTTGGCGTAGAGCTATGTCATGAATCTGTTGATTATAAGGATATTAACTATCCGTCACGCTGTGCTTTAGTTTTAGGTAATGAGCGTAAAGGAGTTAGTGAAGCTGCATTAAAATTAAGTGACCAACATATACATATTTCGATGTTTGGCATGGGTAATTCGCTAAATGTTTCTACCGCGGGCGCTATTGTATTAGCTGAATGTGCCAGTCAAATTCGAAAAGCTATTACGGTTTAAATAAGTAAATTTGTACTGTGAAATTTCGCTTAGTCTTTCAAATTGTTTCTAGGCTTTAAAGTTGGAGCGAAAAATAAAGTGAGATAGGAGTATCTAAGATAGATACTCCTAAAGTGTATTTACTCAAACCTGAATTGGCACCTTGGTTAAATAAAGTTTTATTTTCGAAGTCATTTTTGACTTAAAACTATTTAGCGTACATTTACCTAACGTTATATTTACCGCTTAAAAATAGTCTACAGATATTAGTCCAATATAATTTAAGATTCATTCTTCAAAAAAAGATTTAATTCATATAAAACACTCCTTTCAATGCCTATTAAGCTGGTGATAATATCTATAAATACTTAGCCGTAATTGTGAAAAAAGGAACGCTAAAAATTATTCAAATGCAATATTTATCTAGCCTAGCTGGAAAACTTAGCTTAAGTGTTTCTTTATTGTTTGTTGTTTTGTTTTCTTTAACAGGGGAGTCCGCTGAAGCCCGTTGTGATAAAACGTTAACGGTTCATTTAGACTTACATGCTCCCTCTGCCTACCTAGATAACAACGGACAAGTTGCAGGTATGGATGCAATGTTAGCGCAAAGGATATTAACCAAAGCTGGTTGCAAGGTTGAATGGCATCTTATCGCCATGACAGGTGAAAGAATTTTAAGGAGCCTGCAGCAGGGGAAGTTTGACGTTATGATTCGTGCGTCTAAAACAGTTCAGCGGCAAGAATATGCATACTTTAGTGAGCCTTATCGGGATGAAATAGTCGGCTTATTCAGCCGTAAGCAACTTGAATTACCACCTACAATTAGTATGTTTGATGCTTTAGAGCAGCAAATACGCTTAATTGGACCTGTAAGTGGTTGGTATGGCGATAAATTTGAGGTATTGCGTAGCGAGCTGAAGAAAAAGGGAGACTATACTGCTTATCCAGATGCCAAGCGCGCTACAGAATTACTGTTTATTGAACCTAGTAGAGGTAACTTATTGCTAGTCGATGCAGATATATTTTACCTTCATCTTGGAAAAGAGCGGTATAATCAAGTGAAATTAGTTGGTAATAATCTACATATTAGCCCCGCGTCGTTGATGTTTAGTAAAAGCTCTCTTGAAAAAAGTGATTTAATTGCTATTAACCAAGCTATTTTGCAGTTGCAACAAACTGGTGAACTAAAAGCTATTGAAAATAGCTATCGCCCTCAATCATTACAAAAATTATTAAAAGCTAATACTCCACATCTTTAGCACCATATCTTGTGAAAAACCAATGTAAACTATGCTTAAATTTTTACATTTCTATTTTCTATATAGCGATGCCTATAAGTCATGAGTGTAGATAAAAGTACGCAAAAAAGAGATAAAGCATTATAGTTTTTTCTCTGTTAATTATTACGCTTTTAGGCAAGTATCTACAGCGGTAGCCATATTTAATTAAGCTCTGGTTTTTAAAAGTATCAGAGCAAGTTTGAATGGCTACAGCTTTAAAATCTATTTACATGCTCAGCATACGCTTTTTCAATCTTGCTAGCTCAATTGCGTTTGAGCGTACGGTAAGTTTAATATGACTATACTCATAGTCTTCTTTAGTCACGCTCATGCTAGAGCGAATTTCGCCTATGATACCTTTGGCTGTATAAGGAATAATAACTTCCTCTTCAATCATCTCATTCTGTGCAACGCCAACAATATACTGATGTAATTTACTGACATCAGCAGGATTTCGAGTTGAAGTCATCATGGCGTCTGGAAATTCTGCCATCAATGCTTGTTGCTGTTCAGGCGCAAGTTGATCTGATTTATTCAGTACCAGTAATTTTTTACTATCCTCAACACCCACCTCTGCTAATACTTCGTGTACTACAGCTAATTGTGAGCGAAATGAAGGGTCGGAAGCATCAACCACATATAACAATAATGAAGCGTCATGCGCTTCGGCTAACGTTGAATGAAATGAAGCCACCAAATCATGCGGTAATTTTTTAATAAAACCAACGGTGTCTGATACTAAAATTCGTGGCTGAGTAATAGGAAATAACGCTCGAACAGTGGTATCAAGGGTTGCGAAAAGCTTATTTTCACCTTCAACATCACTACCGGTTATCGCTCGCATCATAGATGATTTACCGGCATTGGTATAACCAATCAGTGCGACACAAAAAAGTTCAGAGCGCTGGGTTCTTCTACCTTTCATTTCGTTTTGAACACTGACTAATTCGCGCTTAAGTTCCGCTAATTGGTCACGCACTTTTCGGCGATTTAACTCTAGTGTAGTTTCGCCAGCACCTTTACCCATTTGGCGTTCTTTATCGCCACATGATGATTCACGTAAGCGTGGTGCAACATAATTAAGGCGGGCAATTTCTACTTGCAAACGTGCTGTTTTAGTACGAGCATGGCGGCTGAATATTTCAATAATAATGCCAGTACGGTCAAAAACTTCTACGCCTAATTGATTTTCAACATTACGCAGTTGTGACGGACTTAAATCACAATCAAATACCACCACATCGGCACAACCAAACAGTAGATTATCAGAGGGAATTTCAGCAAGCTCAATGAGCTCGTTACTAGAAAGTTCATCGGCTTCTTCAAAGTCTTCGACCTGACCTTTATTACCCGTAAGATGAGCTATTTCAGCGAGTTTACCTAACCCCAGTACATTGACTCTTTTAGTAGAACTTTGCTTTTGTGATTGAGTGCCAACCACTTTAAAGCCTAGTGTGGTGACTAAACGCGCTAACTCGGCAAGTGACTCTGTTGCTTCATCACCTTTAAAGTCGGGTGTACAAATAGAAATAAGTAAAGCGTGATTAAGTGATGCTTTTGCTGTTAATTGCATAATGGCTCGATGTTGGGGTACGTGAGTGCAAACGTGACGGTATATCTAAAGTGGGGAGATCCTACGCTGTTCTATGCAAGCTTTATAGAGGCATAGTGTACTAATGTCAGTAGAGATACTAATTACTTACTCGTACTATCGAATAAAGGCGTTAATTGTCACGACTTCTTTATTGGTCATTATCAATTAGTGCCGATGATAACCTTTCGCTGTAATTAACTTGCCGTGCGGTATTGTAAAATTAAACTGACAATTTCATGGGAGCTGCCTGATGATTCAAGTGATTCATTTAGCGTACGTCTTTGTGGTAATTGAATATTAAATTTTTCTTTTAATATATTGATAACTTGCTCTTCAGCATTCGGGTCTATTTCTGTTCCAGAAAAAATACATATCCGTTGAAGGATAAATTCTTTGTTCATAATACGATTCACTTCCATCTTGTTAGTTAATGTCTGAGTGTCTTAATCTTAAATTGTAAATATTGATAATTATTCAGCTTGCAAGGCTAAAGCTATATTAACTGTGTATAAACGTTAAACATTGCGCGTTATTACCACGAAAAATAACTCTTTCGGCTTTTAATCCTAGTTGATATTGATACATAGGATCATAATATTCACACAAAACAGGCTTCAAGCAATTTAAGTGGTAATGTGATTAGCCTGCCAACTGTTGGGCAAAGGCAATATTTTTGTATTTTCTTCAGCTGGCTGTAACGCTGGGTACCTAGTCGTTTAAATCTGAACACAAATCTTAAGCGCGGAATAGTTGCTATTGTATTAAGTTAAACTTAATCGATTTAAAAATTTTATGGCTCAGCTCAGTATCAGCAGTATCCGTAAATTCAATTAACATAGAAAAGCGAACTTTTCCTGAAACAGTCGGAATAGTTAACGCCACTTTCTTATTTTGTCGCAATAATTTGCCATGGTGACCGTCAATGACTATTGGCTCGAAAGTCGCTTTAGTTAGCTCATTAAACTGTGAAGAATACCAGCCTAAATCATAGGTTAAGGTAATGTTGTTACTATTAAGCTGGCCTGCATTTGAGTCAATGCTTTGCACATTAGCAGGTATTAAGCTACTTGGGTGTGTAAAACAAAATTGATCACTCGGACAAAGTTCAAGCCATTGTGCTGGCTGTTGATTATCTTCGCTATTTGAGTAGCTTATATAAAATAATGCAAGAAGAGTTACGATTAAGAGAAATTTGCCAAGCTGCATTATAGTTTCCGTGGGATACCAACACTTATTGATAATTTAGCATAACAAGTGCTGGCTTATTGAATTGATTTTATTTTGCTTTTTTAAAACCACTTTTTAATAACAGGCTAAAAGATAATAGTAACAGAACTAACGTGCTTGGCTCAGGTACAGGTAATGGAATACTTGCTGAAGCCACTATTAGTACTGGGTTAATATCTATCCAGAAGTTTTGTCCGTCAGTTTGTACTAATCGATTGCGATGTATGTTGCTAACTTCAGTATCATTCAGCAACGTGCTGCTATTTAGTGAAGAATTCATTAATCCACCCGAACGATGGTCTAAACCTAAGTTATGTCCTAATTCATGTGCTAATAGTTCGCCACCAGAATTTCCGGCTGCAAAAGATGACTCGACAACAAAATCATTACCGAAATACTCACCACAACCAACTATGCCTGAGCTTATTGAGCCACCACAAGCGCTAATGGTATCAATGAAATAGAAATTAACGACATTAATACCGCCAATATGCATATCAAATAATTGATTAACTTCTGCATCAGTCGTTATGTCTAATAAATCAGGTAGAACTAATTCCGACGCTAAGCCAATTCGTATGTCTATCGGCATTAAGCCAAAGCTGCTTTGTGAAAATATCGCATCAAGATCCGCTTCATTAGTTGTAATAAAGGCCGCTTTAGCTTGTGAAGAAGCTAGAATCGCCACCGTGATGAGTAAATATTTTAATATGTTCACTTTATTCCTTTTTAATTAGTAACTTACGTTAGAACGCTTTGTTGATATCAAGCATAAAGTACACCATGTTACTTTTATTGAATGAAAACATGTGTTTACAATTCTCGTAGTTGTATATCTTATTGAAAGTGTTAAATATTATGACACCAGGGTTGTTCATAAAGTAATCTTAAAAATGGTAGAATAGACCTGTTTATAAAATATTCAATTAAATGTAATTTTAGATGGGGATATATTGTTTATTGCTGTATAATGCGCGGCTTTATTATGGTGGCTGGGCAAATGTTTATGGCTAAATATTCGCTAGGTTATCCAAATTTACAGTATTAACTACCCATTTTAAGCTATCCGTTAGCGATTACTCGTTAATGATTTTAGTTAACGGAATATAGGAAGACTTCATTGATCACTACATCGAACATTACCATGCAATTTGGCGCAGAGCCTTTATTTGAAAACATTTCGGCTAAATTTGGCAACGGTCATCGCTATGGTTTAATTGGCGCTAACGGCTGTGGTAAATCTACATTTATGAAGATACTCAGTGGTGAGTTAGTGCCGAGTTCAGGTAATGTTTCGGTCAGTACCGGCAACAAGGTAAGTACGTTGGGCCAAGACCAATTCGCCTTTGAAGAACACAATGTTATCGATACTGTGATCATGGGTGATATGCCGTTATGGAAAGTAAAGCAAGAACGTGACGCTATTTATGCACAAGCTGAAATGAGCGAAGCAGACGGTATGCGCGCTGGTGAATTAGAAAGTGAATTTGCTGAAATGGACGGATACACAGCAGAAAGTCGTGCTGGTGAAATCTTATTAGAAGCAGGTATTGAAGAGTCGTTTCATTACGGTTCTATGCAACAAGTAGCGCCTGGTTGGAAGCTGCGTGTACTACTTGCACAAGCCTTATTCGCTAACCCAGATATTTTGCTACTTGATGAGCCTACCAACAACTTGGATATTCATACCATCAGTTGGTTAGAAGGTGAGTTGAACAAGCGTAAATGCACCATGATTATCATTTCGCATGATAGACACTTTCTAAACTCGGTTTGTACTCATATGGCTGATATTGATTACGGTGAATTGCGAATTTATCCGGGTAACTACGAGTTTTTCTTACAACAATCGGCTTTATTACGTGAGCAATTACTTGCTGGCAATACGAAAAAAGCGGAAGAAATTGCCGAGCTACAAGACTTTGTAAACCGTTTTGGTGCTAACGCGTCAAAAGCAAAACAAGCCAGTTCACGTGCTAAAAAAATGGATAAAATTAAACTTGATGATGTAAAAGCGTCGAGCCGTATTACGCCAAAAATTGCTTTCGCACCAGGTAAGAAAATGCACCGTCAAGCGTTAGAGCTTGAAAATCTTAGCCACGGTTTTGATGGTGAAGTGTTATTTAAAAATGGTGAATTACTGCTAGAAGCTGGCGCTAAATTAGCTATTATCGGCGAAAACGGTGTTGGTAAAACTACCTTACTACGCTGTTTAATGAATGAACTTGAACACACGGAAGGTGTGGTTAAGTGGTCTGAAAATGCATCAGTAGGTTATTGTCCACAAGACAGCGGCCACTTTTTTGATAACGACTTAACGTTAATGGATTGGATGTCGCAATGGCGTCGACCTTGTCATAATGATTTAAGTGTTCGTGGCATGTTAGGTCGTATGTTATTTACTGATGATGATGCCAATAAAAAAGCCCGTAACTGTTCAGGTGGTGAAAAGAACCGTTTGTTATTTGGCATGTTAATGATGGGTGACATCAATGTATTGATCATGGATGAACCGACTAACCACATGGATATTGAAGCAATTGATGCATTGAACAATGCCTTGAAAGACTTCGAAGGTACCTTGATATTTGTTAGCCATGACCGTGAGTTTGTTTCAAGTTTAGCTAGCCGTATTATTGACATTAAAGATAAGAAATTGGTGAACTTTCAAGGCTCGTTAGATGAATACCTTGATAGCCAAGCGGAAGTGAAAAAAATCGCTTAAGATTGATTCGCTAAAATTGTTTTTTGTTAAAGCCAGATACTATTTTGTATCTGGCTTTTTTATTAACCTGAACTCAGGATAACTAATCACTGACAACCGTGAAGCCATTGGCTGTGGCAGCAACGACTTTTCCATCACTAAAAGTAACCTGAAGCGTTTGATTACTAAAGTTATAGACTACGTAACTAGTGACACCATTTTTCTCAAATGCTAATGCCGCAGGGTGGTTAGCTGTTAGCGCGCCAGTACCTGTTTTTAAATGCCCTAATTTGCTGAAGGTGTGCAGCCAATGATAAGTATGGGCTTTTGTTTCGCCAGCCTCTGCCTCATAGCTCGCTACACTTTCGTAATCGTTTATGGCCAAATCTGCATTGGTCATTGCCCACAAATTCCACCAAATGTCGCGCCATTGGTCATCAACTAAACCCGAAGGCTTACCATTTGATGACTCACTTAATCCTAATGTTACATAATCTTCCATATAGTCAGCATGCAAGCCAACGTGCAGTGTAAGTGGGTTTATTGGCAAACCTTGTATACCTAAAATATGGGCATAAGCTGCGCTGAACCATGTTGAAAATACTGCGCCGTCTCCCCATATAATTGAGGTTGTTATTTTGTCGTAGCCATCTGGGAAGTTGTTTTCAGTTTCACCGACAGCATTGTAATCATCAATATTATTCCAGTACTCCCAATATGCTGCAGTGGTTGAAGCATGCAAGTACATACCACGTTCAACTAAATCGTCATTGGCGGTGATCAAGCCATATAAAATAATAGCGCCATAGGCATTAGCGGCTTCGGAGGTAGACTCATTATTGTTACCTCGAGCGAAATTGACTTTACCTGATGCCCATGAGAAACCATTGGCAGGGTCAAAGTTGCGTAAATACGGAAACATAGTGTCGTCTCTACCCCCAGCATAATCACGGATCAGTAGTTCAATCATAGGGCCGTATTGCTCATCACTGCACCAGCTTGCGTCCATTCGGCAAATTTCTGCGGCTGCGCGAATCAAATAACCATAATGAAAATGATGATCATTGAGCTGTTGATGACTCATAAATGATTCTTCTAATGCCAATAATGTTGACCAGTCCTCATCATAAACAAAGTATTTATTGATATCTAAGCTGCTGTCTGTTTCAGCAGTAAACCAGTCAGATAGTTCTATTTTTAGCCAGTTTCGCAGAGTCGCTGCTTCTGTTGTCATACCGATTGATTCGGCAATGGCTATTAATTCAGCAACTTTACTGTAGTTCTTTCCTGACCAATAAGCGTCGGTGTGTGTATTCCAAGAATCAGCCCCTTGTGCAATGAACTCAGTGATCATGGTTTCTAATGTTATTTGATCAAAAGTACCATCAATTGAGGGTAATGTTGGCAGTATGCCCACGAAAGGTAGTTGATAGCTAAATTGTGCAGTTTCACTAAACTTAATAGTGCCGCGGGCACTTTTAATCTGGTAAGCCGATGTTGTTTGTGTTGAGTTTTTCCAGTGCAACGGGTGCATACCTGCGATTGTTTCGACAGTTGCCCCTTGGCTATTTTTATAAGCATGGCTAACAGTAACGGTATTAGTGGCTTTATCAACTGAGTAATCTATAGCGACACTTGCGACAACATTACGTGCTTTTGCAGCAAAGAAACTGGTTAAAGTATCGGAAGGTACACCATTTAAGCTCGGAAGATAGGTGAGTGTAAATTCTTTTGTAGCATTATTAATAGTGATTTCATTACTAGTAATATTGTCAAATGTTGTTGTTCCTTCGCCAGTAATTAAAAAATTATTGCTATTACCGGCAACGCTAGTCCAAATACCTAAACTATTATCTTGATTGTAAAATGTACCTTTTTCACTGCCGTCATCACGTAAGCTACGTATCACTATTTCACCGTCATATACTTTAAAATATATGTAGGGTGAGCCATGAACAAAAGTGGCTTCCATAACCGCAGTATCGTTATTTTGCCATTCAACTGTTACTGAGCCGTCACTGTGATCTTTTAAATAGCCTTGCAAATTTGCATGTAGTGAATTACCAACGGCAATACCGTCAAACACTTCGCTAAATGGGTCGGGAATAGGGTATAAGAAACCGTCTGTGGTGGTGGTTAAGCCTGATGGAATTCCCATAACTCTAACGCCACGCTCTGATATGCGTGCAGTCATTGGGTCTGGGGTAATATAGGCGGCGGTGTTAGCATCACCTATGGTCATTTCTCCCATAAATGGCACAGAGCCCCACCACTTATGAGTTGGCGTTGGCTTAGTTAAAGCTGGGCCTGTTAATTGCGGGTGTAATTTAGTTGGAGTTCCTGTGGGAATACCTGTAGTTGTATCGCAACTAGCAATTGCGGGCTCAACAATGCCTGCATTGTAAATCCAATTGCCAAAGTCATAAACACAACGATAGCTTTCTGGGTTGATAGTATCGGAAATAGAACCTGCACCGTAGTTCGTTATTTGATATGAATCTGGGCTAGTTCCGCCATCGTTGATACCGGTGAAATGAATATTGTCTAGCTGAAATATGGTGCTGGTTGTATCGGTCGCCCATATGACTATTCCTGTGTTGACACTTGATAGGTTTAGTCCTGCATTTGCTAACGAGGCTAAAGAAATCTCAACAGTTTCCCAGCCCGCTGCGCCTAAACTACCTAGATGTTGATCGCCAGACGTACAAGGGTAAATACAATCAAGTTTCATGGTTATTTTACTGTCACCACTAACAACTTTAACGTCAAAGATAAGTTTTCCATCGGCATGGTTGCTAAGGTTTAGTACACTGCTCATGCTAATAAATAGCCCTGCAACATCACCGCTAGCACTATGGCTAACCTCTAGAACATCACCTCGTTCATTGTCATTTACAATTTGCCAAGCAATACTTGGGCAACCTGCGCCACCGTCATTATTACACTCTGCCCAACCTATCGCTGAGTCAAAGGCATTTATGCCTCTATCCCAAAGCGTACTTACTGCACCATTTTCAAAAACGTTCACTTGCGTGCTTGCTGTGCTATCACCAACATTAATAATTCTAACGGCGGTTGCTTGATTACCGGCATTATCGGTTGCACCGTAAGTTAAGGTATAGGCCTGTGCTACATCACCTACGGTACCTGAGGTAGTAACGCTTACTGCTCCATCAACTGTATCTATTGCAGTGGCACCTGCATCGACATATTCACTGCCTAACGGGTGATTAATTGTTGTATCGCCAATTATGCTAATCACAGGTGCAGTCGTGTCTGCGACGACAATTGTTCGAATGGTCGACGTTGTATTACCAACAATATCTGTCGCGGTGTAAGTTAAGGTATAACTTCCGGCACTGCTTTCTACTTGCCCAGAAGTTGTTACAACGACATTACCATCAACCAAATCATTGACACTGGCACCGGCATCAGTATATTCAGTGCCTTGTTCATGATTAATGCTGGTGTCGCCATTAAGCGTAATAGTAGGTGCAGTAGTATCTGAAACGGTAACTGTTCTTGTTGTTGAGGCAGAATTTCCTGCTTTATCTGAGGCGGTGAAAGTTAGCGTATAAATACCTGCTTGTTGACCTATGGCACCTGACGTAGTTACTGCTGTTGCACCATCAACATTGTCAGTAGCACTTGCTCCAGCATCAACATAGGTAGTACCTTGCTCATGCTCGACACTTGCTAAGCCAACTAGTGTGATAACTGGTGCTGTTGTATCCAAAGGAGCAGGAGTTGCGCTGTTTCCACCTTGCTCACTACTGCCACTACCTCCTCCGCAAGCTTGTAAAGCCAAAGTTACAAGGATAAATATAGAGGGAACTTGCCTAAACTGAACAGCCATTATTCTTCCTAATTTTAATTATTGTTATGAATTAGGACTAGTTAAAGACTAAATAATAAACAGTTGCAATGCAAAATAGGTAAAGCGGTACTGACTGGCGTTATGTCGGGTAAAAAGCAGTGCTGCCCTAATTTCTTGCGTTAAGTCTATGTTAATAGCGTTAAGTTGTTACATCGTGCTTTATTGTAGTGATGGATAAGCAAGTTAAATGCTATGCATAAGGCTGCGTCATTGAAAACTCATTCAATGAGTTGTCGCAGAATTGTCACGTCTTGTCGCATTTGTTGCTCGCTTGGTAGCATTTGTTATATCTTTGTAATTAGTCGATGTAAGTTAACTGTTTGACCTGAAATGGATATTATGGAAAATAAAAACACTGAAAGTACACTTGAACTGGGACCGCAAGCTTTTTCTAAGCAAAGTCATCAGTTTTGGACGCTACAGATAACAGGTTGGTTAGGTTATGCTGTCGTGGTTTTTATCGCGATAATTCGTCCGCAGATAGGTCAGGAAGACTTTAACCTTTCAGGGCAGTTGATAAATTTAGTTTTAGAAACGCTAAGCGGTTTCATATTGTCTTATTTACAATGGCAAATGATCCGAAAAATAGTTCATTTGCCATTGAAGAAAACATTAGTCTTAAGTTTTGTTTCTGCAGCAAGCTTGGGTTTAGTTTTTAATGTGATAAAACTGAGCTTTTACAAAGTGGTTGTTTACCAACAGCAATGGAATGAAGCATGGGATATGCTCGAGTTTGGTGGTTGGTTATTGTTTTCATTAACAACTATGTTTGTATGGACGTCAATTTATTTCATTATGCTATACAACACGAAATTGCAGCGTGAACACGAAATGTTATTACGAGCGCAAACGGCGGCTAAAGATGCGCAGTTGCAAATGTTACGTTATCAACTTAACCCTCATTTTATGTTTAATACCATGAACGCAATATCAACCCTTATTTACAAAAATGAAAATGACACTGCAAACGAAATGATCGACAAACTGTGCGAATTTTTTCGTTACTCTCTTGATAAAAATGATAAAAGCAAAACAAGCTTGAAAAGAGAACTTGAGTTAATTGAGCTATATTTATCTATAGAAAAGGTCAGATTCGCTAGCCGTCTTAGTGTTGACGTTGATGTTTGCGAAAGCGTATTAGACTGCCAAGTGCCAAGTATGTTGCTACAGCCACTGGTGGAAAATGCCATTAAATATGCTATAGAGCTGAGGAAGTCTGGTGGGAAAATACGTATTATTGCTAAAAAAGTGGCTGAGCGTTTAATTATTAAAGTGGCCGATAATGGTCAAGAAACGCCTATTAAGGTGAGAGATGGTTTTGGCATTGGTATGAGTAATACTAAAGCAAGATTAAATGCCATGTTTAGCGGTGATTATCACGTTGATATCACTGATGCTATAGATGGCGGCACTACGGTTTCTATTTCAATCCCCTATGAGAAGTAAATTGATAAATGATTAACAAACCTCTGACAGCTTTAATTGTTGATGATGAACCTCTAGCGCTAGAAGGTTTACGTTTACGGCTAGAAAAAATTCCTGAAATTGAAGTCATCGCTGAAGCGAGTGATGGTGACCAAGCCATTCAGTTATGTCAGTCTTTATCTCCCGATGTGTTGTTTTTAGATTTACGCCTGCCGGGCCTTAACGGCATTGAAGTGGTGCAAGCATTGCAGTCAGACATTTTGCCAATGGTGGTTTTTGTTAGCGCCTACGGTGAATATGCTCTCGATGCCTTCGAACTGAATGCGATTGATTATGTCATGAAACCCGCTAACTTAGGGCGCTTGCAGAAAACAGTAGAGCGTATTTTACAACGAGTAGAACCGATAGATTCAGGCAAAGAAAAGTTTAAGTTATTACGTGCACTTGGCGAAAGCTCTGGTATTGCCGTTTCGGAGCTTGAAGATTGGCTTGAATCTGATTTGCCATTGCCGAGCCCATTTATTCAAGAGTTAGTGATTAAAAATAATGATAACGATAAAGTGTTCTTGCCAATAAAAGATATCAGGTGGATTGATGCTGCAGGTGATTACATGTGTGTTCACACTCAAGATGAAACTTACATTGTACGCATCACCATGAAAAAACTTGAGAGCCAATTAGATCCTAAAATATTCTCTCGTATACATAAATCGACCTTGGTGAATGTTAATTGTATTAAAAGTATTAAATCGTTACGAAATAGCGAGAGCATTCTCGAATTGGGTGATGACGTGCAGTTAAAAGTAAGCCGAAACTTTAGCTCAGATATTCAAAAAATTGTCGAATCTAAACAAATCTAACCACTTGTCGTGTTTTTATACCGCTTTATCTTGCTATTACCTTAAAAACCTTCCATGCCGCATACAGTAACCACTACAGCGCATTTCATTTGTAACTATTTGTAATTTAAACCAGTATGATTTCAGGGGGTAGTCTGCAGTTGTTATGAAAATAACGATGTGGCTGCCGAGCTATGGCGTTAAGTTAACCTTCATTAAATAATACTAAAACCAAAGGCTTTTCTTAGCGCAATTAAAATAGTTGGGTAATTGGATAACAAATTATGATAAAAGCTGCGAAAAATTTTACACAGTTGTTTGCATTGCTATCAACCGTCACCTTAATTGGTTGTGGCGGTAGTAGTGTAGAAACTGAAACCAAAACTGACGCTGTCGATCCACAACAACCAGTGACTGACTGGCAAATGGTGTGGAGCGATGAGTTTGATGGTTCATCTATAGATACTAATAAATGGACCCATGAAATTAATTGTGATGGCGGTGGTAACCAAGAAGAACAGTGTTATACCGATTCAGCTGAAAACTCATTTATTGCCGATGGCATGCTGAATATTGTTGCTCTACCGGCAGCTGAAGGCTCGGCCAAACCGTACACCTCTGCCCGATTGAATACCAAAGGTAATCAAAGCTGGAAATATGGTCGCTTTGAGATGCGAGCTAAGCTCCCAGCAGGACAAGGCGCATGGCCTGCTTTTTGGATGTTACCTACCGATGAAGTTTATGGCGGTTGGCCACGTTCGGGTGAAATTGACATTATTGAGTCAGTGAACCTAAAAGCTGGCACTAATGAAGGCGGCAGCGAAGCTAATGTATACGGTACTTTGCATTATGGCAAAGAATGGCCTGACAACAGTTTCTCTGGGCAATCTTATTTGTTACCTGATGGCTTAAATCCCGCTGATGATTTCCATACGTATGCAATAGAATGGCAAGAAGGTGAAATTCGTTGGTATGTAGATAATTATTTATATGCAACACAGCGGAAATCAACAGTGCGCTATAACAGCAAAGACGAACCTGTTGGCTTGTCTCACCGAGGTTGGTTTACTGAGAACTTTAATATTGTGTCTGGTGAACTTGAGTCTCAATGGGAAAATGCACCTTTTGATCAACGATTCCACTTATTATTGAACTTTGCCGTTGGTGGTAATTGGCCTGCATCTGTAAACGATACCGGTATCGATGCCAGTGCATTTGAAAATGGCAATTCTTACATTGTTGATTATGTGCGAGTGTATCAATGTCAACAAGACACATTAACAGGCAAAGGCTGTGAAACTGTTCGTCCAGGTTACGATAGCTTTGACGATGCAATGGTTGAAGGTAAAGCGCCAATTCCGTCGCCGCCTTCTACAGGGATTCCGCAAAATTTAACTATTTTCTCTGGCGCTATTAATCCAAATTGGCCAGCATGGGACTGTTGTGGTGGTTCAACACCTGCAGTCGTTACAGATGCTGAAAAAGGTGATGTTGTTGAGTTTGTTGTTGGTGCTGAGCCAACGGTGATGGGCTTTATTTCTCGTGAAGCTTTTATTGATGATCCGGCAGGACAAGCATCGCCATTTGATGCATCGCCGTTAATTGATTCTGGTACCTTGAAATTTGACATGAAAGTCGTAGCCGCGCCAAGTAATGCGGATTCAACTTGGATATTAAAAGTTGAAAGTCAAGAAGGTACTACTGCAGTTGAAATGCCACTAACGGCAAGCTCTGAAGGTGCAGCCCCTGAAACGGGCACGTGGCAAACCTATACATTCCCTTTACAAACATTAGCTGATGCGGGCTTAGACTTAAGCGCTATCGACGTTGTAATGATTTTTCCAACTTGGGGCACAGGTGAAGGGGCGGTTTATCATGTAACTAACTTATCAATTGCAGGCGACGCCGTTGCTTCTCCTCAAGTAACCATATTCGACGATGCAGAAAATGCTAGCTGGCCAATGTGGGATTGCTGTGGTGGTTCAACGCCAACAGTAGAAACTGACGATGATGCACATGGCGCGGTCGCACAATTTAGTATTGGCGCTGAACCAACCGTTATGGGCTTTATTTCAAGAGATGGCAATACCGATACACCAGCACCATTTGACGCTACGGGTATTTTGGCTAACGGTGTTGTGCAATTTGATATGAAAGTTGTCACTATGCCAACTGATGCCAGTGCAAGCTGGGTATTTAAAGTTGAAGCCGATAATGCTACATCAGCGGTTGAACTTCCGCTATCAAGTAGTGTTGAAGGAGTAACGCCGGTTGCTGACCAATGGCAAACCTATACCTTTAACTTAGCTGATTTAGCTAATGCTGGTTTAGATGCAAGTGCGATTGACGTACTGATGATATTCCCTGCATGGGGTACTGGCGATGGTGCTGTTTATCGTGTCGACAATGTAAAAATCTACGATCCTAATGCCTCTACCGGTTTTACTGGCCACATTCTATTTGCAGACGATGCCAAAGAGCAATGGAGCATTTGGGACTGCTGTGGTGGTTCAACACCTACGCTTGAAAATGATGACACTGACCATGGTATGACAGCAGAATTTGTTATTGGTGCAACGCCAACGGTAATGGGGTTATTAGCCGATGATGATGTGTACTTAGACGCTTCAAGCTTACTAAGTACAGGTGTTATGCAATTTGAAATGAAAGTGATTAACGCACCAAATGATGCTAGCGCAGTATGGAAATTTAAAATTGAAGCCGGCGATACATCGTCTGCCGTTGAGCTAGATCTAACAGCAAGCCAAGAAGGTGCTGCTCCTGTTGCCGGTCAATGGCAAACTTATACCTACTCTTTACAAAGTTTATTTGATGCAGGTTTAGACCTAAGTGCAATTGACGTTGTAATGGTTTTCCCTGCATGGGGCACGGGTGAAGGTGCTGTATATCGTCTAGACAACGTAATGATATTTGATCCTACCAGTGTACCGACAGCGCAAGGTTTAACTTTGTACGACAACGCGCAAAATGCAGAATGGCCAATTTGGGATTGTTGTGCAGGTTCAACACCAACCGAAGAAGAAGATGATGCAACGCATGGCATGGTAGCTGAGTTTGTTATTGGTGATACGCCAACGGTAATGGGCTTCTTAGCAAACGATGGTGTTTACTATGATGCAAGTGCATTACTGCAAAACGGTGTGGTGAAATTTGATATGAAAATGGTAAGTGCGCCAAATGATGCGAGTGCGGTCTGGAAGTTTAAAATTGAATCAGGTGATACCACATCAGCTGTTGAGCTCGATTTAACGGCAAGCCAAGAAGGCGTAGCGCCAGTTCTAGGCGAATGGCAAACCTACACTTATACGCTTTCAGACCTATTTGATGCTGGCTTAGATGTTAGTGAAATTGATGTAATTATGGTTTTCCCTGCTTGGGGAACGGGTAATGGAGCTGTTTATCGACTGGATAATGTCGCGATAACTGCACCGTAATACGTTATTTGAAAACCTAATTTTAAATGTGCGGCTAGCGATATTTGGCCGCCATAAATAAAACTAATTTAAACTAAGTAGGGTTAACATGAAACATTTAACATTCTCTAAAAAACATTTAGCTGTATGTATCTCAGCAATTATTAGCTCGGGCTTTAGCCAACAAGCTTTTGCTGCGGAAGAAGAAGCTGCATTAACAGAAAAAGAAGAAAATATTGAAGTGATCACGGTATCAGGTATTCGTGGCAGTTTAGTACGTTCAATGAATATTAAACGTGATATGTCAGGCGTGGTTGATGCCATTTCAGCCGAGGAAATGGGTAAGTTCCCAGACACTAACTTGGCGGAATCTTTGCAACGTATCACGGGTATTACGATTAGTCGTGAAAATGGTGAAGGTAGTCAAATTACTGCCCGTGGTTTTGGCCCCGAGTTTAACTTAGTGACGTTAAATGGTCGTCAAATGTCGAGCACAGGCTTTACCCGTTCATTTAATTTTGAAAACCTGTCATCTGAAGGGGTGAGTGAGCTACAAACCATTAAAACTGCCCGTGCAGATATGCCAACCGGTGGCTTGGGGGCAACCGTTAATATTGTTACCTCAAAACCATTACAAAATCCGGGGCAAAAATTTTCGTTTATGGCGAAAGGCATTCACGACAGCTCAGTTGAAGCGGGTGATGATGTTACGCCAGAAATAGCGGGTATTTATAGTAATACCTTTGATGATGACCGTTTTGGTGTCTCAGCTAACTTTTCTTATCATCGTCGCGACTTTCAACGACAATCAGCCAATGTTCGCTCATGGATCAGAAACCACAATATTAGTTTAGATCCTGAAAATGTCATTGATAATCGTCCGCTTGACGCCAATGGCAATGTTGTAGAACAGTATACGATACTTGATGAAAACGGTAATGTTTCACCCATTGCCGCGTCATTTTTTCCGCAAGAAATAAGCTATGCGCGAGATGATGTTCAACGTGAACGTACCAATGCGCAAGTTACTTTTCAGTTTGCACCTACAGACGATTTAGTGTTCACTCTTGATCACACTATATCTAATGCAGTCACAGGCAATAACTCACTTTCTTGGGGCGTATGGAATGGTTCGTTTGGTGGCAATGCCAACTCCTATGAATTAGATGAAAATGGTACGGCTATTTATTATAACTCGGCTGGTGATGACGGTTCGTTTACCTCATTTCGCGAAACAACCGAAGTTGACTCAAAAGCCACTGGTTTTAATGTTGAATGGTATGCCAATGATAATTTAAGTTTTACCTTTGATGCCCATAATTCAAAAACCACAACCGATAACGGTAAAGATAAAGGCTTAGGCGCCAATGCTCGCGTTATTTTAGGCTCTGCCGACTTATCAAGTAAGGAATACTTCTTTAGAGAAGGTGATATACCGGGTTTTAATATTAACTGGAATAATGGCTCTCAAGAAATTAACCCTAACGAAATTGGCTCTAACTTTAGTATTTTTACCCGCACGCCGGCAGAATCTGAAGTAACGCAAGTGCAATTAGACGGTAACTTGATATTAGACACCGATTTTGGTCTAGAAGCGGTTAAGTTTGGTACTGCGTACACCAAACAAACACTTGAAGGCTGGGGCGGCTCAAACAATGCTAATGCACCTGGTTTCAATAACGGAACTTTTGCTGAAATATTCCCTGATGGTATGTTTGAAAGAGTTGATTTAAGTGATTTTCTTGATGAGTTTTCTTTTGGCTCGGGCGGAGTTTCACCTGGTTATGCTTACACGTTTAATCTTGATGAAGCCTATACAAGACAAGCTTTATTTCTAACCGAGGATGTGGTTGGCAGTGATGTATATCAAATAGGTACCTTTGACGGTTTCCCAACCAATAAAGTAGAAGAAGAAACTATCAGCTTATATGTTGCTACTGATTGGGCATTTGAAATCAGTGGTTATGACGTGCAAGTGAACCTTGGCTTACGTTATGAAAAAACTGAGGCTGTAAGCCCTGCAAAAAGTCGTGTAGCAGAGCAAGTATACTGGGCAGGTGGTTCAGAATGGATCACTGAATTTGCAAGTGGCGGAGAAGTTGAAGTTGAATTCGAAGGTGAGTATGACTTCTTACTGCCTATGTTAGACATCAAAGTTGACCTAAGTGACGACCTAGTAGCACGTGCATCAGTAGGTCAAACCATTACGCGAGCCCCCTTAGGCTTTATGCTTGGTAATCTTAGTTTAACGCCTTCGCCGAAAGTCGGCTCAAGAGGTGGTAGCCGTGGCAACACTAACTTACAGCCATATAAATCAACCAATTTAGACCTGTCTCTTGAATATTATTACGATGATGCTAGCTATGCTTCTGTTGGTTTATTCTGGAAAGATGTTGATGATTGGATTGCACGTTCTTCTGTAACAACAACCTATGAAGGCTTGCATGACGTTTACTTAGGTCAGCGTTGGAATAATGCGGTTGCTGCCATTGAAGGGCGTGGCGAACAAGCTACTGATAATGCTATTTATGATGAAATCGTTGCTAATGGTGTCGGTATTGGAGAAAACAATCGTATATTACCTGACGCGGCAACCGATCCGTTAATTGAATGGACAATTAACTCACCAGAGAATGTTGATGCCCGCAGAGTTAATGGTATTGAGCTAGCTATTCAGCATTTGTTCGGTGAAACGGGTTTTGGTGTTGGTGTTAATGCTACTTTTGTTGATGGTGATGTCGATGTTGATAATTACTACATTGGTGGTCAAGACGTACTTCCTGGATTAAGTGATTCTGCCAACTTACAAGTTTTCTACGAGAAAGATGGCATATCAGTCAAAGTTACCGGAGCATGGCGTGATAAGTACTTAGTGGGCTTAGGTTTACCTGATACAGGCAGTGATGAAGCGCCATTATATGCTGAAGAGTTTCTGCAGTGGGATCTAAGCGTTAATTACGAAGTCACTGACAATATGACGGTGTTTTTTGATGGCGTTAACTTAACCAACGAAACTGAGCGCAAGTATAGCCGTTTCGAAAGTCAATTTGTTAGTGCTGCGCAATACGGACCAAGGTATGTACTTGGTTTTAGATACACCATGGATGACTAACTGTTTTTTGCTTTGAGCTGCTTAATTTAGGTAAGCAGCCTGCTTTGAGTAATAAACATTTGTAAACTGCGCTTATAGATAATGTAAGCGCGATTTTTTCGTCGGTGTAGCTATGTGTAGTTCGCTTTCATCAGCATAAAGCCAACACCGATTCTTTTTGATATAGGAATTTTATTATGGCTGGAAATTCGGTCATTTTAGCGCAAAATCATGGCGTAACTAATAGTGTTTCGCCGAGTCAAAATCGTTTTGCTCTGATCTCATTAACAACACTGTTTTTTATGTGGGGCTTTATTACCTGCTTAAACGACATTCTTATTCCCCATTTAAAAGCCATTTTTGATTTAACGTATACGCAATCAATGTTGGTGCAATTTTGCTTTTTCGGTGCTTACTTTTTAGTGTCATTACCTGCTGGGCAGTTAGTGAAAAAAGTTGGTTATCAAAAAGGTATTGTCGCGGGGCTTGTTGTTGCTGCGCTGGGTTGCTTGATGTTTTACCCTGCAGCGTCAATGCACAGCTACCCAATGTTTTTGTCAGCGTTATTTGTGTTAGCCAGTGGCATAACTATTTTACAAGTTTCGGCAAATCCTTATGTTACGTTATTGGGGCCAAAGGAGTCGGCGTCATCACGCTTAACCATGACCCAAGCCTTTAACTCTTTAGGCACAACTGTAGCTCCCTATTTAGGCGCATTGTTTATTCTTAATGAAGCAGCAAGCTCAATGTCAGCACCTTCTGCTGACTCTGTAAAAGTGCCGTATTTAGTACTAACAGCAGCGTTATTACTATTAGCCGCCATTTTTGCTTGGTTAAAGTTGCCACATATTAGCAACGCTGAAACTGCGCCTGATGAAGAAGTTTCTGGCTCGGCATGGCAATACCGTCATTTAGTCTTGGGCGCGGTTGGTATTTTTGTTTATGTTGGTGCGGAAGTATCAATTGGCAGCTTTTTAATAAACTTTTTTGGTGAAGCCAATATTGCTGGTTTAGAAGAATCAGAAGCAGCTAGATACTTAACCTACTACTGGGGCGGAGCCATGGTTGGACGCTTTATTGGGGCAGCGGTAATGCAAAAGGTATCCGCCACTAAGGTATTAAGTTTTAATGCTTTCTTTGCGGTAGTTTTAGTCTCTATTGCAATTCTTACCAGTGGTAGTATTGCAATGTGGGCGATGTTACTAGTGGGCTTATGTAACTCAATTATGTTTCCAACCATATTTAGTTTAGCGCTCAATGGCTTGGGTAAGCACACAAGTCAGGGGGCTGGAATTTTATGTCTAGCCATAGTTGGCGGCGCTATTATACCGTTAATTCAAGGCGTACTCGCTGATATCGTTGGCGTGCAATTGTCATTTGTTATTCCAGTGCTTTGCTACAGCTATATCGTTTATTACGGTATGAGTGGTGCTGTGCCAAGCAATGCTTCAAATCGGGAGCAAATGTCATGAATAAATTAAGTTATTCTGTTCTATCGACGGTATTAGTTGCCGCAGTACTCGTTACTATTCAGGGCTGTAACTCTGCGACTAAAGAACAAGCAAGTGACAATAAAGTAAGCGCTGATCAGGTCGAAAATAATCTATCGATTTGGCCCGTCATAAACTCTGAAGTTAAAACAGATGCGGCGCTTGAACGACAAGTACAGGCTATGTTGTCTACTATGACTTTAGCGCAAAAAGTAGCGCAAATGATCCAGCCAGAAATTCGTGATATCACCCCAGAAGATATGCGTAAATATGGCTTTGGCTCATACCTTAATGGTGGTGGTGCATTCCCGCAAAATAATAAACATGCAACACCGCAAGATTGGATAGCACTTGCAGAGGAAATGTATCAAGCCTCGATTGATGATTCACTTGATGGTTCAACGATTCCAACCATGTGGGGCACGGACGCCGTCCACGGTCATAACAATGTTATTGGTGCGACTTTATTTCCGCATAATATTGGCTTAGGGGCGGCACATAACCCTGAGTTAGTAGAAAAGATTGCCCAAATTACCGCCACTGAAGTGATGGTGACAGGCATTGATTGGGTATTTGCACCAACAGTGGCAACGGTTCGAGATGACCGTTGGGGCAGAGCTTATGAAGGTTACTCCGAAGATCCTGAAATCGTAAAGTTATATGCGGCCTCGGTGGTAAAAGGCTTGCAAGGACATGCTGATGATGACTTTTTAGGTGATGATAGGGTGATCAGTACGGTTAAACACTTTATTGGTGATGGCGGTACCGTTGCAGGTGACGATCAAGGTAATAATCTAGCGTCTGAAGAAGAGTTATATAAACTTCATGCCCAAGGTTATGTTGGTGGCTTGACCGCAGGTGCACAATCAGTGATGGCGTCGTTTAATAGTTGGCATGGCGACAAGATTCATGGCAATCGCTACTTATTAACTGATGTACTAAAAGGCAAGATGGCCTTTGATGGTTTTGTCGTTGGTGATTGGAATGGCCACGGACAAATTGTCGGTTGTACCAATGAAAATTGCCCGCAAGCCGCTAACGCCGGTTTAGATATTTTTATGGTACCGACCGATGCTTGGAAGCCGTTGATGGAAAACACCATAGCGCAAGTTAAACAAGGTATTATTCCACAGTCTCGAATTGATGATGCCGTTAGTCGTATTTTACGCGTTAAATACCGAGCAGGATTATTTAGTAAACCGAGTCCTGCTAAGCGACTTTACTCAGGGAAAACTGAGCTTATTGGCCACGATAAGCATCGTGCCGTTGCTCAACAAGCTGTACGAGAGTCGTTAGTTTTGTTGAAGAATAAGGCTAACATTTTACCTCTTTCTCCTAAGCTAAATATTCTAGTAGCGGGTGATGCTGCTAATAATATTGGTAAGCAATCAGGTGGTTGGAGTATCACGTGGCAGGGAACTAACAATAGTAATGAAGACTTCCCAGGTGGTTCATCAATTTACCGCGGTCTTGCTCAACAAATTAATGCCGCTGGCGGCAAGGTTACGCTTAGTGAAGATGGCAGCTTTGCCGAAAAACCGGATGTTGCTATTGTTGTATTTGGCGAAGAACCTTATGCAGAAGGCCATGGTGATAAAAATAATTTAGCTTATCAGCGCGGCACTAAAACTGATTTAGCCTTATTGAAAAAGCTGAAAAGCCAAGGTATTCCCGTGGTAAGTATATTTATTAGCGGCCGCCCGATGTGGGTGAATGCTGAGTTAAATGCCAGTGATGCTTTTGTTGCGGCGTGGTTGCCAGGCTCTGAGGGTAAAGCGGTTGCAGATGTGCTGTTAAAAAGTAAAGACGACAAGATTCAGCATGACTTTACCGGTAAGCTTTCATTTTCTTGGCCAAAAACAGCAACACAAACTGTTAATCGCTTTGATGAAGAATACGATCCATTACTGCCTTACGGCTATGGCTTAAACTACGCTGCTAATGAAGGGACAGCCCAAAAACAGTTATCAGACAACTTACCTGAACATATCGAAAATGATGAAGGCGTTGTTAAAAACACTGCTGTTTTTGCTGGCAAAGTGGTTAAGCCGTGGCGGATGTTTTTAACGTCTAATACGCAAACATCGGAGTTACTTTCTAATAGTGGCGCTTTACCGGGCGCTATTTATCGCACCATCGACAAAGTAGTACAAGAAGATGCATTTCGCCTTGAAACTAATGGTCGCGAAAAAGCGGGTATTAGCTTTTCTAGCAGCTTTAGAGAAGATTTATCATTTGAACTTGAGCAAAAATCAGCCTTAGTGATGACCTTAATGCGTGATAGTGATATCTCTGCCGCAGTTAATATTGCTATGAGCTGTGAATCTGAAGGTGATGTTGCTGGAAGTTGTCGGGCAGAAGTTGATATTCAGCAACAATTAAACGCTATTCCTAAGGGCGAATGGCGTGAAGTAGCTATTGACCTGCAATGCTTTGCAAAATCAGGCGTGCAGCTAGATAAAATTGTTTCACCATTTGAGCTCAGTACTGATGGCGTAATAAATTTATCATTCAGTGATATTCGTTTTATGCCTAATGTTTTCACTGAAAGTAACGAATGTATTAAAGAATAAACTAAGTTGGTAAATACCTAATTTGCCTCACCTAAAAAGCCAGTGATTTGTTACTGGCTTTTTCATTGCTGTTTTATCACAAACACCCCATACCAATATAAAGTTGGCGCTGTGACAGGTCACCATGAATTTCACGGCGACCATGCATTACGCGTTTATTATCAATCAATACTAAATCACCATCTTGCCATTGCACTTCATGGGTGAATTTTTCAGCAAGCACGGTTAATTCGTGTTTAAGTTGCTCCGATATTTCTTCACCATTAAATAGCGTAACTTTCGGAGGCTGATAGTTAAACGATGGACCCAAAATAGCGTTGGCGAAAGCTAACTGGTCAGAAAATGCACCTGTAATGCAAGGGTTAATGGTTAAATGGTAAGTTAAGCTATCGTCACTATTTAATACCGCTTGTTGATTTGGCGCTAGGGTACTTAAGTCTTGCAAGTGTTGTTCATTGACCTTAGCGGCAGTTGATACTGTAGGGTGCTGATCTACAACATATTGACGCCACAATGCGGAAGGTAGGGTACGAGATACCGTTATAGGTTTTTCGAACAATGTTTTTAATTCATTTGACATATGTTGATATATTTCAGCACCATCACAAACCGTAGTTTGAGAGCCACTCTTCGCACTTTTTGCACTATAAAAGGCAATTAAATCAGGTGGTAGAGGAGTATTGCCATTTTCAATATGTAAGCCAACAGCTGCAGTGCCAGCATTCACTTTTTGCGTGCTGTCATTGCTATATTCTCGTGCTGGGTCGAAAGTCAGTTGACGACACATGGCTTTCATCACTTGACTAAAGTTCGTTAGGCTCAGATTGAAATTTCTTAGTAGCACCCAGCCTGAATTTGCTAATATTTGCTTTGCTTCAGCGAGTACGTTATCAGCAATAATCTCAGTGTTATTGGTATTTACTATTGTGTTTTTCATGGTAGCGCCCTCAAGTGCAAATAATAATTCTACGTTGTAATTAATAACTAAGGCTTAGTATTAACCTTCAACCTTAAGGGAGGCTTAGCAAAGTTAATAAACTGAAAAATGTTTATTAAATTTTGGGGGAAACGGGAGGAGGGGAAGAGAGAAAAAGGCAAAAAAAAACGTTTACCTGAATCAGATAAACGTATTACAAAACATAAAACACTAAGGGGAATAAAAGTCTCTCGTATAGTAAGAGTGGTTGTTTAGGGGAAAGTTCAATATGCATGAGATTTTATTTCTTTTCTTTTCTTTCTTTTTATTAATTCACCTTCAGAACTTACGTGAATATTGCTGACTTTTGGATAGTGACAACTAATGAGAATCGTATAGCCCAATGATAAAATTTAACATGTGGGCTTTGTTTTGTGACGTTTACTGTTATTTTAAATTAACCTTATACAGTCCGCTTTGCCACCACAGCGGTCATTCATGCAATTGCGTTTAAATGACCTATTTTAGCCAAAAGCCGACATTAGCTTTTGAGTTAAAAACGGTTGAACCGGGATCCTAAAGTTGTAATTTTTATATAAAAATTACTTCCATTCACAATTGAGATTGTGCCAAAGTTTTTGCATGGAATTAAACCCGAAGGAAGCTGAACTATTAGGAGCTAAAGTCATTTTATTTTTCGTTTGTTGTATTTTGGTTAGTCTTTAAAAGAAAATTTTTAAATTAAATTGAGTTTTGCTTGGTAAAAGTTGAAAGCTCCACCCAGCACTTTTTAATATCCGAGAAACCAAGAACAATCCTTGTCCTAAACCATCACTATCAATAGCTTTATTGTTTTTGTTCATTAACTCTTCTGTTATTTTGATATCAGCTTGGTTACTTATCGATATTTCTGTCTCAGACCCCTTTATTAACATTTTATTATCGTTTGAGTATTTAATGGCATTTTCAATTAAATTTGCCAGCATCAGCGTAATTAAATGCTCATTTGCCACTACTTTTACCGATATAGGAATATCAATGACAATTCTGAATTTTGTGTCCTCAACAAGCTTATGTATTGATAAGATTGACTCTTCAACTAAAGAGAGCAAACTGATACTTTGTTTATCTATCGACTCAGCGCGTGCTAAGGCTAATAAAATTTGAACACGGCTATTCATTAGCTTTAACTGTTGCGTTAAAACTTTCTGTTTAACCACAATCAATGGCTTGCCTTGTGCGAGAGTTAAGGTGTTCATCATTACTGAAATAGGTGTGCGTAATTCGTGGCTAACATCCTGAGTAAATTCTGACTCTCTCTCAATAGCGAGTGATAGCTCATTAAAAGAATTTTGTAAGCTATTAGTTAAATAGCCAAGTTCATCATCTCTTGATAGTAATTCTTCTGGTAAAGTAGGAATGGCCAATTCACTATTTTTAATCGTATCGGTTAACTTAATTAACGGGTTGATAACCTTACTATTAATTAACACAGTAAGACCTATAGAAAGTATTAACGTAAACATTACAAAAACAATCAGTAAAATCAAAAGGTCAAATGAAATGCTGTCGAGTAATGATATATCAGAAACATCAACAACTAAAAAGGCTTCCTGATCTAACGCGATAAAAAAGTGATAATAATGGTAATTTTTCTGATTTTCAGTAGTGACTTCTCTTTCATAATTTTTATCGTGAACTTGGCTTTTTAAATCTTCAGGCAAATCATTGAAACGGTAATAAAGTTTGAAGTGCTTGCCTCTTGGCAATATGTTTTGGGTGGTTTTATATTCTGTTTGAAGATATTTTGCTTCAAGTAACAGCCTTTGATTAATAACTTCATCTTCAATAACATACGAAATAATAACCAATGAAAGACCAAAAAATGAGACTAAAATAAGCGCATAAAAAAATAGCATGTAAAACACTTTATTACGTAACTTTCGTTTCATAGGTTTCATCTTGCCATTAATCATGAATCAACTTCCAACTTATAGCCTACATTCACTATCGTCTTTATAACATTTTTAGAGAATGGTTTGTCTATTGCCGTTCGTAAATTATAGATATGTGATTTCAATGAGTTAGTTTCAGGTGGTGTGTCTCCCCAAAGTTCATGAATTATTCTGCTTTTGCTGACAGGATTTGGATAGGCTTTCGCCAACATTAGTAATATGGCAAAAGAGGTTTTATTTAAAGCAACTTCTTGCTCAAGTCGAAACGCTTTCTTTTCATTTAAATCTAATGATAAATCTCCTAAAGAAATTGTATTGCTTTGATACAATTCTTGTCTACGAGTCAGTACTTTACAGCGCAAAGCTAATTCTCGTAGGTCATAAGGTTTTGTTAAGTATTCATCCGCTCCAAACTCAAAACCCTTAACTTTATCCGCAAATGAATCTCTGGCGGTTAGCATTAGAACGGGTATATTAAATTTACTCTTACTTTTGATCTCTTTACAAACATGAATACCATCAACATCAGGTAAATTTAAGTCAAGAATAATAAGATCATATTCATTAGTTAAGGCAAGGTTAATTCCTTGCTGCCCTTTTATACTATAGTCGATATCCCAGCCCAAACCTCCAAGAAAGTCGCCTAACTGAGCCGCTAACTCCACATGATCTTCTATTACTAATATCTTCATTAAATGAACTTACCTAGACAATTTCATCATTGTATAATACTTAACTTAATGGTTTGAATACCCATTTATATTTGTTGTTTTGAATTTTACGCACGATTTCTTTTCAATACACATATCAAATTGTTTAGGTCTTGCATTAAGGGCAATCCAATCATCTTCACTAAGAGTCATTGTTTCTTGATTATTAATTAACGTGATGACATCACCAACTTCAATACCTGCCTTTTCACCCGGTAGATTTGGGAAAACATATTTAACCAATAGGTTGCCATTTTGAAGCTTTCTTAAATCTAATCCAGCCAAATTATAGCGTGAATGAAAGTTAGCATTATCATAAGGCCTGATCACGAAGGTATTACTATGGTAATCAACAATAGTGACAAACTGATTCATCATCGCGCTGCCAATAACCCACCAATCATCTTCATCATCACTAGGTATAAGGTTGGTTTTTACATGGTTAAGCTCTATATTCCCTAATGTTAATGCAGGTAAAGTCACACGCTTATGTTTTGTCATACCGCTCAAGCCAAAGTCAGCGGCATTGATGTGCTGAGTCGGCATGGATATTTTTTGATTATCTGGATAAGCAGCGCTTAATTTCATGTAATGGCGGCTTCCAGTATCAATTAAAATATCACGCTCTACTTCAACTGTATCATTGAAACGTATTTTTGCAGGAATACTCAGTTTACTTAATAATGAAACATCAAATGGCAGAGCTGTATCATTTCCAGCTAATTGGTATGGTGTTGCAGATGCATTAATCTGGCTATTTGCTTTATCGAATGTCCAAGAAAAATGGCGCAATAGATCATGGCCTAATACACCATCAAAAATAGATTCATCAGTTCGCATATAATACTTAGTTGTTGATAACGATATAAATGCCACCTTTACATCATTAAAGTCAACATCACCGATTTTCAAACTTTTTAATGAAGACTGATAAGCATAAGTGTCTTCCTCGTCTCCCCAGCCAGCTATAGTTAGATCAAAACCTTTTTCTCTTGCTAAGGGTTTACCTTTCTTGGTATCAAATAGCGCAGTAAACGAAGCGCCAGTATCAATGAGGAAGAGTAATTTTTCATTATCATTAGCCGTAACGCGAATATAGGGTTTTTCACCTATGTAGATAGCCTCTAGTTGTTGCACTGGCTTTCCTTCAGGCCATATCGCCTTTATATCATCATTTGCTCTCATCATCCTGACACTATTTACAACAGAGCAACCACTTAATAAAAAACTAAGGCTTACTAATAAAGTGATTAAAATTTTATACAACATATATTTGGCTCTTTTTGTTTATCTTTTTTTTATAGTAATTCTTGATAGGTAAAATAAAGGTAAAAAATAACTTTTATTGAAATCAGATTGAAACTTGTCGATACAAATAATGCTCAACTTTCTAATATTGCCATAACATGACAAAGAGGAAGTCAAAATAAAATAGGGTGGATAGCATGACGACATTGGTAAATATTGCGCATGCAATGACATAAATGAGGACTTTACTTTTCTTAAGTGACAAATATTTTTGAATAAGCCCCCTAAACTTGATGATAGATATGAGGTTGAATACAAAAAATAGAAATAAACTAATCGATACGCCGACAGACTGAATACTAGGCTGACCCAGTATATTTAACGGCATGCCAGAATTCCCCGCCGAGCCTAAAAAAATAAAGCATGAAAACAGGCTTAAATTAGCCAGAGCCAACCAAGCTAAACTTGTCGACTTAGTTAATTTTTTTCTAACTAACCTTAAAGCCACTCTGACGATTACTAGACAAAAAACGATTAACGCCATCACTAAAAAACAAACTAAAACCGTGTAAGAGGCTATTTTTGTTGAGGAAGGTGTTTTAATTGCATTTATAAATATATTGGGTATTTGATAGTACCATTCGCCGTTACTTTCAATGAAAACAACATTAATCTCATCACCATTGTCTAAGTGTGTTTGAAAAACATTATGACCAACAGGCACTAACGTATAGGTAGAATGAGACGTTTTCAATTTAACTAAATCATCTTCAATAAATACCGATGAAAAAGACTCTAGCCCTTCAATAAAGCCCAACAATGCGATTCTTGAGGTGTATTGTCGATACGACCCAACGATTTCTGCACTATAAGAAGCCGTAATATCAATGTTATTCTTACGCGCTTTGCTTCTTTTTATTTCAGTAACACTTGGATAACGCTCTACAATAAATGTTCTTATTATTTCATTGATTTCCCGATTAGCATCATATGCATTGCCACCGCTATTATTCGTAAAAAATACATAGCCAACACCTCGTGAGGTGCTGTGCCACATTGCCGAAAGAAAACCAATCATTTCGCCACTATGCCCTAACCATTTATCACCAGCTGAGTGCTGTGTAATTAAATATTTGCTGTAACCATCTTGAAAGCCCGCTTTTGCTGCCAAAGTTGACTCTGTTATCGTCATTCGTTCAATGGTGCTTTGTTTCAATAGGTGCTTATCGAGGTAACCACCTTTATTGATTAACATTTGCTGAAATTTCGATATATCAGCAGCATTGCTGTTAATTGCACCAGAAGCTCGGTCTTTTATAAATTCATACACCGTCGCGATTAACTTATCATTAGCGTTAACGTAACCTGTTGCTATGTGCTTTTTCACTCTGTCGCTTAAGAAGTAACTTGAATTACTCATCCCTAAAGGTGCGAATATGTTTTGCTCCACATAATCTTCAAACCTCATGCCTGAAAGTTTTTCAACCATGTAAGCAAGCAGGGTGGGATCAACATTAGCATATGACATGAATTGCCCCGGTTCGTACCTAGCAACCCTAGTGTGTGGGTGATAATCCAATGCGTTCTTGGTTGACATATCCTTACCGGACACAACAAATTCTTTGAAATGATTGTCATCAAATCCCGCGGTATGTTCTAATAGATGAAGTACCGTTATCGGTGTTTTTTCTTCCCAAGGGTTGCTAATAGCAATCTCAGGTATAATCGTTTGAACAGGCGTATTCAAACTAATCTTTCCCTGCTCTACTAATTGCATTACCGCGACAGCGGTTACTGTTTTAGAAATAGATCCTATTCGAAATAAGCTATCATCATTCACTAAAGCGTCTGGTGATTGCGATGAAAGACCAAAGTTCATCTTCCACAATCTGCTGTCAGTATGATTTAATGTTAGCTGAAATCCCGTTACTTTATATTTTTTCAATACCGCAGTAATATTACTTTCTAATTGACTAAACGCTTCTCGTTGTTTTTTATTTTCAGTAATATTTACGGTGGTATCTACAGTAAGGTTTTCAGCGGATAACAGATTAGAAAAGTACAGTGACAAAAGCATCAATACTGCCATCACTGGTTTGATCTTAAACATATTGGGGTTCTCAAAGTAAAAGTTAATAGGTTATAAATAATGCCAATTGAAATAATGAACTCACCATTTACATAGCGATAATTATCTCAATTGGTATAAAGTGTTAGGTAAAAAAGGATTCGCTATAATAGTGATGGACTAAGCCGTAGACTTACTAAAGATTGTTTTTCTTCTGATAAATAAAATAGTAAGCACTGAACCAATAAAGATGGTAAGCAGCATATACACCTCATGGAGGTGCAATGCTTTAACAACAAAGCGGTCATGTTTTTCAATACTTGCCCACTTATCTGCACTGGCAATTGAAAACTTAGGATCTGAAAATATTTCTGCCAGATCTCTTCGACTTCTATATTTCACAATAACAATTCTATCCCAGCCGTTATCACTTAAACCAAGCCAATTACTGCCAAAAACGGGGTAGGAAAAGTTTTGCAATAATAAACCAATCATAACGCGGCTAAACTTTTCATAAGCTTCTACACCTGTAATACTTGGTGCATTAGCCGTCATATACTGTGCTTGTTTATGGTACTTGTACAAATTAACGGTATAAAAGGCTTCACCATCATCAGCATAAAAAAAGGTTTCCAATGCTTCGATGTCATGTTTTCCGCCAGGAATATGCGATAATTGGTTTATTTTATTAATGTATTCATCTACTTCAGCGTTTGTCATAGGCGTTGCTTTCATCAAGCTAAATAAAATTAGCATAAGCATGATACCTAAGCTTAATACGGTGATTTTTTTTCTAACTGACATTGTGCTATTCCTTCTGAGCCTTAACGTTAGTGGTTGTTGCAGTGCCTTAGCTAACTAAAAATTAATTAAGAAATTTAACCTCCATAGGTAAACCACTAAAAATCAACTTGGCTTTCTGTTTGTATAATTCGTTATCTCTTTCTATTTTAATTATATTTTCAGCATTTGATTGATAAAATTCATTAATGTTCACACCTAATAAATTAATTGTTGAGGCTGACTGAAAGTAAAACTCTAAATAATCTACATCTGGTAACATCCAACTGGGTAAACCAACCAATTCACTGGCGACTGTTTCCAAGTCATCAAGCACACCAAACAGCTCATCATAGGGTACTTGCAGTGACTGAATAGGTTTAACGCCAGCGGTCAATTCCATGGCAATAGTTCCCTTAGATTGATTGATGACAACTTCAGCATTATTACCGACATCTTGCTTTAGTAATGGAAACTGAACAAAACCTCGTTTATCAGCAAACACCTTTTCTATCTGTTTGCCATCATAAACAATTGATAACTCTACAGTACTCATATCAAATTGCGCATTATCTGAGGTAAGCGAAGCGATTAAGCCTGTATAAGGTGATTTTGCATGCTCATTGATAATGGTCAGCATTTTATTAATGTTTTTATAGGGCATGCGGCCATTTTCGGTTGCTTGAACAATTGTACTTTTTGCTAACAACAAGCAAATAAAAATACAAAATTGAACGCTTGTGGTAATCGAAAAAAGTTGATTGGTGAACCTATAATTTGAAATTTTATTCATGCGTATTTTTAGCATTTAGCACGTTAATTTGCTCGTTTATATCTTGTAATTGATATTGATTTTTAATGCTTGGCTTTATTGCTTTTAACGCCATGCTATAAGCAAGATCAAATGCTTTGTTCGCATCAATAACAACATCTGGCTGAACACCCACACCTTCCCAATTAGTCTTTGAAATAGGATTTACCGCTTTTGAGATTGGAATTGAGGCGCGAAAACCACCACCTAAATCAAAAAGATGCACGGGATTAGCTCCACCCCCTGTTGATTCCCCAATAACCGTTGCACGCTTAAGGTTTTTAAAGTTATAAGCAAACTCTTCTGCTGCTGAAAAAGTGTAATCACTCGTTAAAATATATAGCGGTACATTAGGTCGTATTTTTCCTTTAATATCATCAAAGGTCCAAAAATCAGTTAGCTCACCGGTTTTTCTATTGTAGAAGCTATTCAAATGTGTTTTATTTTGAAAAAAGTGACTACTAATAAACTGGATCATCACGGCACTGCCGCCACCATTTTTTCGTAGATCAAAAATAACAGCGTTTGTGTCTTCAACAAAAGTCATCACCGCTTTCGCCTTGGCTTTTGCAGACTCGTTCAAGTGGTCAAAGCCCCAAAAATCAATGTGGCCAATATTCCCTTTTAGTATTTCTACCTTAGTAAAGCCAGAGTTTTTTCGTGACAATTGAGGAAACCAGCCTTCGTAGTCTTTGCTTGGTATTTTCCCTGCTGATGGTTCACTCCACAATACAGAAAAGTGACCATCGTATGCTCTAATAGCTGTCGCTAAAACTTTAGCCACCGCTTTATGTGTTTTTGCTTGTGTAAACTCACGACTTGCCTGAAGCTTAGATAACGCTTTTGTGATCTCATTTATGTTTTCTGTTAAGACGTATTGCTCAGTAATTTTACTTTGCAACTTATGCAGAATGTTTTCCTTTTCTTTAAACGACAACTCTTGAGCAACCGATTGAAAAGATAAAATGGCGCTAAGCAAAATAAAATTTGAAAATGAGTTTTTCATAAAATCCTTTAATTAAATTCAAGTACTAAATATGCGATATTAGGGGTGACTTACCAATACTTGCGAATCACTGATATTTTATTACCATCAAGCTCAAGCGTATCAATAACATGCCTATTCATTATTCTATTTTCTTTGGTTTTTGCATCTATAATGGTTGTCGACGAGTTATAATTAATGGTGATTAAATTGTTGCTGAAATTGATACTATTAATAGTCGCTTTATAGTCCACATTTGAGGCAAGCCATTGACTCATTCCTTTACGAAGAACCTCTTTTCCACCCACTTCTCGCTCATCTGTTTTATCATATGGCAAGTGCTGATAGGCAACATCGTCAGTAAGAAAGGTAAGATAATGTTCTAAATCAGCTTTGGTTGCCGTCGACATCTGCGTTTTAAACCACGCTTGTGCATAGTTATTGGCTAAATTTAAGTAGTCCAAATTTGTCGTGTCTGCTTTCACTACGCTAGAGCAAACAAGCAATAGACTGATAATTAGTTTTTTGTATTTCATCGTCAAACCCCTATTAAATTTATAGTAACAATTATGATTACTTTAAATAATCTAAGGTGAAATATTGGTGAAATCATATTGATTTATAACTTATGAACTTAATATTTCGGCTTCACCAAACTTCATATTTATCTTACATTTTAGATATTTATTAAAGATTAGCTCTTTTCATTGGAATGATTCTGCCACTGTCAAACCGTAATGACTCATCAAAACTGGTCTACAATATAGATTTAAAACAGATATTGAAATGTGCACTTTCGTATCTCAGCGGACAAAAGTTACATCAAGTTGAGAGGCTGCTTTGATCTTTCAGCAGTAATAGGACAACGAATTGCAACCTTATAATTTGATTGCTTAGAGACCTTTTTTATTAATTTTCATGAAGGTTTTAAATCTGTTCATGAGTAGCGATGCAAAATATCCTATTAGTTGCTACTTGCTTAGCTCCAGGCTAGAAATCCATTGAATAAGAATTTTCACTTTAGTTGAAAGTCCACAGGTTGCTCATTCGTTAACCTTGATATTTCATCAACCAATACCAACCTAATAATAAACTTCATTGAATTAAGTGCATTATGCTGTCTTATGTTTTACCACTGTTTATTGGTTTGCTACTCATTGGCTATTTGGCGGGAAAGCCGTACTGGCGTGAATACAAACGTTCGCTTATTAAGCGCAAGCCATTTAAAAAACAATGGCGAAAAATAATTCAACAAAGAATGCCATATTTCAAACAAATGCCTGCTGATTTGCAATTACAATTAAAGCAGCATATTCAAGTATTCTTAGCAGAGAAAGAGTTTGTTGGCTGCAATGGCGTGGCGATCACAGACGAAATTAGAATAACCATCGCGGCGCAAGCATGTTTATTATTGCTAAATCGAAAAACAAACTATTACCCTAAATTACGTACGATACTGGTTTACCCAAGTGCGTTTGTAAAACAGCAACAAACACGCAATGCTGATGGCGTTCAGTTTACGCAAAAAGTGGTGCTGGCAGGGGAGTCATGGGATTTTGGTAAAGTGGTTTTATCATGGCAAGATACGCTTGATGGCGCACAAATTCCTGATGATGGTCGCAATGTTGTTATTCATGAGTTTGCTCATCAGCTTGATCAAGAAAATGGCCAAGCTAATGGTGCGCCGATTTTAGATGCTCAGCAAAGTTATCAATGTTGGTCTGAGGTGTTTCTTGCACAATTTACCTTACTACAAGAGCAAGCTAGAGTAGGAGCGCCATCGTTATTTGATTATTACGGGGCAACAAATCCGGCGGAATTTTTTGCCGTGGCGAGTGAGGTATTCTTTGAGCAATCAGCACAATTATTTCGTGAGTACCCTAAATTGTATCGCCAGCTAACTCAGTATTACACCATTGATCCTATGCATTGGTGATTTGGTTTAAGTAGGTAGTGGATTGCAAAATTAAAAAACAGGCAAAAAAAAGCGCTTACCTAATCAGTAAACGCATTATAAAAACATGAAACACTAAGGGAAATAAAGCCTCTCATATAGTATGAGTATCAATTTAAAAGAAAGTTCCGACAAGTTTAATTTTATTTTAAATTTTTAGTGCTTTCTTTTAACTATGCTCAAGTGTTGTGTTAATAAATAGTTAACATGTCCAATAAATGTTAACTATTTTAGTGGTGATTAGCTTACTTTAAATCAAAGCGATCTAATTGCATTACTTTCACCCAAGCATTAACAAAGTCGTTGATGAATTTTTTATCCGCATCATCTGAGGCATAAACTTCAGCGATGGCACGTAATTCTGAGCTAGAGCCAAAAATTAAATCAACGGGCGTTGCTTGCCATTTGAACTTCCCTGAGCTTCGGTCAAAACCTTGGTAGATGCCTGCTTGTGATTCATCTTTTTGCCATGTTGTTGACATATCTAATAAGTTAACAAAGAAGTCGTTGGTTAATACGCCAGGCTGTTTGGTGAACACACCTAACGTAGAGCCATCGTAGTTGGTATTTAATACACGCATTCCGCCAATCAATACCGTCATTTCAGGCACATTTAAACTAAGTGAATTGGCCTTATCAACTAACATTTCTGCTGGTGACATGTAACTTTCATCAGTGAAATAGTTTCTAAAACCATCTGCTTTAGGCATTAAGTAGTTAAATGATTTAATATCTGTTTGCGCTTGTGAAGCATCTGCTCGTCCCGGTGTAAATGGCACAGTAATACTAGTTCCTGCCAATTTCGCAGCATTTTCAATAGCGGTTGCACCAGATAAAACAATTAAATCGGCAAGTGATATTTGTTTACTTGATGATTTGCTATTGAAGCTACGCTGTATGCTGGTAAGTTTGGTTAACACCTTCTTTAATTCAGCAGGATTGTTAACAGCCCAAGTATTTTGTGGTGCTAAGTTGATACGTGCACCATTAGCGCCGCCACGCATGTCAGTGACACGATGACTTGAAGCTGCTGCCCATGCCGTTTTGACTAATTCAGCATTAGATAAGCCCGACTTTTTTATCTGCTTTTTAAGCTTTGCAATGTCGTTTTTGCTAACGAGTTTGTATTCAATAGCAGGAATAGGGTCTTGCCATAATAATACTTCACTTGGTATTTCAGAGCCTGCGTATCTAGCTCTTGGCCCCATGTCACGATGAGTTAGCTTGAACCAAGCTTTAGCAAATGCACGATCAAATTGACTTGTATCAGCTCGAAAGCGTTTAACAATTTTTAAGAACTCAGGATCTTCTTTTAATGCTAAATCTGTAGTGAACATAATAGGCGCATGTCGCTTATTGGGAATATGAGCGTCAGGCACTAAATTAGCCGCAGCTTTATTTTTAGGTATCCATTGAATTGCACCTGCTGGACTTGTAGTGATAACCCAGTCGAAGTTCATTAAATTGTCCAAATAGTTAGAAGACCACTGTGTTGGCGTTGTTGTCCAAGCGCCTTCTAATCCGCTGCTAGTTGTATCAGCACCAACGCCGGTGCCACATTTATTTTTCCAACCTAAACCTTGCTGCTCGATAGTGGCGGCTGCGGGCTCTGCACCAACGCACTGATCCGGTTTTCTCGCCCCATGGGCTTTGCCTAAAGTATGGCCACCTGCTAACAGTGCAACAATTTCTTCATCATTCATTGCCATTCGTCCGAACGACATTCTAATGTCTTGTGCTGCTAACAATGGATCAGGTTTGCCATGCGGGCCGACAGGATTTACATAAATTAAACCCATTTCAACGGCGGCAAGAGGGCCTTTAAGTTTGCCTTTTTTGTCTCTTCGTTTATCGTCAAGCATGGCAGTTTCAGGTCCCCAATAAACTAAGTCAGGCTCCCAGTCATCACTTCTGCCACCGGCGAAACCAAAGGTTTTAAAGCCCATTGACTCTAATGCAACGTTACCTGAAAGTACCATTAAATCAGCCCACGAAATTTTACGTCCGTATTTTTGTTTTACCGGCCATAGTAAGCGTCGAGCTTTATCTAAATTAACGTTATCAGGCCAACTATTTAACGGGTCAAAACGTTGCTGCCCGCCTGATGTGCCACCACGACCATCATGTACGCGATAAACGCCTGCGCTGTGCCATGCCATACGAATCATCAGCGGACCATAATGCCCCCAGTCAGCGGGCCACCATGATTTTGAATCGGTAAGTGTGGTTTGAATATCTTTCTTCAGTTGTTGTAAATCCAGTGTTTCAAATTCTTTTGCGTAATTGAATTCTGCGCCGTAAGGGTTTGACTCAACACTATGTTGGCGTAATGGACTTAAGTTTAATTGCTCAGGCCACCAAAACTGGTTGGTTTTGGCTTCTCCAAGCGCTAAGGCAGAAGTAGAGAGTGTCATCGACGAAATGGCGACAGTAACGGCAGCCGCTAGCGATAGTGTTTTTTTAAACATGTTATTCCCCAGTTTTAATACAGACTTATACATTGTTGATAAGCCTCAGTGCTTAAAGCTTAGAACTGGTGTTAGTGTTTTTATAATTGATTGATTGGAAGATAGTATTCTGTTTTTTAAATGTACAGGGTAATTCTTAATAGAAACAATTGCTTACGTGGGATTTTTATGGCTTCTAGTTATGAGATTGGATGAGTAGGCTAGTATAATTCAAAAAATTGATTAAACTGAGGTTTATGTTCACTAATAACTATTAACAGTGCTTCTTTGTAAGTGCTAATACGGATAATTATGATCTCATTAAAACAATTACACTATGCCTTGGCAGTTGAAAAAACATTACATTTTAAAAAAGCAGCAGATGCTTGCAATGTTTCGCAATCAGCATTAAGTACCGCCATTATCGAGTTGGAAAAACAACTAGGCACTACCATTTTTGAGCGCAATAACAAACAAGTATTAGTTACCAGTAATGGTCAGCTAATTTTAAATAAAGCAAAAACCGTAAAACTAGAATTAGATGAACTTGTGCAAATATCACAGGCAAATAAGCAGCCGTTTATTAATGCCATGACCATTGGCGTTATTCCTACCATTGGTCCATATCTTTTACCTAAAGTGTTACCTGAGGTAAGGCGTCAGCAACCAAACTTTAAATTAAAGATAATTGAAGAACAGTCACATGTGCTGGTTGATATGGTGAGAAATGGCGATATTGATGCTGCGATTTTAGCCTTGCCATACCCAATAGAAGGCTTAATGAGTTTTGATTTTTGGCAAGAGGATTTCTATTGGGTCAGCCATAAAGATGAATGTCCAAGCCAGCTAAAAGAAATCACGAGTGAAGAGCTAGAAATTGAAAAACTGATGCTACTAAAAGATGGTCATTGCTTAAAAGACCATGCTTTGGCAGCTTGTAGTTTACAAAGTGATAAACAAGATTCTGATTTCGACTCAGCAAGTTTGCATACCTTAATTCAAATGGTAGCAGGCAAACTAGGAACAACATTAGTACCCCAAATGGCATTAGACCAGTTAATTTATAATGAGTCTGAAATTAGGGCAATTCATTTAAATGAACCCGGCCCGCATCGCACAATATCTTTAATTATTCGTCCTAATTACGTGAGAACCAATGAATTAACGCTATTACGTGACATATTTAGTGAGCAATTAGCAATTAAGTGCTGTTAGCCATAGATACTTTAATTGTTCGGCTTAAATTGTTTATGAACTATCTGTTTTTTAGAATGACTTTATTGATTTTATTAAATTTACTGAATTAGTTGAGTAAGCCATTATAGATTTACTGTTAATCAAAGAGGTCAAAATTATGAACAATATCATTGAAAGCATTAAAGCGGTATTACATTTAGACAATGAAAAAAATAGCCATTCAAATAACAGCCGTCAGCAATTAGTGGAATGTAACTATGAGAATAACTATTACGGCGATCAGCAATGTCAGTTGAAAGTAATAGATGAATAATACGACATGTTTTCATCGAAAATTCAGGTGATTTATGTTTGTAGGCCTTAACAAATGGTAAGTAACGTTTGGTTTTTTTAGTGTTAAGCCAAGCGTTGTTATTTACTTAACAGACACTGTTTAATGTGTTCTCTCATTTGTCATTACAACTACGATAATATTTAACCATTTCAATAAATAATATTGCTGAAAAGCATAAGGGAAAAGGCTTTAAAACTTTGACTTATCAATCGAGTTTAGGTCTAATACCGCCATAATAAATTAAATGCTTTTTTAATTTAAAATCTTAAGTTTAGGGATGAATTATGGTTTTTATAACTCGGCCAGCCATGGCTGTTTACGTATCGTTGTTACTTAGCGCATGTGGAGGCGGATCTTCGTCGAGCGATAGTGGCACAACACCAATACAACCAACACCGACACCGTCAAACATTATTGCTAATGCAAAAGATTATAGTGTATCTGAGCTGAATACTGAGGCGACAAAGCTTGTTGATACTCGATATAGTGGACTCACAACTGATGCTACTATTGATGTTGTATTAGCACAAAAAGCCTTTATTTCGTTGTTTGATGATTCTTCAAGTGAAATTCCCGAAATTGGTGACATTGATTTTCGTGGTAGTGTCGATGCAAATGGCGCCCTTAACACCGAATTTCTTTGTGAATATGAAGGTAAGGTTACCTATAAGGGCCAGCTAAACTCAAATTTTGAGGGTAACATATCGTTAAGTTATGACGGCTGTCGACAAGGGTACTATGAAAACGCCATAACAGGCAGCGCTGCAATTAATATCACTAAAGTAACTGAAACATCATCAGAAATAACTTACTACTTTGATAATTTAAGCTGGCAGACTGAAAAAGATGTAATAAAGCTAACTGGGTATTCAAATATAGTTTCCATGAGGAATAACGCTGGAGACTCATCATACCGAAATAAACAACACTTATTGTTCACGACAAATAATATAGAACAAGTGCTATTAGAGGCTGAATTAGCCTATACCTATGAAAATGATCAGTCAAATATCGAACTCTCCGGTGATTTATTCTTTCGCGAACACGGTAAGATCGCTATTGAAATTGAAAATATGGAATATTTACCTCCATACACTGATTCGGGTCGTATACTGTTAAGCGGCAGTAATAAAGCGGCCTTTGAGTTTGAGTCTCCGTACATTCGCTATGTTGAAGACAGTACCGGTGATCAACAGTACGATGTGGGTGTTTACTTCGTAAACGCAGATGAATTGCTATATGGTCAAGCTTACGGCAAAAATTTAGTTGCACTCGCAGAGCTATCTTTACCTCCTACAGCATCTCGGCCAGGGCTTAATTATAGTGATAAAATTGATACCACTACGCCGATAGAAGTCTATGAAGGTTACTACAGTGACCCAGATACTCCTTATGAAGATTTAGAGGTTTCATATCGTTGGTACCTTAATGGCGAGGTTATCGATGGACAAACAACGAATATTTTACCGCCTTACATAGCCGTTTATGAAGATAACCTTAAAGTATCAATGTTAGTTTCTGATGGAGCCAATGTTACTGAAAGTCAGCCGAGAGTAATTGAACTACAAGATGCACCACTTCAAATCGAAGTATCTAACTTACCTGATGGTGTAAATGCCGGAGACATAGTTCAATTTACTGTACAAATTTCAGATCCAGACACCCAGTCAGTTGGGCAAAATGGTACGCTAATATCTGGTCCAGATGGTGCAACCATTGATGAAAATGGGCTCGTGAATTGGCTTGCTCCAAACGATTTACTGTTTCCATACCAAATGTATGCTTTTAATTTTGGTATGGCAGATGCTGACGGCGTTATTAGTGATGAAATCAGTGTTGAAGTCAAGGTTGAGTCAAGCAAAGCATTTCCTATTGCGCGCTCTGGAATTGAAGTGCCTAGCGGTGATAAATCAATGTCGGTTGGTGATTTTGATGGTGATGGGGAAAATGAAGTTTTATCAACTGATGGTATTGCAAGTGTGTTCTTGCTTGAGTTTCAAGATGGCAAATACCAACAACAGTGGGCATACCCGTTTAAGCCAAAAGCAGACGGAAGAATTATTCAGGTATTATCGACGAATACAGATGATGATAACGCTGACGAAATTTTAGTTGTTACTGAAAAAGGCATGAGTGTGATTAATGGTTTAAATAATTTAGACACATTATTGCTATCAACAACTGACTACATATTATTTGCAACGGTGACCGACATTGATAGTGATGGTATACCAGAAATAGCCTACCTTCATTCATCTAATCAACATAGTAGTGATGTAGAAGTTACTGTTTTTTCGATGGATGAACCAACTGAAACTCACTTTACGACGAACTTAGGTGATGCAAAGCAAGTTATTTTTTCTGACGTTGATAATGACGAAAATATTGAGCTAATTTCAAATAATGGCTTAGTTTATGATGCTTCAACATGGGCTAATCAGTGGATCAGTAGTAATCAATTTGGCGATACTAGCATTACTTCAGGTGACTATAATGGTGACGGTGTTAATGAAATTGCAGGTGCGAATGGATGGGGCACTATTGCTATTTATTCGGCGGTTAATAAGTCACAACTTGATAGCTTAGACAACTTTAATACCTGTACATTACACAGTGACGATGTTGACAGTGATGGCAAAGATGAGTTCTTAGTGGGGGATTGCCAATGGGGCGAGATCACCGCGTATAAATTAATTGATAACAAGCTTACCTCGTTATGGAGTGTTGACATGCAAGGTCATGGTTCAAGCTCTTTAACAACGGGAGATTCAGATAACGATGGCAAATTAGAAATTCATTGGGGAACAGGAACAAGTTCTTCAGGTGAAGATGGATTTATCACTGCAGACGTTGCAGGTTATACCGCTTCAATTAAAGAAAATTCAACAAGTATTCAACTTGATAGTTACAGTAGCGCGGGTTGGGCGAAGGTTTCCGGCTCAGAAGAAGAAGCAGTGTTTTATATTCCTAGCTCTGGTAGTGGTTATGACGGCAGTCGAGTTGCAACAATGGATAGTACCGGTAGTTTTGATGTTAGCGCGGAAATATCATCAAACTGGGATAATAGTTCGTATGCAGTGACAACAGATTATAACAATGATGGCTTTGGCGACATATTTTTGCCTAATACCTCACTATATACTGGGTCATTTGCTGTAATGCAACTACATGATAACGTTATACAATGGCAGTACTCGGCGAGTGGTGGAGACTCAACCATTGGCGTTATTAAAGCAAACGATATAAACGCAGACACTTTCGAAGACGCAATATTTGCCGATGGCCGCGTAGTTAGGGCGATAGATGTGCAAAACCAAACTATTATCGCCAGTTATACTTTTGATCATTGGATCACTGATATAGCACCATTACGCGTTGATAATAAACCGTCTGTAATTGTGGCAGCTGGAGACAAACTGTCGTTATTAACGGCTAATGCTTCCGTGTTTTCAGAGCAGTCATTTGTCGAACAGTCATGTACACAAATATTGTTGATTAATTACGATACTGACGCCGATACGGAGCTATTATGTTTGGCAGGTGAAGCGCATTATTCGAAACAACAATTTGTGATTTTTGAAATTGAAGACTCTACACTTGTCGAAGTACTACGTAGTGACTTATCACAAAATTTTGAGAGCGTGGTTGTTGATCCTTCAAAAGCACAAGAGCAAAATATTTTGGCCTCAGCCAAAATTGGCCAGGACTCTTCTTGGGATAATACGAATTCGTACACGATTAAAAAATTAACATCAACAGGAAAAATTATTTGGGGCAGCCCAGATTTAGTCGGACAACCAACTCGCCAAGGGCTTAAGGCGAGAAATGTTGCAGGACTAGGATTAGAATTGATGCTATCCACACAAAGAATGATGTACTGGATTAAGTAATTATTAAAGCCTGCTAATGCAGGCTTTTTTTATTGAGAGCATTGAGTTCTTATTTTATAAATTTAAGAGTTAAAAATGGCAACTATCAAGTTTTCTTTACCACTAACAGAAGCTGTGAATACACAGCTTTCTCAAAGTGACGTGCCGGCGTCATTAACGATTGAGCAATGTGCAAAAACACTTGCCATGAGCATGACGTCTTTTCGACGAAAACTTGCACAAGAAGAAACCAGTTACAAGCTTATTCAAAATAAGTTTTTAAATGAGCTAAGCGTACAAGCCTTATTAGAAAAACAGGCTAATATTGATGAATTATCTTTTAAGCTAGGCTACTCAGAAAGGGCAACTTTTGAGCGTGCGTTTCGTCAACGTTTTGGTACCACGCCTTCACAATTTAGAGAGTTGTCGCTTGTTAATAGTGCACAAAGCAGCTTTTTGAAACTAACCGAAATTGCGCAAAATATCCCTCCAATGTCTGATAGTTGCCAACAGCTACTTGAAGAAAAAGATAAGGGCAGTTTGGACTTGCAACGTGTTATTGAAATTGTTGGAAAAGATGCTATTTTTTCTGGTCGATTAATGGGGCAAGCGAGTAAAGCAATATACGGGAAAACACCTAAAAACTTACAAGAGGCGATAAGCCGTAATTTAGGCGTTGGCACAGTGGTTAATTTTGCCATTATTTATGCCATGAAAGATGCTTTAAAAGACAATGTTGATCAAAAAATTATTGAGCAATACAGTCAAGCTTTTCTGATGGCACCAAAGTTTTTTCAACGATTACGTAAACTATTAAAAAGGCCGGTGGACTTTGATATTGCCTTTACAGAGCAAATATTAGTTTTTTCATTACTCGGTATATTTTTACTTAGTCATAAAGAAACATACAAACATGAGCTTATGTTGCATTCTTTGATTGGCATTGATGATTTACGTTCGTTAAATCATCACATTAAAGAGGCGATGGGGATCAGTATTTTCTCTGCTTCGGCATTAATGCTATCGCTATGGCATATTGATGCAAACGTCGTTAAACAATTGAACCATATAGAGAAAGTGAGTCAGCTGCAAATTAAGAGCAATGAGCATAACGAATTGATTTTGTTTATGTTGTCTTGTTTATACGTAGCCGCGACAGACCATGATGATTATAGTGCTTTGGAGCAAAAAGCGGAGTTGTTAAATATTAATGATTTTAGCGAGTTAAAAGAGCTGTTATCAACAGTATCGTAACGTACATTCTACGTTGAGTTTATTGATATGTACTTCCTCGGCCGCAAGCAAACTTGGGGGCTGGCTATTAGCCGAGAAAGACATAAAGAAACTTATTTAGTGCATCCACTTACGTTGGCGTGCCGCGATAAACCCTAAGCCGATAACAAATAATACAAGCATTGAAGGCTCTGGTACTGTTGTTGGTTTTAAATTTACCTGATTTAACGATACATTATCCACCAAACCACCTAAGGTGTTTTGTTGACCAAAGGCACCAAAACTAAGTGACATTGACTCTGCCTGTGCCGTGAACATAACAGATTGTAATGACCAACTTGGCGTTTGCTTTCGCGTACTGTCAGTACTAAAGTCAGCTTGCATATTGATATCAAAATCAAATGCTGAGTCATACCAAAATACATTAATACCGTTATCATTTATCTTGTTGGTACGAGGTTTATAGTAAAACTGCAATAAATAATTAGAGCCAATGGTTAACGAGTCAAGAGTCTGGGTCATCACCGCATTTGACGAACCATGCTGATGAGAGTCTAATTCAACATGCTGTAAGCCGTTTTGTGAACCAGTAACAACATTCTTTTGTAACTCTATACCATTACCGTAGCTTGTTACCCATCCTGGAAGGTCATAAAAAACATCCCAAGCACTATTTCTATTTTCGTATGCTTGTAAATTAGTACCGTGAACAACACCAGTAGATTGAGAGTTATCTGCAAACTCTAGCTGTTCGAAGCTACCATTAGTGATTAAAGTGGCATTAGTAAAAGTGCTAAGGGCGATTAAAGAAGCCGACAAACCAACTTTATTAATAAAATTTAACATATGATAATCACCTGTTTAGTCACTTTTGATGCTGACAATAATAGGGCAGATGAAAACGTTAAAATATGGCTAAACTGTCCAATTTCTCAATTGGACAGTTAAAAAGGAAATGTTTTAATAAGTTATTGTAAATGAAATAATTGATCAGAATGCTTTTGACGGAGCTGATTTAGCTAATTCGTTAGGCAGGCGTTTTTTGAATTCACCACGTAATAAATAAAAACTTATCGCCGCTTGCAGGCAAACAGTTGCTACTGAAAGATACCAAATATGCTCAATTTGAAAGTTGCTTTGTTTTGATAGCCACAATGCAGGTAATATAAAAGAAATAAATCGTGTTGCGGTACTTATTAAAGCTGGCCAGGTATTGCCCAATGATTGAAACATACCTGAACAGGTAAAAATTAACCCTGAGGGAATAAAGTTCCAACAGATGATTTGTAAAAATGCCGCACTAATTAAAATGACCTGCTTATCACTAGTAAACCCTTGCAATAAAAATTCAGCTTGCCACAAACAAACCAAAGTCAGTATCGCCATCAATGAACAGGTTAAAATAGCTGACCAGGTAAACGTTTCTTTTACGCGATTATAATTTTTTGCGCCAAAATTTTGCCCTGCAATAGCAGGGGCTGCAAAGGCGATTGCCATTGCGGGCAAGAATAATGACTGCATGACCCTAGAGCCTAGGCCAAATGCTGCTTGAGCGTTAGCGCCAAATTGTTGAATCAGCCAGTAAATTGTTGCCATATATGCAAACATTAAAAAGAACTCGCCGCCAGCGGGTAGGCCAATGCCAAGTAGCTTCTTAATACATTGCTTGTCGAAACGCCAAAGCGAAAAATTAACACTGACGTACTTTTCTGTTGTTTTAAAGTAATAAGCCAGAAGAAAAACGGCAACGACTACTGAAATAGAACTTGCCAAGCCAGCGCCAGCAATGCCCATTTCAATACCAGTTCCCCAGCCTGCAATTAATATTGGTGAAAGGACTATGTTAACCAAAATTGACAACATTTGGATGATCATGGTCGGTTTAACAATTCCAGTTCCACGTAAAGCTGCACTGATTGAAACCATAAGAAATTGCAATGCCATACACGGAATAAACCAATGTAAATAAGCCAAGCCCATAACAACAGTTTCAGGGTCTTGAGATATAGTATTTAGATAACTTTCAGCGCCTAAATATCCGATAACACACACCACAACACCGATAACACTTGAAAGCATCATGGATTGATTAAACGTATTGTTGGCGCTGTCTTGTTCCTTTGCTCCAACAGCATGAGAAATAAGTGTGGCGGTACCAACATTAATAATTTGAGTTAAGGCAAAAATCAAAAACATCGCATTGCCAGCCAAACTCAAACCTGCGAGCGCACTTGCGCCCAATTTACCGACAAAATAAAGATCGACCAGAAAATAAAGTGTTTGTACAAACATGCCTACCATCATTGGCATTGCCATAGAAACTAAGTGTTTGGGAATCGAGCCTTGAGTGAGATCTTTCATGTTATGAAGTCCATTGAATGCGATAAAAAAGAGAGAGGAAACTTCATTGAGTTTGTCGTGTTTTTACACTCACTTTTGAAATTAACCTTGATATTACAATGTTTTTTCGCTGATCAGTGTAACGTATTTTAAATACATGAAATACGATTATTCTCGATTGTTATTGTTTGAAATTGTGCCTACCCAATTGTAATTTTTTGATCATGCATTGTAAGCCTCGCTTACATTATTACCACACTTTGTAAATATTAATAAATTGTTAACAGCTTACAATGGCCTCAATTGATTTACTTAATAACAGGAAACGAAATGAAAACTTTATTCGCCATTATCATGATAACAACACTAGCTGCGTGTTCTTCTGTCGCCGTGCAACCCCAAGCCAATGGCGTGCGTTTAACGCATAATGAACCAGGAAATGAATGCACTTTCTTAGGCGATGTAACTGGCAGTCAAGGTGACTTCTTTACGGGGGCATTTACCTCAAACGCTGATTTAGAAACTGGTGCTCGTAACGACATTAAAAATAAAGCGATGAGCCTTGGTGGCGATACTGTTTATATTTTAACGCAAAGAGCAGGGCAAACAGGCAGTTATAGCGATGACTTTGGCGGTGGCAGCCAACAAACCAATGTGACGTTGTCAGGTAACGTATATAAGTGTCGTAACTAAGCTAAACTAAACTAAGCAAATCTAAGCAAAACAAGTTCGTATAAGTTAAGCGCATGAGCAACTTGTACGAAATTTAAAAACGGTAATGGGATACTTTGCCGTTTTTCTATAACCGCTTTTTGAGCGACAAATTACTCTATGCTTCTCACGGTTGCAAAGTGCAGAACAAGTAAACTACTCTAGTGTTACTTTTGCGGTCAAATCCATTTTAGGTTTTGAACGTACATCCTATGTAGAGATAAACGCTTCAATGTGCCGAATACTTTTTATTATCCTAACTTTCTTGTTTTCCAATAATCTTTTCGCTAATAATAAAATTACCAAGACTACTGTTGTCGATAACGAATGGCAGGCTAATTTTGAATCAAAAAGCTTGGTGCGTTGGTCATACATATTACACCCCCAAGGAATTAGTTTATTACCGCCACCAAATGAGCCTAGCAATATCTCGGCCTATATCGAAATTAAAGGTGATGCAGACTATTTATGGCGTGGTCGTGAAGACCTAAATAGAGTAGAACTACAGTATAAACCAATGAATACCATTGATGGCAGTACGACTGAAGTGAGCTGGCGATTTATGTTACCTGAGCTATTTAGCGACGATACGCATCAAATAGCCTATTGGGAATCTGATAGTAGTTATCAGCAAAGTTTTAGGCTGCAGTTAAATGGTGAAGATTTAAGCTTAGTTTCTAGCGCGAATAACAAAGAACTATGGCGAATATCGAACATTAAAGCTCAACATTGGTATTCGATTAATTTGAGTATCACCTGGTCAATAACCCAAGGGAGTGTGGACTTAGCGGTTGACGGCGAACCTCAAGGTCGCTTTGTCATGCCTACGCTTATTGCTGAAGATGAAAGTATGTTTTTCCAATTAGGTATTTTGCGCCATCAATCCAGTCGAGTAGAAGCGATATGGCTTGATGACTTCATTGTTAGAAATATATCTGCTCACTAATAAGCTTAACTGTGAGTCAAGCTGCATGGAGTAAGAGTGATGATGTTAAATATTGACAATAATATCGTCTAATTGCTCTCGTTGTTGGCTGAGCAACTTAAATAATTGCATTTGATTTTTGGCTCGTTCTAAATTGTGTTCTTGATGTTTGATATGAAAGTAGTTGTCGCCGTCAAGATAGTCGGTTAAAAATCGAACTGCCATCATAAAAGGTATCAACAGTGCTCCAACGAGTAAACTGCCTTTTTCTATTTCACTTATATGCTTATCCAAGGTTGAAATATAGCCCTTGGCAAGCGCACTAAATATGTCGAGCCTAATTGTCATTTGGTCTAAAGCGGCACTATCTTCTGGCAGGTTCGAGCAACAGGTTCGAACCATATCGCCAAAATCATGCATCAAAAAACCGGGCATACAGGTATCAAGATCAATCACTGCAATGGCTTGATGAGTATTTGAACTAAACAACAAGTTATTAATTTTAGTGTCGTTGTGAGTCACTTTTACCGGTAAGGACTTGATCAAATCAGCCACTTCTTTTATAAAAATTTGCTGTTCAAAGCAATAATCAATTAATGGTTGGCAACGCGATTTTCGCTTTACTTTATCAGTATTAATTGCCTCTGTGAGCTGTTGTAATCTGTGCGCTAAATGATGAAAGTCGGGAATTATTTCTGATAATGTTTGGGCGGGGAAATCGCTTAATGCTGCGTTAAATTCGGCAAAAGCATTTGCAACACTCTCTGCTTGCTGAGGTGTCGTTACTGCGTCAACGGAATAACTGCAGGGAATAAACTCTATTGCACGCCAATAACCGCTGTCTAACTGCAGTAGGGTATCATCTTTCGTATTTGTCAGTTGACTGATCGTGGCTAACGGATAATTACCTAGCTGTTTTTTCATTATTAAATGTTGATTGATAAGATCTGCGTTGCGAGTAACTAACCAAGGTTGTCGAAAAACATGTTCATTAATACGTTGTAATACGAAAGGCTTGTTGCCTGCTTTTACTAAATAAGTGTGATTAATTAAGCCATTACCAAGTGATGAAATTGAATAGCCAGGAGAAGACATTTGAAAATGCGTTAATACAGAATCTAATGTTAGCTGAAGTTCGTCTTCTATTATCGTTTTATTCATATATCTGCGCTTTAAAATTGCTTGGAAGGTGAAAAAATTCGGTCAATTTGACGACCGACAGATAGAGAGTCTGCTGCATAAGTGACCCCAAACCAATTATCTTCAGATTTTAATACATCAACTTTTACTTGTTTTTTCTCAAGTTGATACATGACGATATCGGGTAAATAACATTCAGTCTTTTTATCTGCAGAAACAGTAAAAGTGTTGCTAAGTTTTTGCTCAATGGCGGAAAATATTTTTGAATTAAAGGCCCAGAAGTTCATTGATACTAATGCGTTATCAGCGATCGAAATTGTCTGCTTAGTTGTCGATATTTCACCTGAGATAATTGCATTGCCTGCAACTATTGATTGCTGAATATTTTCTATCTCAGTGATTTTTTGTAATTGCATTTTATTATTGTACTCACACAAACCACGATTTACGCTGCCATGATCAGAAAGTGTGTTCTGCATACGGTAGGCAACCATAGTGTAATGCGCTACATCGCTTATAGGCCGAGATGTTTGTTGTTGCTTAAGCATGCTAAAGGCCTGTTGTCCGTAATAGTCATCAGCATTAATAACCACAAAATTCTCGCTAATACTGTCTTTAGCACACCAAAGTGCATGTGCCGTACCTAAAGGTTTAGTTCTTGTTGAAGGAACATGACAATTTTCAGGTAATATATCAAATGATTGAATAACAATTTCGACGTTCAAGCTTTTTGGTAAACGGGCAATTACCTCTTGCTTTAATTGTGCTTTTTGCGAAGCTTGAGTGATAAATATTACGTGGTTAAACCCTTCATCCATGGCGTGATGGAGATTGTATTCCATCAAGGTTAATTGCTTTTTCCCAAAACAAGCAAACTGCTTTGCACCACCAAAACGAGAACCATTTCCGGCGGCAAGTATCACTAAAGTATTTAGTTGGTTCATTTAAAATACACTTCCGATAGCTAGGCAATAATGCCAAGTGGTTTAGCGCTTTGCCAAACACCACGTGTAAAGTCAGGGATATCCTTTGAGTTACTTCGGTCTGTTACTGAGTCAGCACTTAGCGGTGCAATGGCTGACCATGCGGCAGCGTCGTATACATCTTGATCAAGTGCTTCACCATTTCTTAAACAATAAACCATGCGCCAAAGCATTAAAAAGTCCATGCCACCATGGCCGCCGTTACGCTCGGCTTCTTGCCCCATGTTTAACCACATAGGGTGATCAAACTGTGCTTGCCATTTTGCAATATCTTCATCCCAGCGGTGAAAAGTCTGTAGTTTTGGCTGACGACCTTTACTACCAGTAGCGCGCCATTCAGTCATTTTTTGCTGATATTCTGACTCATATTGAGTCGCTATTGCTGGCGGAATATTTTCCAAAGCAATACGATTTGGAAAGCCAGCGAATACACCATTAGTCCCTTGAATATAGTTATGGCGTGAGTATGGGCGAGGGGTAGTGGTATCGTGTTGAACCATAATACTGCGGCCTAACTTTGTTTTTATCAGCGTGGTGTTCATATCACCTGCGATATATTTTAACTGGTTTCTTTCATGATCCGCTGCGAACTCTCTTTTAGCATAAGCTTGTCTGCCTATCGCTGGTGAACTTGTTGAGGTCAAGTAATCAAACCTGTCACCGCGATTGATGTTCATATATTGAGAAACAGGCCCTAATCCGTGAGTAGGATATAAATTCCCGTTGGTTTTGGTATGCCAGTATGTGCGCCATGAGCCAGTTTTTTCTTCTATTTCTTTCATTTGCCAGCGCAGTTCATGAATATATGCGGCTTCACCATGTAATAGGTCGCCGAATAATCCTTGGCGTACCATATTTAGCACCATCAGTTCATCCCGACCGTAACAAACATTTTCCATCATCATGCAGTTTTTCTGCGTGCGTTCAGCGGTATTGACTAGCTGCCAACATTCTTCAATTGTGGTTGCTGCGGGTACTTCTACAAACGCATGTTTGCCACTTTCCATGGTTTCTACACACATAGGCGTATGCCAAGCCCAAGGTGTGGAAATGATGATAATATCGATATCTTGACGATTTAGCATTTCACGATAGCTATGTTCTGTACCGGTATAGCGAGCAGGGCGAGGGAGGTTTTTGCTAACTACATAGTCAATTGATTTATCTAGCACTACTTCATTAGTGTCACAAATGGCCTTAATTTCTACACCATCAATATGGCAATAGTGTTTTACATGGCCAGAGCCGCGTTCACCGACACCAATAAAACCAATGCGAACTACGTCCATTTTTGGCACCGTAAGCCCCATAACTGACTTACCTTGAGGCTGCACCGATGAGGAATGTTTTTCATTGCCCTTTGATGACGAACAGCCAGAAACAACACCAGCTGCGGTAACAACTGCGATAGATTTTAAAAAGTTACGGCGATCAGTGCTGTTCATAGAGATGCTCCACATTAATTATCAGTAATCAATAATTTACGTGACAGCGCTGTCAGATGCAAGTATCGTTAATACCGGTGAATGTTTAGTCGCTAAATTGATGTTGCGAATGTTGTAATTATGTTGGGGTTAACCAGCGTTAAGAATAGGAATTCTCAATACTTCTCTTTTTAGAAGGCTTTCTGCAACTTCTGCAGGTACTTGATAAAAGCCATCTACATATTCTTTAGCATTTAGGTATTCGCGTATTTGCTTTTTCACCCGACATGGCTTTATACAATTTAATGAATAAACCACAGTATATTCACCGGGTGTTTTCGATGATAATAATTTTGCATGTTCGTGAGGATCTGATGGAGTACAGCCAATTTTAATTACATCGCTGAAAAAGGAATGCGTCATGACATAAACGTTACCGTATGATGCTTCTTTGATATTTCTTTGTTGCTCTGTATTTTCCATTTCACAAATAACCTAAGTTGATGTTCTATTGTTTATTTTACAACTTGTACAAAGTAGAAACACTTTGCTGAATAAAGTTCAGTATATCAGCAAGTAAGATAAAAGTAGGGTAAAAGTCTCTACGGTTACAATTTAATACCAAATAGTTACACTTCATCAAAATGAATAGCTTAGTAGGGCATAAGTGGCGAAAGTAAGCACGATAGGAAAAGTTCGATTTCATGGCGTTTACTATTAATGCTATAATCACCGATAATTCTTAGGATGACTCTATTCCTTACTCTATTTATTCGCTTGTACACACTTAAAGAGATTTTTAATGCCATTTTCCAAGCTTGGATTGTCAACTCCGCTATTAAATGCGATAGCTGATTTAGATTATGCAAAACCTACTGAAATTCAAAAGCAGGCAATTCCTGTTGTGTTATCGGGTAAAGATATTATTGCTGCAGCACAAACGGGCACAGGAAAAACCGCAAGTTTTGTTCTACCGTTATTGGAAAAATTAAGCGCCGATGAAAATGACGAAGAACGTAATTTACGTGGCAAACGTGTTCGTGCTTTGATTCTAACGCCGACACGTGAACTTGCTATTCAAGTTGAAGCGAGCATTGCACAATATGGTAAATACTTAAATATTAGTTCAATGGCAATGTATGGCGGTATTGAAATAGAGCCACAAAAACAGCGTCTGATCTGGGGTATCGATATTTTAGTGGCGACACCTGGTCGTTTACTCGATATGGCACATCAGCGCGCTGTACACTTTGATCAACTTGAAACCTTTGTACTAGATGAAGCCGATAGAATGCTAGATATGGGCTTTATCGATGATATTAATAAAATTATTGAACGTTTACCTGAACAGCGTCAAAATTTATTATTCTCGGCCACTATTTCTGATGATGTAAGAGCATTAGCAAAGCGCACTATTCATAATGCTAGTGAAATATCTATCGCTAAAAATAGTGCGTCAAAACCGAAAATAGCGCAATGGCTGGTAACGGTTGATAAAACAAATAAGTCAGCATTATTGAGTCATTTAATTAAAGAACAACAATGGCAGCAGGCACTAATTTTTATTGAAACTAAGCATGGTGCCGCAAAACTAGTTAGCCAATTAGAGAAGCGCGGTATTGCCGCTGAATCTATACACAGTGGTAGAACGCAGGCTGTTCGTGAACAAATTTTAAATGACTTTAAAGCGGGTAGAATTAACTTTTTAGTCGCAACAGGTATTGCTGCTCGCGGCATCGATATAGGTGAGCTTTCGCGTGTGGTTAACTACGATCTACCTGATAAAGTAGATGACTATATTCACCGTATTGGCCGTACAGGCCGTGCCGGTAAAAGCGGAGAAGCGGTTTCATTTGTTGCAAAAGATAACTTTAGAAATCTATGCGCGATTGAAAGTCACTTAGATCACGTCATTGAACGCCGAGAATTTGAAGAATTCCCAGTGAAAAAAGTCGTTCCGGTATCCATTTTAAATTATGTACCGAAAAATAGACGTAGTTAGTGTTTTAAGACACAACTAATAAAACAGACACAAATTTGTAATGACTTTTTAAATTGATTAAAGCGATGTTAAAGTATCAACAATTCGCAAAAGTTGAACTTAGTAAAGTCAAATTAAGTTAATGAACAAGTAAATAAATAGGAAATTAGATGAACCCAATTATTGCAATTTTAAAAGAACATAACGTTAGTGATGAGCAAACCAAAGAAGTATTTCAAGCGTTAACAGAAAACCCGCTAATGGCAATGGCAACAGTGCAACAGTTAGGTATTCCACAAGAAAAGTTACAAGCAATGATGATGTTATTAATGCAAAACCCTGCATTAATAAAAGAAGCTGTAGATGAACTAGGATTAGATTTTAGTAAAGTTGAAGCGGCTAAAGCAGCATTGAATAAGTAAGTTCTGAATATTTCTTAATTAAAACAAGGTGAAGATAAGTTCACCTTGTTTTAATTTATAGCAAATTTAAAACGATTTTGTTTTCACATTAATGCTATTCAACACGAATACTTGCTTTAATAATTTTCACTTCTTTTTTCGTGCGGCCTGAACGACTACCTAATGCTTCAATCGCGCTTAGCGTTGTATCTAAACCTTCAACTACTTCACCAAATATCGTGTGCTTACCGTCTAACCAAGGCGTTGGTGTAAAGGTAATGAAAAATTGGCTACCATCGGTATTGGGGCCAGAATTGGCCATACTTAGCAAGCCCGCTTTATCATGAGTTAATGTACCGTCAAACTCGCCTGCGTATTTATAGCCTGGGTTACCACGACCATTGCCAAGCGGATCACCACCTTGTGCCATAAAACTACTGATCACACGATGAAAAATTAAACCGTCATAAAAGCCTAAATTAGTTAAATAGATTGTGCTTGTTGCGTGCATTGGGGCAGTTTTAGGGAATAATTCAACGACTAACTTTCCTTCCGTGGTTTCTATATCCCAGTAGTATTTAGCTTCAGGGTTAAATTCAACGATTTCTGGTTTTTCTAATTTAGTTTTCCAGTCAGCTTGCGTTTTATCTGTTTTTTGTTTTTCAATATAAGCGTTTACTGCTTTCACCGCTGGATCAGGGTTAAAACAACCACTTAATGCGATTAATAAAACTGTGATTAAGCATGCTTGCACCGATGAAAAATGACTTTTCAACATTCTGTTTCCTTTTATATTCATTTGGCCGATTTGGTTTTTATTTACTTTCAATTTACTTTCAATTGAGTTCGATTATAACGGCTATGTGATAACAACAGGCGACAGGTTAGTTAATTCTATGGTGTTGATCAACTGTATTTTTATTGATCATTGTATCTTACGAAGTAGGGCAACTACTTAGATGGCGTAAATACAATACTTGAATATCAAAGTTGTCGATTGAATGGACAAATTTTATATTGAAAGCTAATTTTCATTTTCAATTAAGAGCAGACATCACAGTGGTTAATAATTATTTATTTGTGGCCAAATGTATTTTTCAACATTTTTAATTTTCAACTCAAGCGTCTGTAAATTGAACGGTTTAATAATAAAGTCAGTAACATCACAACTAATAATTGCTTCTACACGACGTTTTTCACTTTCGCATGAAATCATAAGTACGGGAAGGTCTGCTAATTTTTCGCTGCTACGTATCGACTTAAGTAGTTGCCGCCCATCCATTTTAGGCATGTGGTAATCGGTTATAAGTAGGTCGTAGCTATTCTTATTGAGTAAGTTAAAAGCTTGTAATCCATCAACAGCTTCATCAACATCTGTATGACCAAGGCTTCGAAGCATATGTAACATAACTTGACGCATTGAAATCATGTCATCAACCATTAAAATTCTCATTGCAATTACTCCTTTTGCTTGACGATGAACTATTTATTCGCTGCAGAAAACGAAGCGATAAATAATTAATTCCATTAATCTATTTGTAGCACACATTTTACGTACTACAAGTTTTCCCTTTTGTTTTTAGCGAAAGAAATATCCACTTTTTGCTAGCTAAATTACAACGACTTTCCTGTGAATATGGCTTTTCTTTGCATGCTTAATATTGCGTGGTTATTGAGTTCAACTTTTCCATTTGTAACTTCTAGTCCCAATTTATTTAATAGTGGTAGATAAGCTGGAATCGCATAGCTTGTGGAGAACTCTTCTAACAAAATACTAAAAACTTGGCTTTGGCTTAATGCATCAAGCTTTTCTACAATTTCTTCTACGCTGAGGTAACGATTAAAACAACATTGTTGCAACTGTTTTAATGCTAAGTCTAACGAATAGGGGCTAGATGAGTTTTTGCTTAATTCACGAAGTGCGACGTCAGCTTTCAGCCAATACAAAGCACCACTCCAATAAATACGCATATAGTTGCGGTTCTGACCAATATTGTCACTGACATAACTTAAAGGCTGATGGTTATACTTTTGCTGTTTGTTACCGCGTTCAAAACCATTATAGAGTTTTTGCCACATTGTTTTTTCGTCAAACATACCGACTCTGGCTTGGGTTATATTTTGGTAATAGCTAGCTAAACCTTCTGAAAACCACCTTGCATCACCCGCATCGTAAGGAATAAGTAAATGACTAAGTTCATGGTAAATGGTCCAATCGGCTTTTAAGTCCTGTAGGTTGCTTTTGGTGTTAATAACTAGGGTGACTTCAGGTGGTGAATATCGGTTTACTTCACCCCAAGGCACAGCACTAGAACCACGTTTACTCGCTTTAATTACCGTGATGTAGTTTTCAACAGGAAGTGCGCCATAAACTGATCGTAAGGCATTTTCGGCGTGATTCACCCAAGTTATAAGCATGGCTTTTTTATGGCTAGGAATATTATCAGCAAACTTAATTCTTGCCGACGATTGATCGTCAGATAAAGGCGGTGTTTTAGTCTTAGCAATAGAATGAGTGGTAAAAAATAGTGAGCCGCAAATAATCAAAACGAAAATTAATTTTGATGAAGCTCCATGGTTTGCTGTTAAATTTAACATTGATTGCCCATAAACTTTCGCTTTTTATTTAAAGGTAAGTGTAATTTATATTGGCAAGAGTTCGGTCATTGTAAGTTAGGTTTTCCTCGCTTTTATGTAACAGGAGGTTGCGAGCAATAAAGGTATAATTAAAGGTATAATCGATAAATATATTGAAAACATTTTTATAATGGTAGGTGTTGGCGAATAAATTTATATTGCTAACAGGCAATTCATAAAAGTGGTCACTATTAGCTAAAGCGACCTAAGTCTTTGAAAGTAAGTTGGATTTTAAGGTGTGTGTATATATAAAAAATGCCATTTACATTAAGTAAATGGCATTGCGATTAAGCGCTGTTTTTTATGTTCAAGCAAGAATGAATAAGAACTAACTTATTTATATTTCACTACTTTTATCAACAATAACATCAACCTGACGCATGTTGTTTTGCTGTGAAATAACAACACGTATTTCTTGCAATTCTTTCGAGAAATTTATCGTTAAACGTCCTCGCTTTCGTTCTTGCGCAATTGGTTCGCCATAGCTTTTTTGATAAAAATCGATCACGGTTTCTTCAGTAGCAGAAGTGAAGTAATTAATAACCGCAGGTGCTTTATCATCAAATCGAGCAAAAATTCGAGCATCATCAATTACGGGGATCTCGATCTTTTTTTCAGCGCTTTTATCTGCTTCAATTGTTTCTGCATTGACAGCACTTATAGAAAAAATACTCGTTGTAAACAGAAATAGTATGCTGGTTAAAAATGGTCTTTTAGAAAGTAAACGCAGTGGTTGCATTACCGGATCCTTATTAATTTTCTACATAATTTGAATGATATAGGCTGTATTTAGTGTGCACTTTGAAGTTTTTGCTGTCAAATAATAGCTGAAAAGTCTTGTTCGATGCCACGATGAATATTGAATGCCAGCTCAAACAAGCATCAAAATATGATTGATGCTTGTTCATTCCGGTTAAACTTTAACAATATATTGATTATTATTTGGTTTTTATGAACGGTCAACGAAATCTTCTCGATAATGGTCTACCCACAAGGCTGTTGCGCCACAAATAGCGACTGGCATAACAACTAAATTTATAAATGGGATCATAGAAAATATAGCAGTGGTAATGCCAAAACTATAGCTTAAACCTTGTCGTTGCTTTAAGGCTTGTCGCATTTGAGCAAAGTCAATTTTATGATTGTCGAAAGGATAATCTTTATATTGTACCGCCATCATCCAAGCAAGAAACAAAAACCAAAGTACTTGACCAATAACGGGCAATATCCAATACAACAAAAAGAAGCCGATTGCGCGCGGTAAATAATACGCCAACTTGCTTACTTCTCGCCCTAATGTACGAGGAATGTCCTTAACAACATCTAAGGCACTGCCGTCATTTAACGGCTGATTTGTTAATAATGCTTCTACTTTCTCTGATAGCAGGCCGTTAAATGGTGCAGCTATCCAGTTAGCCACTGAACTGAAGATAAATGAGAAAATAATTAACACGAATAACACCGCTAATGGCCAAATAAAGCTACTCAGCCAAGCAAAAGAATCACCAAGCCAATCTTCAATCGTCAGCATGTAACTTTCCAATTGCAAAAACATATAGTAGAACGCACTGGCAAAAAGTATCAGGTTGACTGTTAACGGAATAAAAACAAAACGGCGAATACCGGGAGTACGGATCAGTTCAAAACCTTTGATGAAGTATCCGGCGCCGCCGTTTGCCAAAGGTGGTTTATTATTGTTATTCATTGCTGCTTTATTAACCTAACTAGTTGATATTCATAGTTCGATTATAGGATCCTTACCAAGAGATGAACAGTATTGTGATGTTACAAATTACATCAATCTCTGGTACAGTGACGGCAATTATTAAAGTTTTTATTTATTTCTTTATTATTGTTTAAATTTTGTCATTTAATTGCTGAATTTTTAACAATAGCTAGCAACAATTAGGTTATTCGATTTAATGCGACTTAAGCATATAAAATTGGCAGGATTTAAATCATTTGTCGATCCAACTAAGGTACCATTTGAAAAACAAATGACAGCCATTGTTGGACCCAACGGCTGTGGTAAGTCAAATATTATTGACGCCGTACGTTGGGTTTTAGGTGAAAGCTCTGCAAAAAACCTTCGTGGCGATGCCATGACTGATGTTATTTTCAATGGTGCGGCAAGTCGAAAACCTATCGGGCAAGCCAGCGTTGAATTGCTATTTGATAATACCCAAGGCCGTATTCAAGGTAATATGGCCGATCGTAACCAAGTTTCTGTACGCCGTGTTGTTAACCGAGAAGGGGTTAATACCTACTTTTTAAATGGTTCAAAATGTCGCCGACGTGATATCACTGATATTTTCCTTGGTACAGGTCTAGGCCCTCGTAGTTATGCAATTATCGAACAGGGCACAATTTCTCGTTTAATAGAGTCAAAACCGCAAGAGCTAAGAGTCTTTATTGAAGAAGCGGCTGGTATTTCTAAATACAAAGAACGCCGCAAAGAAACTGAAACACGTATTCGTCACACCCGAGAAAATTTAACTCGTTTAAACGACATTCGCGTTGAACTTGATGTGCAAATCGATAAATTGCACCAACAAGCACAAGCCGCGAAACGCTTTCGTACCTTAAAACAACAAGAGCGCAAATATAAAGCGGAACTTGCCGTATTGCGCTGGCAGAAGTTTGAGCAACAAAGAGAACAGCATCAAACACGTATTGTTGAAATTGACAATAAAGTGGCCAGTCAAAATGCCCAAATCAGCCAACACGAATTAGCAATTATAAAGTTAAAAGAGGCCGTGGTTAGCTGTAATGACGGTAATCAAACTTTACAACAGCAAAAGCTCAATTTAACGCAAGACATTACACGCGCTGAACAAAACATTAAGCATTTGAAAGAGCAGGCGGCAAAGTCGCAAGCAGATAATGTTCTCACGCAGCAACAACTGTTAAATGCCCAACAATTAGTATTAACAGAGCAAGAGCAGTTACAAGTTTGTGTTAAACAATTAGTTGAGCAGCAACCGCAATTACAAGCGATTGAAACAGAATTAAATAGCAAGCAAAGTGAATTAGAACTCCAGCAAAGTCAACAAAAGCAATTGCATGCACTATGGCAGCAGCAGCAGCAAAAACGTGATGACTATCAGCAACAAAAGTTGAAAGTTCATGCTGAGATAACTCAACAACAAACCATGCTCGAACAAGCGAAATTGCGTGTTGAAAAACTTAATAAGCAATTAGCTCATCTTCCAGAGCTCAACAACCTTGTGAACTCGCAACACCAGCAAGAAAAAAGCACTATTTTAAAGGCTATTGAAGGTTTACAGCACCAAACTAGTGAATTTATTCTTACTGAAAACCAGTTGACGACGCAAAACCAGACGCTACAGCAACAATTTTCAACCTTAACGGCACAACAAGCGGTTAAAAAACAAATTATTGCGGATGTGAACGCTAAGCTTGCTGATAAATCTTTGTGGAGTAAAAACCAAGAGCAATGGTTTGTTGAGCAAAATATTCCGGTATTAGAAAGTATACAAAGCCAACTTGATGTTGCGCCTGGTTGGGAGTTTGCCGTTGAAGCGGTATTATCTCATTTATTAGCAGGTCACTTAATTGAAGCGTTACCTGAGGCTGATGAAGGCGAGAATTTAACGGCTCAAACATTGTGCTTTGTTTTTAAAGACTGCAAAGTTGAAAGTCAGGTAAATTGCGAAATAAACACCAGAAGTTTGGCTAGCAAAGTATCAGGGGTTAATGAGCTCACTCCTTGGTTTAATGATATTTTACTGGCCACTGACTATAGCAATGCTAAGCAGCAGTTAGCTAATATATCCAGTCATGAAAGCTTAATTTGCCCTGATGGTACTTGGTTAAGTCAGCATATTTTAAGAAAAGGTAAATTTGAGCAAGGTTACGACTATATTAGCTTGCAACGTCAGCTCGATTCAGAACAAGGTCAATTACAATCATTGATTAGTGAGCAAGCCGTTCTTGAAGAGCTGCTAACTAAAACAGCAAAACAGTTAAGTGAATTGCAGCAAGATAAAGTTGCTACAAGTGCCAGCATTGAACAGCAAAAAAGTCAGTTGCATCAAGTTGAAAAAGTTTTATCGTTATATCAACAAGAGCAGCAACATAACCAACGTGAACGAGAAGGCTTACTCGCGCAAATTGACGGTGAAAATAAAAATCAAACGGATGCTCAGCAATACTTAGCTACTGCACAGCAACAACTTAGCGTATTGTCGAATGAAGGCGAAGGTGTTTCACAAGACTATTCAGAGCAACAATCAACATTGCAAGTTGCTATTGAAAAAATTCAACTACGTAGCCAAGAATTACATCGTCAACGTCATCAATTTGGTTTAACGATAGAACAATTAAAAAGTCAGCAGGCGCAACGTGAGCAAACGATTCGCGCCAATCAAGAAAACATTAATATTTTAACACAACGAGTAGCGTCTAATAGTCAGGTGGTGAGCGAAAGCAATACACCATTGCAGGAGTTTGAACAAAACCTACCGCAATGGCTTGATAACTTGGCGGTAATTAATGAAAAGTTACAATTTAACCAAAAAGTACTCAATGATAGTCAAACGCAATTATCAGCTTTAGAACTTGCGGCGAAAACCAGTCAAAACAAGGTTAGTACGCTTAATGAGCAGCTTGCTCGTTTACAATTAGACAGCGAAGGGTTTAAATTGCGAGCAGAAAGTGCCATGGAGGTATTGACTGAGCTGCAACAAAACATTGATAGTGTTGTCAAAGAAATGCCAGAGCATGCAAAAGAATCGCTATGGCAAGCTCAACTTATTAAACTTGCGAAAGATATTCAATTACTGGGAGCGATAAATTTGGCTGCCATAGAAGAATATGAAACGCAATTTGAACGTAAAAATTATTTGGATCAGCAAGATCAAGATCTCAATAATGCTATTGCAACATTAGAATCAGCCATAGCAAAAATAGATAAAGAAAGTCGACATAAGTTTAAATTGACCTTTGATCAGGTTAATAATGATTTACAAAAGCTATTTCCAAAAGTTTTTGGTGGTGGGCAAGCATACCTAACATTAACCGGTGAAGACTTGCTAGATACCGGTGTTACGATAATGGCAAGACCACCAGGTAAAAAAAATAGCACGATTCATCTATTATCTGGTGGAGAAAAAGCGCTGACCGCATTATCATTAGTTTTTGCGATTTTTCGACTTAACCCTGCACCATTTTGTTTATTGGATGAAGTTGATGCACCATTAGATGACGCTAATGTCAGCCGATTTTGTAACTTGGTGCAAGAAATGTCGAAAACAGTACAATTTATATATATAAGTCACAATAAAATAGCAATGGAGATGGCATCACACTTAACGGGTGTTACTATGTTTGAAGCGGGAGTTTCACGTATGGTAGCTGTTGATATTGATGAAGCTATCGCTATGTCAGATGCATAAAAAGAAAAGTATAAGAATAGGCTAGGTAATGGAAGGTAATTTCAGAAACACATTAATTATTATTAGTGCTATTGTCATAGCAGCCATTTTCATTCATGGTTACTGGACCATTAGAAAACAAAAAAATCCTTACAAATTAAAAGCTAAAGGTGAGCCTGTTGCACCAGAAGCAAGAGGGTTTGATGGTTCCGGATTTGACCAAGACGGCGTAAGTAAGCCAAAAGTTGTTGCGAGTAATACAAAGCATGATGAAACCACGCTTAAATCTCACACCGTTGAAGATAGCGAAGAGTTTCATACAGATAAACCCATGCCTGAAAATGTTCCTTTAGCGGCATTTGAAGAAAAAGAACAAGGGTTAAATTTTGGCGCTTTGCTAAATGAAACTGAAGAAGTTCCAGAGCACTTAAAACAACAAGCATTGTCTGATGCACCGAATTACGCTGAAGAAAACAACTACGAACAAGACTTATTTGCTGAGCCAGCACAAGAAGCTAAAGAAACATTAGCACAGCAAGAGCCAGAAAAAACTATTTCAAAACCCCTTTATCAAGAGCCTGTTACTCAAGCTAAGCCTAAAGTAGCGGTGACATTACCAGTTACTCGTAAGAAGAATCCTCGTAAATCGGCAATTAAACGTAACCAAATGGAAATTAACTTTGGTGATGAAGCCGTAAATGATATGCCAAGTATGTCGGCAACTGAGCCAGAAACAGTTGAAAAGCCAATTGAAATAAAGCCGCAGATTATTGTGCTTTCTGTTGTTATGCCTGAAGGTCAAACGATGTCTGGCGCTGCGTTATTGCCAACATTGTTAACCTTGGGGTTAAGGTATGGTGAAATGAATATTTTCCATCGTCATCAAGACAACGCAGGAAATGGCCAAGTAACATTTAGCCTAGCGAATATGATGAACCCTGGTACTTTTGATCTTGATGATATTGAAAACTTTAGTACCCAAGGAATTACTTTGTTTATGACCCTGCCAAATACTGGTGATGCGTTTGAAGTATTTGAAAAAATGCTAAATGCAGCTAAGCAGTTGGCGGTTGAGTTTAAAGCGCAATTACTTGATGATAAACGCTGTGTTATGACCAAACAAACCGAACAGCATTACATGGGGATTATTCGTGAGTTTGAACGTAAGAGTTGTATTGGTTCACTTTAATAATTCACAACATCATAATATCAACAGGGCAATTATATTTTGTAGTTTCGCCCTGTTGAATCAAATCATTTTCATGATCTTAAAATAAATAGTCTAAAGCTAATTAACTATATCTGAGCAAGTATATGTCTGAGCAAGCCACCGTTAAACGTATCGCTGAAATTTGTCAGCAAATTCATCAATACAATCATCAATATTATGTCCTTGATGAACCAAGTGTTCCTGACGCTGAATACGACAGATTAATGCGTGAACTACTAGTTTTAGAAACTGAATTTCCACAATTGAAAACCATGGACTCTCCAAGTCAGAAAGTTGGTGGCGCAGCACTTAAGTCATTTAGTCAAGTGACTCATCAATTACCAATGTTATCACTTGATAATGTTTTTTCTCCTGATGAGTGGCAAGCGTTTGTTAAGCGCATCAAAGATCGCTTGAAATCTGATCATGACTTTGCCATTTGTGCCGAGCCTAAGTTAGATGGCTTAGCGGTGAGTTTACGTTATGAAAACGGTGTTTTTGTTCAAGCCGCTACCCGTGGTGATGGCAGTGTTGGTGAAAATATTACTGAAAATGTTCGTACGATAAAATCAATTCCACTGCGTTTACAAGGTGATGATTACCCTGATATTTTAGAAGTTCGTGGTGAAGTTTTTATGCCGAAATCGAGCTTTGAAAGCTTAAACCAACAGGCGATTAAAAAAGGCGAGAAAGGTTTTGCTAACCCGAGAAATGCTGCTGCGGGAAGTTTGCGTCAATTAGACTCAAAAATTGCTGCTAAGCGTAACCTTGCTTTTTATGCTTATGGCATTGGTTATGTTGGCGCAAGTGAAACTAATGACGACCTAGGTATTGATGAAACTTGGTTGGCTAATTCACATTACCAACGTTTGTGTCAAATCAAAGCACTTGGCTTACCTATGTGCCCTGAGGTTAAGTTGCTCGACAATGCCGATAAAGTGGAAGCTTTTTATCAAGACATTCTGCAACAGCGTGATGCTTTAAGTTATGAAATTGATGGCACGGTATTTAAGGTTGACGATATAGAGTTGCAAGAACAACTTGGCTTTGTGGCAAGAGCGCCGCGTTGGGCAACAGCTTATAAATTTCCGGCTCAAGAAGAGTTAACAATACTTGAGGCAGTTGACTTTCAAGTAGGGCGTACTGGTGCAATTACGCCAGTAGCACGTCTTAAACCGATATTTGTTGGTGGTGTTACCGTTAGCAATGCCACGTTACATAACCAAGATGAAATTAATCGTCTAGGTATACAAATTAACGACACCGTGATCATCCGTCGTGCTGGCGATGTTATTCCGCAAATTGTTAGTGTTGTACTCGACCGTCGCCCTGGAAGCGCACAATCTATTAGCTTTCCAAGTGAATGCCCTGTGTGTCAATCAGCAGTTATTAAAGCAGAAGGTGAAGCGGTATTACGTTGTACTGGTGGTTTGTATTGTCAGGCACAGCGAAAAGAAGCGATTAAACATTTTGCCTCTCGTAAGGCACTTGATGTGGATGGTTTAGGAGATAAATTAGTAGAACAATTAGTTGATGAAGGGTTAATAAAAACTCCTGCTGATTTGTTTAAATTGACTGAGCTTGACGTTAGTACCATGGAGCGTATGGGGAAAAAGTCTGCTGATAACCTTATTAACGGGCTTTTGGCAGCTAAAACAACCACATTAGCTAAGTTTGTTTATGCATTAGGTATTAGAGAAGTTGGTGAAACCACCGCATCGAATTTAGCGTTTTACTTTTTAACCTTTGATGCTATTAAGTTAGCGACTGAGGAACAGCTGCAACAAGTACCTGATGTTGGCGTTATTGTAGCAAAAAATATTGTTAACTTTTTTGCCCAAAGCCATAACGTTGAAGTTGTTGAAGAGCTTGAAACTATTATGTCTTGGCCAACAATTGAAGTAAAAAGTGATGATGAATTGCCATTAAAAGATCAAACTTTTGTACTGACAGGTACGTTAAGTCAAATGGGACGTAATGAGGCAAAAGCGGCATTACAAGCTTTAGGCGCTAAAGTGTCCGGCAGTGTTTCTGCTAAAACACATTACTTAGTTGCTGGTGAAAAGGCAGGATCAAAGCTCACTAAGGCACAAGACTTAGGTGTTTCGGTGTTAACTGAAGATGAAATGATAGCGTTAATTAATGCTTAATTAATGCTTAATTAATGCTTAGGTAATGCTTAGGAGATATTGAACTAATAATAAGGCTAATACCGTTAGCCTAGTAAGTTTTGTTGATGTGTTTAGTGTCAATATCAAGGTATTGGTTCATTTCATTTGAATAATTATTAGAGGGTTTATGAACGAACTGTTGATTGAAGTAGGGCAATGGTTTCGCGGTTATCAATACCAAACTGCAATGGCTATTGTCGCGACAGTGCTGGTTATATTTGGTAATGATATTAATAGTGTTGTGCGTAAGCTTGTTGCTAAGCAGCACTTTATTGTTCGTTGTTTAACTTTTGTTGCGGTATGTGCTTTTGGTTATGGTTTATTAACAATTTGGTTAACTAAGTTGTTAGCTCAGCAATTAGCCGCAGTACCTACCAATTATGTTTTTCCCGTAATTTTAACCATTTTTATGGCCTTGGGTGCTTATGCACAAAAGCACCGTCATATATAAATTTATCAAGCAAATTTTTACAAATAGTTTTATAGAAGTGCTAAACGTACGAAAGCATAGATAAATAAGATAATGGGCAGCGGTAATAAAATTGTAAATAGTAAAGCTTCACACCATTCAATAACTTGATGAAATTGCTGCCACTTCAAACTATTTTCTCTACTTGAGGGCAATACCTGAAAGAAAAAAATGAAGGCGCTGATCACTAAACTTTCTATTGCAGCAAATAAAATAAATATCGCTAACCAAACTAATGTATTTGGTGTATTAAGCTGAATTTGACTTTGTAACAAAGTAAATAAACAGAAAAAGAAAGCGCTCCAAGCTAACAATTGCCACTTAAAACGTGCCAAAGATATTGCGATATAATTAAAGAGTTCAGGGCTAATGGGTGGCTTCATTTGGTAAATAATGTTTAGATTAACGTTAGTGATATATATCATTAGTATATCTTTTAACGCAGTTAATTGTCAGCGCCAAAGATAATTATCACATGTAAATTTAATGATATTAGCACCTTCAAATTTATTAAGTTTTAGTTGATGTGGTTTAGCCCATATTAACTTGAATATTTTAACGATTAAAAATAATTAAGATTGAGAACACTATGATCAGAAAATCAGTAAAAAATAACGTTTTTCGTGGTGCTTTATTGGCATCATTTGCGTTAGCCAATACAAACTTTGCTGTAGCAACAACGTTAGCAGAACATTTGGTTGAGAAAAGCGAAAAGCTATCTGTCATGGAAGGACACTCTCAAGCTCAACCAGCATCACAGCATTTATCTAAAGTAAAAGCATCAACGATTGCAAGTCACACGACTACAGGGCAGCTACCGGCAGTAAAAAAGGCAAGCACTTTAGCAAGAGCAATGGCGGAATATACTGAGGAAAAAGAGCAAAATAGCGCAAATATGGAAAAAACCTTAACGCTTGATATTAGTGAGTTGCAAGATAACACTGGTTTGGTCTATTTAGGTGGTAAAGTTTCTGAAGTTGAGTTGAGTCGTTACTTGTCACAATTAAAAGACGAACTTGGTAAAGAACAATATGTTACTTATCGAGGGCATCAAGCGGCGCGAGATCATCATTCTTTCCATGTAACTTTGGTAAATCCTTACGAGTATCAAACCATAAATAAAGAAAAATTAAATTTATCACAAAAAATTCGTGTCACCTTACACGGCTTGGGCAAAGTAGAAAAAGACAATAAGACCAGTTATTTTGTCGTTGCATCTTCAAGTGATGGACAATTTATGCGTCAAAATTTATTGTTAAAAAATAAAGACTTCCATGTAACTCTTGGCTTTTATCCTGATGATGTTTACGGTATAGGAAAAGGTCGAGACACGCTAATTAACAAATAAATTTCATTACTTTTAATTTAAACTATTGTGATAAATTTGTGATAACTCCGTGAAAGTTTAGCAATGTTTCCTTTGCATACTGAATGCGAAATCATTTAGTCATCAAGGGAAACTTATGAAACTTTTTAAAGCAGCGTCAGCTATTGCATTGGCTTGTTCAAGCTCAGCGTTAATGGCACAAACAATAGATATTCAAATTACTAACCTCACTCATGCTCAACACTTCACTCCTCGTTTAGTGGTAGCGCATGACAATACAGTAGATGCTTTTGAACCAGGTGTTGAAGCAACATCTGCATTAGCATGGCTTGCAGAAGCTGGTGTGATTGATGATGCACAAAATGCTGATTCATCTGGTCAAAACTTTGAAGCACTTTTAGGCCCTACTGATACCGATAATACTACAAATACTTGGCATCGTTTTGGTGGCTTAGTTCCTCCTTCAATGTCGGTAAGTTACCCATTCGATACTATGGATAAGCCTTATCTTTCTATTTTGTCTATGTTAATTCCAACTAACGATGCATTTGTTGGTTTAGACAGCATTAAAATTCCAACTACACCAGGTACTTACACATACATGTTACACGCCTATGATGCGGGTACAGAATTAAATGACGAATTAAATAGCACGCGTACTGACATTGTTGAACAAGGCGGTACTCCTCTTGGTGGCTATGGTGCTCCAGGTGTTGCAGGCGTAGGTGCTTCTCCAGTGCCACTAGGTGTTGGCGGAACAGGCGTTGCAGTAAAAGTAGGTTTTGCACAAGACGGCACTGCAATTGGCGCTAATGAAGTTGTTGACGGTACCGATGGTCCAGTTCATATTCACCGAAATGTTTTAGGTGATACTAGCCTAACTGATGGCGCTAGTGATTTACAGTCTACGGAACACCGTTGGTTGAACCCTGTTGCTCGAGTAACTATTACTATCCCAGCACCTTAATTTAGGGAGAATAGATCATGAATATGAACAAAATAAGTTTAGCTATGCTGCCTATTATTGCAGTACTAGCAACTGGTTGTGGTGGTGATGACGGAAGCAATGGTGCTGCGGGTGCTGCGGGCGCTCCAGGTGTTGACGGTACTAATGGTACTGATGGCACAAATGGTACTAACGGCACTAATGGTACCAATGGCAACCTTGCGGTTTTCACTGTACAACTGACTAATTTAACCTATAGCCAGCCATTTTCGCCAGCGGCGATTATTTTACATGAACCTGGTTACAATGCCTTTATTGATGGTGAAGCAGCAAGTCCTGGATTAGAGCTGCTTGCTGAAGGTGGAAATCCAGCTGATTTAATCGCTGAAGCTCTAGCAGCAACGCAATATTTAGATGCGGTAGCGACTGATGGCGCAACACCACCAAGATCTATCGGTGCCACGTCAACATTATTAGTACCTTTGCTAGATGTTGATGATTTAAGAATTAGCTTTACTACGATGTTAGTTGATACTAACGATGCTTTTACTGGTCTTAATGCTGCAGATATCAGCAATATGGCAGTAGGACAATCTGTAAGCTTTATGTCTCCAACATGGGACTCTGGCACTGAAGCAAACACTGAAACGGCAAGTACAATGCCTGGTCCAGCAGCTGGTGCAGCAGGTGGTGGTGGTGCTAGTGCGGGTTTTGATGCCGCTCGAGACGATCTTTTTGACCGTGTTCACTTTCACAGTGGTGTTGTTACCAATGCCAATGCGGATGATGCTAGCAAAGAAGGTCTAAGTACTTCGGTATTAACAGAAGCTGACCGATGGGATAATCCAACGGCTCGTATTGTTATAACGCGAACACGTTAGATTGGTTGGGCGTCTTATATCTAAATGATTGATAGACGCCAATACTTTTAGCAATACCTTTTGCTTCGTAGCGATAGCAAATCAATACAAAGTAAGCATAGTTAAATTATATTCGCAAAGGTTTCGAAAGTATTTCTGTGTAAACAAGTTCTTATCATGCAGGCACAGAGAAAAATAATGAAACATTACCAACTAGCCTTAGGTTTTCAGCAAGCTAAAGAGCATTATTGCTGAGTGTGAGGCTGTTGAGATTATTGATATAAAGTTAGATGTTATTAGGTTTTATCGTCGTTGCAGGCAACTTCATGTTAGTGAAACACTGCAGTTTTAATAACCTAATTTAGCTATATCAATTGCTTTGTCGAGTAATCATCATTTCTGTCTTTGTGCCAACGTTCTTATAAATAAAGATAATAACGCTGGAGCAAAGCATGGATACCATACTGGTTGTTGAAGACGATCAAGATATTGCCGATTTAGTCACACTAAGCTTAGAAGAAGTAGGTGTGACAGTAGAACATTGTCTATCTGGCGAAGCCGCCTTAGATAAACTAGCAACGCAGCACTTCGATTTAGTTATGCTTGATGTGATGCTACCAGGTATGTCTGGACTCGATGTTTGTCGACAGTTAAGAGAACAAAAACCCGAACAGGTGATTCTAATGGTAACGTCAAGAGATAGTGAGATTGATCGTGTGCTGGGCCTTGAGCTTGGTGCCGATGATTACATGACCAAACCTTTCAGTGTTCGAGAATTACAAGCACGTGTGCGTAGCCAATTACGACGAGTGCACTTGTTATCAAAAATTAGCCAGCAACAATTAGAAAAGCAATCGCCTGAACAATACTTAACATTAGGTGCTTTGCAAATTGATAATATCTCCCACAGCGCAAAGCTAAACGGTAAAAGTGTTGAATTAACCTCAACTGAATTTGATTTATTATTTTATTTAGCCTCGCATCCTGATCAAGTGTTTTCTCGTGAACAATTACTAAGCTCTGTTTGGGGCTATCATCATAGCGGCTATGAACATACCGTGAATTCACATATAAATCGTTTGAGAAATAAAGTTGAACGTAATGCTACTAAGCCTGAAATTGTGCAAACGGTTTGGGGAGTAGGTTATAAACTGAGTCGACAAGGCGTTGCTGCGTGAAACTATCTCTTTACCACAGACTATCTTTGTCGTTGTTAGTGGTATTTATTGTCATTATCAGTGTGTTTTTTGTTTGGGCGCAGCATTTAGAACAAACTACACGTTATGAATCAGAGCAACATCTTCACCTGTCACTTGCTGCAAGTTTAGCGCGTGATAATCCTTTGCTACAACAAGGTGCGTATGACCATCAAGCCTTGAAAAACCTATTTCATACATTGATGGTACTGGGGCCAGCGTTTGAGTTTTATTTTGTCGACCCAAATGGTGAAATTTTAACCCACTCAATAGCGCCATCATTAATAAAACGTGACCGAATTGATTTAAAACCTCTTATTCAATTAACACAAAACCAAATTAGTTTACCCATTTATGGTGATGATCCTCAGCATGCGACTCGCCAAAAAATATTTTCTGCCGCCCCTGTTTTTAATGGTAGCGAGTTAAGGGGCTATCTTTACGTTATTGTTGCTGGTGAACGTTACGAGTCAGCTTATAGTCGTTTAGATTCTGATCGCCAAGCTGAACTTTCAATGGTGATGCTAGTTGGCGCGCTACTATTTTTATTCATTGTTATGCTTGGCATATTTTACTATTTCACTCGACCACTTCGCCGTCTTAATCGCGATATTCAAAAGCTTAAAGAAGCTGGCTTTGATAAATCTAAAATTACATTAACGTCATGGATGATGAATAGTAATAATGAAGTACACCAATTAGGTGTCGCATTTGAGGAAATGGTCAATCAAATTAATGGCCAATTAAATTTATTACAGCAAAGTGACGTGCAAAGACGAGAGCTACTTGCTGATATTTCTCATGACTTACGTACGCCGCTGTCATCGCTACAGGGCTATATTGAAATGATTGCCCATAAAGGCGATAACTTAAGTAGTGAAGCACGTGAAAAGTATATTAATACGGTGCTAAAAAATACCTTACAGTTGAAGTTACTTATTGATCAAATATTTGAGCTAGCCCATTTAGAAGGTGGGCAAGTGTCATTAAACTTTGAAGGCTTTAATTTAGCTGAATTGCTATACGATGTAATAGCCAAGTTTAACCTAGAAGCCAGCGCAAAAAATATTGATATCTCGGTTAAACCAAGCAGTTCATACACTCAGGTTCATAGTGATATTGCCAAACTTGAGCGAGTGATCAGCAACTTATTAGAGAATGCCATTCGCCATACTAGTGATAATGGCAAAATTGTTTTCGCTATTGAAGAATTTAGCGACAACCAATGTCGACTAACGATTACTGATAATGGTACAGGTATAAAAGCTGAAGAGTTATCTTATATTTTTGACACGCGCTACCGTGCTAGTAATGCCATACAAGACAAAAACAAACACACAGGCTTAGGCCTTGCCATTACTAAAAAGCTACTAGAATTATTAAAATCTGATATTAAAGTGCAAAGTACATTAGGTGAAGGTACCTCATTTTCATTTAACCTAAGACGGATAAATCATTAATGCTTTTAAATAGATACCTTAAATAGATATCAAGGTGTATTTATCAAATAAGCGTAGATATTTACATTTTCATTACTTAAAATAAGTTAATAGGGAATTTATTTTAGGAAATTAAATGAAAATTAAATTAGCGATTTGTCTTGCTGTTATTACATTGGCGGGCTGTGCAAAGTCTTCCACTGGTCGATCACAATTAATGATGATGTCTGACGGTGAACTCAATAAAATGGGCACTGCCTCATTTGAAGAAATGAAAACTAAAGAAAAAATTAGTCAATCTCCTGCAATTAATAGTTATGTGCAATGTGTTGCCAAAGCAATTACCGTTAATGTTCCTAAATCTGCACATGATGGTGCTTGGGAAGTGGTGGTATTTGATTCTGAACAAGTAAACGCTTTTGCACTACCAGGTGGAAAAATAGGTGTTTATACCGGCATTTTAAACGTTGCTGAAGACCAGAACCAGTTAGGTGCAATTATTGGCCACGAAGTAGGCCATGTTATTGAGCGTCACTCAAATGAACGTTTATCATCTAGCCAAGCTAGTCAAATGGGCTTGTCGTTAGTGAATGTTTTATTAGAAAGCCAAAATATCGAAAGCCGCAATACTGTGATGGCGGGTTTAGGCTTAGGTATGCAATACGGCGTATTAATGCCATATGGTCGTAGTCATGAAAGTGAGGCCGATATTGTTGGCCAAGACTTAATGGCAAAGTCAGGTTTTGATCCCGCTGGTAGCGTCAAACTTTGGCAAAATATGGCAAAAATTTCTAAAGGTGCGCCACCTGAGTTTATGTCGACTCACCCGTCGAACGCAACGCGCATTAAACAATTAACTGAGCACTTGCCAAAATCAACACCACTATTTAAGCAAGCAACTGCTCCTAAATGTGTTAAACCTACGATGTAGGTATTCTTTTCAGTGTAAATTGATGACTCAATTAAAAGCCTGCTAATGCAGGCTTTTAATGTAATGGAGTAATGGGTGTTTTTTATACTTCTGACAAAAACTAGTAATTGTTCTATTTAGGAAAATTCGTGCAGCAGAAGTAACGCATACTTATTTTCATTTAATCAATATCAATTGAGTGAACATAAAAAGTACACTATTTAACATAGCTTTCAAATATCTCAAATATCGTTGTTTTAATTCGAAAAGTCATTTCAACGATAATGTAGAGCTAATAATTTTATACGCAGCAAAAGCGGTAGTTGGAAAATGTGTGGGTTTACAGTGACGAATACTCTTTCGAATAAACTGGACATCGACCTCATACATCACTTGAAATATTTTGTTGCACATTTCAAGTGAATGTATATTATCTATACAAATCAATTGACTGCTTCATAAAGGACGAAAGCTTTGTCATCAAGAACATTACGTAGTTGTATTCTCTTCATTAGTAGTTTTTTTATCACTACTTTTTTTTCTCAAGCAATCGTTATTACACCTGTACCTGTCTCCATACCAACACCGTTGGCACCTAGTTATATCAACGCACCAGCAAACAGTACAGGGAACTTTACTATTTCTTGGGGCATGCCAACCGATGAAAATAACACCTTATTAAAATTTTCTACAGCATCTTCAAATACAAGCTTCGCTGATGCTTTTGCGGTTAAAGAAAAAGGTGCATGTCTTGGTGGTTGCTCTGCGCAATATACGTATGAGTATTTATTGGAGCAATCGAAAAATAATGGCAGCTACTTGCAAGTTTTTTCTGGTAATAGCTACCAATATAATGCTGTTAATTATACCCCTGGGAATTATCGCTATCGCGTAAAGGTCCGCAACCGCGATGGACTTTCGGTGGGAGCATATAGTCCTTATACCTATAGCGGAACCGTAAATGTTGCTACATCAACTATTCCGGAACATGTTTCTGATGTGGATGATGCACCAATACAATCATTGGCAAGTGAATTACCATCAAATGAATACAACAACGTTCAATTAAAAGGCACGAGTACGGTCGACGGCGGAGCCTTTTCTTATCAATTACCTATCGCTGTTCCTTCTGGGCGTAATAACTTAACCCCTAGCGTTGCCTTAAACTATAGTAGCCAGTCAGGTATTGGGCTAGCAGGGTTTGGCTGGTCGTTATCTGCAACAGGTTCAGTGGCGCGTTGTGCTAGTAACTTTTCAATTGACGGCCATTCAGCCAATGTTTTCTTTTCAGCTACCGATAAACTTTGTTTAAATGGTAATCGTTTAATTAATGTTTCGGGTAGTTACGGCTACAGCGGTACGCGTTATAAAACTGAAATTGACTCAGGCGTCATTGTTGAACAGCTAGGTGGCAATTCAACCAGTAATTATGCTTATTTTAGAGTCACTAATAAAAATGGTCGCGTAAGTTATTACGGTGATAACAGCAATAGTCGCTTTAAGCCTGTTGGAGCAGCGGCAATATTACGTTGGTATAAGCGTAAAGATGTTGACCGGTTTGACAATAATATTTTATATAGCTATCAACTCAATTCCGGTAACAGTTTATTGAAAACGATTCATTATACTGGCACGGGCAATAATCAAGGAAATCGTAGTCTAACGTTTGACTATACAGCATTGCCTGCACCTACCAATGGCTATATCTGGGGCGGAAAATTCACACAAACCCATCAACTTAGCGGTATTTCAATTGCGGTGCCTTATAATAACGGCGCTGATACAACTCGCTACTATAAGCTTAACTACCAAGGACAACAATTATCATCAGTTCGCTTGTGCGAAACGAGTTACTGTAGTCCTGTATTAGCGCAAACAAGCTTTTCATGGTTTCCAACGCAATTATCTTATAATGAACAGAATAGCCACCCACTCGATTCGGTCAGTGCCTCAGGCGATGAGCGCTTAGCTACAACGCCTTATAAAAAGTCGGCGGATTATGATGGTGATGGTATCAGTGATATTGAAACGACAGACGATGAAATATTTCTGTCGAGTAGAGTCTCGGATAGCCAAATGTTAGATTTGAATAATTTGCCAGACTTTTCTCGTGTGTTATCACAAAACAATGAGCTTTATCTAAACACAGTAGAAGGAAATATAGATTACGACGGCGATGGTCGTTCTGATTTTATTTACACAGATAGCGACCATGAGCTAACAATCGCGAAGTGGAACATTAGTGATAATACTTTCTCAACCGTAATTAATACGGGTATTGACGCAAGGTGCGCAATGTTACCTAGCGAAAGTATTTTAGGTAAAAATCCTTGTCGGTCATTTGTATTTGACGTTAACGGGGATGGCTATGAAGACATCATTAGTTCAACACGACTAAATCAAACATCACCCTATTTATTTTCTGTTTACACTCGCAATCGCAATAGCGCTGGTGTTGCCACTTACGGCTTTAGTTATGCCGGCCAATTTAATTGGTTTGATATTCGCTTTAGTATGTCAATGGCGGATATTGATGGTGATGGGCAAATTGATTTATATTCCACTCGAAAAGCACAATGGCTTAAGTTTAGCTTTAACAATAACCAACTCAGCTTAGTGAGAAAAGAGCTACATATTGATGAAAGCCTAGGTGGTAGTCATCGAGAAAAAACAACAATTTGGCTAGACTCAAATGGTGACGGTTTATTAGACCCTATGGTCTTACGTGAAGTTAATGGCCCTAGCAACACCAAACAGCTCAATTGGCATATCGCACTTAACAAGGGTAAAGGCTTATTTAACACTCCTGTGAATACCGGTTTGAAAGAATTTTTAGCGCCAGGCTCGGGTACTAGAAACGGATCGCCACCAGATGAAAACGCCACCCTAGCGAGCTTCACTAACAGCTTTGATTACAATGGTGATGGTCGAGCCGATATACTTGTTCCTAGTACTGTAAGGTATCGCTATGAGTGTTGGGACTTACAATATAATACCGACTGTTTTTCACGTGATGAAGATACTGGCGCTGGCAGAATGCCATATTATTCATACGACGTATGGCGATGGAAAGTATTACAAAGTAATGCTGACGGCGTTAGTTTTAGTGAAGTCATACTTGACAGTAATATTATTGGCAGCTTAGCAACAACAGGACTAGTGGACCTTAATGGTGATGGCAATCTAGATATTGTGTCTTCATTAGGTTGGGAGGAGTATCAAGGCAATTTATTCCACTGTGGCCCAGGCAATGGCAATGCCAGTGGTCGTATTCATTGTTACTCAAATAGCGCTCCTGCAACAGGCGTTTACGTTTACCAGCACATTAGCAATAACAATAATTTAATAGCAGCGGTTGATGATGGTTTTGGTAATGCTTTTACATTAAGTTATCAGGCGTTGTCGTATAAGTTTAATCAAGATGATGCCTTGTATTCCACAAACTTACAAGCAAGTGCTGACCGTCGATATTCACCTATTGGTTCAAGCATGAAAGTGGTACAAAACATTAAAACCCGCAACGGTGTGGGTGGTTTTAATCAAACCGACTACTTTTATGAAAATGGCCTGTTTCATACTCAAGGGCGTGGCTTTCAAGGGTTTGAGGCTATTATCGCCAAAAATAAAGAAAATGGCCTGACAACACGCACCGAATATGAACAAGCATTTCCACGCTCTGGCATGGTTAATCGCAAAACGACTTACCGAGAATCTGATGAGCGGTTAATTTCCTTATACCAAGTCAATAGTTTTGCTGATGTTTGGTGTTCAACGTTAGAGCAAGGTATTTATGGGCCACATGCAATAACAACGCAAAATACACAGTACGAACTCACTACTGGCGCACAAGTGTCGAACACAACCAATGAAAATTACTACTCTTGTCGCGGCACACCTCGGCAAGTACGCACTATTCATATTGATGCTATTCAACGACAACAAACCTTGACCGTGAATACGTTAACGAATGGGGTAAATAGTTTCATTGAGCGCTTAACCAATACCAGCGCCTCGCAATCTACCCAATACACTGGCTGGAGCGGTTGGTCACCGGGGAATTCAACAGTAACAGCACACAAACGTTTTTCAGACTTTTCGCATGAAAGAGCCAGAAAAACAGAGCAGTGTGGCGCCATTGTTAATAGTGCCAGTAATACCCTTGCGCCATTAAGTTGTAGTTATGGTAGTGATTTAACCCTCATACAGCAGGTTATTTTTGATGGTTATGGCAATACGACTCGACTTACCTCTAGTTCAACGGGCTCGGGCGGAACTTATACTGACATACAGGGCAGTCGTTGGTTACAAACGCAATATGAAAGCCAAGGTTATTTTCCAACTAAAACCTTTAATAGCCAGTGGGGCACAACGGTTAGCGCCAGTGAAACCCATATTGATAAATTATGGGGTAAAGCAACCTTAACTAAAGATGTATCAGGGGTTGAGCAACGCTTTGGCTTAGATAAACTTGGCCGCGTTGTTACTGTTGCTGTTAAAAAAAGCAGTAATAGTATTGCCCCTGTACAATACACCGCGTATAGAGCATGTGATAACTATGAAAACTGTCCGAACTTGGCTCGCTACTCTGTAACACAAGTGCAAGACGGTGCGCCGACAAGTATTAGCTACTTTGATGCTAATAATCGCGCGATACAAACAAAAACGCGCAGCTTTACGGGGAGTTGGGTTTATACCAGTAAAACTTTCGGTACCCGTGGGCAAGTGCTTAATGAAACACAACCAAATGACGGCTACGTTGGCGCCATCACCACCACCTATAGCCAGCATGACGCATTAGGTAGAGTGGGCACTAAAGTGGTTGATAGCTATCCGATGGAATACACCACCAACTATACCTACAACGGCCTAACCACCAATATTTCAGTAACGCCCAACCGCCACACCACTGGCGGCGTTACGGCCTTTAATGTTTCGCGTACCTATAATAGCCTTAAGCAACTTATTCGCACCACAGACGCTAATAGTAAAAAAAGTTACTTTGCCTATAAAGCCAATGGCAGCCCAAGTGTTATAAAAGACGCTAACGGCAATTTAATTAAAGCGCATTACAATGGTTTAGGTTATAAAACGTCGGTTGACGACCCCAACATGGGGCATTGGGAATATCGCTATAACGCCTTAGGCGAGTTGCGCTATCAAAAAGATGCCACTAATGTCGCCAGTGTTATTAATTACGATAATATTGGCCGAAAAAGCTCTCAAGTAGTGGGCAGTGAAACTCAACGGTGGTATTACGATAGTGTTGTTGGCTATGGAAAATTGCGTTACGACACCCGTAACGGAAATAACAGTTATTCACGCTACTATGGTTATGACTCATTAGGTCGTACAAATAAAGAAACGCTTAATGTTAATGGTCAAAGTATTGTAAATGAAACCGCCTACGACGACCATTACGGCAGAATAAAAGCACAAGGCTACGGCGGGAAATTTGCCATTATCGAGCATCAATATAATGAATATGGCTACCCTACCATTGATATTGACACTAAAACAGGCAGAAAATTAATAGACCGTAAGCGCTACAATGCTATTGGTAATGTCACAGAGCAGCAGTTTAGTAACAGACTTGTACAATCCTTTAATTACAACAATAATTTGTCGCAAGCCGCTAATATTTGTACTGACAGCAGCGCCAGTTGCCAAAGCAGTCAACCGACGCAAGCGCAATCCTACGAGTATGACGCCTTTGGGAATGTCACTACCCGCAATGATGTTGCCGGAGGCCGCAATGAAGCTTATGTGTATGATGTGCTGCAACGTGTTGAAAAAGTAACCGTATCGGTTGCGGGCTTAACCATTCCGATGGCGTATGATTATGACGCCATCGGTAACTTAACCAAAAAGGCTGATTACGCTTCACTTTATCGTTACGGTAATACCAGCCGTAATTCCGGTGGTAATGCGGGTCCCAACGCCGTACGAGAGCTGACATTACTTAATGGCAGCAAAGCGAATTTAAGTTATGACAATAACGGTAATTTAAAAACCTCAAGCCACGGTAATTTAGCTATCAGCTACAATGCGGCAATGAAGCCTCGTACTATTAGTCGAAACGGGCAACAAATTAGCTTTAAGTACGATGCGAACGAGCAACGCTTTTTACAAACCCGAGGCACTGGTAGCAGCCAAGTCACGACCTATTACGCGGGTAATTATCAACTTGATATCAAATCCAACGGCACCCGTATTCAAAAAGCCTTTATTGGCCAGCACAGTATTATTAGTGATGAAAGTGGTCAACCGCGCGTGGTACATAATAGTGTTGACCGCTTAGGCTCAGCCACTAGCTTAACCAATGGTGATAAGTCATTGAGTAACACCAGCCAAGCAGGCTTATTAAAACAGCGCCGTGCTTATGATGTTTTTGGTCGGGCGTTTAACGCTTATAACAATAACACCTTGTCAGCATTTACAGCGACCCGCAAAGGTTTTACTGGTCATGAACATTTACCTGAGGTAGGCTTAATTCATATGAATGGCCGTGGTTTTGACCCGCTACTCGGGCGCTTTTTGAGTGTTGACCCGTTTATTCAAAGTCCGACGAATACCCAGAGTATTAACCCGTATAGTTATATTTTTAATAACCCGTTAAGTGGTACAGATCCGACTGGGTATACGTCTTGTACGATGGCAAGTCAGGCGTTAGGCTCTTGTGGTGGTGATGGTTCGAGCGGGTTTGTAGGAGTGGTGACAGAAACATCAACCGATAATAAGGGGAACGTCACCACTAAGGCATCTCTAAATGTATTTGTGAATAACGGTCAGAAAAATAATTCCGCTCAAGCTCATCTAAATGTGAAGGATGAAGAAGGGAAGGTAAGCGGGAAAGATAGTACCAATGAAAGTGAAACAACTGAACTAAAACCAATCCAAAGAATACCTTATGGTGATGGGCAAACTTTTATAATTGACCCTAACAGCCAACAAGCAACTCTAATCGATTCTGACGGCAACATTGTCTCCACAACAAATCGTGACGACCCAAATTACGCTGGCAACCAAATGACTCAAAACTGGGTTATGACTGGTCTATCAATGATTATTCCTCGCCTATCCAGAATTAAAGGCTTGAGAGGTAGCGGTGCTGGCGGACTGATTGGAAAGGATTTTGAAAAGTGGCTAACCACAAAGTTGGGAGGCAAAGGCGGCTTCCAAATCAATGGAAGAGATTTTGATGGCGGAATAGGAAGTACTTGGTGGGAAGCTAAGTCTGGGAATTACTGGAAAATGATTACTCAGAATTCAAAGTCACTAGATAAATTTAAAAGTGATATGGGAGCTAGGTTAAGAATAGCAACCGATAATAAGGCGACGTATCAGCTACATTCAAACACTCCAATCCCAAGCACGGTAAAAACATGGTTGGACAAAAAAGGAATTACTTATTTTGAGCATTTGGAATAGAAAATAATGAGTGAATTAGCAAGCATAGACATTGAGCTAAACGAGAAGTTAAACCCACTCAATTTCATTGAAGGTTGCACGAATAGTAACTGGAGTTTTAATAACAGCCAAGAGCTTGTCTATCTTCCACTAGGTGATGATGGAATGTTCGATTGGAAATGTATTAATTCAAAGGGCTGGCAAACTATTGAGCATGAAATTCGGCAAAAGGAATTGAGCAATGAAACTATTGGGCTGGTTATGATTGATACTAGCTCAAATAGTGGAGGTGAATTGCTTCTTTGGAGTGGCTACGATAGCTTATCACTTAGCTTATCTATAAATGCAAAAAAAACAGAAAAGGGTATCGATTTTGAATATTACGCTACAAAACTAAAGTCCACTTTGGAAAGTGTCGGCGCTTCAATTTCTAAAATCGAATATGAGCTTCGCTAAATCGTAGCATTTCATAATATCAACCAGCATCATCAAAGCCTAACCTAACCCGTTGGGCTTTTTAGTATCTGGAACCTTTAAAATCGTTCAAATGTTACTCATCGATCGCAGAGCGATCGATGACACCGCTTCCATCATCATCACTGTTTCACACCAGCATCATCATTGCTCACCCGGTATAAAACATTCCCATTTTCAGCTATAATCGGGAAAGTTAACTGGAGCAACTATGAGAGAAATCAGCTATTTAGACGACATCAGAAACACCATCCCAACCATCGAAAATCGGAAAGTTCTTCCAACCCCACCCAAATATAAAACCGTTCGTGAACGAGAATACCTAACTTCATCAGAGATTGACCAAGTTGCCAAGGCAGCAAAATCTATTGGTCGCCATGCACATCGAGATTGCACCATCATCATGATTGCCTATCATCATGCATTACGTGTGAGTGAGTTAGTCGGATTGAAATGGTCACAGATTGACTTGAACCAAGGTCTGATTCATGTGAACCGATTGAAGAATGGTGTTGCCAGCGTTCATCCTATTAGTGGCAATAATATTCGAGCCTTGAGAAAGTTGAAACGGGATTACCCTGAAACCCAATACGTTTTTATTACTGAACGCAAAGGACCAATGGTATCTGATACCGTTCGCAAACTATTTAAACGGGCTGGTGAAAAAGCAAAGTTACCATTCCTAATCAAAGGGGTCAGAGTCATTGAAATTTGGCTGTAATCAAAGGGGTCAGAGTCATTGAAATTTGGCTGCAATAGATTAAGCTCAGTTTAATGTTAACTAAATGGTTTTAATAGGTGTCCAAGTAGACGGTCGAACAGCAGTTTTGAAGTGAGGTGTGATAGAAAGTCAAAGACCGATAGAGCGAATTGAAAATCAATAACACTGACCCCTTTGATTTGGCAAAGGAGATTGACGCATGAGTTAATCCATGTGGCATATAATAAACGTGGAAAGCGAAGCGAGAAAGCAGTAATTCGAAAAACTAATAAATTAAAGCACGTATGGGGAGGGGAAGATGACCGAGATCCTAAGTCGCACTAAATATCTTTTTTATATTTCATTGGTAATGAGCACTGACGTTAGCAGCTCTTCACTGGAAAAAGAAGTTCATATATCAAACCATACTAGATCCCAGATTACGGAAAGTGTGAGTTTAGGTTCTGATTGGCACTTGCAATCAATCGTTGAGTATTCATCAAAAAAGCCAAAGGTAGTAGAGAAATCTATTGACGTAGCGGACGAATTAACAGGAAAGAATATTGAGTTAGATATTCAGTTAGACTCGGAAACTAAAAAATTAGTTTCCTCTTTTGGTGTACATGTTACATATTGTTATAGAAAGGAAAGTACTTGTTTAACATGGGTTTTTATTAAAGATGAAAGTGAAGGGTGGCACATAGACCATACATTTGAATATTATTAAATGTCCCGTTAGCATCGTTCGGATTTTTATTTGTAGTTATTTACAGCCTATTTTAAATAAATAAATCAAAAGGGTCAGAGTAATTGATATTTAGCTGCAATAGATTAAGCTCAGTTTAATGTTAACTAAATGGTTTTAATAGGTGTCCAAGCAGTCGGTCGAACAGCAGCTTTGCAGTGAGGTGTGATAGAAAGTCCAAGTCCGATAGAGTGAATTGAAAATCAATAACACTGACCCCTTTGATTATACAGGAACGCTTGGACACGCAACAATATCAAAAATTTACGCCTATGCTTACGCAATGAACCCAAATGTAACAAAAGTCACTATGGATTTGGGGTATAAAAGGTTGATGGACGGAGTGAAAAGCATGAGGTTAAAATACGGTCCACGCCCTGATGTTGCAGCAAGGTATAAAGATGGTTCCGTCAGAGTTAAAGAGATAGCGTCCAAAACGGATAAACCTGCTCAGTTAATTAGAAGAAATCAAGAGCGTCTTGATGCGGAAGGCATTCCGAACAGTATTAGTGTTAGCAATATGGCTGTAAAAATTAATAAATTATTTGGTAAATGATTATGTTTTTTAAACCCAAAATTAAAAATAATGTAACTCATATGTATTTTTCAAGTTTGATAAATGCGCTAAAAGTAATAGAAAAAAGTACCTATTTAAGCGGAAGAAACCCAAGTACATTTTCTCTTAATTATAAAAAAGATAGAGGCATTGAATGTTTGGGGGGGAGTTTGCTTAAGCTTCGTGAGGGAGAGCTTGAGTATTTAGATATTTGTGATGATTTAGGGGAGGTTATTGTTAATATTGGAGTTGCATTTGCTTATTTGGATTTGAAGCAAGTAATATATAAACTAACCTTCGTAAAAGAGTTTGATAACTCTTTTACGAAGGAGAAAGTTCTGTACAGTGAATGCGCTGCCTTAGGGGAAATTGTTTATGGATACACTCGATTTTTACGTGATGATTTTATACCTACAACTGAAAGTAAATTGAAGAAAGGTCTGTTTGGTGGGGTTTCTTCTCAAGGGGTAAAAGAAGAAACAAAGTGGTTAATTCATCCTAAAGAAATTTTAAGTGGTGCAATCAAAGGCTTTTATCCATTAAACTATTGGAATGACAAAGCATTTAGTATTGCACAGCAACATGCAAATAACTTATTTGATAGTGAACAGAGGAAGGGGAACGTTCTTGTAATAGATAGGCAATCCCAGCAAAAGCTATCTAGCAATCCTTTATTGAAAAAGTACACGCACTTTTCGGAAACTTAAAATAGTAAATGGCTACAACCAATATTTGGGTAGCCATCTACACCCAACCACCACTTCAACTATCCAACTCCCTATCAGCAAGCATTAGACGGTTTTAAATTGCTACTAATGCACTGATGATGGGTCGTAGATATTGGAATCTTAATGATGCTAACCAAGATAAATGCATCACGGGGTTAACTTTTGTTGATGGTGATGGGTAACTATGAAATGATTACTAACGGATTGATGATGTTGGGAAAATGAGTGGGTTAAAGTTGGACTGGCGGTAGGTGATACTGTTGTACCAGTGAGAATCAAGGTTCACAATCAAAGGGGTCAGAGTCATTGATATTAAGCTGCAGTAGACTAGACTCAGTTTAATGTTAGTTAATTGGCCTTAAAAGATGCCCAGACTTCCGAGGTTAAATTTGGCGGGTGTTCCTCAGCACGTTGTGCAAAGAGGTAATAACAGACAAGCGAGCTTTTTCATAGAGCAAGATTATGTTGTTTACTTAGATAAACTCAGAGAATATGCAAAGAAATATAAAGTAGATATACATGCGTATGTGCTGATGACAAACCATGTTCATTTACTAGTGACGCCGAATACAGATAAAGGTGTAAGCCAGCTGATGCAATCGCTTGGTCGATATTATGTTAGGTATGTTAATCAAACTCATAATCGAACAGGTACATTATGGGAGGGGCGATATAAATCTACGTTAGTGGACAGTGAAAAGTATTTGCTGTTGGTTAGCCGCTACGTAGAGCTGAACTCTGTTATGGCTAATATGGTTAAGCACCCTGCGGAGTATCCTTGGAGTAGTTATCATGTGAATGCTCTGGATAGAGAAATCGCATTAATAACGCCACATGAACTATATTTAAAGTTGGGAAAAAATAAGAGTGAACGAAAGGCCAATTATCAAGCGTTATTCCAATGTCACATTCCAGAGTTATCGTTAACAGAAATAAGGGAAGCCACTAACAAATCATGGGTGTTGGGGAGTGAACGTTTTCAGCAGCAAATAGAGGCCCAAACAGGTAGGCAAACAGCACCTATGCAGCGAGGCGGTGATAGAAAATCAAAGGCTTATAGAGAGCAAATTGAAAATCATCAACACTGACTCTTTTGATTGCTTGAAACACTGTCGGTGTCGGAGACAATTTGGCAAAGGTAGCGCGTAAGAATCCGATTAAAGCTCTGCGTTATGAATAGTTAACGCGAATACCAGTTATTCTACTTTCAGCAAAACGGCGAATTAATTCGCCGTTTTTACGTTGATAAATACTTTGATAAGTTATTTTCTAAATAGAATACTATTTTTTGGTTAGTCGCCAAAATGCAAAACTAGCAACGACTAATAAAATCATTGGGTAATATGCGTTAGCTACAACTTCTAATGGTGATATTTTCAATGTCGCGCCAAGTAATAATGCTTGTGCGCCGTAAGGTAATAAACCTTGGTTTATACAAGCGAATATATCTAACAAACTTGCTGAATGAGCAGGGCTTAGTTCGCCATCTTGTGCTAAGTCTTTTGCTGTTTCACCAGTGACGATAATCGAAACCGTATTGTTAGCGGTGAAAAAATTACAGCTAAATGCTAATGAAGCTATACCAATACCGGCGGCGCGCTTTTTGTTATTAGGGCTAAGTTTACGAGTTAAGCGTTCAATGCTAGATGTTAATGCGCTTAAGCCACCTTGGCGTTTAATTAACTCACTTAAACCACCAATAAACAATGATAAAATAAAGATGTCTTGCATACCTGCAAAGCCTTTGTTGATATCACTTACCCAACTCGCTAGTTGATAACCGTTGTTTAACATGCCGATAGCTGCAGCTAAAATAATACCAATAATCAACACCATGAATACATTCACACCGCTAAGTGCTAACGCTAATATAACGATATAAGGTAAGAAGCCGATTATATCGAGATCTTGGCTTGCTTGGTGGTCCATAGTAACGCCGTTAAAGGCAAATATAGCTAAACAAATTAATGCCGCGGGAACCGCAAACTTAAAGTTTACTCGAAATTTATCTTTCATATGCGCGCCTTGACTTCGAGTCGACGCGATAGTGGTATCAGATATTATGGACAAGTTGTCGCCAAAGATTGCGCCAGAGATAATACAGCCGGCAATAACGCTGGCGCTTATATCAGACGATTCAACAAAGCCTAATGCAATAGGGGCAATGGCGGCGATGGTACCCATTGAAGTACCCATAGCAGTAGCAAGAAAAGCAGCAACTAAGAACAGCCCAGGTAATAATAAGTAGTCAGGAAATATCGACAAGCCTAGTTGTACGCTAGCATCAACACTGCCTGTGGCTTTTGCTACTGTGGCGAATGCTCCCGCCAATAGGTAAATGATACACATGGTAATAATGTTTTGATGACCAGCACCTTGAATAAATTGGCTGATTTTTTCATTAACGGTATCTCGTCCCATGGCTATTGCTAGCAGTATCGCCGGTATAATAGCGATGCTAGCAGGCAGTTGATAAAAGGCAAATTCAACACCTTGCAGTGTTAATACAATACCAGTGCCGAGAAATAGCCCAAGAAAAACACCGAAAGGCAGTAGGCTTTTTAAGCTTGGTTTAATGTTACTTTTCAACGGCGGATTAGCAGAGGGTTTGTCAGATAGTTCAGTTGTCATGAATAAGATCTTATTAGTTATTATTATTTTTAATCGAATTTAACAATAACGATTTTTTGTGGAATGTCTATGAAGGAATGCATTATATGGTGTTATTAAGCATTGTCAATCTAGACGTCTAGAAGTTTATTTTAAAGGTGACCTAACTCTTTTATCGCCTGCAACAACTGTTATATGTATTAAACCCTAAATATCTTAGAGTTATTAATTGCACTTTTAGAGCATAAAGCATCTAAACGTGTTGAAATTTCATAAGTAATGTTTAATTTGATAAATCCTGAGTAAGTAATATTCAGTTTAAGCCGAAGTTTATTGATGCTTATTAATATTTGAGTGACGAGCGTTTTAATAACAACGGTAGCTATATTATAATGGGTGACGACTTTGGCATTGAAGTTACATGAATTGACGTTACGTAAACTGAGGTACTATGAAAAATACTGACACTAGTGCAAGTGTTTCACCGGCTTGGCTTTTAGTATTTGGTTGTTGGTTAATTGCAACAATCGCAACGCTTGCGAGCCTATTTTTTAGTGAGGTCGTTAAATTACCAGTTTGTGTTTTATGCTGGTATCAACGTATTGCTATGTATCCTTTGGTGTTAATGCTTCCTTTAGCATTATTCCCTTTTGACGGTAAAGTCATTCGATATGCTGGCGTACTAACACTATTTGGCGCTTTAGTGGCGTTATTTCATGTTTTACTTGTTGCCGGCGCTATTCCTGAAAGTGCACAACCTTGTGTTGCTGATATTCCGTGTTCAGAAACACATTTAAATATATTTGGTTGGCTCAATATGCCAATGATGTCTTTATTAACCTTTGCCGCTATCGGCGTCTTACTGTTTTTTGCTAATACTAAAATTAACCGAGGTCACCTTGAATAAAAAAATACTATTTTTAAGCACTGCTGTCATACTTTCTTTGGCTTTTGTCGCTGCTACGTCGATATTTCAAACACAACAAGAAACCAAAGAAAATGAGTTAGCTAACAATAATGCTAATGTTGTAACTCGTTCAGGCTCACCAAGTAAAGGTGCTGCTGATGCTAAAGTTACTATTGTTGAGTTTTTTGACCCTGCTTGTGAAACCTGTGCGCAGTTTTATCCTTTAGTTAATGACATCATTAAAAAGTATCCAGGAAAAGTAAAAGTGGAAATGCGTTACACACCATTTCACAAAGGTGCAGACAAGGTTGTTGCTATGCTGGAAGCTGCTCACTTGCAAGGAAAGTTCTGGCCGGCTTTAAAGCTATTATTTGCTAATCAGCAGGGCTGGACACGCCACCATACTGCGCAACCTGAGCAAGCATTACAATTACTATCGTCTTTGGCGATAGATAAGCAGCAATTACAAACTGATATGATGAGTGAAAAAGTAGCAAATGTTATTTCTCAAGATGTTGCTGATGCTAAAACACTTGAAGTACGTGCAACACCACAATTTTTTGTCAACGGTAAGCCACTCACTCGTTTTGGTTATAGAGAGTTAATTGATATGGTTGAAGATGCTATCGCGCTTGCTTATTAGGTTATTTCTTTAACTGCAGACTCAACTAATTTTGGTGATGATATATCGAACACTGTTTGGGGTATCATCACTTTAAAATATAATGCCTAAGCTAGCTCAAACATATCGTTATTGCCATCCCTTCTAAACACCTAGATAACGTCGTATTTCTATTTTTTAACTCAAACACTATCGCTACATTTATACCTAAAAATAAAGTCCTATATACATTGATTCACATCAACTTATCAGATTGAGTTTTGCCCCTCATCTGATAAGTTTAAGTAGTCGCTATTGTAAATTTTTTTGGGAGGAGAGGGCAATATCGATAATAGGGATTGATGAATTTTGAGCCGTTTTTCTTATCTTCAACTGAGATAAGTTACTCTTTTATTATTTATAAAATTTAAGGATATCAAATGTATAAAACTATAATTTGCGCAATAGAAAATAGTGATGAAGGTGAGCAGGTTTTATCTAAAGCCAATCAACTTGCACAACTATGTAACGCTAAGCTGTTGGTAACTCATATTATTCCCTACACGCTGCTGCCTAATGACTATCAGAAAGAACTAAAAGAAAATGCGTTACCCTCAATTGAAGCGAAAGCCACCGCTTTAGATATACCGTTGAAAAACGTAACGATAAAATTTGGTAAAGCGTACGAGCAAATTTGTTTACTTGCCGAACATAAAGCTGCCGATTTAATTGTTCTTGGTACGCATTCAAAGAAAGGCCTCAATGCTTTGATTGGCTCTACGGCAAATGCTGTGGCAAATTATGCTCAATGTGATGTTTCCTTGATTAAAATTTAACTTCCTAGTTTTTTTATAACCTTAAGCTGCTGAGCATTTTGTTATTTTGCATGGTAAACTTTGGCAAATTTTAGACGCAAATTTAAATAGTAAAGGAAGTAGCATGCATTTTGTTATTGTCGGTTGTGGAGCCGTTGGTGGATATTTTGGTGGTCGTTTAGCCCAGCATGGCGAAAATGTGACCTTTGTAGCACGAGGTCAGCAATTACAGACACTGCAAACATCGGGCTTAACGATCAATAGTATCGAAGGTGATGCTCACTTAAGCAAAGTTAGCGTTGTTAATGCTGAAAACCTAAGCCTTAATAGTTTAACAACGCCTGCAGACGTTATTTTTCTTTGCGTAAAGTCATATCAATTGCCAACAGCCATTGCCCAAATCAAACCACTAATTCATCAGCATACTTGTGTCGTTTCTTTATTAAATGGCGTTAATGCCGCAGATGTTATGCAAGAACATGGCATTTCCAAAGAAAATATTTTCGGTGGTTTGGCAAAAATTATTGCTGAAAAAACGGTAGAAGGCGTAATCAATCATACTGGTGCAAAACCTCATATTACGTTAGGCGCTTTTAACTTTGAAGGTGTAACACATGAGAGTGCAGAGTTAGCGTTAGCGAAAAAAACTGCTGACACCGAGCAACTTAGCAAAATTGCTAAGCGTTTAAAGCTAGCTGGTATAAGTGTTGGCGTAACCAGTGATATTGAACTGGCATTATGGCGAAAGTTTATTTTTGTCGCTGCATGGGGCGCGCTAGCATCGGCAAGAAAACTTAACTTAGGCGAAATGCGGTCACAAAGTCATATTGAGTTTTTACTTGAACGTATTATTAATGAGTATGCAGATATTGCCCGTAAAATGGGCGTGAACCTTAATAATAAGCATATTAAAGAAACCTTAACCTTTCTTTCTCGTTTACCTGAAACCAGTGAAACATCGATGCAGCGTGATATTGCCACAGGGCAACAATCGGAATTTGATATTTTAGTTGCGTATCCGATGGCACAAGTAACGGCACTTAAATTATCGGCACCAGTGTTAACGCAATGTTATCAAAAGCTAGTTGCTAATATGAGTGAGTAGCGTTGAATGAAGTAAGTTAATGGTCATCATTAAATACAGCATAAATAAAAGTAAAAAAATTATAATAAATAACCAAATTACTGTTGCTAGTACTACAGACTGAGTGAACTTTATGCTATCCTTTCGCGAATTTTTATCGTATCAATTAATGTGAAGATTAAATAATGTCTGAAAATAAAATCGAAACTATCGAACAACGCGTAAGCTACGGTGTAGGTCGTCAATTAGGTGACCAATTACGTAACAATCCTTTTAAAGAATTTGATGTATCTGCTGTTCAAGCAGGTTTAGCTGATGCGATTGCAAATGCAGCTAGCCAAGTATCTGATGAAGACTTAAACGAAGCTTTTGCTGTTGTATCTCAGAAGATGCAAGAACTAGAGCAAGCTGAAGCTAAAGTAAAATCTGCTGAAGGCGAAGCTTTCTTAGTAGAAAATGCTAAGCGTGATGAAGTAACTACAACTGAGTCAGGCTTACAGTACGAAGTTTTAGCAACAGGCGAAGGCGAAAAGCCAACAGCTGCTAGCACTGTACGTACGCACTACCACGGTACTTTCATCAACGGCGATATCTTTGATAGCTCTGTTGATCGTGGCCAACCTGCTGAATTCCCAGTTGGTGGCGTTATCGCTGGTTGGACTGAAGCATTACAATTAATGACTGAAGGTTCAAAATGGCGTTTATACGTGCCATACAACTTAGCATACGGTGAACGTGGCTCTCAAGGTGCCATTCCTCCATATGCAACTTTGGTTTTCGAGGTTGAGTTATTAACCATCGTTAGCTAATTAAGCTGTTTTTTAAAAGCCCTCAATTGAGGGCTTTTTTATAGGCTTAATTTAAAAATCACTAAAGCTTGAGCAAAATAAAACCAATGTATCAATTAGCTATCGAACAATTATTTCAACGTTACCTAAAAGCGTTTCATCAGCAAAATATGGCAGGTACGCAGCAGTGTTATCAGCTGCCATGTACTTTGCATACGCCAGATAAAGTTGTACTTATTGAAGACGGTAGTGCATTTGAGCGAGAGTTTTTAGATATATTCACCGTGCTTAGTCACGCCCAAATAACGCAGTTTGACGCATTAAGGGCCAGTTTTAGCGAATTGAGCGAAAACTTGCTACTAGCCTGTGTTGATTGGCAGTTTATTGGCGATAATGGTGAAATTTTCACTGACTTTTCAGCTTTTTATCATATTGCTTTCAACAATGGGCAATGGAAAATTTTCAATGTTGTTTCGCAAGAGTTAAGCCAGTCGGTTCAGTTGAATACCCCTTTAAACATATCTTATAAAATTAATGAGTAGGAAGCAGTTGTCATGAAAGTGAAAGTAGCTATTTTAGGATGTAGCGGACGCATGGGCCGTAACTTAATACAAGCGGCTATCGAGCATAAATCGATTGAGCTTGTTGGTGGCAGTGTTCGTGAAGGCTCATCATTTGAAAACTTTGATCTGGGTGAAATAGCAGGTATTGGTGCCATCGGCAATAAAACCACAACGGATTACCAAACTCTTCTAGACGCAGATGTATTAATTGATTTTACTTCAATTGACGCCACACTTGAGCACATACAATGGAGTAAACAGCACAACAAAGCGTTAGTGATTGGTACCACTGGTTTTTCAGACGCACAAGTCGATACCATTAAAGCGGCTGGCGAGAATATTCCGTTAGTATTAGCGCCAAATACCAGTGTTGGGGTGAATTTACTGTTTAAATTACTCGAAATTACCGCGAAAGCCATTGGCGACTATACTGATATAGAAATTTTTGAAGCGCATCACAGATTTAAAAAAGATGCACCTTCAGGTACTGCCGTGAAAATGGGACAAGTCATTGCTGACACCTTAGGTCGAGACTTAAATAAAGTTGCGGTTTATGGTCGAGAAGGCATTACTGATGAAAGAGATCCACGCACTATCGGTTTTGCAACTGTGCGTGCTGGCGATATTGTTGGTGAACATACGGCTTACTTTGCTGATATCGGTGAACGCCTAGAATTAACACATAAAGCCAGTTCACGAATGACATTTGCACTTGGTGCTATGCGCGCCGCATTTTGGTTAAGTGAAGCACCCGCTGGTTTTTACGACATGCAAGATGTTTTAGGGCTGAAAGATTAGCCAAGCCATCCGGCTAATAAAAACCTGACTAAATGGTTAGTATTTTCGGGTGTTTTGTATAGATAAGTATTGTTTTTGGCGTCTTTGTAGTAATTTCGTTAAAAACGATGAGTTTTTACATTTTTTTACTAGACGAAAGGAACTTCCAAGCGTAAAATAAGTGGATTTTGTCAAAAATTTACTGTTCATGATGAACTGGTTTTAGTTTTTGGCATTTTTTGTGCGTATCGCTTTTGTAATTAATGGTGAAGTTATTAGTTGTTTCGCCATTGATATTCTTTCTTCTTAACGGAGGTTAAATTGACTAAATCTGCTATTTTAGTGCTTGAAGACGGCACTGTATTTAAGGGCACCGCTATCGGTGCAGAAGGGGCGGCTGTTGGTGAAGTAGTATTCAATACTTCAATGACGGGTTACCAAGAAATTTTGACAGATCCTTCGTATGCAGAGCAAATTGTTACCCTAACGTACCCACATATAGGTAACACAGGTACCAATAGTGAAGATGAAGAATCTAGCACTATTTGGGCTAAAGGTTTAGTTATTCGTGATTTACCGTTATTGGCGAGTAATTTTCGAAATGAACAAAGTTTAAGCGACTACTTAAAAGCTAAAAATATTTTAGGTATTGCTGATATTGATACGCGTAAATTAACCCGTATTTTACGTGAAAAAGGTGCGCAAAACGGCTGTATACTAGCTGGCGACAACCTAGAAGAAGCAACGGCTTTAGGGCAAGCGAAAGACTTCCCTGGTCTTAAAGGCATGGATTTAGCAAAAGTTGTTTCTACTAAAGAAGCATACCAGTGGACAGAAGGCAGCTGGGAGCTTGGAAAAGGGCACATCACTCCAGAAAACTCTAAGTTTCATGTGGTTGCTTACGATTTCGGTGCTAAACGTAATATTCTACGTATGTTAGTTGACCGAGGTTGTAAACTTACCGTAGTGCCTGCACAAACTTCTGCCGAAGATGTATTAGCATTGAATCCTGACGGCATTTTCTTATCAAATGGCCCTGGTGACCCTGAGCCTTGTGATTATGCTATTACGGCAATTAAAAAATTCTTAACAACAGATATCCCAGTATTTGGTATTTGTTTAGGCCATCAATTACTTGGTTTAGCCAGTGGCGCTAAAACCATCAAAATGAAATTTGGTCATCATGGTGGCAACCATCCAGTTAAAGACTTCGAGCGTAATGTTGTAATGATCACTGCACAAAACCATGGTTTTGCTGTTGATGAAAACAATTTGCCTGAAAACTTGGCTGTGACACACACATCATTGTTTGATGGTTCAATTCAAGGTATTCATCGCACAGACAAGCCTGCTTTTAGTTTTCAAGGCCATCCTGAAGCGAGCCCTGGTCCTGCCGATGCAGCACCGTTGTTCGACCATTTCATTGACCTAATCGTTGCTGCTAAAAAAGCGTAGACCCTAGACAAGAGAAGAGAGATTATAAAATGGCAAAACGTACAGACTTAAAAACTATCTTGATCTTAGGCGCTGGTCCAATTGTTATTGGTCAAGCATGTGAGTTTGATTACTCTGGCGCACAAGCATGTAAAGCATTACGCGAAGAAGGTTACCGAGTAGTATTAGTTAACTCTAACCCTGCAACAATCATGACTGACCCAGAAATGGCTGATGCAACATACATCGAACCTATTCACTGGGAAGTTGTTCGTAAAATTATTGAAAAAGAACGTCCATGTGCTGTATTACCGACTATGGGCGGTCAAACGGCATTAAACTGTGCACTTGAGCTTGAAGCGAAAGGTGTATTAGCAGAATTTAATGTTGAAATGATTGGTGCTACCGCTGACGCAATTGATAAAGCGGAAGACCGCAGCCGTTTCGATAAAGCCATGAAAGCAATTGGCTTAGAAACGCCACGTGCTGAAATTGTTCACACTATTGCTGAAGCGCATGATACGTCTACTCGTATTGGTTTCCCTTGTATTATTCGCCCTTCATTTACTATGGGGGGCACGGGTGGCGGTATCGCTTATAACCGCGAAGAGTTCGACGAAATTTGTACTCGTGGTTTAGATCTTTCTCCAACCTCTGAATTATTGATTGATGAATCATTAATTGGTTGGAAAGAGTATGAAATGGAAGTGGTTCGCGACAAAAATGATAACTGTATCATTATTTGTTCTATCGAAAACTTTGACCCTATGGGTATTCATACTGGTGACTCAATCACTGTTGCTCCAGCACAAACGCTAACAGACAAAGAATACCAAATCATGCGTAATGCTTCGATTGCGGTATTGCGTGAAATTGGCGTTGAAACAGGTGGTTCAAACGTACAATTTGGTATTTGTCCTGATACTGGCCGTATGGTTATTATTGAGATGAACCCTCGTGTATCTCGCTCGTCGGCACTTGCTTCAAAAGCAACAGGTTTCCCAATTGCAAAAATTGCAGCGAAACTTGCTGTAGGTTATACGTTAGATGAATTAACTAACGATATTACTGGCGGTGCTACACCAGCGTCATTCGAACCGACTATCGATTACGTTGTAACTAAGATCCCACGTTTTAACTTTGAAAAGTTCGCAGGCAGTGAAGATAGACTTACTACCCAAATGAAATCGGTTGGCGAAGTGATGTCAATTGGTCGTAACCAGCAAGAGTCACTACAAAAAGCGTTACGCGGCTTAGAAGTTGGCGTAAATGGTTTTGACTCTATGGTTGATGTAACTCAACCTGGCGCTAAAACTAAAATCATGCATGAATTGCAAGAAGCGGGTGCCGATAGAATTTGGTACATCGCTGATGCATTTCGCCTAGGCTTAACGGTTGATGATATTTTCCGCTTAACAAAAGTTGACCGTTGGTTCTTAGTACAAATAGAAGACATTATTTTAGAAGAAGCGAAAGTTGCTGAAGGTGGTTTAAAAGTATTAACGCCTGAGTACTTACGTAAGCTAAAACGTAAAGGTTTTGCTGACTCTCGCTTAGCGGCATTAATTGGTGTTGCTGAAGCTGAAGTGCGTAAAAAACGCCACAATGCTGACATATTCCCAGTATATAAGCGTGTTGATACTTGTGCTGCTGAGTTTAGCTCTGATACGGCTTACATGTACTCAACGTACGATGAAGAATGTGAAGCTAACCCGACAGATAATGACAAAATCATGATTTTAGGTGGCGGTCCAAACCGTATCGGTCAAGGTATTGAATTTGACTACTGTTGTGTACATGCAGCATTAGCACTTCGTGAAGACGGTTATGAAACTATCATGGTTAACTGTAACCCTGAAACGGTTTCAACTGATTACGATACTTCTGATCGTTTATATTTCGAATCAATTACCTTTGAAGATGTGCTTGAAATTGTCCGTATCGAGAAGCCAAAAGGCGTTATCGTACAATACGGCGGTCAAACACCACTTAAATTAGCTCGTGCCTTAGAAGCCGCTGGTGTACCAATTATTGGTACTTCGCCAGATGCGATTGACCGCGCGGAAGACCGAGAGCGTTTCCAACAAGCGGTTGACCGCTTAGGTTTATTACAACCTGAAAATGCGACAGTAACTTCACTAGATGAAGCCATGGCGAAAGCTGAAGCGATTGGCTTCCCGTTAGTGGTTCGTCCATCTTATGTTTTAGGTGGTCGTGCAATGGAAATTGTTTACGACTTAGATGATTTACGTCGTTACATGACTGAAGCAGTAAGTGTTTCTAACGATTCACCAGTACTACTTGACCATTTCTTAGATGACGCAATTGAAGTTGATATTGATGTTGTTTGTGATGGCACTGATGTTGTTGTTGGCGGTATTATGCAACATATCGAACAAGCGGGCGTTCACTCTGGTGACTCTGCATGTTCATTACCAGCCTATAGTTTAAGCCAAGAAGTTCAAGATGTAATGCGAAAGCAAGTGACTGACTTAGCCTTTGAATTAGATGTTGTTGGTTTAATGAATACGCAAATGGCAGTTAAAGACGGTAAAGTTTACTTAATCGAAGTTAACCCACGTGCTGCACGTACTATACCATTCGTTTCAAAAGCAACGGCTGTACCTTTAGCGAAAGTTGGTGCTCGTGTTATGGCGGGTAAATCTTTGAAAGAGCAGGGCATTACCAAAGAAATTATTCCTCCGTACTTTTCTGTTAAAGAAGTGGTTATTCCATTTAACAAGTTCCACGGTAGTGACCCTCTTGTTGGCCCAGAAATGCGTTCAACAGGTGAAGTAATGGGCGTTGGCGATACCTTTGAAGAAGCTTATGCTAAAGCTAACTTAGGTGCTGGTGTATCAGTACCAAAAGATGGTCGTGCATTAATCTCAGTACGTAATAGTGATAAAGAACGTGTTGTTGATTTGGCTAAACAAATGGTTGCATTAGGTTATGAAGTTGATGCAACGCACGGCACTGCGGTTATTCTTGGCGAAGCGAACATACCTTGTCGTTTAGTGAACAAAGTTCACGAAGGTCGTCCGCATATTCTTGATAGAATTAAAAACGGTGAGTACAACTACATTATTAATACTACAGAAGGTCGCAAAGCGATTGAAGACTCTAAAGTGTTACGTGGTGGTGCTTTACGTTACAAAGTCGCATATACTACAACACTGAACGCTGCATTTGCTGCTTGTCAATCGCATGCTGCAGATGACCGTAATGTTGTAACGTCAATTCAAGAGTTACATAAACGTTGTAAATAAATTATTTAAGCAATGAGTTTGTTAAGGCTACACTTATAGCAAACTCATTATTTAGTTAAATAAACAAATTATTTATTAGCGAATTATTTTATAAAGGTGGTTACCTGCTATTAGTAGCATAGGTAAACCGCCTTTCTTGTTATAGAAAGAAGAGTAAAATGACAAAATATCCAATGACACTTCTTGGTGCTGAGCAGCTAAAAGAAGAGCTAAAATTTTTAAAAACAGAAAAGCGCCCACGCATTGTTAAAGACATTGCTGATGCACGTGAACACGGCGACTTAAAAGAAAATGCGGAATACCACGCTGCCAAAGAAGAGCAAGGTTTCTGTGAAGGACGAATTCAAGATATTGAAGGTCGGTTATGTAATGCGCAAGTTATCGATGTAACGAAAATACCTAACAATGGTAAAGTTATCTTCGGTACGACCGTTAAATTGTTGAATATTGATACCGAAGTTGAAGTGACTTACAAAATAGTAGGCGATGATGAAGCGGATTTTAAAACTGGTCGCATTTCATTAAACTCGCCTATCGCGCGTGGTTTAATTGGTAAAGAAGTAGATACTGAAATCGAAATAACAACTCCTGGTGGCGTTGTTGAATATGAGATTATTTCAGTAGATCATATTTAAGTTATTGCTCAGCGTTAACTATATATAAGTACAATAAATGCTCCCATACTCAGTTTAAGTTAGAGCATTTATTACTAGTTATAATCATGGTCGTAACTATTAAAAGTCAGTAGCTATTAACTAAGACTCTAAGCCATATCAGCAGAGCATTAATAATTACTGACTTTTTTGTGCCTGAAAAACGACATCATGCTTACAACTAATCGCTTTAACATTACTATAACCTATACGTTTTAGTTGCTCTGCAGCTAATACTGCACGGCCACCTGAAGCGCAATGCAAGTAAATCTCCATATCAGCTTCAGCACAGCACTTTGCAATATTCATTTCTAAAACACCGCGAGGAATTTGTATTGACCCTTCAACTGTTGAGGCATTGCATTCTGCGGGCTCTCGAACATCAATAAAGGTCGCATTTTTATTTTTAAAGGCTTGTTCAGCACTTATGCACTCAACAGACTCTTTCGCTTGGGCAACTAATTCAGGTACAGATAAAATCATTTCAAAACCTTTTCACCATTTATGTAGTATTAATACCAATATCATTAAATTAGTGCCCACTTTTGCTGGTTAAAATAATCCTAGGCTGCGTTGCTCTCAATCACAATAGCTAGCTATTGCTCAATCGAGCGCCTTGCCTTGATTCATTTTTTCTGCGCAAAACAAGAACACGAATTTAATGAAATTGATATAACATTCTATGCCAAGGTAAAAAAAATGTATATTAGTTTTTTCTAATGTAGTGGGTTTGTTACTTTTGATAATGATCCAGATACAAAAAAAGGGCAGTAGCCCTTTTTAAAGTAAAAATTAATCGGTGTTAGAAAATGATTAGATTTTCGGCACGCGAATTTTCTTTTCTTCGCCTTGGCGGAAAACAACGAGTGTTTTACCGATAACTTGCACTTTAGTTGATTTTGTTTCACGACAAATCGCTTCAACAATAAGTGCTTTAGTTTCACGATCATCCGTAGGAATTTTAACTTTGATTAATTCGTGATGATTTAAAGCGAAGTCGATTTCTGCAACCACCGCTTCTGTAAGGCCGTTGTTACCAAGTAATACAACGGGTTTAAGGCTATGTGCTAGGCCTTTTAAATATTGGATTTGTTTTTTATTTAAGATCATTAACAATTTTCGTTACAAGTTAGCTTGAATTATCACTATTTTACCTCCATCTAGTTTGTAATACTAATATTGTTTACTAAGTGACAGCTTTTAAATGTACTTTTTTAGTGATTTTATATAAGAATTAGTGCCTTTATCTTGGTAGTTAGTAGTAAAATAAGTGTATAACTGGGCTGTATAGCCTTGAACCGCATAATTATATAAGTGGAATAAATGAGTAAAAATAAGGTCAGTGTCAGTAGTGCTCGGTGGTTAAAAGAGCATTTTGATGATGAATACGTAAAAAAAGCGCAAAGACTGGGGCTTCGCTCACGTGCTGTTTTTAAAATTGAAGAAATAAACAAGAAAGACAAACTTATTAAGCCGGGCATGAAGGTAGTCGACTTAGGTGCGGCGCCAGGTGGTTGGTCAGAATATGCTACTAAAGCTGTTGGTGATAATGGCCAAGTGGTAGCCTGTGATATTTTATCAATGGATCCTATTGCTGGCGTAGATTTTCTTCAAGGTGATTTTCGTGAAGAAGCAGTATTAGATGCATTATTAGAAAGAATTAACGGCAAAAATATTGATGTTGTCATGTCTGACATGGCAGCTAATTTTACCGGTAATGAAGTTGCGGATGCAGCTCGAAGCATGTATTTGGTGGAGTTAGCATTAGATATGTGTAATCAAGTTTTAAAGAAAGATGGCGCTTTTGTTGTGAAAGTGTTCCAAGGAGAGGGGTTTGAGCAGTTTATGAAAGATGCTCGAGCCGCATTTAAAACCGTTAAGACTCGCAAGCCTGAATCGTCACGTGCTCGTTCACGTGAAGTTTATCTTGTGGCTACCGGCTTTAAATTGTAGTAAATTAGATGGAATTATTTCATCGCACCATTTTGAACATTAGCAAGAGGTCATTAAGTTGAGCGATATGGCAAAAAATCTTATTTTATGGTTAGTTATTGCAGTTGTATTAATGTCTGTTTTCCAAAGTTTTACCCCTGGAAGCGACAATGAACAACAAGTAGATTACACACAATTTATCCAAGACGTACGTCAAGGGCAAATTCGAGAAGTTGACGTTGATAGAAATGGCGTTATTAATGGTATTAAACGTAGTGGTGAAAACTTCGTTACTGTTATCCCTGGTGGCTATGATCGTGATTTAATCAATGATCTAGTTAAGCAAGGTGTTAACGCTTCTGGTGAATTACCTGAAGAACAAAGCTTACTTACGTCAATATTTATCTCGTGGTTTCCGATGATACTACTTATTGGTGTGTGGATATTCTTCATGCGTCAAATGCAAGGTGGTGGCGGTAAAGGTGCGATGAGCTTCGGCAAATCAAAAGCGCGTTTACTAAGCGAAGACCAAATTAAAACCACTTTTGCTGATGTTGCTGGTTGTGACGAAGCAAAAGAAGAAGTTTCAGAATTAGTTGATTACCTAAAAGACCCTTCACGCTTTCAAAAGCTAGGTGGACGCATTCCATCGGGTGTTTTAATGGTAGGCCAACCTGGTACAGGTAAAACCTTATTAGCAAAAGCTATTGCCGGTGAAGCTAAAGTACCGTTCTTTACTATTTCTGGTTCAGACTTTGTTGAAATGTTTGTTGGTGTTGGTGCTTCACGTGTTCGAGACATGTTCGAGCAAGCGAAAAAATCTGCACCATGTATTATCTTTATCGATGAAATCGATGCTGTAGGTCGCCAACGTGGCGCGGGTATGGGTGGCGGTCATGATGAACGTGAACAAACATTAAACCAAATGCTAGTTGAAATGGATGGTTTTGAAGGTAATGAAGGGGTAATCGTTATTGCCGCAACTAACCGTCCAGATGTATTAGACCCTGCGTTATTGCGCCCAGGTCGTTTTGACCGTCAAGTAACGGTTGGTTTACCTGATATTCGTGGTCGTGAACAAATTCTTAAAGTACATATGCGTAAAGTACCGTTAGGTGATGATGTTAAACCATCAGTTATTGCCCGTGGTACTCCAGGCTTTTCTGGTGCTGATTTAGCTAACTTAGTTAATGAAGCTGCACTATTTGCTGCACGTTCAGCACGTCGTGTTGTTGGTATGGCAGAGTTTGAAAAAGCTAAAGACAAAATCATGATGGGCTCAGAACGTCGTTCGATGGTAATGAATGAAGCTGAGAAAGAAATGACAGCTTATCATGAAGCCGGTCACGCCATTGTTGGTCGCTTAGTACCAGATCATGACCCAGTTTATAAAGTAAGTATTATGCCGCGTGGTCGAGCGTTAGGTGTAACCATGTACTTACCTGAACAAGACAGATTCAGTCACAGTAAACAGCATTTAGAAAGTAATATTTCATCATTATATGGTGGTCGTATTGCTGAAGAAATGATTTACGGTTTCGAGAAAGTTTCTACGGGCGCTTCAAATGATATTGAACGTGCTACGCAACTTGCTCGTAAAATGGTAACTCAATGGGGCTTTTCTGAAAAAATGGGTCCTATGTTGTTCGCTGAAGAAGAAGGTGAAGTATTCTTAGGAAGAACGTCTTCTAAATCATTAAATATGTCAGACGATACAGCACATGCTATTGATGAAGAAATTAGAGCTTTTGTTAATCGTAACTATGAGCGCGCTGCTAAAATATTGAAAGAAAATGAAGATATTTTACATGCAATGAAAGACGCCTTGATGGAATACGAAACAATTGATGCATTGCAAGTTGATGACTTAATGAATCGTACTAAGGTTCGTCCACCAGCTGATTTTGATGCAACTAGCTCTGATGACAGCTCAAATAATACTGACTCAAGCAAGCCATCAGCAAAAGCAGATAGCGAAAAAAAGGAATCTTCTGAGCCATCAAGTTCAACTGATACTTCAGATATTCCAGCTAAATAGTTAATACATAAAAATCTAAAGCCTCAATGGTTTAAATCAATTGATTTAATACTTATTGAGGCTTTATTATTTTAGCGTTTACCCGTTAGTTACTAGCTTGTAAACGCTAAAATAATAAATGCTAGTTTGGCCATATGTTTGGTTGAATATAAGCTAAATGAAGAGAAAATTGTGCTTAAGCAACTTAACTGCCCTAATTCAACAGTAGATCTATCATCACCGCAAGTGATGGGGATTCTAAACGTGACTCCCGACTCTTTTTCTGATGGCGGTAAATTCGCTCATTTTGACCATGCACTCGACCAAGTTGAACGTATGATTGCTGCTGGTGCGACAATTATTGACATTGGCGGTGAATCGACACGACCTGGTGCCAAAGACGTTAGTGAAAAAGACGAACTTGAGCGTGTAATTCCAGTATTAAAAGCTATTAAGCAAAAGTTTGATGTTGTGGTTTCTATCGATACTAGCAAAGCATCAGTGATGAAAGCGGCTATTGAAAGTGGCGCTGATATAATTAACGATGTACGTGCGCTGCAAAATGAAGGTTGTTTAGCGGTATTGGCAAATAGTGACGTACCTATCTGTTTAATGCATATGCAAGGTTTGCCTAGAACAATGCAAAATGAGCCAACGTACAGCAACGTTGTTGACGATATTATTTTATTCTTTAAGCAACGTATTAACGCTTGTGTTGATGCAGGTATTGCGAAAGAGCGCTTGATTTTAGATCCCGGCTTTGGCTTTGGTAAAACCTTGGCGCAAAATTTTCACCTACTGGCTAACTTATCAGCGTTTGAAAAATTAGATTGTCCAATACTTGCCGGCATTTCTCGAAAGTCTATGATAGGTAATTTATTAAATAGAGATGTTGAACAACGTCTTGCTGGTAGTTTAAGTACCGCTATTGTTGCGGTTCAGCAAGGTGCAAAAATAATTCGAGTTCACGATGTTGAAGAGACAGTGGACGCAATAAAAATATTAAAAGCTGTGGCTGACAATCAATAGTCACTACGGTATAAATTTACACATTAAAATGCCAATGGCAAAGCGCTAGGCGCAATGGAGAGAATAATGTCAGAAAGAAGATATTTTGGTACTGATGGAATTCGTGGTTTGGTAGGCCAATACCCAATTACACCGCAATTTGTAATGAAGCTAGGTTATGCCGCAGGTCGTGTTTTAGCGGCTCAAGGTACCAAAAAAGTACTAATTGGTAAGGATACGCGAATTTCTGGCTATATGCTGGAATCGGCATTAGAAGCAGGCTTTTCAGCAGCAGGCATTGATATTGGTTTATTAGGGCCAATGCCAACACCAGGTATTGCTTACCTAACAAAAACATTTCGCGCAGAGGCGGGTATCGTTATCAGCGCTTCTCATAATCCATTTTACGACAATGGCATTAAATTTTTCTCACAAGACGGGCAGAAATTACCTGACGCTGTTGAACTAGCTATTGAAGCTGAACTAGACCAAGAAATGGGTTGTGTTGAATCGGCACACCTAGGAAAAGCTAATCGAATTGACGACGCTGCGGGTCGTTATATTGAATTTTGTAAAAGTAACTTTCCAAGCCAGTATTCATTAAAGGGCATTAAAATGGTGGTTGATTGTGCACATGGCGCAACTTATCACATTGCACCCAACGTTTTTCGTGAACTAGGCGCTGAAGTTATAGAAATTGGTACTGCGCCAAATGGTACTAATATTAACCATGAATGTGGTGCTACTTCTATGGCAGCTATTAGCGCAGCCGTTGTTGAGCATAAAGCTGATTTAGGTATTGCCCTTGATGGTGACGGTGATCGCTTAATGATGGTTGACCACACCGGTTATATTATGGACGGTGATGAATGTGTATATGTTATTGCTTGTAATGACTTACAAAGTGGCAGCATTCGTGGCGGTGTTGTTGGCACGTTAATGAGCAACATGGGCTTAGAACTTGCGCTTGCAGACATGGGCGTACCATTTGCACGAAGTAAGGTCGGTGATCGCTACGTAATGGAAATGCTTAAGCAGAAGGGATGGCAGTTAGGGGCAGAAAACTCTGGCCATGTTATTAACCTTAATCATACCTCTACAGGTGATGGCATTATCGCAGCATTAAATGTATTAACAGCTGTTTGTAATACAGGTAAAACCTTACTTGAATTGCGTCAAGGCATGAAGAAATTACCACAAGTTTTAGTGAACGTTCGTTTTACCGGTGATAGCGACCCATTAGTGAACAGTGCTGTTGTTGCTGCTGTGCACCAAGTGAATGATAAATTAAGTGGTCGCGGCCGTGTATTACTAAGAAAATCAGGCACAGAGCCACTTATTCGTGTAATGGTTGAAGGGCCTGAACATGATGAAGTTACCGCGCTAGCAAACGAAATTGCTGATGCCGTAAAGCTAGCTTGTTAACGATAATTGTTTACTGATTTGCTTTGTCGGACGAATATTAAGCAATTGAACGAGATATTGCTTGAAAAACTTGTATCTTGCCTACAGGTTAGTTAATATCTCGCCGCTTTGATTTAGGAATGAAATATGAATAGACGCGCAATAGTTGCAGCAAACTGGAAAATGAATGGCAGTTTAGCTTTAGTCAACTCAATGGTTTCAGAGTTAAATAACGTAACGCTAAATGAAAATGTTGAAGTCGTTGTTTGTCCTAGCTTTCCTTACTTAGCGGCATTTAGCTTAGCAAGTGCTAATGCAAGCCTAGCTGAAGCATTTAGCTTAGGTGCTCAAAACTTAAATGAGCATACTAAAGGCGCTTTTACTGGTGAAATTTCAACTTCAATGTTACAAGAAGTTGGCGTGAATTATGTAATATTAGGACATTCAGAACGTCGTAGTATTTACAATGAATCAAGCTCACTAGTGGCACATAAAGTTAAAACTGCTTTAGATGCTGGTCTTAAACCTATTTTATGTATAGGTGAAAGTGAAGGCGAGCGTGTGGCAGAAAAAACTGAAACTGTTTTAGCCGCACAATTGCAGCCGGTTATAGACGAAATCGGTATTGAAAGATTTACAGATGTTGTTATTGCGTATGAGCCGGTTTGGGCAATAGGTACTGGAAAAACAGCGTCGCCAGAAATGGCACAAGCAACTCATCAATTTATTCGTGAATTTATTGCGAAAGTTGATGAAAACGTCGCAGTTAAACTGCCATTGTTGTATGGTGGTAGTGTCAATGCGACAAACTGTGAAGAATTATTTGCACAAGCTGATATCGATGGTGGATTAATCGGCGGTGCTAGTTTAAAAGCCGATGAATTTAAAGTAATTTGTTCGGCAGCAAAGGGATAATAAAATGTTGTATCAAGTGTTAATCGTAGTTTATTTGATCGTTGCCTTATGTCTAATTGGCCTAGTGCTAATTCAACAAGGTAAAGGTGCCGATATGGGCGCATCATTCGGTGCTGGTTCTTCAGCTACCATCTTTGGTTCAAGTGGTTCTGGTAACTTCTTAACTAAAACGACTACTTACCTAGCTATTGCATTTTTTGTAATCAGCTTAATATTAGGTAACTTAACAGCGAATCGTGTTAAGTCAGGTGCTGACTTTGATAACTTATCTGTACCTGCGGGTCAAGTTGCACCAGCAACAGATGCTATCCCTACTGAAAGCCTTGAGCCTAAAGTAGACAATGCTGACGTACCTAGTAGCGACGCTCCAGTAGAAAAAGATAGCGACGTACCAAACTAGTCTAAAAATTAAGTTAGCTTGTTTTCCTCAGAATAAGCAAAACAACTTAATAAAATATATAGTTTAAAAAGTTTAATGCAGATGTGGCGGAATTGGTAGACGCGCCACCTTGAGGGGGTGGTGCCTTAGGGCGTGAGAGTTCGAGTCTCTCCATCTGCACCAAAACAAGGCTTTAAGAGAGCCAATAAAAACCGAAAGCTCCCAATTATAAAGAGCTTTCGGTTTTTTTATGCCCATTAAGTACCATTGCGAGGTATTGAAATCCAGATGTTTTAGGAGTACTTTTAGGAGTACCAGCAAATGGCACTAATTCTTGGTACTCCAAAAATGGCTAGAAATACTATAAAACTGACCAATACAGCAGTTAAACAGGCAAAACCTAAAGACAAAGAATATAAATTAAATGACGGTGACGGTTTGAAGCTAAGGATTCGTACAAACGGATCTAAAACATGGTTATTTGATTATTACAAACCTCACACAAAAACTAGAACTTCAATCGGCTTTGGCTCTTTTCCTGAAGTTACATTAGCAACAGCAAGAGAAAGAAGACGAATAGCTCGCGAGCAAATCTCTGAAGATATCGATCCAAAAGAATTTAAAGATGAAGTAGCACGTAAAAATAAAATAGCGGCTAACAATACATTAGAAGTTGTTGCTTCAGATTGGTTTGATATAAAGAAGAAAACGATTGCAGAAACTACTGCTAAATCATTATGGCGTAACTTTGAAAAACATGTTTTTCCAAAAATAGGCAAAAGACCTATTGCGAAACTATCAGCACCAGAAGTTATTCAAGCGCTTAAAGCTCTAGCAGCGAAAGGAAGTTTAGAAACTGTTGATAAAATTGCTGGCAACCTTAATGCTGTAATGAAATATGCTGTGAATACAGGCTTAATTCACGCAAACCCATTGTCAGGCATCAGAGCCGCATTTGATAAACCTAAGGTTAAGCATATGCCAACGCTTGAGCCTGAAGAACTACCTCAGTTAATGAAAACGATAAGTTATGCCAGTATTAAGCTAACGACTCGTTGCTTAATCGAATTTCAGTTGCATTGCATGTGTCGACCAAATGAAGCAGCGGGTGCAACTTGGAATGAAATAGACTATGAAAACAAGCTTTGGTTAATTCCCGCTGACCGAATGAAAATGAAAGTTTCGCATTCCATCCCACTAACTCCTCAAGTGCTAGAAATATTAGATCGGATGCAGCCTATAAGCGGGCATCGTGAACATATTTTTCCATCAGATAGGCAGCTAACTAAGGGAAGCAACCCAGAAACAGTAAATAAAGCATTAGGTCGTATGGGCTACAAAGGGAGGCTTGTAGGGCATGGCTTAAGAAGTTTAGCTAGTACTACGCTTAATTCTCTTGGCTTTGATGGAGATGTGATCGAGGCGGCATTAAGCCATCAAGACGAAAACAAAGTCAGATCAGCTTACAACCGATCTCAGTACCTTGAACGCAGGCGAGTTTTGATGGCTTTTTGGTCTGAGCATATAGAAAATGCCGAAAATTCAAAAGCTTCTTCAGCCTTTAATGTTAAGCAGTTTAAAGTGGTTGGTGAGTAATGGTTAATTATATGTCTTTTACAGACCTACCTAGTTGGATTCCTAGATTTTTCAAAAATAACGACTCAATAAGTTACCCTGATTGGTTACGTGATTCAAAAATGAGTTTAAATGAATATAAAGAAAAATGGTATTGGCTTCTAACCTCTGATGAGATGAGAAGCGTATGGGAAGACGTTGTAAAGAAAGATTTTTTTCTACCTAGTAGTCAAACCATTATCGAGAATTCAAATTTGCTTTTATTTAAGTCATTAATAGATAGTTCATTAAAAACCAGAACTCAATTTGAATCTAAAACAAACTCTGAACGAGGTGATTGGGAACGTAATGTCACGAAATTAACGAAGGATTTAATTAAAAATTTACAGGGAACATATATCAATGAAAAATATCGAACAAAAAATATTTATCAACATGCATTAGATACAATAGAGGTAAATAAGACTACTAGAATAGCGCCAAAAACATTATCTTCTTTTTGCAAAAAACAGCAATATTCAGATATATTGGAAGAACTACTTGCCGACATAAAACAAGAAGAAAAATTAGCTATAGTTGCTAAAAGGCCTAATGACGAAAAAGGCATTAGAGTGCACTTTGTAAGGAAATTATCAGCTACATTAGATGAATTAACAGGTAAGAAACACAGAGGAATTGTATCAAAAGTAACTTCAGTTATTTTTCAACTCGAAACACCGCTCTCCACAAGGCAAATAGTGACCTTAACCACTGATGATGATAGTTAATAGGATAAATTTCTAATTTAACTGTCATCAAGCAACTGCACATTAAAACTCATAATGCCCTCAACACGTTTTATTAAAGCCAAAGAGGGTTAATTATGAGTTATACAAATCAAGTTAGTATTCAAATTTTACGCAAGCCAGAAGCATTAAGCTTATTGCCTATTTGCAAATCTACATTCCAATCACAAATAAATGAAGGACTGCTTTGTTCTCCTATCTCGTTAGGGTCAAGATCAGTTGGTTATTTAGAGCATGAAATCAAGGAAGTTCTCAAGGCCAGAATAGCAGGTAAAACTGACGACGAAATTAAATCCCTTGTTATTAGCCTTGAAGCACAACGGAAGGATATCTAGTCATGTCAAAAAAATATCGACGCTTAACTCGTATATCAGACCTAAAAGCTGAAAGAATATCTAAGCATATCGACTTAGCTACTGAATCGTTATCACACGCTTTGTTAATCACTGGTGACGAACGGTCGATTAAGGAATCAATTTTCAATGCAATATTTCATCTGGAAAGCTGCTCAGAAACAAACGAAAAACCTTTAGCAGGAGATAAATAATGCCATCAATTAGAGAACAAATTCAACACTTTGAAGATATAGCTCGACATAAAGAGAATGCACGTCAATGGGCAGCCAAAGCCGAAGCACAATTAATTCATATCCCTTGGTTGCATTTCGTATTGAGGAAATCGAATGAGCATGAAAGTGCTTTTTTTATCGAGCTTTGGAATCAGTGTCCACAATATAGAATTGTATATGATATGGGCGGCACAATTCGTCATTTACCAATATTTTTAACCGATGATGAGGCTTTAACGCTTAAATCAAAATTCGATGATGCTGTGAAATTTTGTGACAACACAAACCCTTATAGAGATGAAGTTGAAGCATATACGCTATTCATAAAAGACCTGTTTGAAAAAGCTATTCGCTTAGATGAAACCTATTTTCACAAGCCGTATAAATTTTATTCGCTTGCTAAAGGTGATGGAATTGTATTCTGCGAAGCTGACAGTACTTGTGATGAAATCCAACTTCATAAAGAACAGTTGATTCGCTTTGAATCTAAAGGTGAGCAGCCAAAAAAAGGCGCTTTAAAACTCTTATCAGATATTTACAAGTTATAGCTTTAAGCTGCAAGGAGAATAAAGTGACAGAGCTACAAATTGAAAGACCTTATATCTCGATCATTGACGATGATTTAGAAGAAGATATTTCTCAGCAAACTGATGAGGCTTTCTTCTCAGGTGAAGCAGCCCCACTAGAGGAGCGACCAAATAGCATTTTAGAGGTGGTTGAAAAATATGGAATTACCCATCCACTTCTCACTCTGGCAATCAAACAAGCGCACGATGCACAGTTTCCCGCATCAACGGCTATCCTTGTGGCTCTGACTTCATTTAGCGCCACACTAGGGTTAAGCTATTGTACAGCGTATCCAAATAGAACAAGAATGCCTTTAGGATTGTATTTTGTAGGTGAGCAGCCGCCAAGCTCAGCAAAATCAAGAGTACTGAACTTTTTCAACTCACCTGTTCAAGAGGCTGTTTCGATATTGAATCAAAGCCGATTCAAACAGAATAAAGAATCAAGTGACTCAAAGCCGCCAGAAGATGAATTATCTTTTATTAGAGTTTTAAGTGGAAATATCACGCCAGAGGCACTAGAACAAAAGCACTGCAATTCAAACTCGGGCTATTTCTCGCTAGCATCAGCAGAGCAAGGATTGTTGAATACCTTTCTAGGCTTAACGCGTGGCAACGATCGCAGTAACGACAACGATATGATATTGAAATCATTCAACGGTGAATGGCACAGTTCAGACAGGATAACCAGATCAGGCTATAGCGGTTTTGTGCATGGATCATTCCTCTGCATCGCACAGGATGGTTCGATCAATACAATTCTAAGCCAGTCACAATCAACAGGCCTAGCAGAACGATTTATTCTTTATGTTGAGCCCAATATGCTTGGTGAAAGGAATTTTACTACGCATCAACCAATAACGCATGAATCTGATGTTTTTACTTATGAAGAAGCCATAGCCAGAATAGTAAATAAAATTGACGAACTTCCAAATAAAGCACCCGCTTTAAAAGAGCTTAATATTTTAAGGTTAAGCGAGCGTAGTTGGTTAGAGATTAGAAAATTTCGGGACTCTATGGAGCCACTTATAGCAGACGGTGCAAAGTACTCAAATAGCATAATGCGCGGCTTTGTGGGTAAACTTGATATACATGTTATGAAATTATCGGCAACATTACACGGTTCGTTTCACGCTCTAGAATCTGGAAAAATACCTGAAACTATCTCGTTTCATTGGGTAAAACTAGCTCTTAAAATGTTTTTTGTCTGTATTGAACGTGTTTACCAGTTACTACACGATATGGATATCATTGGTTTAACCGCACAAGAAGAATCAGTACTTCAACTATTTCAAAGTAAAAATAGACCGCTAAACATGCGTGAGATAACTCAAAGCCGAATAAAGGTTCGCCCATTTAAAGATATGAGCTCAAACAAGACAGAAGCAGTAAAGCATACTGTTGACGTTCTATTGATAAAAAATGAAATCCATCAAGTAAAGGACATAAGAAACGCCAAAGTTAAGTATAGCCTCTAAAAGTGAACCAGATTTATAGGATTGAACCAGAGTTGAACCTCATGATCTGGTTCACTTTAAGCTACGTCCTATATGGGTTTGACTGTGTTTGAACCAGATATCCATGTAACCCCTGTGCATATATAAATATATCATTAATTATATATATAAAAAAAACACAGGGTACATATACATATATATGGTTCATTATATATATATCCTATATAGAACGGGGGCTATATTGAACCAGATAGCATGGTTCACTTCTGGTTCAACGTGGTTCAAAGTACTTCACTTTTGCAAAAAGACAAAACCAAATAATTGAATTAGTTAACTCCGTTTATTAACTCTAATTGATGCAATGCCATTAGGGTCAAGTGGCGCACTAGGTAAATTATAGCCAGTGCCGGCTCTGGAATTAGGCGACATCTGAAATTCCTTATAAAAAGCACGTACTGCCAGTTGAGCATCACGTAATAATCCTAAACATGGATTTGCCTTGCGAGTCATACCCTTTTCCGTGCAACTCTCCATTACAGCACCGTCTCTATCAAGACTAACCATCGACTCATCGATTAAAGCCAGATTGATAGCTAGCGTACCAAGTGCAAAAGTATCAATTGTTTTCAATTCGATATTATTCGCATTCAATTCTGCAAGTACGGCTTTGAAATATTTCTTTTGTTCGGGTGTTCTTACAAATAAAGGGGGTTTAATTTTCAATTTCTACTCCAGAGAAAAAAACTTTCAGGTCAAATCACTTATTCAAAAGGATAACGGGGATAGAGGTCACATTAGCCCTAGTGATTAAACTACCCCCCGCTTGATAACTTTGAAAAATTAGCACCAACATAAGGAAGGTGACAACTATGCAATCATCTATGCTAATCATACGGTCTTACCTTGCATAACAGGCTGTTGGCTATTCATTAGTATCAATGGCTTGCTTAGGCATTTGATTAAGCCAAGACTGACTGAACTCATCACCACCAATACGAGCTGGCATATTCTCAGCTTTTCTCGCATCATTTGGCGACATGATACCGTTGCGTATAGCAACATCATATGCACTGAATCGCTCATCTGTACTGGCTCTGAGCAGGTCTTTAGTCTCAAACTCTATGATGGTATTGCCTTGTGAGCTAATGGGCACTAAACGGCTATTAAAGGCTTGTTGTAAGTTAGTCAGCCAAGGTCTTAGCGTGTGGCTTAAAAACGCGCGTTGAGCTTCTGTAAAGTTGCTATAAGTACCATGTGATAAGTCTTGCAATAACAGTGGACTGAGTTTGAACATACGAGCCACATCAGCAATGCTGAAAGCTCTAGATTCAAGCCACTGAGCGTCATTATTAGTAATGCTAAGCGCCTTGTATTTTAAGCCTTGCTCAAGGAATACAACTTCACCGCTTTTATCTACACCTTGATATTTGTTTTGAAACTCTTGACGAATTCTCTCGGCTGCTTTTGGATCTTTAAATGCAGCTTCTGTCTCAAGTACACCTGATGGCATTGCACCTTTTTCGAAAAGTCGAGCACCGTGTTCTTGTTGGGATAAACCTAGCCCAATAGTTTCACGGGCAATTTGAATCGGACTTTTTCCAGTAATACCATCATCAGACATATACTTAATATGGATAATTTCTTCTTGATGAAGTGTTTGAATTTTTCCTGATTCAAGTGTTACTTGGTAGCCTAGACGGTGGTTAGGTAACTTTTTCACAATGACACTATCAGGATGTAACCAATGCAAAGCGGTTGGTTTTCCAGAGCCATCATAATCAATAAGTGAGTAAGCATTACCACGTAACAAAACAGCGCGTAACATGGCTATTTTAAAATCATAGGCTGTCATGTAATCGTTAGGGCTAGTATTCAACAAACGCTCTACATAATGATTTCTAGCGCGTTCTTTATCGCCATTTTGAGTACGTCGATACACGTGAATAGGTAAGCTAGCAATAGCCTCACTTATCGTTGTTACAGCGCATAGAACGGCTGGCAATGACTGAGCAGATTCAGCGTTAACATGCTGCCCACTATTGGTAGGTGTTCCCAAAGCCAAAAGCTGGTCTAGTGTCTTATTACTGCGATTTTCTTTCTTTCTAAAAATACTAAACATTAGATAAGCTCCATTAATTCAATATGAAGTTTGTGGTTGATATTGCGACTTTCGTTATGCTGATTTAAAGACCGTTGTGCCACCTGTACATCAGTTTGTTTGTAAGCAGGGTCACTGGTGACTGTTACCTCAAGTAACTTGGCTTTGATAACAGTTCTTAAAGCAGGGTCGCGAGAATAATCCCATTCATCAACATCAGTCACAAAGCCAAAACTCATGCCTGATATATCACCACGTTCAATACTAACTATAAGGTCACGCGCTGTTTGCGTATCAGGTGGATCTATTTCAACCATTAGCCCTTGGCTATCTTCTTTAATGGTTAATGTTCCGCTTAATGTACGACCAAGAAGTAACTTTCTGTCATGCTCATATAACGCTTTCACATCTAACTCACTTGTAGCTAGATGCTCTGAAAAAGCGGAGGGAGCAATAATTTCAACAAAGCCCCCTAAGTTTTCAGACTCAGCGTTAAAAAGCACAGGTCGACCGATGATTTTCTTACCGTTAATGGATAAGTTGTCTAAGGCTCTGCGCTCCATACCTTACCCCTTAAGCTGCTTTCTTAAGAATTTTTACAGCACGATCATTAACTAATCCGCCACCTACATAACGAGAGGCATGCATTTTAACAAAGCCAGGCTGTGTGACATTATCCTTAATTAATCGCGTACCTGTTGTGCCATCAATGATGTAATAAGCTTTTGCTAAATCAGCAAACATCACTTCTTGTCCCATGTGATCGCTAATTTCAACAGGCTTACCTAATAAGGTATCTGGTTGACCTTCAACAATTGCATCTTTCCAAATGTAGTCACCATCACCGTTTTTAATTTTACGAAGTGACAAAGCCATCGCATCAGACATGTACCACTTACAATTTTTACGATAAGCAACAGCAATGCTATGTTGCAGCGTAATCAGGTCATCAAAATCAATCACACCACTTGCGACACTAGTGATTTCTTGAACTTCACCAAAAGTACGTGTGCCATCAACATCAGCAGAACGGGTGTACGTTAAGATACCTTTAGCTTTTTTCACGCCATCGCCTGAAAAGAATGCAATTTCTTCTTTTAAACCACTTTCGGCTGAAACTTCACTTTCTAACCAACCTGACACATCAAAATCAGACCAATCTAAAAGCTCTTGTGTTGTTTTTGGGTAGGCATATAAAGAGTTAACAAAGATTTCAACTTCTTCTAATTTACTTGTCGCTGTCTCATTTCGTGTGTCACTTTCAGCAGCCCAATCTGTAGCAGTACCACCAACAGAAACAAGCTTTTTATATGACTTACTTGAGCAGGGTTTTACCATGGCATTTTTACGAAAAACTGATTCTTCACGTAATAGCACTTCAATATTCTTATCTAATGATGGGATAACGGTAAAGCCACCATCCGCATTTACACCCACAGATAAAGAACGAATATCGCCAGTTTGAACAAAAGAGCGTAATTCTGCATTACTAGGTTTATCAGTTGAGCGATGTTCAATTGTTTCGCCAATTAAAGAGCGTTCTTCATCAGCAAGCGATTGAGCATGTTCGATATGTGTATTGATAGAAGTAAGTTGAGAGCGTAACTCAGTTAATTGAGTGTTTTCAGCTTCATTGATTGAACGCTTTTCAGTTTCAGCTTTCGCTAGAATTGTTTTTGATTGTTCAACAAGTGCGGCTTTGTTTTGACGAAGTTCTAATAATTTTTTCATTTTCTTACCTTTGATTATATTTAGTGAATAAATATTCTTATTTCAAAGGTATTATGCCCATATATTGCATACATATGCAATATATGGTGGTTTTGTATTGATTAAGTGAATAAGTATGCTACATTTGCTTTGGTTATTCTTTCTACCTTGTTAATTCTTGTTTTGTTTTCCTTGCAGCCCTTATTTGACCACGAATAAGGGCTTTTTTTTGCCTGTTGATAAAATTCAGCTATCCTTAAATTGATTAAATAATTCAAGGATGAATATTATGGAAAAACTCCCACCTAAAGCACTTGTAAAAACTTGGTTAGAATTAGCTAAATCAGATGAAGTATTGCCTTTACGAAAAACATTAATTGAACAGAATATTGAGAAAATCTTTGGTTCGATTGAATTAGCCGAAATGTATAAAGATAATGTTGTGGTTGAATAGTGTTTTTGTTGGAGTGATTAAGACCAATGAGGCATAGAGTATTAGTAGTTTAACTGGTGAGAATAAAAAAGCCCATAGATGCTAAGAGCTTTGATAATCATATATTAGGTGGTTATATTTTAATTCAACCTAATCGATTTTGTTGTTATTGAGTCGATACATTCATATTGTGAGAAGTATTAGTTTCTGCGAAGTTAATAACGATCCCATCTCTGATTAAAACATCAAGCATGTGTGTTGACATATCAGAAGTTGTTTTCATTGTAAAAGCTTGAACGGAGCCTGTCCCACCAGTATAAGAGTATACCCATTTTTCTTCTGATTCACTTAATACACTTTTAATACTAGGCTCGCCAAGTATATTTAAAAGATCCGCTGTGCTTGTTTCATTTTTCTTTATTTTAGCAACCTGCTCAGCAGTAAATTGGTTCCCATAATCTACTTTAGAGCTATAAGTACAGCCTGAAAAAGAAAGTACAGCAACGAGAAGTAAAATGCCTTTGGGTAATAATGTTTTGAACATAACTTTAATAATCCTTATAAAGTTTGAAATATGATGATTGTTTGATTTTTATTAAAAAGAATATCCATACCTTTTTACCATAATTACTAAGTTTCTGTCACTAGAGTTTTATTAGTGATTTTCTATTGGAAAGTTAAAAGCTATTTGTATAGTTAACGCGTGTGCAAATATGTGTAATACCATCTTAATCCGAAAACCCATCTAAATATTTATAGAATGATTAAAATAGATTGAAAATACTTTAAATTAAATGTATTTATTTTTACTCTGTATATAGGCACAAACATATGATTATTTTCTTTAGGAGTACCAAAGGTGGTACTGAGAGTTTGTATTTTAATTAATCACATTTAAATCAATGTGTTAACTTGGTTTTCGAGTCTCTCCATCGCACCAAAACAAGGTTCTAACAGAACCAATAAAAACCCGAAAGCCTAGTTAAAAAGGTTCTCGGGTTTTTTTATGGTTAAAGAGAATTAATAACGATTTGTAAAGCTCAGCTTTTTTAGCAACATAAATAGCAACACTGAATAACTGTAATTAATTGGGGTCTACTAAGTTGGTTAAGTACATCATTTGATATGAAGCAGCACTAAAAACTATATATTCATGTAATCATAATAACCAAAATGTTGTTAAAATCTAGGAGTTTAAAATACGTAACTTTGATATTGTTTCGTTTATGTCAGATAAACTTATACGATGATTCATATAAGTTCCCTAAAGTGTCGACCTAGAATATTAAAAAGGGTAGTGACTAAAAATATCTTCAACTTTAGTGCTTAATAGGTATTTATCACCATTCATTTTGGCAAAGGTGCGCAACCCAGCAATTTGAATTTGTATATGTATAGCTAAATCTTCAGCGTTTTTATCTTTGTCTATTTCACCTAATGCTTGAGCTTCTTTTATTAGTAATATAAACGCATTAACAATCTCGCCTAAATGAACTTTGGTCGTATCGATAAGGTCTTGGTTATCTTCTGTTAGCTCGCCAATAGTTTTAGCTAGCATGCACATACCGTTAGGCGCGTCATTTTGGGTATCAATAACCTGCGCTTTTATAAATGCTGTTAGTGTAGCAATTACTGAGTCATGCTCGTCTCTAAATTGCTGAAGCTGAGTAAGAGCCATACCGGTATAGTTTTTTAATGCTTCTTTAAATAATTCGTCTTTGCTACCAAAGGCTGCATATATACTGCCCGGACGCATATCTATTTCGTCTTGTAAGTTACGCATCGATGTTGCGTGAAAACCTTTCTTCCAATAAAGATTAGTTGCTTTATCTATTACTTCTTGGCGATCATATTTTGTTTTTTTTGTCATTATATTCACCTATAAAACAAAGTTTGAACAATCGTTCAATTATAAGGTTTTATCTTTTTATGTAAAGCCAAATTTGGCTGACTTATCAGCCGATAGTTATGATAGAACTTTGTTTTTATTTTTAAGGTTTAATTATCAAGTAAATCAGCAGTACCCATATCAATAAAATTGTTTTGAACGATCGCTCAAATTAATGTTGAACGATCGTTCATTGTGTTTTATACTTCATTTCATCAATAAAGTGGGAGCAGTTATTTACTCTCTTAACTTAGCACTTAATCCTAAGCCATTTATGTAAGTATTTAATGATTGGAGCAACGTAATGAATAACTTTAAATTACACACTGTAGAAACAGCACCAGAGAAAAGTAAAGCAATGTTAGAAGGCGCAATTAAGCAAATGGGAACTGTACCTGGCTTATATGCTGTTATGGCTGAATCACCAGAAACATTAAAGGCCTATCAACAATTGCATCAGTTATTTACGGCAACTTCTTTTGATGCTGAAGAACTCACCGTTGTTTGGCAAACTATTAACGTAGAGCATGAATGCCATTACTGTGTTCCTGCGCATACGGCGATTGCACATTCGATGAAAGTTGACCCAGCGGTTACTGAAGCATTGCGCAATCAAACAGTAATGCCGACAACAAAACTACAAGCACTACATGACTTTACCTTGGCGATGGTGCGTGAACGTGGCAATGTTTCGACGGAGCAAATGAATGCTTTTTTTATTGCCGGTTATGGTCAGCAGCAAGTATTGGAAGTGATACTAGGTTTGTCGCAAAAAGTTATTAGTAACTATGTAAATCACGTTGCTGATACTCCGGTAGATGCAATGTTTGAACAATTCACTTGGACTAAGTAACGAATAGCTAATCCTTTTAATTAAGGGGATGTAACAGTCCCTATTTTACTTTTGGACACTGTAGAGACCAATACATTATGATTTATTCTATCATTAGCTTTTTTCTGTTAAATATTGCGCTGATACATTATTTTTATAAGTTGAAAAATAATCAAACGCCGAAGAATCCTATCTTACTTAAGTTTTCTATGTTGATGGGGTCTTTATTATCATTGTGGGCAATAGGTACATTATTTACCGAACCTACATCAATATTAAATACAGTTGTGATGACTTTACTAGCGTTGCTTGTATTGTTTACATCAGCAACTTTTACATTTTTTCTTGCCACTAAAGCGACTCCTATTGGCGATATTAACGTATCGGTAGGTGACCAATTTTTGCCTTTTAAAGTAGCAAACTTTGATTCATCAATGCTTGTTGGTAAAAGAACATTATTAAAGTTTTATCGAGGTTCATGGTGTCCTTACTGTTCAGCTGAATTGGTTATGTTCGAAGCACTTAAACCAAAGCTGGCCGAATTCGATGTTCAAATTATCGGTATTTCAAACGACAATAGCGACCATCAAAAAAAACATGTTGTTCGTGACAATATTTCGCATATCTTAGTGTCGGATCCTGATTTGGCTATTATTCGTCAATATGGTGTTGAACATCATAAAGCGCTTGGTGCAACAGATAACGACACCATCAATATGTTCGGTATTGCCATGCCTTTGCCTTGGAAAATGAAATACAAGTCTATGTCGATTCCAACCTCAATACTCATAGATGAGTCAGGTAATATTGTTTGGATTGATCAATCAGAAGATTATCGTTTACGTGCTAGTGAAGAAGCCGTGATGACTGCTGTTACAGCTCACTTCGATAATAAAACATTATGTGATTAAGCGCTCGAAACTTGAAAACTGCCATAGTGCAAAAGCCTGATTAGCAAATGTTTATATATCAAAGATTTAATTTTGCTACATGAACTAGGAACCTAAAAATGAATGAAAAATTAAAAATCGACATCATATCAGATGTTGTTTGCCCATGGTGTATTATTGGCTATAACAATTTAGCTGCAGCCATTGTTGAATTAGGTTTACAAGATAGAGTAGAAATTGAATGGCAACCATTTGAGCTTAACTCTGATATGCCATCTGAAGGCGAAGAGCTTCGAGCACATATTGCGAGAAAATATGGTTCTTCAAAAGCAGAGAGTGATCGTTCAAGAGAGAGCATATCCCAAGCAGGTGCTGAACATGGTTTTAATTTTAACTTTTTTGATGGTATGAAAATAGTTAATACTTTAGACGCTCACGTTTTACTTGATTATGCACACCAAGTTGGTAAACAAACAGAGCTTAAAATGCGATTTTTTAGCGCATATTTTACAGAACACAAAGATGTATCTGATCGAAATGTACTTATTCAAGAGGCTGAAGCTGTTGGTATAAGCGCTAAGCAGTCAAAAAAGGCACTTGCCGACCAAAGCATAAAAAACCGAGTGAAAGCGCAAATAGCACAATGGCAACAAATGGGAGTGAGTGGCGTGCCTACTGTGGTATTTAACCAAAAAAGTGCGCTTACGGGGGCTCAGCCTCAAGAAACATTTAAGCAAGTATTATTGGAGATTATCGAGTCGGAAAAATAACTGTCTGACTTTATTGTTTAAACATGTTGATCCAAAGTTGGCTGGAGCTGCTGTTCATTCTTTAACAATAAAACCTCTGAGCGTTAGAGTGAGCAAGGAGGGCACTTTTTATAAGTTGTTTTAGGTGCCGAAAGTACGTTTTAATTTTCAAAGGATAAAAGGATAAAAGGATAAAAGGATAAAAGGATAAAAGGATAAGTATTTGTGTTTTTAGCGACTTAGTGCAGCGTCAAAATTGGTCAACTTAACAACTTCACCAGCCATCAAGCCATCGATATGAATTTTGCCAATTCGAACTCTTACTAACCTTAATGTGGCAAAACCTACAGCAGCGGTCATTTTTCTGATCTGCCTGTTTTTTCCTTCACATAGCGTAATAGAAATCCAGCTCGTAGGACCATGCTTTGGATCGCGAATTTTACGACCACGTGCAGGCAGTTTAGGTTCATTTTTTAGTATCAATGTTTTACAAGGCAAGGTTTTATATTTAGCTCCATTGACTGTAATTTCAACGCCATTTTGTAGCTGTAACAATGCTTGTTCTGTGATTACACCGTCAACTTGTACGTAGTACTCTTTTTCTATCTCTTTGCTTCTAACTTTGTAACTCATCATACCGTCGGTTGTGAGTAGTAATAAGCCTTCTGAGTCGTGATCTAATCGTCCAACTGCCATCGTTTTATCGGGGAAGTTGTATAGCTCGCCAAGTAAATGTTTTTTCTTTCGGGATTCAGGTACAAACTGACTTAAAAAGCCATGTGGTTTAAATATTTTGAAGTGTTGGTGGTTTTGGCTTGGCTTAGTAAGTTCAGCTAAACAGTTTTGGCTAGTTGCTGGCATTGAATGTGTTCTTGGATTTTAAAGCTACTTGGCAGCATAGTATACGGTTAGTTTGCGCTATTTACATGATACATTTAGCACAAAATAACATTAATGTTGCTTCATGTTATTACTTAACTTCAGTATGAGGTTGTTATGGCGAATATGCATTGCCGATAGCTCACGATTTAGTTACTGAAGTTATAGTGCGGACCATTAACGTACGGAGGATAACTAAAATGAGAGTCACTTTATTTTGTTTAAATTAATATTTTACTGCTTAATGTAAACGAGTAACTCTCACTTTTTAAGCTTACGGATAAGCTTTAGTCTTTGTTAAAATAAATTACTTTTTAACCCATTGCCCAGCAGCATTCTTGATAAAATGTCCTGACTGGGTTTTTGCTAAAGCTTTTTCACCCGCTAACGCAGTAACTTGTTGCATGGTAATTTTGTTTTTTCGCGCTAAGTTCATGTAAATAGTTTTACGCTTTTTATTAACGCTAGCTACTAAACTTTTAGCTTCTGCGCTTTCAACAACCATACCTAAATAGCCATTTTGCATTTCACCGACTAGACCTTGTTTTTTCGCGTCGCTAAGTGAAATTGCCCAAGCTGAAAATGCCATTGTTGATACTAAAACAGCACAGGTAAGTTTTTTTATAAATTTATTAGTTAAATTACTCATTACATCTCCCTAAAATACGTCGCTTTCGTCACTAAATATGTCGTCTAGTTCTTTATCTACTTTGACCTTTATTTCATGATCAATTTTTAGATTTAAATTAATCGTGATTGGCTCTGTTGCGCTAACTTCTATTTTATGCGTGCAGGCACTCATTATAAAAATAGCTAACACCGCGGTTAGTATTTTATTCATACTTACTCCTTATTTTTTTGTAAACCTTTGATAATACTTTCTTCAAAACGTTGTGTTATTGACAAGGATTCAAGTAACCCCAGCAAGTCGTAACTTAAATTTAAATTGAGATTAACATCGTTATCGATATCAGGGTTGCGACCTTTTATTACTGTTTCTAAAAGCATATAACCATCGTCTCCCATAGAAACGGCAGATGAAAGCTGATGGTAGTGCAAGTTTTGCAGTGCATCAAATGCCAGTTGTAGCTGACTATTGCTAGCTTTTAGCTCTGCTACTGCTGGATTATCAATAACTTGTATCAAGCCGTTGCTAATATTATGCAGTTCACCGTCTTCAATAATATATTTTTCACCGTCAAATGTAACGGGAAGTTGTCCTGAAATGTCACCCGTGACAACGATACCTTGTTTTTTGTCTAATGCTAGCACTTGCTCTAAGTCTATACTTTTAAGCTGAACGTTTACTGAATGGCCATGTTCAAAAGGCCATTGTAATGTTGGAATGGAAAAACTGCCGCCTAAAACATCAGCCTTAAGTTTATTGGCTGAAAGTTTAAAGTGCTTGTTAAAAGTCCAGTTGGTATTAATAGAAAGCTTTGATATTGGCGTAGGGGTTTCAATTAACTCAACGGTTAAGTTTTCTTTCTTGCTAGGCGTTGTTGTTATTTTTCCTGCGAGTATAGTGAAATGTTGTTGCCAGTTAAGCTCTTGCAGCCAAATTCCGTCAATGTCGCCGCTGGCTGATGTTACTGCGACTGAGGCGCTAAGTGCTGTGTTTTTAATATCGTTTAAGTCCGTCACTTGACCAGTTACGCTGTAATCTAGCAAGCCATCAATAAGCTCAACTTTAGTCGGAAGTTGAATATTTAATGATAATAAGTCGGTTAATTGTAAATCGTCTGCCGCAACTTGTATTTTAGGTGTTAGTGCAGGGCCAGAAACAATAATACTGCCAATATTGACACCATCAGCACTGGTGGTGGCATTAATTTGAATGTCATCGAGGTTGCCTTTAATTTCACTTATAAGTTCAAATGAATTTATTTGTAATGTTTTTGGCACATTGATTTGTGAAGCTTGGCTTTGTGTTTTTAAGCTCACACTCAAAAGCTTGTTGCCTAGAAGCTGTAAATTACCCTCAAATGTTGATGATAATGTTTTAAGGCCAAGTAAAATCTTGGCTTTTTTAGCTTTAGCATGCTGCTTTGTTAGCATAATGTTTTTCGCTTTAACGAGGGAATTTTTCGTTAAGCTAAGCATTGTTTTTTGGTTAACTTTGTCTAGCGAGCCTTCTAAATGTAGAGAAACAGGTAAGGTGGTGTATGAAGCAATATCAGCTAGTTTAATTTCGCTATCAATGATAAAACGTTCAATCGCTAAATTAGATATAGGTTGTGCTGATATTTCATTTTTATCTTTCGCCAAAGAAAAATCAACATTAGTAAGTTCAATTAGGTGCTCTCGTTCATCACCGTAAGCTGTAACTTCAATATCGCTAAGGTTAAGGTTTTTATCGTTTAGGCTAAGTGTTGCATTGTCTGCTAGCGTAATTGTTAAGTTAGTGAGCGGATTATCTTTTAGTATTGAAATTAATGCCGAAGATACTTTCTTTTCTTCTAATATTAGCATCAGGTGAGGCTGGCTATAATTCAATGAAACTGTATTTTTATTGCTAAATTTTAGTGAAATACTATTGTCGGTGTCAGTACTATTTAAGGTTTTGTTTGTTGCAAGTGCTAGTTGACTATGAAAGTTGAGTGCACCGGTTAATTGAAATGGACCACTTATACTCACACCATTTTCAGCGCTAATATCAAGCTCTGTTATTTGATTATGTATACTAAGCTTATCGTTTTTATACGTGATTACGCTGTTGATATCACCCGATATTTTGGTGTGGCTCAAAATGTTTTGTAGTTCCGCTTTTATCGGTAGTTGATGCGCATTGATGAAGTTTTTCAGTAGTGTTAACTTGCTGTTCAGGCGAATAATGAAACCTTCTTCTTGCTTATTAATACCCTTGTCTTTATCTAATGTAACTTTAATAAACTCAACGTCACTGGCATTTTTTAATGAAAAGTAAATGGAATTGTTTACTGCCGATAAGCTAGCAATATAGGTTGTTGTATGAGGGCGTTGAGTCGAAATATTTGAATGCTCTAAATGAGCAACAGAGTCAAAAGGTAAATAATTCAGCTTACTAACATTGATATTTGTCGGTAAATTTAATTGCTCAATTTGCTTAACGTAAGGCTGTAATAGTGATGATATTTGACTGTTGCTGCCAGCTTCATTGTTTTCAGTGTCATTACTTTGGTCAGAAAACAAATGATCAGAAAACAAATGCTCAGTGCCGATTACATTGGCCTGTTTTACATCTACATTGATAACTTTAAATTCAGGAGAGTATTGCCACTGAACCTTGGTATCAAATATTTCAATATCTGCTTTAGGGCTTTTTAAACATAGTTTATCCACCACAATATTCATATTGCTCGCCAGGCTAAAATCTAAACAGGTGAGTTTTATGTTGGCTAAATTCAGTTGTTCTTTTGCTAAGTTATTTATAACAGCAATACGAGCTATGTAAGTGGTGGTTAGCAGAATGAGTAATGCTACAACAGCAATTGAAAAAACTTTGAAAATTCGCACTTATGCTTCCTTGCCTGATATATGTTGATATCAGGCTGATAAAATAAAATAATTTAATTGGAGATCCCTTCAATATCTCCACGCATTACAGGGTAGCCTAAATTCATCCAGCCGAATACACCTTCCCATAAAACTGCGGTACGAGTATAACCACGCTTTCGTAGTTTTTTTATTGTGTAATCAGCGGCAGCTCGAGGGCAAGAGCAATAGGCAATGATTTGTACGTCTTTGGGAATTCCTGCCACGGTTTCGTCAAGGTCAGCATAATATGGAAACGGAATTGAACCTTCAATATGAGCGGTTTGCCAAACAGAAGGTACGCGAGTATCGAGTAACACCATTCTTTTCTTGTCTTTCAATGCTTGATGCAAATGCTCTGATGAGACATACATGCCGTCTTGTAGCGTAAAGTTTGGATCTTGTCCGCTTTTATTAATAACGTATTGTTCTGGTGTCGGTAGTGCTTTTAGTATGGTTCGTTCTTCTTTCCAACCTAATGCTTTGCTGCGAAGAAATGCGGTAATATCGTTAATACTATCGCTCGGCAATAGGTCTTTAAAGGCTTTCATCGGGGTATCTTGTCGGCCATTTTCTATAGCATGACGAATAAACTCATCAGTATTATGTGCCAAGGCTGATTGATTTGCTAAAGCAGGAGCGGAAATACCTTGGCCCTTGTCCCCATGGCATGAACTACAGTGTTGCTGATAAACTTCTTCTCCATGCTTCACGTTGCCTTGAACTGGTTTGGTAGAAAACTTTAACCGTTCAATACCTGACATTTCAAATAGCCAATAGGTTAGATCCCAAGTTTCATCCAGGGTCATTGGACCGCCTACTTCATCTAAGTAGCCACCCATTGCTGTGCCTTTTCTTCCGTATGACATTGGGCGTAATATTTGATGAGCAACACCGGACTCCATTAAACTTTTGCTTCGTAATGATGGCGCATGGTCATTAGCATGGCCTTCTCGGTCTTCACCATGACAAAGTACACAATATTTTTTGTAGTTAGCTGCGGCAACTTTTGCTTGTTGCTCGGTTAGTTTTCTTGGTGGTGGTAAAGTGCCACGCTCGTGATTTTGAGCAAAAGAAAGGTTAGGCAGCAGTAAAACAATGATGCAACTTATCGAAGATGAATTTTTGAAAATGGTTAAGAGTTTATTTTTCATTGTACTTCCGTCGCAATGTGGTGCTTATTACTACACCTTATTGGGCTTAGCTAAATGCGTCAATCTTTAATAGGTATTTGAAAACTCTAGTAACAATTAACTCGTAACGGAAATGAATTAAGGAAAATTTTAATGCTGTTACGGCATTAATATTGAGAATGCTAGTTGTATCGGGATCTAGAGAAACGGTATGATAGCGGCAATTAAATAATCTCACAAAATAAGAGGGAAGCATGTCTACTGCTCCATTAGATCGTATTACTATTGAACCTAACGTACCAGCAACGTCATGTGTTATTTGGCTGCATGGCTTAGGTGACTCAGGAGATGGCTTTGCACCAATTGTACCTGAATTAAAACTTCCTAATAATCATGCTGTACGCTTTATTTTTCCGCATGCTCCACAACAAGCAGTGACCATTAATCAAGGTTATATCATGCGTTCATGGTATGACATTAAGAGCATGGATTTACACAACAGAGCTGATATGGCTGGTGTGTTAGAGTCTGAAATTAAAGTAAAGGCCTTGATTCAAGAGCAAATTGACAGTGGAATTCCTGCTAGCAATATTGTTTTGGCAGGGTTTAGTCAAGGCGGCGTAGTGGGTATGTTTACTGGTTTACGTTACCCTGAAAAACTTGCAGGCATTATGGCGTTGTCATGTTATTTACCTAATGCTGATGCTTTACCTGAGCAATTAAGTGCAGCGAATAGTAACACTGCTATTTTGCAACAACATGGTGATAACGATAATGTTGTATTGCTGAGCGCAGGTCAAATGGCGAATAATTTATTAAAAGCTAAAAACTATCCGGTTAAGTGGCAAACTTACCCAATGGAACATAGTGTTCACCCAACACAAGTTCGTGATATTGCTACATGGTTAGTGACGCAGTTAAAGCTTGCGTAACCACATGTTATAAATTAACAATTAATGGTGATTGCAGAAAGGTTGACTCACTAGTTGTCAGCCTTTTACTTTGACAGCCAAATAATTGCACAAGCATACGTTAACTTTTCGACTAATTTTTTAAAGGTAATTTTTAAAGGTAATTTTTAAAGGTAATAATGAATAGTATTGATTTATTTGTAAAAAACTGGGGCAGTAAAAATGCCATGGTACCTATCAATAGCGATGATATTGCTGAGCTTGAAGCTAAGTTTGATGCCGTATTACCAGACGCCTATAAATATTTATTAACCACTTATGGTTTAGTGCATTCGCCTAATGTATTAACCAGAATTTGTGACCTAGGTGTCGATGTTTCTGAGGTACAAGACTTTTTAAGTTTGGATGACGTATTTTCATTATCAAAGCTTTATGAAATGACCGGAATGGAGAAAGGCCATATTTTGTTTGCTTCTGATTGTAAGGGCAATATGTTTTGTTTTAAACAAAATGACTGTACAGCTAAGCACGAAGATTCACCGGTATGGTTTTTTAACCAAGGCTTGTGCACTGTGCAAAAAGTCTCTGATTCTTTTTCACAATGGCTTGATGAGTTTAATAATCTTTAAGTCGTTAGTTTCACTTTTCCTTCTTTTAAATAAACTTATGTCGATACAAGTGTAAACCGATTCCATTATCGAATTGGTTTACACATACTGCAAAAGCTAAGAAACCATTAAGTGCTAATTTCAGCAGAGCAGAAAATACTATCCAATAAACTCAATAGCCATTGATGCAATGGATTATTGTTAGAGCGTGGGTGCCAAGCAACAATTACATCGAACTTTGGTGGGTTTTGTTCAAGCTCAATCGGTACTAACTTTGGGTCTGGTAATAGTCTTGATGGCAAAAATGCAATGGTGTTGGTTGCTTCAATAATGGTTGATGCCGCAGAGAAGCTCGGCACTGACATTAGTATATTTCTTTTTACGCCTTTTTTAGCAAACCAAGAATCGTGCGAGCCTTTTAAGTTGGGTCTTGAAGGGGAAATAACAATCTGTGGCAGCTGCGCTATTTCTAGTAAGCTGTACTTCTTATCACGATAAATTGAATGCTGTCCCGTTACACAAACATGGTGATCTTCAAACAAACGTTTGTTCGGATAGTTTTCAGGAATAAATTCAGGGAAGGTAAATACCAAATCAAGCTCGCCCGTTACCATCAACTGGTTTAAATTATCTGATTCAAAATCCCTGATGATAACCTTTAAGTTTGGTGCTAAAGCATTCACTTGTGTTAATAACAACGGCAAAATAGTGACCAGCGCATAGTCTGACGAGCTTATCTGTAATATTCCTGAAAGCTCTGCGGGGTTAAACTTTTCACCTGTTATTAAATTATCGATATCTGCCAGTATTTGATTTATCTGATGTTCCATGTTTTCTGCAACTTGCGTAGGAATAACGCCATTACTGGTGCGTATAAACATTTCGTCGTCAAAGGTGTAGCGTAATTTTTTCAGCTGTTCACTAATCGCTTGCTGAGTTAAGCCCATAATATTAGCGACTTTCGACAAATTTCTTTCTTGCAATAATAACTGTAAAACCCGCAGTTGCTTAATGTCCAGTCGGTTGATACCACTCATTTTTGTATCTCTTACAAATTGATATTGTTTTTAATTGTATTGGAAGGAGCTTAGCATACATCCCATCAAGTTTATGAGTCATTACCAAGCTTAATTGGGAGTTAATATGTTATTGGGTGCAGCAGAGCAAAATCAGGCAGAAATTATCGCTGAAATTAACTATATCAAGCCAAAAATTCAAGCGACGTTTGATTTATCCACCATCAAAAAGAGCGCAGATAAACTAACTGAACAAATAGATAAACGTGTGGTGAATATTGCCAATGCTCGCTCATTAATAAAAGCACCAACGCTAAATGAAGATGGCTTTGGCTTGGTTGCTAATGAATATCAAGTGACAAACTATTTTGATGACGCGGCTGTTAGTACCGAGCTTTATCCGCAGCTTATCAAACACCTTACCAATTTAACTGCTGCCAAGCATGGTTTGGTATTTGACCATACTATTCGCTCAGTTGAAGACTCGCTTGACCGCATGGAAAAACGATCACCAATTCATACCGTGCATAACGACTACGTTGCGAGTTCTGCAAAAACACGCTTGGATATTGAACTGAAAAAACAAGGCTTAAAGGCCAGTGATTATAGTCACTATCAAATTGTTAATACTTGGATACCGTTAGTTGATGTGGTGTTAGATAGCCCATTGGCTTTCATCGATGCTCGTACAGTCTCTTCAGCGCAATCGCATCTGCTGCAGGTTGCATATCCTGATCGGATTGGTGAAATAGAAGGCTTTAGCTATAACCCAGAAAATCGCTGGTTTTACTTTCCCAAAATGACCTCAAAAGAGCAGCTTAATTTTAAAGTATTCGATAGTGATGAAAGCAATAGCGTGCATAGAATTCCGCATAGCGCTTTCTCACTACCTTCAGCAAATAAAAACTTAGAAAGGCGAGTCAGCATTGAGCTGAGAACTATTTTGTTATTCAGTGAGTAAGCCAAACTAACAAACCTAAGAAAAGTTAAGAAAAGCTAAAAAGTAATTTGCCACATGAGTGGTGCTAACAATGTTGTATAGCGGTATCAGCATTTGAACTAATTTATTAATCACCGCGTTGATGATATTAACTTTATTTTGGAGCAGTAACGCATGACATTTTCACCATTATTTAAAACCACAGAGCTTGGCCCTTACACCCTTAAAAACCGTATTGTATTACCGCCTTTAACCCGTTCTAGAAGTTCACAACCAGGTAATATTCCAAATGAATTAATGGCTAACTACTATTCTCAACGTGCTGGTGCTGGTTTTATGGTAACAGAAGGCACGCAAATTGAACCAAGAGGGCAAGGTTATGCTTGGACGCCTGGTATTCACAGTGCTGAGCAAGTACAAGGCTGGAAGCAGGTAACAAAAGCGGTGCATGATCAGGGCAGTGTTATTTTCTGTCAGTTGTGGCATGTTGGTCGTGTTTCTCATACGTCATTACAACCAAACCAAGCAGCACCCGTTGGTCCTTCGGCAATTAAAGCTGACGCGGTTAAAGTGTTTATTGAAACGGCGCCTGAGCAAGGTGCCTTAGCTGATCCAAGTGAACCACGTGCATTATCAACGCGCGAGGTTGAAGAGCTAGTGCAAATGTACAAGCAAGCGGCAATAAATGCTAAAGAAGCAGGCTTTGACGGTGTTGAGTTACATTGCGCCAATGGTTACTTGGTGAATCAGTTTATCTCTGAGCATACGAATGATAGAACCGATAAATATGGTGGCAGTTTAGAGAATCGTTTACGATTTTTAAAAGAAATTACCCAAGCGGTTGCAGAGGTGATGGGTGCTGACAAAGTAGGCGTAAGATTCGCACCATTATTCGAAAGCACTGATGAAGTGCGGGTTTATTTAGGTTTAGTCGAAAGCGATCCGCATGCAACTTACATAGCAGCGATTAAAACACTCAATGATATTGGCATTGCATACTTATCACTTGCTGAAGCTGATTGGGATAATGCCCCTGATTTACCAGAAGGCTTTTACAAAGCAGTAAGAAATACTTTTGACGGTGTCGTGATGTATGCAGGAAAGTATACCCCCGAAAAAGCTTTGAAAATTTTAACTGAAGGCAATGGTGACATTTTTGGTTTCGGTCGCCCGTTTATTGCCAACCCTGATTTACCAGAGCGTATTAAGAACCAATGGTCGCTAAATGATGTTGACCCAACAAGCATGTATGGCGGCACAGATAAAGGTTATACCGATTATCCGGTTTATGGTTAACAATTAGCTATTAAAAGTAGCACTTAATAAGTTCTTAACTAGTGTGGTGTGATGAAAAATAAAAGCGCGACTGATATATTTATCAGTCGCGCTTTTTTACTTGTTAAATTTTAACTGTGCGACATTAATGGTCGCATAGAGTGGCACTTGCGTTATTTTTTCAATTATATGCCCTATATTTATTGTTATTAGTAGTTGTTTTGTACAGGAGTTTAATTATGGGGTTGGTACCGATAGGTTAGCCCAAAGTGCAGTTTAATTTATTACTTTCATTTTAAAATGGTATGAATTACATTTTAATTTAACGGTAAAAATTATAGCTAAGCCAGAAGTAAAATTCTCGTTAACTATCAATAACAACAGGGATTGTTAAATGCAGTTAAAGGACTTTCAGAGCACTAACGTTTTAGGTTTATCGGTACGCACATGTAACCAAGACGAAATGCTCCCATCAAAAGCCAAAATAGGTGATTTATGGTCGCAATTTTATAGTCAACATGGCTGTAACCTTACCGAAAACTCTAATGTTTATGGGATATACACTGACTATGAATCTGACTTTAGTGGCCCTTATAGTGTCTATGCTGCCGCTGATACGTTTGGTGCAAGTGATGAATTAATTGCATTAACCTTAAGTGCGGGCAAGTATTTAGTTTTTTCAGCGCAAGGTGAGATCCCAGGTACAGTGATAGAGCTTTGGGGCCATATTTGGGAGCACTTTAGTAATGGTGACGCAGAGTATGAGCGTGCATACACGACTGACTTTGAACATTTTAAAAGTGCGACATCAGTCGATATTTATATTGCAGTAAAAGATAACTAAAGGTGACAACATGATCAATAAAATAAAAACCACATGTGCCATTGCTGTTTTAGTATTAAGCAGCTTTTCAGTAAGTGCAGAAACCGCACAACATGGAAGTTTTAATACTGATGGCTCTGCACAGGTTTGGAATAGTGAAAAGAGTGCTTGGATAACACCAGAGCAATTTTGGCAGAACTTTACTGCCAATAGAGGTGGTTTGACTTGGCAAAAAAGTCGCGACTACCCAGTTTATAGTAAAGTAAATGAGCACGACACGTTTCTTGTTGAACTTGACTCAGGTGTTTGTTTAATGGAATTTTTTCATGGCCGCTGGCGCCGTGCAAATGATGTTCAACGTTGGGATGATAAATTTAATAGCCATAGCGGCTGTGAAAAAGTATTTGAATAATAACCTTAGAATGTAAATAAGGATGTTGAATGTCTGGCCAGTATCCAAATAAAATAAAACAGCTGCCGGTATTTGATGGCAGATTCGATGCTTATAAACTAGCGGCAAAAGATAGTGATGTATTATTTGCTTCTTATCCTGCGGGCACTGAAATATCAGCGCATACTCATGATACGGATAATCATGGCGTAATCACCCGTGGTGAGTTAATTTTAACCATGAATGGTGAAACCCAACGTATTCAAACCGGACAGTGGTACCATGTTCCAGCCAATACACTACACAGTGCTAAATTTGAACAAGAAACCGATGAAATAGAATTTTGGTTTTACGAAAACAAAGACGCATAAATGCTTAGCTGGTATACCTACCGTTGCTGAGCAATGTGAATATTAAGACAAGCGGTGTTAAAAACTAAAGAGCGCTTTGCTTTATTAGATGATGAAGTGAATAAATAGGCAACATGCGTCTATTACCATAGCGCTTTGCCATGGTTGTTAACCTTTTACACTGTTATTAAAAATTTATAATTATGACTAGATAATGCTTTAAACAAGGATTAAGTATGAACTCAACGGTTTTCTGTCGCTATTGTGGCGATCATATCAGTGACAGTGCAAATGAATGCGAACATTGTGGCTCAGAGCAACATTTGCCTAGTGCATTTGGCGGTGTAGCCAGTAAAAACGCGCAAGGTGTTTTTGCTTTTATTTATTGTTTGCTACTTGGGGTATTTGGCGTACATCGTTTTGTTTATGGACGTAAACGCAGTGGCTTTTTTATGTTGTTTACCTTAGGTGGTTTGGGCGTTTGGTGGCTAGCTGATTTGATAACGATATTAGCGGGGCGCTTTGAAGATGCGAATGGCAATATCCTAAGCCCGATTTTTTAAATTGATATTGAGCTTAGTTTTTACTTCGATTGTCGTAATGAAGAATTTAATCTAATAGAATGTTATTGAAGCAAAAAGAAATATTTATATTAAAGGAAGAGTAATGAAAAAGTTATCATTGGTGGTTATGTCTATTGTGTTGTTAAGTGCATGTGCTCCTGAAATTGGCAGTGAAGAGTGGTGTACACAATTAAAAGAAAAGCCAAAAGGTGATTGGACAGCAACAGAAGCTAAAGACTTTACTAAACACTGTATTTTTTAAGCTACTAATTATCTTTAAAAAGCTCTTTAAACATTAGTGTTAGCAAAACATTATAAAGTTAATTCAAGACTTAAGAACTTGAATACTTTTGCTAAATATATCTAGTTATTACGCAGCTTTTTCTTCGACAGAGTTATCATAATCAAACTTATATTAGTGGGATGTTGATAGTGGAATAGCTTCAAAGAGCGCGGTGGCACTCTGCTGTTTAAGCAGACAGCGTCAATTATTATGGTTCAGCTCTAGCACCTTAGATATAGGAATTTTAAAAGAATCTTATATTAGCTAGGGTTGAATTACTTGTTTTTAAGATCATTTAAAAAATTATTATAAAGTTGATTGAAAATTACTTGGTTTTTGTCTTTGACCAACTCTAAGTGAGCAACTTTATATTCTTCTGATTTGTAAATGTTGGTTAAAATTCTATCTATTTTACTAAGTAGCTTTTTTGATGATTCTGATTTGCTACACGCAATTCGTCCAAAAATAAGTGGTTCCATATTGGGCAGTGAAGCGCTATATAATTGATCATTGGACGACATTTGCTTTCTTTTATAATTCATTACTTCTGGATATTCAAACATCATATCAAACCGCCCCTTTAGTAACATGTAGATCATTAAATTTTGTCCATCACTACCTACTTTAAAAAATTTATTGGCGTGCGGAAGCCTATCTAATTGCTCGGTAAGCTTGCTACCATATGCTCGGCCTTTCTCTATTCCAATTGTTAACTTATTGTCGATGTCGAAAACTTTTTGCAAGGGTAAACCTTTAATTTCTTGTATTTTGGATGGAGGTAAGTGAGGGTTATAATATAAACGTAGCCCTAAAAATAGTGTTTGTGGTTTTGAAAATAAAAATGATTTTTCACGTTCTGAGGTTTTAATAATATTTCTTAAACAACTATTGCTCGATTTTTCAATATTATTAAGTGCTGTTTCGTAATTTGATTTTTTGAATGATAAATTATATTCGGGCAATTGTTTAAAAATCATCTGGAAGATAATATCTTCGGTGCTTTTTTCTATTTTGGTAGCAAAGTTAGTAGCACTGCGTAGACTATAAAAAGTAAAGGGAGTTTTTTCTATATTTTTAGTATGTTGTGCGATACTTTGAGACGATGAAAATAGAAAAATAATTAAAACGTATCTATGCATTTTATTTACTCTCGTTAAAAAATTTAACCTGGTTCCTGCCATTGTTTTGCTTAGTAAAGCGCAATATCAGCGTACTTCACCCATTGTTCAGAGTCAATTTTAGCTTTCTTCGCATTTACGCTAATGTTGGTAGAATAATATCGTAGGGCAAAGTTTAGTAAGTAGGAGAGTATCCTTGTTTGATATTTTTGTCTCTGATTAGTAACGGTTTTTGGTATTGTTGTTGGCATAATATCTGTGCCTTAATATAATGCGCCCAAATTAGTTTTTCTTTGGAATTTAACCTTTATGTATCCATTAAGTTATACCGAACCTGTATTTAGGCCACCTAGTGAGTGGAAAAGTCTTATTTTACAAGTTACTAATGGTTGTTCGTGGAATAAATGTACTTTCTGCGATATGTACACAAGTGAGAGTAAAAAATTCAAACCTAAAAAGCCTGAGTTAATAGAGCAAGAACTTGTGACTATTGTTGATTCTAAACTACCTGTTGGTCGGGTATTTTTAGCTGATGGCGATGCCATGATGTTGCCATTTAATCGCTTGAAAGAAATACTCTTACTGATAAAACAGTACCTTCCACAAGTGACCCGGGTTTCAAGTTATTGCCTACCACGTAATTTAACCAATAAAACTGTAGAGCAATTAACAGAGCTTCGTGCGCTTGGTTTATCACTGCTTTATGTTGGTTGTGAAAGTGGTGACGATGAAGTGTTGGCGTTAATTGAAAAAGGCGAAACTTATCAAAGTTCGTTAGTAGCGCTGAGAAAAATCAAGCAAGCGGGTATTAAATCGTCGGTCATGATACTTAACGGCCTTGGCGGCCCTGAGCTTTCAAAACAACATGCGATTAACTCAGCTAAGTTGATGAACGCCGCACAGCCTGAATTTCTCTCTACGTTAGTGGTTTCGTTTCCTTTAGGTGAAGAACGCTTTGCTAGTAATTTTAATGGTCGTTATCGGCAATTAAATCAACAAGAACTGTTCCAAGAGATGTCGACTTTATTACAAGCGTTGGCGCTTGATAAAACTATATTTCGCTCTGATCATGCTTCAAATTATTTAGTGCTTAAAGGCATACTAGGTAAAGACAAACAACAGTTACTGGATAAGGTCAATATGGCGATTACTCAACCACAGCAAATACCGCTTAGGCAAGAATGGCAACGTGGTTTGTAGCAGCCCTTTGTAACGGGCAACGTTATGAATTAGGGCGGTGTTCAGTCACTTTGTTGTTTAATAATGTTGGTAATGTCTTTTTCAGATAGTAATAAAAACACCACTGCTGACAGTATGGCTGAGGCGAAAATCATACACATAACAATAATTTGATATCGAGCGGCTATGAGCGGTGACACGCCAGATAAAATTTGTCCTGTCATCATGCCTGGCAATGACACTAAACCAACCGCGAACAATGAATTAATCACGGGAATAGTCGCCGCATTTAAGGCGCTGTGTCGGGCTGCTTGGTAGGTTGCTATTTTTGATGACTTAGGCGATAACTTATGCGGTAACTGGGACGATAACTTAGGCGGTACCTGAGATGATAACTGAGATGATAACTGAGAAGATAGCTCAGAAAAAATACGCTCAGCAGACAAACTAACACTGTTCATGGCATTAGCAAAAATCATCCCCGCTAACGGAATAATAACTTGTGGTTGATACCATGGCGTTACGCCCAAAGCGCCTTGGCTAATAACAAGTAAAGTAAAACCACCACCAATGAATATTGCGATAAAGCCATGTTTTATCAATATCATGCGGTGTTTTTCTAATGTCCTCAGAGCTATCCAGCTTGAAATACTCACCATAGATAATAAAATTATGCCGATAAGCCAAGGGCTATCTGAATAGAAAATGTAGCTCAATACATAACCTATCAACAGCAGCTGAACTAACATTCGAGCTAAAGCATAGCCCGCTTGCTTAACGTTTAACGACCATAAATAAATGAAGAATAGGGCAATCACCACAGGAACAAAGGCGATGGAGAGGTCAAGTAAACTGAGTACTTGTAAGTTATTGTTCATAAAGGCTTAAAGGTATGTATAAATATAGCCATTATTATTTCGTATTTTACTTAAGCCGTATACAAAAAATTATTTAATCGATTTGTAATTTTTTGTAACTCAGCCACTAAATTCAATGTAATTGATAGACAAGTAAAAAGTACTTTGTTTAAATAGCGCGATTCAAATCCTGTTTGCATATTTATTTTGCAAACACTGTTGTTAAATCAAACTTAATTTGGCTTTATTTTGATAAACAGAAAAACGTTACCCAACATGGCAGTTAGCCAGGTGAGATCTACGTTTACACTAACGGTTATGTTAGTGATGTTTGTTTGCCAAATTTTTGCTACTTGCGCTACGGCGTCTGTACAGTATCCTGACAGCCACCATCCTTTAGGTTATGAAATTGCTCACCATCACAGCCATAGTGATAATCACCACCACGGTCAAAAAAGTGTTATGAGTGAAAGCACGGTAAGCGACAGTGCAAGTAAAGGTACAAGTGCAACAGATGAAGATAGCGAACATGAACATGAGCAAGGTAATCATTCACACCTGTCTTGTTTTCCCCCTGTTAATAATGACTTAGTGTCTAATGTCGTTATTGCCGACGTGATTGAAAATATTCATGTCAAATATCCTAACTGCAAAGACGCGCCACCAACACCACCTCCGAGTGTATAACCTCCCAATCTGATCAATTAATTTTATTAGTCAAATTATTCAATAGTTAAGTTTATAGCTGTAGCTGTTGAATATTGGAGTTATACCGTGAAAATTTACCACAAAGCTGTTTTATCAGCGGTTGGTTTTTGCCTGTACACAAGCTTGAGTTCAATAAGTTTGGCGCAGTCATCAAAATCAACAATATCAGTTACAGCACCTGAAAGTATTTCGCTTGAATGGGCGTTGCAGCAAGCATTAATTAATAATAATCGTTTACAACTGTTCTCGTACGATCAGCGTATTAACGAAGCATTAGCGATACAAGCCAACTTGACCCCAAACCCTGAACTGGGTATCGAAATTGAAAATGTTTTTGGTACCGGAAAGGTTAGCGGCATTAAGCGTGCGCAAACTACCATTGCTTTAAGTCAAGTTATTGAAATGGGCGATAAACGTCAACGTCGTGTTGAGCTTGTTAGCGCGAAAAAACGCCAACAACTGTATAGCTATGAACAACAACGTATGGAGGTGTTATCCGAAACGGCTGCGCGTTTTTATCGAGTGTTACGTTTACAAATCTTAAAAAGTTGGTTGCTTGAAAAGCAAAATGTAGAAATAGCGGCACTTAACAAGGTTGAAAAAAGAGCCAAAGCCGGCAACGTTACACCAGCTGATGTGAGCAAGTTACTGTTGCGTGTTAGCAATACAAAACTTGAAGTTCAAACGATAAGTTCTCGTATTATGACAGGAAAACAAAGTCTTGCGATGATGTGGTCTGCTGAAGCTAAGTTTGAAACAGTGCAAGGGCATTTAGCCCTAACAACACCATTACCAAAAACAACAACTGTGCTTAATGCAATTGAAACAACGCCTGAGTTTATGCAGTTGCTAAGTTATGAGCAGGTATTAAAAGCTAAAACTCGTGCTGAAATTGCCAAAGGCGAATACGACATAAAGCTCGGTCTTGGTGTTAGACGTTATGAAGAGTTTGATGACAGTGCGCTAATGCTGACATTTTCTATGCCTATCGCCTTAACGAATGCTAACAAAGGCAATATTCTAGCGGCAAAACAGCAAGAAAATAAAGTGCTACAACAACGAAAACTAGCCCGTAGCCAAATACGCTTAACCTTGCTTGAAGTACAGCAAAAATTAGCAAATAACAGCGTGTTGGTAACGTCATTAGAAAAGACCAATTTGCCACTTGCTGAGCAACTTTTAGCGCATACCGAACAGGCCTATAACGCCGGTAAGGTTAATGTTTTGCAGTTGCTCGATGCGCAGAATGAGCTTTTTAATGTTAAGCGCGCACTTATCGAGGCCAAGTATGTTGTCGTTATGCAGCTACTTGAACTAGAACGCATTACGGGTCAATCGATGACTCAACAGTTAGCTAATAACAATACATCTCAACATTTTTCCTCGCGTACTCAAATTTCTCAGCTGACGCAATTTCCTCAGGAGCAAAACTAATGTTTCTTTCTAAAAGAAAAGCAAAAAATATCGTACTTTCATTGGGCTTACTGGTAACGCTGTTGTTAAGCCATGTCGGCATTGCTGGAGAACATCATGATGACCACCAAGAGGCAGAGCAAAAAGGTGCCCATGGCGGCAAGATAGTAAAACAAGGTGACTACGCCATTGAAGTGACTGTTTTTGAACGTGGTATTCCACCCGAAATGCGCATTTTTGTTTACCAACAAGGTAAGTTAGTTGACCCTAAAATGGTTGATCTTAATATTACTTTGTCACGCTTGGGCGGTAAGCAAGATGTGCTGTCTTTTGAAAATGAAAAAGACTACCTCGTAAGCCAACAGGTGGTGGTAGAGCCACATTCATTTGAAGTCGCAATTGAGGCAAAAGTTAACGGCAAAACACTGAATTGGCAATATGAGAACTTTGAAGGCCGCACTGAAATTAACGACCGTTTGTTAGCCTTATCGGAGGTGAAAACCGCCCACGTTGGCCCGCAAACATTGCGCTTCACTGATACGTTATTCGGTATTGTTTCACCAATTACTAGTAATATTGTCAACGTTAATGCACCTTACCAAGGCATTGTTAAAACGCTGAACGTTGCTATTGGCGATAAGGTGAAAAAAGGCCAGCTTCTTGCCGTAGTCACCAACAGTGAAACTTTACAAGACTACAAAATCTACAGTGTTAGCGATGGTGAAGTCACCCAGCAAATACTTAATATTGGTGATAGCACGAAAGGTTCAGCCATCGTACAAATTACTGACTTATCAAAGGTATGGATTGACCTATCTGCCTTTCCAAAAAATATTGAAAAGTTGTCATTAGGTTTGCCAGTGTCGGTTAGCGATAACCATGGTGGCGAAGCAGCAAAAAGCACCATTAGCTATATTGCTCCTATGATGACAGGTGGCCATATCGCCCGAGCTAGTGCAGTCATTAACAATGAAGCAGGGCATTGGCGTCCGGGCATGCATATTAAAGCCGCAATAGAAACGAAGCAAAAACCTGTGGTAATGGCGGTAAAGGTTGATGCATTGCAAACCTTTAGAGAAATGCCGGTGGTATTCGCCAAATTTGGTAATACCTTTGAAGTTCGTATGCTCGAACTTGGCGAAAGTGATGGTGAATATATTGAAGTATTAGGCGGCATCGCAGCTAATACAGAATATGTTACCCAGAACAGCTTTTTAATGAAAGCAGACGTTTTAAAAGACGCTGCTAAGCATGACCATTAAGGGGCAATAGCATGAATTCAATAATACAATTCTCTTTAAATAGGCGTTGGCTTATTTTAGCCATGGCGCTGTTAATTGCCGCTTTTGGGGTCAGTAATGTTTTAAAACTGCCTATTGATGCGGTGCCAGATATTACCAATATTCAAGTACAAATTAATACGCAAGTTGATGGCTATTCGCCGTTGGAATCAGAGCAACGTGTCACCTATGTTGTTGAAAATGCCATGGCGGGAATACCTGATTTAGATTACACCCGCTCGCTTAGTAAATATGGCTTATCGCAGGTTACAGTAATATTTTCTGAAGGCACTGATATTTATTGGGCTAGGCAACAAATATCAGAAAGATTACAAGGTATTAGAGCGTCATTACCCAATGGTGCTGAGCCAACACTAGGCCCTATTGCTAGTGGCTTGGGAGAAGTATTTAGTTACGCCATAAGAGCAAACGATGGGGCGACAAAGCCTGATGGTAGTGAATATAGCGCAGAAGATTTACGCACTATTCAAGACTGGATAATTCGCCCGCAATTAGTACAAGTACCTGGGGTGACTGAAATAAACAGCATTGGCGGTTTCGAGCGCGAATATCAAGTCGCGCCAATTCCGAGTAAGTTGCTGGCGTTTAAAGTCACCGTTGAACAAGTTATTACCGCACTAGAGCGCAATAACCGTAATGTTGGAGCAGGCTATGTAGAACGCAATGGTGAACAATGGCTAGTGCGTTCACCGGGGCAGTTAAAGTCACTTGAAGAAATAGCCAACGTTGTGGTTACCAAACGTGATGATGCACCGGTAAGAATTAGCGATGTTGCCGATGTTTTCTACGGCAAACAATTACGCACGGGTGCGGCAACACAGTCAGGTAAGGAAACGGTTTTAGGTACCGCTTTTATGCTGATTGGTGAAAACAGCCGTGTGGTGGCAAAAGCAGTGGCTGAGCGCTTAGAAAAAGTAAATGAAAGTTTACCTGAAGGGGTTATTGCCGAAGCGGTTTACGACCGTACCACCTTAGTGGATAAAACTATCGCTACTGTGCAAAAGAACCTTTTTGAAGGCGCGGTACTGGTTATTGTGGTGCTATTTGCCTTATTAGGTAATTTTAGAGCCGCATTTATCGCCGCTATGGTTATTCCATTGAGTATGTTATTTGCCATATCTGGTATGGCGATTAACCGTGTTTCTGGCAACTTAATGAGCTTAGGCGCTATTGATTTCGGCGTTATTGTTGATGGCGCGGTTATTGTTGTTGAAAATTCACTGCGAAGACTCGGCATGGCGCAGCATAAGCACCAGCGTTTGTTGTCGTTAAGTGAACGACTCAACGTAGTATTTGAAGCGACAAAAGAGGTTTTCAAACCAGCAGTATTTGGTGTGTTAATTATTATGTTGGTGTACTTGCCAATATTTGCCTTAAGTGGTGTGGAAGGAAAAATGTTCCACCCAATGGCATTTACCGTTGTCGCTGCATTAATCGGAGCCATGATTTTCTCGGTTACGTTTGTTCCTGCTGCTATTGCGATATTTGTTCGTGGCAAAGTCAGTGAAAAAGAAAATTGGTTAATGGCTAAAGCACGCGCTTGTTATGAGCCAGTATTATACTTTTCTTTAAAACGACCATTACTGCCGTTAATTATTGCCGCGGGCGTTGTGTTTTATAGTGCCTTGCAAGCAAAGCAATTGGGCACTGAATTTTTGCCGCAGCTTGATGAAGGTGATATTGCTGTTCATGCCTTACGTATTACCGGCACAGGGTTACAGCAGTCAGTTGAAATGCAGAAAAACCTTGAAAAAGTGATTGGCGAACTTGATGAAGTAGAAAGAGTATTTTCTAAAATTGGTACGCCTGAAGTGGCAACCGATCCTATGCCGCCAAGTGTTGCCGATACCTTTTTGATCATGAAACCGACCGACCAGTGGCCTGATCCAAGCAAAACTAAAGCACAGTTTATTGAAGAGTTACGCGCCTTAGTCGAAACCGTACCAGGCAATAAATACGAATTCACGCAGCCAATAGAAATGCGTTTTAATGAATTAATTGCCGGCGTGCGAGCTGATGTTGCCTTACGTATTTATGGTGATGATTTGGACACATTAAAAGCAGCAGGCGATAAAGCGGCAATACTAATCGCTAATGTAGCAGGCGCAAAAGATGCACGAGTTGAGCAAATGTCAGGTTTACCTATGTTATCAGTTGAACCTAACCGTGATCATTTAGCGTTGCTAGGTTTAACAATTGTTGATGTACAAGACGCTATTCAAACGGCAATTTCAGGCGTTAAAACCGGTTTGATTTATGAAGGTGATAGACGCTTTAACCTTGTTGTGCGGATGTCAGAAGATATCAGCCAAGACTTAACTGCACTAGAAAACTTACCTATTGCCTTATCAAAAGAGCTAAACCCTGATTTAAGTTATGTGCCCTTAGGTGAAGTTGCCACTATTTCTAAAAAGCTTGGTCCTAACCAAATTAACCGACAAAGTGGTAAGCGACATGTCATTGTTACCGCCAATGTTGAAGGTCGTGATTTAGGCTCTTTTATTGCTGAAACCAAACAAGTGATGAAAAATGACTTAGGTTTGGCCAGCGGTTATTGGACAGAATATGGCGGCACATTTAAACAGTTAGAGTCAGCGTCACAACGCTTGATGATAGTTGTACCGTTAACACTGCTATTAATTTTCGCCTTACTTTATAGTGCGTTTGGCTCGTTTCGTGATGCCTTGATTATTTTTAGTGGCGTGCCTTTAGCGCTTACCGGCGGTATTTTAGCGTTAGTCATTCGTGATATGCCATTGTCTATCTCTGCTGCTATCGGTTTCATTGCCTTGTCAGGTATTGCGGTACTTAACGGTGTGGTGATGTTGTCGTTTATAAAAGAGCTAATAAAAGAGGGTATTGAAGTACTTGAAGCGATAAAACAAGGTGCCAGCCAAAGACTAAGACCGGTATTAATGACAGCATTGGTTGCCAGTTTAGGTTTTGTGCCCATGGCAATAAACTTAGGTACAGGCGCAGAAGTACAGCGTCCATTAGCCACAGTGGTTATTGGCGGTATTATTTCTTCAACGCTATTAACCTTAATAATATTACCTTTGCTAACAAGCTTGGTGTATAAATTGACGCATAAAAAATAATATAACGCGTGTCATACATATCAACGTTGTTTGAATATGTACGGCACGCTTAGTGATAAAATGTTAACTGTAGAGAAATGTAAAATGAAAACAGTACCAAGGAGTACTAAGTGAATAATGTTATGAAAAACGCAATACTTTTACTGTTAATGATAACAGGATTTTTTGCCTCGTTTTCGTTAATGGCGCATGGTGTTGATGATGCCACTAAACAGTTTTTAGAAGCTAACCAAGGTGCAGCAATATTTCCGTTTATTTATATCGGCGCAAAACATATGGTGACAGGTTACGATCACTTGTTGTTTTTAGTGGGCGTGATCTTCTTTTTGTTTCGCAGTAAAGATGTCGTTATCTACGTCAGCTTATTTACGCTAGGCCATAGTTTAACCTTACTTTACGGCGTATTTAGTGATATTCAAATCAATGCCTATTTAATTGACGCCATTATCGGTTTGTCAGTGGTATATAAAGGTTTTGATAATTTAGGTGGCTTTAAACGCCTGCTGGGTTATCAGCCTAATACTAAATTAGCGGTGATGATATTTGGTTTATTTCACGGCTTTGGTTTAGCAACAAAAATTCAAGAGTTTAAGCTACCTGAAGACGGCTTAGTGACCAATATATTGTCATTTAACGTCGGCGTAGAAATAGGGCAATTTTTAGCACTTGGTATGGTGTTAATCATACTGAGCTTTTGGCGCAAACATCGCAGTTATTTAAGTTTTGCAACATTAACTAACACTGCCCTGATGAGTGCTGGTTTTATGTTAATCGGCTTACAACTTACTGGATATTTTATTAGTTAAGCGCTATCAGATTTGGCTCAGCTAATTGAGCCGAACAAAATACATAAACTCATTAGAATTAGTTCTTAAATAAGAACTAAATAAAAACCAAATAAGACTTAAATAGGATTTTTCATGAACGATTATAATGTTCCCGTACATTCAACCCGTACACTGATTAAAGCTGGCATTGTTGCTGTCATTATCGCATCACTGGTATTGATAACTTGCATTTTACCGGCTGAATATAATATTGACCCAACAGGTGTTGGTAAAGCGCTTGGCTTAACTGCTATTGCCGAAGCCTCAGAAAAGCCACCCACCTTAAATATCGACCGCGGAGTACAAGAAAAAGCGCTTCGCACTGATAATGTTGAAATTATAATCCCAGCAGGTAAAGGCTTGGAATATAAACTATACATGGACAAATACGCCCATGTGGAATACGAGTGGACCACCGATGGTGCTGAGCTTTACTTTGATTTTCATGGCGAGCCTGAAGGTGACACTACTGGCTATTTTGAAAGTTTTGCCATTACAACATCAAACAATATGAAAGGCTCGCTTACTACGCCATTTAAAGGTGTGCATGGCTGGTATTGGAAAAATAAAAGCGACAAGCCCGTTGTTGTGTCGTTAACCATGAAAGGTTTTTATACTATTAAAGGCTAGGTTTTCCACCTGAAATATAAGCCGCTAACCTTGTTCGAATTGTTTAGCGGCTTTTTTATTATTAAGTGCTTATTCGCTTTTATTAGGCTCTATAAACGCGGGATCGTTTAACAGCGTTTCTTGACAGTCGTTTGCTTCTTGGCAATCAATGCGTTCATTGATACTTGGCTCGTGAATGGGAACTTCTTCGGCATACACACCTTTTGTTCGCCACTTGCCTGTTTGCCAACGTTTCAAGGCAATAAAACCACGCATACATTCATCTATGCTGGTTGCCACCCAAATACCGACTAAACCGTAGGCAAAATGAAGCCCAAAAAGCCAAGCCAAAGGCAGGGCGATAAACCACATAATAATAAAGCCGGCAGTTGACACATATTTGGCATCGCCAGAAGCTCGAAGTGACGCACCAACAATGAGATTAAAACTACGGCCAAACTCACCAACGATAGCAACTAAAAGTATAAGCTTACCCATTGCCCAAATATCAGTATTGCTAGTAAACATGGCAAACCAATGATCAGAAAATATTAATAACACAAATACAAAGAACATAGCGCCAACAATGCCGAGCTTTATGCCCGACATCAGCTGGTTATGGGCATCTTCAAAACGTTTTGCGCCAATATAATGTGCTACTTTTATTTGTACACCAGAGCTAATGGCAAAGCCGTATAAAATAGCGGTAAATAGTAAGTTAAAGCTATAAATGCGTGTTGCTAGTGCTAATTCCCCCATGGTTACCACCATTACTGTCATTAAGATTTGGGTAAACTGCCAAGACATAGGCTCTAAAACTGATGGCGTGGCAATTTTGAGAATGGGAGCTGCGTCTTTCTTGAAAAACGTCCAACTACTCGGTAACGAAATTTTAATTTTTAAATGCTTAGCAATAATCGTTAAGGTGAAGCATAAACTAACGACCCAGGCTGTAACCGAAGCGTAGGCAACACCTTGCACGCCAAGAGCAGGGAAACCAAATTTACCATCAATGAGTAAGTAGTTAAAAAGTATGTTCACTACTGTCATCACGGCTGTTGACCACATGTTCCAGTGGGTTTTCCCTTGCGATGTTAGAACCGCTGCAGCAGCAAAGCGAATGGCTAGCACCCAAGTGCCCATGCCAATGGTGTGTAAATAAATGCTTGCCATACCTGCCATGTCATCTTTAAGCCCCATCCATTGAGCAAAGTCTGTGGCAAATATCGTCATGAGTATGGTCAACAAAATACCGACGAACAGCAGTATTACAAAAAGCACGCCATAGGTTGTTGCCAGTTTGCTATGATCGCCTGCGCCTATACGTTGGGCTGCAACACTACTACCACCTTGATGCAAAGTAGAGTAGAGCGCAAAGGCGATACCTAAAATTGGCATAATGGCACCGATAGATGCAGCGGCAGAGTCTGATATGCGGCTTAAAAACCAAGCATCAGTCACATTGATCATAAAAATAAAAAATAGATCAATAAAAATAGGCCAAGTTAAACTAAATAGACTTCGCTCAGCAACTGACTGACTAGATTTAGGCACAATATTTCCTCGAAAATTAACGACATGAAAGTATAACAGTTGATAGCCGTGTTGTTATTACATACTAATGTTTCAATATGTAAGGGCCGTGTTCAGTGGTATCTGTTGATGAAATGAGGATAATATCACCTGTTTGCTGATTTAATCAGCAAACAGTAAGAAAAATGAAATAAAATGGCAATTATTGCAAATTAGCACTTTACAAACAGCCGCACAGTATTTAATATTCGCCTCGTTCTGAAGCAGCAATGCTTTTTAACTTCAGGTGAGATGGCTGAGTGGTCGAAAGCACCGGTCTTGAAAACCGGCAAGGGTTTGTAGCCCTTCTAGAGTTCAAATCTCTATCTCACCGCCACATTAAGAAAAGCCCGTTAATCGAAAGATTGACGGGCTTTTTGCTTTTTGAAATATAGAAAATGAATGGGGTTTGTAGCGCAATACCTGTTTGTAGAGTTCGAATCTCTATCTCCAGGTTTTTATCACATCCTTTTGAAAACCACATAACTTCATCCCTGAAGTTAACCGCCACATTAAGAAAAACCCGTTAATCGAAAGATTGACGAGCTTTTTGTTTTCTGAAGCATGATAAAAATAGGGTTTGTAGCGCAGCACCTGTTTGTAGAGTTCAAATCTTTATCTCCAGGCTTTTCTTATAAACTACAGAGCTAAATTTTACCCTTCAATTTATTGGCTGTTTTTTGTTCTAAGATTGTAATGCCGTGTAATGTTTTTTGCTCTACAAATAAACTAGGATGCTTTTCAAATTACACAAAGCACTAAAAGTATTAGTTCGTTGAATTTCCCTATTGACCTGAACATTTTTTTCAGTGCCGCTTGGTACTTAATACCGATATTTACTATCGTCATCAAGTCTGCAGGCTTCAAAGGCTTTATCAAAGGTATACTTGGAGAATGGCAAGTTAACTTGCTCATTAAGTTTTTCTTAGACAAAAATGAATATCACCTTATAAAAAATGTAACGCTGCCTACTTTTATTGATGGTAAAAAACATGGCACCACTCAAATTGACCACATTATCGTATCAAAATATGGTGTTTTTGTAGTTGAAACCAAAAATATGAAAGGCTGGATTTTTGGTAGCGAAAACCAAAAGCAATGGACCCAACAAATCTTTAAACACCAGTCTCAATTTCAAAATCCACTTCACCAAAATTATAAGCATGTTAAAACGTTAGAAGATCTTCTCTTAACAAGATGTAACTCAAAGAATGATTGTGTTTTTTCCGTCATTATCTTTATTGGTGATAGTACTTTTAAAACTAAAATGCCAGAGAATGTTAGGTTTGCGAGAGGAGGTATTGAATATATCAAAAGTAAAACTGATATTGTTTTTAATGCCCAAGAACTTGCTAGCGTTATTGAACAGATTGATAGCGGCAGGTTAAAGCGAAGTATTAAAACCAACCGTCAACACATTAAGCATGTAAAAGAGATAATTGAAGAAAAACCTGATGTTAAATCATGCTCTAAGTGTGGGGCAGAGATGGTCTTGCGTAAAGCCAGCAAAGGTAAAAATGCAGGTAGTGAGTTTTTAGGCTGTAGTACATTTCCTAAATGTAGAAATGTAGAAGCAATTTACTAATTTAAATATGAATGAAAAGTAAAAGGAAATTACATGATAATCAAAGAAGTAAGAATTAAAAACTATCGTTTACTCAAAGATGTAACGATGACATTGGATGACAGGTCTACATTAGTTGTGGGTCGGAATAATACAGGAAAAACTTCTCTTGCAGAGATATTTAGAAGTTTTTTATCTGGCTCCACTCCAAAATTGAAATACGAAGATTTTAATCAATCGTCACTAAGTGAGTTTGAAGCTGCATTAAGCGCCTTTCAAGAAGGTGTTACAGAAGAAGATGTAAGGTTACTTATCCCTACAATTGACTTGTGTCTGCTTGTTGACTATACGTCTGATGCAGATTCTTATGGTGTATTAGGGGATTTTATAATTGATCTTGATGAAAGTGTATACGAAACAAAAATACTAGCTTCTTATCAGGTTAAAGATGGCAGTATAAGTAATCTTTTAAATGGTTTGGATATTAGAGACAGGGCTAAATACTTCAAAGATCTAAAGGAATCAATTAACCAGAATTTTGAAGCTGTACTTTATGCTATAGAACCAAATAACCCAGAAAATAAAGTTAAACTAGACTTTAGTAAAGTAAAACGACTAATTCGATCAGAGGTTATTAATGCTCAACGAGGATTAGATGATGAAACTCATAATGAACGGGACGTATTAGGTAAAGCACTTGGTAATATATTTAATAGTTCAGCTAATACAGGCGCACCTGAAGCCTTTCAAGCTCTATCTGGTGACATAAATAACGTAGTAGAAGGGCTACAAACAACTGTAGATATTGACTTTCAAGAAAAAGTAGAACGACTTTTACCTACACTTTCTATTTTTGGCTATCCTGGTCTACAGGATACTGAATTAAGTGCGTCAACTGAATTAGATATAAAATCTTTATTAGAAAGCAATACAAAAGTTTTTTATCAGAAGGATGATCACTTTACCTTACCGGAAACATACAATGGCCTGGGCTTTAGAAACCTAATCTTCATTCTGTTTCGTATCTATGAATATTTTAGAGCTTATCAATCATCCGATATTACTCCAAAATCACACCTTATTTTTATTGAAGAACCTGAAGCGCACTTACATCCGCAAATGCAGGAAGTATTTATACGTCAATTAGATGAAATTGTGTCAATTTTTGAACGAACGTTCAATGACGAGGAGCATTGGCCAATCCAATTTGTGGTTAGTACACATTCTGCCCATATTGCAAATGAAGCTGACTTTAGTAAGGTGAGGTACTTTCTATCCAAGACAGGAGGTTTCACGCAGGTAAAGGATCTGGGTTCTGAATTTTATGCGGCAGATCGCCAAGCTGATAGAGAGTTTCTACATAAATATTTAACATTAACTAAATGTGACTTATATTTTGCAGACAAAGCCATACTAATAGAAGGCGCTACAGAGAGAATTCTATTACCTGAGGTTATCAAAAAGATAGATGCCACCGGACAAACTTCCCTTAGGAGCAAATACTTATCTGTTGTTGAAGTAGGTGGTGCATATGCCCATCACTTTTATAAATTCATTGACTTTCTTGAACTGAAAACTGTCATTATTACTGATATTGATTCTGTACGAAGAGATGACACAGGCCAAAGAGTTACTTATCCTGCTTGTTCTGTATCCCAAGGCACCCATTCATCAAATACAGGCTTGAATCATTGGTTTAATACCGAGAACCGACCACTTTTAGATAGCTTGAAAGCAAAAACAGACCAAGAGAAGGTAACAAGTTTTAGAAGAATCGCATACCAAATAACTGAGGAAGATCGTGAGGCTTGTGGTAGAAGTTTTGAAGATGCATTTATTCTTGCGAATAGAAATTTGTTTATTGATCTTCAAGGAACTAATGAGCAGGAAATAGAGGACTCTGCTTACGGTTTAGCAGATGTCATAGGAAAAGGAAGTAAAGCAAATTTTGCGATAAAATATTCCATATCTGAAACTGAATGGAATGTTCCTAAATATATCATTGACGGACTAATTTGGTTAGATGGGGATGACAGTGAAAATAATGTAGTAGTTGATAATGATGCAAACGTAGCTGATCTAGCTGAAGTAGAGGAGTTAGCTGATGTGTCAAATTAGTCCTGCTGAAAATGCATCTACCCAAGCACTAGATCAAATGTTTACTGCCATAAATGACCTTAATAGTTTTAGGTTAGAGGCAGGTGCTGGTGCTGGTAAAACATATTCTCTTATAAAAGCTTTGAAACATATAGTTCAAAACCGGGCTGATGAGTTTATAAAAAAAGAACAGAAAATTGCATGTATTACTTATACTAATATTGCAAAAGACGAAATACGTGAAAGGACTGATAACCATCCTGTAATATACGCAGACACAATACATGCGTTTAGCTGGAGCTTTATTAGCAGTTTTCAAGCAAAACTCCGTGAACTTTTACCTGAATTAGGTGATAAATGGGTAGCACGAATTGAAGAAGCTGGCGGAATAGATAACCAAAAAGTCATTTATGATTTAGGGTTTCCTAAGATAGATGAAGAAACAATATCTTTACACCATGATGATGTTATTAAGTTGATATCTTCACTATTGGCTTTTTCTAAATGCCAAAATTTATTAAAAGCTAAATTCCCAATCGTGTTTATTGACGAGTATCAAGATACCAATAAAGGTCTAGCTTCTTCCATAGTTGAAAACTTAATTGATAATGATTCAGGGATATTGATTGGCTTATTTGGTGATCATTGGCAAAAAATATATGGTAAGGATGCTTGTGGTCTTATTGAGAGTGAGAATATTACTGAAATAGGAAAAAATGCGAATTTTAGATCCGATAAGAATATAGTTAATTGTTTAAACAATATTAGGCCAGACCTACCTCAGCATGAGTCTGATCCTGAATCTGAAGGAAGTATCTCTATATATCATTCTAACGCCTGGGCAGGGGAACGCAGAGCAGGTGGCCATTGGAAAGGTGATCTACCTGAAGATGTGGCGCATGATTACTTTGAGCGTGTTAAGGCAAGCTTAAGCCATAATGGTTGGGATTTTGATTCTGAAAATACCAAGGTTTTGATGTTGACTAACAACGTAATCGCTACAGAGCAAGGCTTTAAAGAACTTGCTGATTGTTTCAGGCATTCTGAAGATTATTTAAAAAAGAATGATCCTTATATAAAGTATTTAGTTGAAGTAATTGAGCCTGTTGTAGCATGCTTTGAAGCAAGAGAATATGGCGAGTTATTTCAAGTAATTAACCAGACGTTTCCTCAATTACAGTGTCATGATGACAAAAGAATTTGGGTACAGAATCTGAATCGTGTTAAAGAAATTCGGCTAAATGGAACAATCGATGACATGCTAGCTTTCCTTACTGATACTAATATACCACGCCTATCTAACAAGGTTCGACAGTTAGAAGAACGATATCAAAGGCTGACAGGGGAGGTTTTTGAAGATTTGGAAGATAGGGATAAGAGTTTTTTATCGAAGGTAACATCCTTAAAAAGCGTTAGTTACCAGCAAGTAATACAACTAACTAAGTTTATAGATGATAAGACCCCTTTTTCTACCAAACATGGAGTAAAGGGGGCTGAATTTGATAATGTCCTCGTTGTCTTAGGCAGAGGTTGGAATAAGTACAACTGGAATCAAATGTTAGAGTTTATGGAAAACGGTTATCCAGATAATAAAAAAGATACTTTTGAAAGAAACCGTAATTTATTTTATGTTGCGTGCTCTAGGGCGAAGCACAATCTGACGTTACTCCTAACTCAAGAATTATCAATTGAAGCAATAAATAGAATTAGGCATCTATTTGGAGATGCACAAGTGATAGGGGAACCAAATGCTTAATAAGTTACCTATAATTAAGTTGCTCTCATAAGAAATCAAACATGCTTCATACCTGTTTGATCTCTTATTTACAGTTTTCAATATTTTTATAACGGCAATTTATTGAATAAAACCAGTGCCCATACTCGTCCCATTCCTCCCGCCACATTAAGAAAAGTCTGTATTTAAAACTACAGGCTTTTTGCAATTTTCAATACCCGTTGAAATTACAATAATAATTGTCTTTCAAGTAACCGACTTAATTCAAAATAAGCGTGTAACTATATAAATAACAATTGTTTAATGATAAGTTTCTTCCCAAGGGAAACATATTATTAAAGGATTAGTACTCTTGTCAGATCTCATTTCAGCACCCAAATTAACAACTTCCATCATTGATTCAATCAAAGACCTTTGTAAAGTAGGGCTTTACCATGACGCTTTAGCTAAAGCTGAAAGTGAGTGGGGGCCAATAGAAACATGGGATAAACGTGAAAGTAAGTTAATTGCTATTAGGTTGTATATGAACCTAGGTGGAGACAGAAAGTCAGATGCTTTATTACTAAGACTATGGCGAGAGGAAAAAAATTGTCCTGATTTACTAACTAGAATGCTTTTCTATAAGTTAAATAAGTTAGGTCCAATCCTAGCAAACGAATTTGTGAAAGAAGCTGAATCGATTATTTTGAGTGTTGATAAACATAAATCGGATCTACTAGGTTTCAAATCAATTATACAAAGAATATTTAATAACTATTCTAAGGCTGAGTCTTTAATAGATGAGGCAATAGTTATTGAGCCTTCAGATAGTTGGCTCACTTCTTTAAAAATTCAGTTGTTAAATGAACAGAACGAATTAGTTGAAGCTAAAGAGCAAGCTGAAAAGCATTTTGACGCCTACCCATCGCCTTATAATTTAAGATGTTTGTCTAATATTCTTACCAAAGTTGATGGTGTTAGTGCATCTATTGCTTTGTATGAACTACATATAAATAAATATCAATCCGCTAATGTTTGGTTGGAATACGCTCAATTGCTTGCAGGGAATCATGACTGGCCTAAGTGTAAACATGCTATCGAACAGTTTGAAAAAACTCGTATTATAAAAGATAAACGTGACGAGCAATTTTTATTAGCTTGGAAAGGGCAGATTGCAATTAACGAGCAAGAAATTGATAAAGCAATAGAGATTCTGTCCGCGCATAAAAGCACTTATTGGAAAATTGTTACTGAAAACCTTAAAAATTCAAAAGGTGTTCTAAATAGGAAGGTACTAGATGTTCCTTTTTTCAAACAAGAACATATGACATGTGCTCCTACTACACTGGCAGCGCTTTGTAGTTATTGGGGGCAAAAGTTCGATTCAAAGGATATTGCAGATGCTATATGTTTTGATGGAACACCTGCAACAAAAGAGCGGCAGTGGTTACGGGACAATAATTTTAGCTTTTTAGAGTTTGAGCTAGAAAGTGAGCTTGCTTATGAATTAATTGAAAATGATATTCCTTTTGCGTTAGTAACTACCAATGGGTTTTCTGCACATATTCAGGCCGTTATTGGTTTTAACAAGCAAGTGGGAACTTTGTATGTTATGGACCCATCACAGCCAATAATGCAAGAAATGCTGACTAAGGAAACCATAGCAAGTGAAGGTTATAGTGGTGCCCGTTGTATTGTCTTTGTTCCATCTGAAAAATCAAATTTATTGTCAAAGTTTAGTTTTCCAGCCTCTGATCTTTATCCGCTATGGGACATTTATAGTGTAGCGGAGGAAAAAAATGATTATTTAGCGGCGAAAGCTGCATTAGCCAAGCTTAAAGCAATAGCGCCTGAGCATAGAATAACGCTAAGAGTTGATAGAAGCTTTGCTGCTTGGAATAATGATACGACAAATATTCTTGAGTTAAACAATAAACTATTAAGTAAATATAAAAGTGAGACGTTACTACTTAATTCAAAGTATTTTTGCTTAAGAGATCTCGGTAAGCGTGACGAAGGCTTAACAATGCTGAGCGACTACTTGGAGAGTAATGTAGATTTAGACTTACTTGGAACACTTTTTGACCAAGTTTATGACACTAATGAGCAAAGTAAATTAACAACCCAATCATTATATCAATTGAAAGAATTAGGTAGTTATTCTGCTTACTCTCATTGGTCAATTGCAAACTACTATTGGTCTCAGCAATCTTTTGAACTTGCAACTGAACATTATCTTTACGCATATTGTTTAGATGAAACCAATAGTAATTACATTGAAAGCTACTTCAAAGCATCGCGATATTTAAAAAGAGAGCAAGCATCAATAGACTTTCTAAAAGAGCGATTTAATAAATATAAAGTTCGCTCTGCCGCGCCTGCAATATCTCTTTTTAAAGCTTATGAATTGCTAGAACAAGAACACGTTGGAATAGATTATCTATTTGAAGCATTGGCACTTCACCCTGACGATAACAATCTCATTAATTATCTTTCAAATAAGTTAATAGATAGAGGGCTAATTGAACGCTTTGAGAGTATCGAAAATCAAATTAAACCCCATATAGCAATTAAAGATTTTAACGAAATTGTTGCAAGAAAAGATGAAAGGTTAGGGAATATAGGTGCAGCACTGGACTTTTTCCAAGCTTGTTTCAATGAAAACCCTTTTATTTATAAATATGCTAATAGCTACCTTAGACTGCTGTTTAAAAGGGGCGATACAGCCCAGATAGACTCTATTCTTGAAGAGCTATATGGCAGAAACTCTCAAAATACCCAAATACTTGACTATATTGCCGATTGGCATAGTGACCCTGTTTTTCAAGAAAAAGTATTAACTACTTTTGTCGAGTTAAGACCAGACTATGGCGTAATCAGAAGGCAACTGATTGATGTTAGATTAAAGCTGGGGCTGTTCGAACAAGCACTATCTCAAGCTAAAGACACTTGTAAACATATTGTTGGAGAGCATATTAATCAAAGTTATTTGGCAAAATGCTATTTAAAATTAGGGAATTTTGAAGAAGCTAGAGAATTAACAAAACAGGTGTTATCACGCGCTGTTGATAATGATTTAGCTTTTTTTACCTTAATGAAAGCGAGTATCAGTAAAGAAGAAAAAGAAGCATCTTTAGCGTATGTTTTTTCGCAAATGCAAGTACAAGTTATTTTTGGTGACTCTGCGTGGAACTATTGGTTTGAAGCAAAATCAATTTTGAGCCAAGCAAAACTAAAAGAATTCATTGACTATTTGTTGAACCAACATGGTCACCTTTGGTACACATACAGTTTGGCTGCTAGTTATTTTAAGCAATATGGTGATCTGGTAAAAGCAAAAGAATTGCTGCTAGAAGGCCAAAGTAAATTTCCTTTAACGCCTAGAATATATAGTGATTTAGGACAGTTGCATGAACTTGAAGGGAACATTGAACAATCTATAGAAGCAAATTCACAAGCACTGATTATGAACCCTGCTTGGGCTGATGTAACGAAAAGGCAATGTGAGCTTCTTGAAAAGCATGAAGATGTACAAGCAGCAATTGAAGTTTTAAATAATGGGATCAAGCACGACCCAAATGACGGCGTACTATATGGTTTTTTGGCTGATTTGCTTATCAAACTTGGTAAAAAGGCAGAAGCCATAGAGCCACTTAAAAATGCTGTAAGGAATAATACCGATTATCGATGGGCTTGGGAGCATTTAATAAGCATTTCAGATGAACAAGGCATAAGCGAATTGCCGTTTGAACTTGCGAAAGAATTGTCACAACAATCTCCATATTTACCCCATGTATGGCGTGATTTGGCTTACATAACTAAAGATTATGAAGAGAAATTTGCGTTGTATGAAAAGTCGTTAAATTGTGATTTATACTTTATTCCTTCATATCAAGACAAAGTTCAATTCTATGTTGATAAAGGAGAATACAAAAAAGCCTTAGGTATTCTTGAAAGTACGCCTTGGAAAGATGAATTACCCATTGAATTAACAATGCAAAAAGTTGATTTGTTAATAGATATTGGCCAGAAGAAGTTGGCCATAGAAAGCTTGAAAAAAATATTGTTCAGTGTTCATGGCTATGCATATTTGTGGAAAAAGCTTTTTGATTTGTTAGAGCAAGTAAAAAGCAAACAAGATTATATAGACTGTTGCCATAAGAGTGTAGAACAAAACAGACATGACCCTGATGTACTTTGTTATGCCGGCGAAAACTTGCTCAAACATGGCAGTAATAATGAAAAAGAAATAGCTCAAAAATATTTGCGTAAAGCTTTTGAATTATCGCCTAATGAGCAATACATTGTTATGACTTATGTTGATTGCTTAATAGAAAATGAAAAGTATGAAGAAGCACTAGCAGCTATAAATGTCTTTGAAGAACAAAGAACTGTAAGTTACGCGACCACTCGTAAAATAGGTGTTTTGTGTAAATTAGACCGTGCGAATGAAGCGTTTGAGTCATTTAAACAATCAATTGTTGCTAAGGAATCAGATTATTGGTGTTTAAATCAATCGTTCATCTCCCTAAATGAGAAGTTTAGTTTTGAAAGATTAACCAGTTTATTTAGAGAAAAAATAAATGACTTAACAAGAGAACAGTCATATTTTTATGCAGATAAGTGTTTAAATCGAGAAGATAACAATAAATACAAACATGTATTAAAAGATATTCAAAGTTATGCAAACGGTGAACATTGGATAGGGGCGTTTTTGGCATTGTTAGAGTTTTGGAATGACAAAGGAATAACGCCGCCAGACGAAGTGATTGATATGTTTTTTGAACGAATTATTGAATCACCTACTTTAGTGGCGCAGTTAGGCAATGGTTATGTTAATGCTGGTCACTATCATAGCTTGATTAAACTCTTTGAAAGAACTAAGGAAAAAAGTGAGCTTCCTGCTTTTGTTTTTTATCATTATAGATTAGCGCTTCAAATGCTAGGGCGATGGGATGATGCTACGGCAGCAATTCACCAAGGCATTCAGCAACAACCTGATAATACGGTTCATAATATGCGTTTATGGTATGCCTATGAGCTTATTAGAACGGGTCAGGAATTAACTTATGAAGATATTGAAGTAATAGATTACGAAGAGCTTATAGAAAACGAAAAATATGTTTATTCAACACTTCTAGTTGTTTTAGAGTTAGGTAATAACGCACTTGAAAATAAGTTAGAAGAATTGACTCCATTATTGAGAAATTGCCAGCAAGACTACCAGCAAGCAGCAGGGCAAGAATTAGCAATACATGCACGTAAAACGCTCAAAAGTCGCTTGAAAAAAGCCATTGTTACGGAAAAGTTCTTCAAAAAAATAAAGTTAGCTTGGTGGATAAGTAATAGGTTTTAACTTGATATTGCTTACTTAGAAGGATATTAGTTATTGCTAAATTAGTGTTGTTGCCTGGCATGGATGGAACTGGAGAATTATTTGCAGAGTTTCTGTCGTATTATGATGGAGACCATTTAGTTCTTTCTTTGCCTCAATTTGGCCCTCAAGAATATGCTGATTTAGCTGGCATTATAAATAAGCAATTGCCAACAGAAGGCTATATATTATTAGCTGAATCGTTTGCTGGCGGTATTGTTTCTGAGTTGCTTAAGCTAAACTCTTCAAATATGAAAGGTGTGATCTTCGTTGCTAGTTTTCTTAGTTCGCCTAATAAATATTTACTACAAATAGCAAAACGTTTACCCATTAAAGCTTTGGCTTCAGCACCATTGTCAAATATTGTTTATAAGGCTATTTTTCTTGGGCCAGGAGCTTCAAAAAAGCTTTTATCTAAATTTGTTAAAGTGATTAAATCTATTCCTGAACATGTGCTAAAAAGTAGGTTAGAGGTTATGAGCCATCAACGGCTTCCAGAGATGACTTTTGGCATTCCAGCAATTTATATTCGAGCACTTTCTGATAGGCTGATATCATCACAGAAAGGCCGAGAGTTTAACAAAGTATTCATCGATATTGAGTACATAACGATTGAAGGACCTCATTTTATCTTACAAGCAAAACCAAAAGAATGTTCCCGATTAATCACAGAGGCTATATCTTCACTCCTTACAAAAGATAGGCATTCATAATGCCCTTTACGCCAATACACATGGGACCTGGTATTCTCTTTAAATCTATATTACAAGGTAGCTTTAGTTTGATGGTTTTTGGCTGGACTCAAATTGTAATGGATGTTCAACCGCTAATTGTGATGATAAGTGGAGAAGGGCACCTTCATGGCTTTACTCATACCTATATTGGTGCAGTAATTATTGCAATATTTGCAGCTTTGTCTGGTAAATATTTATCTGAACTTGGCTTGAAACTACTTGGGGTTTCTAAAAAAATTAACCCTATATCAATAACATGGTGGGTTGTGTTCCTTAGTGCTTTTATTGGTAGTTTTAGCCATGTGTTGCTCGACAGTATTATGCACTCTGATGTTGAACCCTTCTTTCCATTCATGATGGATAATCAATTTTTAGGTTTAATTTCAGTGCCGATGCTACACAAAGTATGCTTGTATAGTGGCCTATTTGGCGCGGCAATTTATTTTGGATTCAATTTAAAGGTAAAGCGTGAAAGTAAAGCTGATAATAAAAGGGAGCTATGAAAATATTGAAACTCATTAGTTTGTTTTTTTGTTTGGTTTTTTGTTTGTTTTCTCACACTCTTTTAGCTGAGGAAAGTACCTGTTATGGAACCACATCAAAAGGGCGTTTGGAAAAAGGTATAGAACTACCAAGCTCTGGTGATAATTTTGTTGCTTATAGTGCTATCGCTCGGTTAGCGGGTAGGGTTTATGTACATTCTCAAGTAAACAGCATCATAGTAAACGCCTATAAATCTTTAGAAGCAGAACAGCCTGATAAGGTTTTTAAATATGCTGAAACGGGCTTCAAAGAAGGTGGGCAGTTCAAACCCCATAAAACTCACCGTAATGGTTTATCAGTAGACTTTATGACACCCGTACTAGATGAGTCGGGTCAATCAGCGCATCTGCCAACACACCCTTTAAACAAATTTGGTTACGATATTGAATTTGATAGTAAAGGCCAATATGAAGAGTACGAAATAGACTATGTTGCTTTAGGTGCTCATATTGTTGCCTTGCATAAAGAAGCAGTGGCTCAAGGTGTAGATTTGTGGCGAGTTATATTTGATCCTAAATTACAGCCTGAGCTATTTAAAACATCATACGGAACATATCTTAAAAAACACATTCAGTTTTCTGAAAAGCGTTCATGGGTAAGACATGATGAGCACTATCATGTGGACTTTGATATTTCATGCAAGGAATAAGTAAGGAAGTAACCCAGTGAATGGAAGAATGAAAAAAATAATGGTTCTAGGTGGTTATGGGAATTTTGGGAAAAGAATTGTTGAAAACTTAGCTGGTATTGAGGGCATAACGATATTTATAGCTGGCAGAAGTTTAAGTAAATCTTCTGCATTGGTCGAAAACCTGAAAGGCTCCGCGTTAGCGAGTGTAGAGCCTCTGGTAGTTGATATTTTCGCTGATGACTTCAAAGCACAATTATCGGCAGTTTCACCATACCTTGTTATTCATACCAGTGGACCTTTTCAGGGGCAAGACTATCGTGTGCCAAAAGCATGTATTGAATGTGGTGCCCATTATATAGATTTGGCTGATGACAGAAGGTTCGTTTGTGATATTGGCGTTTTAGATCAGCAAGCTAAAGATAAAAACGTACTAATTGTAAGCGGTGCTAGCTCTGTACCAGGGTTATCTTCAGCAGTTGTTGAGCATTACCAAGATCAGTTTAGCGTGCTTGAATCAATTGATTTATCCATTGCGCCCGGTAATAAGGCCGAACGTGGTTTAGCAACAGTCAAGGCCATACTGTCGTATACAGGGCATCCTCTTAATGTATTTAAAGGCGGTCGTTGGCAAGATGTTTATGGTTGGATGGATTCTAAGGTAAATGACTTTAGCGGCTTTGTAGGAAAACGCCATTTAGCCAATGTAGATGTACCAGATCTTGAGCTATTTCCTGGTCGTTATGGCGTAACGCAGCAAGTTAGCTTTCAAGCTGGGTTAGAGCTCCCAATATTACATTTAACTATGGTTGGTATGGCTTATCTATCTAAAGTAGGTTTAGTCAAAAGCTGGGCTCCTTTATCAAAAGCTATTGTTGGCACAAGTAATGTCTTTCTTCCTTTTGGTAGTGACAAGGGCGCGATGGAAGTTCTTATAAAAGGTAAAAACATCGATGGTAATGCAAAAGAAGTAAAATGGGTTCTATACGCTCCAAAAGGTAATGGCCCTTATATTCCAACACTTTCCACCATTATCTTAGCAAGAAAACTTTTAAATATTGATGGTCACAGCTCACAACAAGAAACTGGCGCTATGCCTTGTGTTGGTTTGATTGAGTTGAACGAGTTTAAGAATGATTTTGAAGCGTTAGATATTCATTTTGAAGAGAAGGTTATATCTAAAGGTGAGGCAAGGGACACATAATGGAGCACTACTTAATATTCAAGCTAATCCACATATTGGCGGCTGTAGTTGTAACTGGTACTGGTGCAGGTATCGCCTTTTTCATGTTTATGGCAAATCGTTCTAATAACCCACAAGCCATTTATGTAACCGCTCAACACGTTATTCTAGGGGATTGGGTATTTACAACGCCTGCTGTTATTACCCAAATAATTACAGGCGTGTATTTGATGAATATGCAGGGCTATTCATTTTCTGCGCCTTGGTTTTATTGGGTTATGGGATTGTTTGCATTTATTGGCGCTTGTTGGATACCTGTACTTCGCATTCAATACAAGCTACGAGAACTGGCGAAACTCTCGGTAGATGCTAAAAACGTAACACCTGAGTTTAAGTCACTAATGAGAACATGGACGCTACTAGGAATTCCTGCCTTTATTGCCATATTAGGCATATTCTGGTTAATGGTTTTTAAACCGTTTCCATTGGCTTAAATGATTACTTAAATGAAAGTTAAAGGAATTATTAGTGAATAACTTTAATCTTAATCAACCGATATTTACAAAAGTATTGGACCAAGCTGCAAAATACTCACTAGCTTTTTTATGGATTTTTACTGGGCTGACCTCGGTGTTTTTCTCCCCAGAAATTGGCTATGAAATATTAGCGAACGCCAATATCACAGGGGGAATTGCCGATGTATCAATTTATGCTGGCGGAATCTTAGACATAATACTTGGGCTTTGGTTAATAACATCAGTTAAAAGCAAGTTATGTTGTATTGTGCAAGTATGCGTAATTGCAATTTACACTTTACTTTTAACGTTTATAGATCCGAGTTTTTGGTTGCATCCATTTGGGCCCATAGTTAAGAATATTCCTATTGTTGTTTTGATTGGTTATGTATATGCCAGTAACGTCAATATAGGTTCAACGAAAATCTAATAATTCAATTCAGTAGTAAAGAGGTTCACCTTGTCATCAATACAAATTGCACGGCTCATCATTGCCTTTAGTTGGCTATATCAAGGTATTTTCCCAAAACTTGTACATATAGCCCCACTAGAAAAATTGATGACATCTAGTTTAGGTTTATCAATTGAGCTTTCTTACTTTGTGACTAAAATAGCAGGCGCAGGTGAGGTTATCTTCGGGATATTATTCTTTGTTTTATATCGTTCAAAAGCGATTATTTTAATTAATATTATAGGGCTTACAGGCTTGTTAGGTTTTGTTGCTATGATGCAGCCTCATTTACTTATTGAAGCATTTAACCCTGTTACTACTAATATTGCTTTGATTGGCTTTAGCTTTATATTACTACATGAGTTAAAAGATGAATTTAAGAAGAAAGGCGCATGAATGTAGTAAAAAATTCTCTCTAATGTTGTTGTTAATGATGGTGTAATATCATTTGATGGTGTCTGTAAGCATTGTAATACTTAACGCCAGTTTGTCATTAAGGTGCTATACACAGTAGCGCTTGAAACTATGCATCGTAAATACTACTTTCACACTTTAGGCTGCTAAAACTTTTCTTTTAACATGGCATAATATTAGCCATTAAAGTGAGTAAAATTTTTGTGTGTAACCGTTCAAAATTAAAGAAGTAACACTATGGGAATTAATCTATTTTGCTAAACGCTATTAAAAAATAAAATTATCTTTGTCCTTGCCTGTTTTATTGTGATAAAAACATCACCATTGATAGTGATAGAGTAAAAAGACTTGCAAGAAATTTTAAATGAAATTGCCGAGTTCATGAGTGAGAATACAGACAGAGGCAAAGTTGCTGATTATATTCCTGAACTTGCGACAATCAACCCAAATCAATTTGGTATTTCAGTCGCTTTGCCAAATGGGCAAGTGTTTAGCGCAGGGTGTGCTCAACAGTTATTTTCAATTCAAAGTATATCTAAGGTATTTAGCCTAACGCTAGCATTAGGAAAAATAGGCGATAGGGTGTGGACAAAAGTTGGTCGAGAGCCGTCGGGCGATCCATTTAACTCTATTGTTCAACTGGAACATGAACATGGTAAACCACGTAACCCGTTTATAAATGCCGGTGCTATTGCCATTGTTGATGCAATTATGATGGGGCATGAGCCTAAAGAATCGTTGGCTGAAATTTTGCAATTCGTTCGTTATATTGCCAATGACGATAGCGTAGGTATTGATGAAAAAGTCGCTATGTCGGAGCTTGCATCAGGACATCGTAATTCATCATTAGCGCATTTTATGGCCTCATTCAATCGTATTGAGCATCAAATAGATAAACTGTTAGGGGTTTATTATCATCAGTGTTCAATTTCAATGAGTTGTGAACAACTGGCAAAATCAGGGTTGTTTTTAGTCTCTGATGGCGTAAATCAAAGTACCGGATCTAGAGTTGTATCATCGCATAGAGCTAGGCGGATAAATTCGTTGATGATGATGTGTGGGCACTATGACGGTTCAGGTGAATTTGCTTTTCGTGTTGGTTTACCTGGAAAAAGCGGTGTCGGTGGAGGCATATTAGCTATTGCTCCGGGCAAAGCGTCAATTGCTGTTTGGTCGCCGGGGCTTGATAAAATTGGCAATAGTAAATTGGGTACTCTAGCGCTAGAAATGTTGGTTCAGCGTACGGGGTGGTCTGTTTTTTAACGTCTCGTATGTTGTGTAATAAGTAAACTGAGTATTGGTAATTGAATGCTAAAACCGTCGGTTGTTTAATCTGTATTAAGAGTGAAATCGCAACAAAATAAGAATTTAAAACCGGTAGAGAAGTTTACTCGTTTTCTGTACATATTTTGGCAAACAATGATTAGCCCTTTAAATAGTCAGCTTTTTAATAGGTATTACGCTGCTTAACCATGTTCGTCATAAACTGAGGCATCTGTGAATACTGCTAAAAACATCAATGTAGTTGGTACTAGCGCCAGCGGTAAGTCAACATTTAGCAAAGCATTAGCGGCTAAATTGAATGTTAAATATATCGAGATGGATGAACTATTTTGGAAGCCAAATTGGCAAGAGTCGAAGAATAGTGAGTTTCTTCCTAAGGTGCAGGCTGCCATATTAAATGATGGCTGGGTTCTTGATGGTAATTATTCAAGAACCTCTTCATTAAAATGGGCTAGGGTTCATACTGTTATTTGGATTGATTACTCGCTCAGTCGTACGGTATTTCAGGCATTTAAAAGAGCCATTCAGCGCATTGTAAGTAAGCGAGAAATATGGCCTAACACTGGGAATGTTGAATCGTTTCAAAAAACCTTTTTAAGTAGAAAGTCGATAATTCTTTGGACATTACAGAATTATCATTCTAATCGTAAAAAATATCTTGGCATAATGACATCCGATGAATATTCACATATTAATTTTGTAAGGCTAAAGTCTCCTAAAGATGCAAAGGAATATATTGCTGAGTCTATTTCGTGATCAGCAATATACTGCAAAAAATATCAATCACCTCAATGAAACTTCAGGATCACAAACTCAAATAATGCTAATCATTGTGCTTATAAATACCGCGGTAATACGGTGTTATATTTTGAAAAACGCTCATCAATTACTGTTCTTGGCTTGATATGAAATACTGCTTTGGCTGATAGCGGTACCAAGCAAAGACAATAAGCAGTATGCGGTAAAGTAATAAAACCCTGCACCCAATGCCGATAACGTTTCGCTACTGACAATTAAGTCTAACTTGAAGCCAAATAGCGCTAATTGTTGTTGTGTCGCGGTTTCTGCGTGGTTGGTTGATAACACAGCAAGGAATATTGCGACAACGAATACGTCTGCCATCGACCATTTTCCAATTTGGCTGATAAAGTTATAAATTTTAACTTCTAAAGTTGAATGCTTTTTAGCATAAGCAAAGCTTAGCAGCGTAAATTTTATGACTGGAATACAAATTGAAAAAGCAAAAATTAATCCTGCAACCAACAGGCGTTCGTCTTGCCACAGTTCTTGAATGGTTTGTAACAAAGACAGGTTTTTGTCGATCAATGTGTTGGTAAGTTCAGCACCACTGACATTAGCTGTCATCGCCATATTTAGTGAAAACATCGGTAATAAAATACCGGGTATGAACAGTGCAATGGCGATGAGGTTAATTAAAAAACCTAAATGTTTTCTTATCATTATTTAAAAACTTCCTAAATTATTTATCTATGTAACTACTGGCATAATACTTAAGTGGCTATCAGTTTAACGGGCAATAGCTTTTCGATACATAGTTAACAAATATTAAATTCACGATATTTACCTACATATTTGCCAATAGCTACTTAAACTGCTTTGCAAAATGCAAATTACTATTTTATGCAATTGTAAACACACTTTTCTATTTTTATTTTACTATTTAAAATCAAGGGCTTGTTTCGTTTTCCTTTGTTGGCGTACGTTTTGCAATCAATCATATGTAAGTACAGGAAAGTACTTACCACTAATATTTGATGAGGAAAAAATTATGGCTTCTATTAATGATTTTAAAAACACAAAAGAATTAACTCAATATCATGAAAGTATGCGTATGAATTGTCGTGGCGATAATCACCAACTAGTCGAAACCTTGAATTACGCACAACAGCACCCTTTAAAAAATGATAACCAGCCAGACGCTTCATTTGGCTTTGTTTTAGGTTATAACTAGGTTGGGGTATCGTTGGATGACTTTAAGTTTTAATGATAATTGCCAATATACGCGCTTGCATATATTGGCTAAATTACTTTTAATGATAACTGTTTTTAAAAATATCTAGCTCAGTGTTTCTAACTCAGTAAGCACGTGTCGAAAAGTAAAATATTACCAACTTAAAGGATGAAAAGTGAAGCAAGTTCATATTCTTAACGGCGACTCATTGCAAGGTCAGTTACATGGTTTGATTGAAGCCGAGTTAATTATTGCTCGAGAATGTTTGATTGATGGTAACGTTCAAGGTAATTCTTTAACTGAATTTTATCGTAATCGTGCAAACTTTATTGCTGAATATGATGGCTTTAGCGCTGATGACTATTACCTTAAAACAGTGCCTGAAATAGAAAAAATAATAGCGCTGCCAGTTGATAGAGAAGTTATATGCTGGTTTGAGGATGACTTATTTTGCCAAGCTAACTTTTGGTTTGTTATACACTTATTAGTGAACTATACAGCCGTTGATAACATTTATCTTGTGCGCCCGAATGAAGGCAATGAGTATAGTTTTGCTGCTATGTCAGAGCAAGAGCTAATAGATGCACTACAAAACCGCCAAAAACTCTCCAGGGAGCATAAAAAACTACTGGCGCAATTGTGGCCTTTGTATCAAAAACAAGATTATCAACAGATGCATATTATTGCAGATACGTTAAATAGCGTGATGCCTTTTTTAATTCCTGCTATTGAAGCGCAAGAGAGGCGAACACCTGATGAAAGCGGCTTAGGTTATCCTGAGCGGCAGTTACTCGCTATTATGAATGATTTAGAGTCGACTGATTTTCCAACGGTATTTCGAACATTTTCTGCACAAGAGGGTATTTATAGCTTTGGTGATCTGCAAGTAAAGCAGATGTTTGATCAACTTATTAAATACGCTTAAGGTTACTTAAGCGCAAGCTAAATATTCTTGATAGTGAAAAAGTAAAGTTGTCGTTGCTTAATTACTATTTTTTCGCTTGTTCAGCAGTAAGTTTATCCACCGTTGCTGAACAGGCTTGTAAAAATATATCCATAAAATACTCAACTTCTGGCATATTTTGCTTAAGCTCGGTTAACTTTAATTCTAAACGTTCTTTGACATGATCAAATTCATGGTTCTGATGATTTAACTCATCAAGTGCTTTTATGTAGGCGACTAAAATGTCTGCAGCTTTAACTATTTGCTTGTATTGTTCTTCAACGTGATCTTGCACGATAATATCGGCAAAAATTTCTTGAAACTCGTCAGGCAATGACGCCAAGCATTGCTTTTCGGCCAAATACTCGATTTTCTTAAATTCACGAGCAATTTCAGCATTAGCATACTTGGTTGGGCTAACAATATCGCCAAAACGGGTTTCACTGGCTTCGTGATAAAGCGCTACGGTGGCAACTTTGTCGGCATTAATGCTGCCACCAAATTTCTTGTTTTTTATCACCGCTAATAAGTGTGCAACTATGGCAACCTGATGAGAGTGCTCTGCAACATTTTCAGGTTTTACGCAAAACATTAACGCCCAACGTTTGATAAGTGGCATTCTAAACATCCAAGCTAGAAAAGTACTTTGCATAATGGCTGCCTTATAGTTGCTGATTGGTTCTCACATCGTGGTGAGAACGAATTAATACGGTTATTAAAAGCTGATGATAATTGCTATTGGCGATAGCTAGCGAAAAAGTTTGCTAGTTTTTCCATCGCTGGTTTTAATTCATCAATATGAGGCAGGAAAACTAAGCGAAAGTAATTTTTTTGCTCAATATTAAAAGCTCTGCCATGAACCAAGAGAATTTTTTCTTGTTTTAATAAATCTAATACCATTTTTTCATCGTCGGTAATGTTGAATTTTTCCTGATCAACTTTGACAAACAGATATAAAGCGCCCATTGCCGGGTTGCAAGATAAGCCGTCAATGTTGTTGATCATTTCGTGGGCTAAATTTCGTTGTTTCAATAAGCGGCCGTCATCATGAATTAGCTCGTTAATACTTTGGTAACCGCCTAATGCCGTTTGAATAGCATGCTGACAAGGCACATTGGCACATAAGCGCATAGAAGAGAGTATATTTAAGCCCTCTAAATAATCTTCAGCATGAAGTTTTGGCCCCGTTATTACCATCCAGCCAGCGCGAAAACCAGCAATACGGTAATTCTTCGACAGGCCGCCCATGGTGATAATTAATACATCATTAGCGAGTCGTGCTGTCGGAATATGTTGTGCTTGGTCGTAAAGAATTTTATCGTAAATCTCATCACTAAAGATGATTAAACTATGCTTGCGAGCAAGTTCGATAATACCTTGTAAAATTTCTTCACTGTATACTGCACCCGTTGGGTTATTCGGATTAATTAAGACAATAGCTTTTGTTTTTGGTGTGATTTTACTTTCCATGTCTTTTAAATTTGGAAACCATTGATTTTCTTCATCACAAGCATAGTGCACAGGGTTACCACCTGATAACGCTACAGCAGCTGTCCAAAGTGGGTAATCAGGTGCTGGAATTAACACTTCATCGTCGTTATTTAATAAGCCTTGCATGGCCATAACAATCAGTTCGCTTACCCCGTTACCAATAAAAATATCATCAACACTAACGTCTAAAATGCCTTGCTGCTGAAAATATTGCATAACCGCAACACGGGCAGGGTAAATGCCTTTTGATTCACAATAACCCTGAGCTGTAGGTAAGTTATGAATAACGTCTTTGAGAATATCATCAGGAGCTTCAAAGCCAAACGGTGCAGGATTACCTATATTAAGCTTAAGAATTTTATGCCCTTCATCTTCTAAACGTTTGGCTTCTGCGGCGACTTGGCCACGAATTTCGTAACAGACATTTTTTAGCTTTGAAGACTTTTTGATATTTTTCATAATGGCATTCTTTTATTGCTTAATTAAAGGAAACGGAAAGTTTTAGCTCTGCGCAGAGTAAGTTGTGGTTCTATTTGGCTTTGGCTCAACTAAATTTAGCTAAGCAATAGGAAAATCAACTTAAGCCATTGTTGCTAATATTTCATAACTTTGAAACAGTTACTTGCAAATTTTTTATAGTAAATTGACTATTTTTACACCATCTTGTTATTAGTAACATTTTTAATGATAGTTTTAGTCTCGCTTCGATAATAGTTAACGCTAATTATAAGCCTGATTTAAGGAGAACTTATGCCTTTACCGTTATTGTGGATTGGTGCAGCAGCTGTATCAGCTTTGGCTGTTAAAGGTTTAGCTGATGATAGAAAGTCTCAACAACGAAAACGTGCGAACAGTTTTCGTGTGCAAACATTGGCTGAACTCGATCGTCATGACAGTCCTATTGCGACTTATCCAACTGATATTTTTGATACAGAGCAAAAAGTGTTGCCTGAAATTGGCTCAATTGTTTGTTGTGGGATTGGCGGCGTATTAGATCACACCGGTATTTGGGTTGGTGACAACACTATTATTGAGCTTGACGGTAATGGCTTAGTCAAGCCTGTTTCGCCACGTCGTTTTACTGATGACCGATCAGGCAAAGGTATTTTTATTGTTTGCGACTCTTTAGGTAAGCCGTTAAGTAGTGAGTTAGCGGCACAAAATGCTATCGAACAAATTTATCAACAGCGAGACTATCATCTGTTTGACAATAACTGCCATCAGTTTATTTGGCAGTGCTTCCAGCCGAATGCGCAGGCAATAACAACCTTTAAGTCGTTATCGGTTAATATAGCGCAATTATTCGATCGCGTTATTTATTGGGACCTGTGTGATTGTTAATTTCTTTAATATGCTTATTAGAAAAGAAAAACGGCCATGTAATTGAATACATGGCCGTTTTAAATTTTCGTAAACTTAAAATTAATGGTTAAAGATTAGCGTTAAGTTTTAGTGGTTAATGTTAGCTATTAAAAAGTGACATAACGTCGCTGATAGCTAGTAGTGACTTTTCACCAGTAATACGGTTCTTCACTTCAATTTCTTGGTTATCTAAATTGCGCTCACCAATGACTAATAATAATGGCGTACCCATTAATTCATGGTCGGCAAACATAACACCAGGACGCTCTTTGCGATCATCAAAAATAACTTCGATGCCAGCAGCTTGTAATTGTTCATATAGCGTTTCAGCCGTTTCTTTAACACGGGCAGATTTAGCCATGTTCATTGGCACAACTGCTACTTGATATGGTGCGATAGCTTCAGGCCATTTAATACCGTATTTATCGTGGTTTTGTTCAATGGCTGCAGCAACAATACGAGATACACCAATACCGTAACAACCCATAGTTAAGGTTTGGTTTTTACCCGCTTCTGTTAATACGCCACATTTCATCGCTTGAGCATATTTTTCACCTAATTGGAAAATATGACCAACTTCGATACCACGTTTGATAACGATATTACCTTCGCCGCATGGGCTAGGGTCACCTTCAACCACGTTACGGATATCTTCAACGCTATAGTTTGTCGCGTCACGATCCCAGTTTACGCCGCTAAAGTGCACATCGTTTTTGTTTGCGCCACAAATAAAGTCAGCTAAATGTGCTGCACTTCGGTCAACAATAACATCAATATTTAAGCCGACAGGGCCAATAGAGCCAGCATTACAATTAACCGTTGCTAATATCTGTTCATCAGTAGCAAAACTTAATGGCGTAGCAACCTGCGCTAAGTTTTCAGCTTTAATTTCGTTTAATTGATGATCACCACGGACAACTAACGCAACAATTGGTGCTTCATTATCTGCGCTTGCAACACCCATAACCAATAACGTTTTAACCGTATTTGCCGCATCAACTTTAAAGAATGCAGCTACGTCTTCAATAGTACGAACGTTTGGCGTTGATACTTCTGCTAATGTTTGAGTTGCTTCTGGACGCGTTCCTGAAGGAGCTAGCGCTTCAGCTTTTTCAACGTTCGCGGCAAAGTCACTAACATCACTAAAGGCGATATCATCTTCACCTGAATCAGCTAAAACATGAAACTCATGTGATGCATCACCACCAATTGAACCAGTATCAGCGATAACAGGGCGGTAATCTAAGCCTAAACGATCGAAAATACGACAATAAGCATCGAACATCGCTTGATAAGTTTTATCTAGGCAATCAGCACCTAAATGGAAAGAATAAGCATCTTTCATTAAGAATTCACGGCCACGCATTACGCCGAAACGAGGACGAATTTCGTCACGGAATTTTGTTTGAATTTGAAACATGTTCAATGGCAGTTGCTTGTAGCTGCTAATTTCATTGCTAACAAGTTTAGTGATAACTTCTTCGTGCGTAGGGCCTAATACGAATGAGCGATTGTGACGATCTTTTAAACGTAATAATTCAGGACCATAGTCTTCCCAGCGACCTGATTCTTCCCAAAGGTCAGCAGGTTGCACCATTGGCATTAATACTTCTAATGAGCCAGCACGTTCCATTTCTTCACGCACAATGTTTTCAACTTTACGTAACACTTTTAAACCTGTCGGTAGCCACGTATACATTCCTGAAGCGACATTACGCACTAAACCAGCACGTAACATTAATTGATGACTGATAACTTCAGCACTAGCAGGGGTTTCTTTCAACGTTGAAAGTAAATATTGGCTTGTACGCATTGAGAATAAATTCCATTAGTAAGCGAGTAATAAATATGACGCGTATTCTAACAGGGCAATTTCACGCAAAAAAGGTTTTAATTGCCCATTTGATAAAAACTTAGCTAAATAATTTTTTCTTTAGGAAGGAAGTCACTTAATCAGTAACTTTTATCGCCTAAATAGAGGTTAACAAAAGCGTGGTAAACATCTAGTAGGTATTAATGCTTTTAAGTACTTTTTGGTTTTTACCCATACCGCCAACGGTGAGTAATTTACCATTAAGCTCCAGTAGGCCACGATGATCCATTGTTGATATGTTGCTATAAGTTATTTGCCATTTTGCTGTGGCAATATTGTATCGCCAAATTTCATTGCTCGGTGTTGACGGTTCGCCATTATAACCGATACCATTGTAGTTATACGGGTTATCACTGCCGCCAACAAAAACTATTTCTTTTGAGTTTGTTACTGAATTTATTACGCCTCTAGCTGCCATACGATAACGTGAGATGCCAGTAGGGTGCTTAACCTGATGCCATGAAATATTACTAGGCTTTTTGGGATTTATTTCGCCACGATAACAGGCATTTTCTGCGGCATAACTGCGACGTTTAGTAAGGTGAACATCAACTCGAACGCCGTCACAAATCACTAAGGTGTTTTCAACAATACCACCAGCATGACCAAATACAGGTTTACCAGGAAATGGTGATGCCTGCTGCCATTGATTCGTTTGTGTATCAAACAACTGCACTAAATTCACGTTTCCGTCGTTGTGCCAGCCACTGATTAAGTAGATATAACGATTTTTGTACGCCAGAGCAACACTGTCATCAACTGGCACTGGCATCGCAGCTAATTGCTGATATTGGTCAGTCAATACATGGTAGGCATATACATCAGGCACTGATACTTCACTATGATCTTCTGCTACGGTATAACCGCCAAATACATAAGCGGTATCATTGATTGCCGTAGCAACACTCGCAAGTCGCCCGGTTAAACCATTGATTGCTTTAGCAATAGGTACTGGTGACTTTACTTGCCATGTTTGCAGCTTAACATCATAAACATAGGTGTAATTATGAGCGTCTTCAAAACTTTTGCCGCTGGTTAAACCTGAAAATGAAATAATATAATCTTGGTTGTTAGCTTTTACTTGTGCAACGGCGTTATTGCTTACGGCTTTAGGTAATTCACCATGTTTATCGGTATTGGCAAATACAGTTGCGGTAGCCAAAGGAAGGATATAGCACAATGCTAATACGCTCAAAGATAGTATTTTAGACATGAACACTCGGGCAATTAATTCAGTTGTATAATCGGCAATCCTATCATGGAAGATAGAGTGCAGGAATAATTCTTGTAACATTCAATATTAAGATAACTTTTAAGTACTTACCCTGTAAATAAATCTTGTGTCGAGTATAGTCAATTGGTAGTAACCTACGGCTTAATTGTTGACGATTTAGTGAACTTAAAATTTATCAAAGAAGGATAACTAGTATGGCAATATCGGTAATTACTGTGGATTATAATGATCAACAACAAGCACAAGATGTGATGACGTGTTTATCAGCATATGCGCTTGATCCTATGGGCGGTGGTGAAGCGTTATCTGACTTTGTACAAAATAATTTAATCGCCAAGTTACGACAGCAAACTAATGTATTTAGCGTACTTTGCTATGTTGATGGTAAAGTTGCTGCATTGGCAAACTGTGTTGAAGGTTTTTCTACTTTTAGCGCAAAACCGCTGATCAATTTCCACGATATTGTGGTACTTGAATCGAATCGAGGGCAAGGGTTAACTCAATACTTATTTGATTATGTTGAAGCCATCGCAATTGATAAAGGCTGCTGTAAGCTTACTTTAGAAGTGTTAGAAGGTAATGTAATTGCCAAAAAGGCCTATGAAAAAGTTGGCTTTGGCAGTTATGAACTTGACCCTAAAATGGGCCAGGCGGTATTTTGGCAGAAAAAATTATAATCACCACAACATAGTTATTTTAAAATAATGCATTATATATTATTAACCTTTATTACTATTTTCCTATGGAGCAGTTTAGCGCTGCTTGTTGCCAAGCTTAATCATATTCCGCCGTTTCTTTTATTAGCTGCAACGCTATTAATTGGCGGAAGCTTATCGTTACCGCAATATAAAAAATGGCAGGTAAATCCACAACTATTATTGGTTGGAGTCTGCGGTGTTTTTGGTTATCACTTCTTATTGTTCATGGCACTTCGTCTAGCGCCACCTGTTACCGCTAATTTGCTTAATTATTTGTGGCCGTTATTTATTTTGTTATTTACGCCACTGTTTTTTAAAGACATAAGCTTAAGTAAACGACAAGTTATTGGAACCTTAATTTCACTGGCGGGTGCTGGGCTAATTGTTGCTGCAAATGGTGTCACTATTTCTAGCGATGACATACTCGGTTATAGCCTGGCAATAATTGCGGCAATTACTTGGGCGTGTTATTCATTGCTTTCAAAGAAACTAAATCAAAGCCACACTCCGTTTGGCTCAGCGACGGTAGGGCTGTTTTGTTTGCTTTCAGGTGGCTTAGCTGCAATGTCACACCTAGCATTAGAAACAACGCCAAATGTAACATTAAGTGATTTGGGCCTGATTGTTATGTTAGGTGTCGGACCTTTAGGACTTTCTTTTTATTGTTGGGATGCGGCACTTAAAAGGGGCGACCCGAGAGTTATTGCGACAATGTCGTATTTTACGCCGCTATTCTCAACGTTGGTACTGATAAGCTTTAGTGATCAAATGTTTACTAAACAAATATTTATTGCCATGGCATTAATTGTTGCAGGCGCTTTAATTGCAAACCTAAAAATGCGTGTAAACCAAAGTTAAAAAGAGATTGGCTTGCGCTTTGAGCGTGGTTGCTCAACTTGTACCATTTCATTTGGCACATTTTGAAAAGCAGCAGGTTGCTTTTTCTTTGTTTTGGATTTTGGTTTATTACCCTGTGCTTGCTTCGTCATTGAACTTGCTTCAGATGATTTTTTTTGGCTTTTAACTACATTAACTTGCACAATTTCGCCATTAAATTCAATAATGTCGTCTTGGTAAACTTTTTTACGCTTTTGAAATTCAACTTCGTTATTGACCAGCACATAGCCTTCGCTGATAACAATTTTAGCTTCACCGCCACCACCGACCATATTGGCTATTTTTAACAATTTACACAATTCAATAGGTTGTACGGAAATATCGATAAGAGGGATGTCAACTGACATAGCAAACCTTTAAAGCTGAAAATTAAAAAGTGATTATAACCGAGTCAGCTAGTGATGTCGTGTGTTCTTGTGATTATCATGTCAGTAAAACTTTGCTGAAATTTTCTGCTAGTAGAGGTACGGAATATACAAATTTTTGCAGAAATATTTTGGATAACAAATTTTAACCTTGTGTAACAATTTTGTCTCTGTATAATGCGCCCCCAGCAGAAACGGCAAGATATTTGAAAGAGTATTACGCAAAACTACCGGTCTAAGGGGATTACCTATGGCAGCGGGGTTTCCAATGCGATTTAGTATCGATAGTTCGTTTCACTAGTTTTATTTTTATTGATATTAAGGCATCCCCATGAAAAACATTTTATTAGCAATCACATTCATATTCCTAGCAACGACTTACTCGCAAAATGCGCAAGCGACTAACGTTGCTACAAAACTGTGTGAGTATGTTTCAATTGATGATAAATCTCGCTTCCGTTCATTTTTAAAGACTAATAAATTAAAAATTCGTAATGTGTTTGACGGCATTCAGTGTAATGGCCAAAACTTAGTTGCTTTTGCTGGTAAAAATAACTCGATTAAAACAGGTACATTAATGTTAGGTAAATTACCTAAAGCAAAAGTTGAAGGTATTTTAGCAACAATTAATTCAGCAGAATTAACTGTGGTAGCGCAAAAACGCATTAATGGCTAACCTCTAGTATCATTCAAATGAAAGCGGACAGTTGTCCGCTTTTTTATTGCCTAAATTTCAGTTACTAATGCAAATTCAAACTTAACTTCCCTCCGTTGAAAGTTTTAATTTTCATCAGCACATAGATAGTCACCCAAGTCACTTGAATGGCAAACGGCGGGAATTTAATTGTTAAAACCCGAGTAGAAGCTGTTTAGCTTAATTTTGCAGACATTAATAACGGGGTAATTGTTCTTACGCTTCGTTAGGTTAATGATTTTATTGATGGGTATGAACTTTAATTCAATACTTTTACTTAGAAAAGCAAAGGTGCAAATAGTTTGAAGCTAAAGGGGGTACTAAAGGGGTACTGAGACTAATAGTGCATAACTGTTGATGAATAATAGTTATTTTGAACTGAAAACTTAGCAGTGGAAATAGAGTTAATTTGACTATGTATATATTCGAGAAAATAAGTAGATTTTTTGAAATATTAATAGAGAAATAATGATGGTGGACGATACTGGGCTTGAACCAGTGACCCCCGCCTTGTAAGGGCGGTGCT
>OJBY01000013.1_pt1 | contig 152401 bp, 127 predicted proteins | sample 1591731 | NCBI WGS metagenome assembly OJBY01 (sample SAMN05416837, study PRJEB24817) | seawater metagenome | isolation source: Sea water | place: Canada:Atlantic | collected 2013-07
TTTTTTATGTTCAGGCCTTTCTCAGACATCCTGTCTTTCAAGGCATTAGTGCATCTCGGTAATTGCTCCATGCATTCCTCTAATAACCTAAATCCATGTACGAACAGGCATGTCGATGAACAGTCAGTCTTTTTGTTCCAGACAAAAGCTAAGTACCTGCATCCATGCAGGCAATGTCATGGTTCCATGGAGGGAAAAGAATGATGATGCCCTTAAACATTTAGATAATTCTTGGTTAAGCATTCGACAATGCTATCGGTGTCTGCTTCGTTAAGTCAAAAGCATTACGTTGGCTAAATAATGAAAATGCTGCAGGCACAAAGATAAACGACAATATTGTTGTTAATACAGTACCGCCAGCAACCGCTACAGCAAATGGCGGCCAAAAGCCTCCACCAGCTAATATCAATGGTAAAAAACCGCCTACAGTAGTAATTGTTGTTGAGCTGATATGTCGAGCACAGCTTTGCACACAGCGAATGATTGCTGCGCTATCTCCTTGAACCGCTTTTTCATCCATTTTAAGCTCAGCAATAATAACAATTGCGGCATTTATCGCGAGTCCCATTAAGCCGAGCAAACCAATAATTACAGTAAAGCCAAATGGATAGTCAAAAATGTAAACACTCAACAACCCCAAGCCAATAGATTGAAAGGCTGATAAAAATATAATGGCGCTTAATCTAAATGAATTAAACGATAAAACCACAACTGTTAATAACAAGGTCATTATGAGTCCAACACTCGCCAGTAATTTACCCACAGCTTTATTACGCTCAGCCGACTCACCGCCCAATTCGAGTTGGTAACCGGCAGGGAGTTGATAGTTAGCCTCAGTCATTTTTTCTTTCACGCGGCTAAGTATTACTGAAGGCAATACGCCTGCTCGAATATAAGCTTCGATAACATTAACGCGAACACCATTACGATGTGGAATTGCGCCACGGCTCGCTCTTATTTCTAAATCTGCAATCGCAGTAAGTGGAATTGCCTGAGTTGCATTTGGGTTGGTAATATTAATGTTTTCTAATGCCGCTAAATCGTCGCGTTTATCGTTACCTATACGTACTCGAACTGGTATAGATTCAGTTGACTCGATAATAGAACCATCTCGGGTGCCCGATAATGTGGTATTAAGTTGCTCTGCCACCTGTACCAAAGATAAGCCAGCTAAGTTTGCTTCAGCTTCGTTAATATTTACCCACACTTTTGGTGTGCCTGGTTGCAACGTTGAACGGCTATGAGTGATATCTTTTGTTTGTGACATAAAGCCACGAATATCATCACCAATGGTTTTTAAGCGATCTAAGTTTGGCCCATAAATACGTAACTCAACAGGGGCATTAAATGGAGGGCCTTGCTCTAACTTTCTCACCAAAATTTGCGCCGCAGGTACCATATCATCAAGTGTTCGTTGAATTTCGGGGATCAGTCGGTTGGCATCTTGAAAGCTGTTTGCCGTCACCATTGCTTGGCCATAATACTGAGCGCCATCTTTTGATGGGATCAGATTGTAGTAGAATGAAGGTGCATTCTTACCAATAAACCAATGTACTGACTTAATACCTTCAAGTTGCTCTAAGTAACTTGTCAGTTGAGCACTTGCGCGTTCTGTATTCACAATACTGCTTTGTGCAGGTAGGAATAATTCAATTTGAAACATATCGCGATCTGAAGCAGGAAAAAACTGCTCAGATAATTGTTTTGCGCCAATGAAACCAAATAGTGGTAAACAAAAAACTAAGGCGATAACGGTTTTTCTATTGTTTAATGACCAACTTAATACCTTAACGAACCACTGATTAAGTGCTTTGATCGTGATACCACGCTGATACCAGTGATTGCTACCACTGCTATTTCTGCTAATAAATCGTCCAGCTAAACCAGCAACAATAGTATGAGAAATAATGTAAGAGCCGACTAAAGAGAAAATTACACTTAACGCAATACCGCCAACAAATTCGCCAGCAGGCCCAGGCATTAGCACGATAGGCATAAAGGCTAATACGGTTGTTAGTGTAGAGCCCAATAACGGTAACCACAGGTGATTAACTGCATTTGAAACGGCATCAAGTCGGCGCTGACCATTTTCTCGATTAGTTTTTATGGTATCAGCCATGACAATAGCGTTATCAACCATAATACCTAACGCCACCACTAAACCTGTTACTGACATTTGGTGAATAGGTAAACCATAAAAATTCATAACTGAAAGGGTGAATAACACAGTTAGCGGTAAAGACAGTGCAACAATGACCGCCGCTTGCCAACCTAACGTGATCAGTAGCACGACAGCGATAATGGCAAAACCAACGGCAATATTACTGACTAAATCACTTAATCGCGTTTCGGTATAACTACTTTGGTCGAAAATTACTTCTAAAGAAATATTACTCGGTAAAGTTTCTGAAAATGCCGTTAGTTGTTGTTCAACCGACGAGCTCCATTGGTCAATGCGCAAATTAGGTAACATGCGTGTTGCAACAACTACCGCTTGTTTGTTGTGCACCATAGCAACTTCAGTTGGCGGGTAATTAACCGTTTTACGAATATTGGCGATATCACCTAAGCGCAGTAAATTGCCACTGTCGTCCGATTTTATTGAAATATTACTGATACGTTCGGTGTTGTTTAAGGCACCGGTTAACTCAATTTGCATTTGATTAAATTGATTGGTGAGCTGCCCAGCAGATACCTTCGCATCGGCACTGCCAATGGATTGTGAAATGGCTTGTGCTGACAAGTTTAATTGGCTGGCAATTAACGGGTCAATTTCAACCAGTACTTCTTCTGCGCCTCGGCCAAAAACATTAACAATATCAGTGCCGTGAACAAGTTTAAGTTGATTTTGCAATTCATTAGCATAACGGCCGAGCATGGCGACGTTTTCAGTGCCATCACCTTGCCAATTGAGTGAAATTATTTGCGTGTATGCATAGCCACGATCATCTTCTAATACCGGTGTTAACGTACCAGTTGGGAAACTAGGGTTTAGATCATTAAGTAAATCTCGAACCCGTGACCATATTGGTTTGGTGTTGGTAATTTCATCTTGTAATTGTATTTTTACAATCGATATTCCAGGTCGTGAATTTGACGTTAGTAGGCTAATTTCGGGGAGTTTACGTAACTTTTGTTCTATTTTTTCACTGATCAATACTTCTACACGTTCAGCACTAGCACCTGGGAACTGGGTGATCACACTAGCAATGCGGTTAGTAATTCTAGGATCTTCAGTACGAGGTAAGTTGGTTAATGCCCCTAAACCTGCAACGATTAGTAGCACAATCACTAATGACATTAAACGGCCGTTTTTGACAAAAGAGCGAATCATAACGAGCTGCCCACTTTAACTGTTTGGCTGTTACTTATGACTGCTTTTTTAACTATTTGTCCGGGTACATAACGATGCACACCCGCAACAATAATATGGTGTTTTTTTAGTGGTAAACCAGCAATATAAACTGAATCTAATGTTGAATACTTCACCTCAACGGTTGTTGCCGTAATGGTAAATAACTTATTTTTAGCGTCATCAACTTGAAATATATTCCACTGACCACGAATACCGTCGGTTAGTGCTGCCAATGGTAACCAAAAGCCTGCTTGATTAACTCGTTGTTTAATTTTAATTTTCGCTAATTGGCCGTTGTAAAATGTTGCTTGATTCGTGACGGCTAAACGTAATTCAACCGTTCGGCTCACTTGGTTAACCTGTTTACCGATCACCAAAATTTTTGCTGAAATGTCTTGTTGTCCAAGTTCAACTTGCAGTAATTGACCAATGCTTAATTCACGCGCTACTTTAACAGGTACACCGACAGAAACTTCATGTTGAGCTTGTTTGATTAATTCGAAAGCTGTTTGGTTTGAACTGAAAACTTCTCCTTCTGCAACTGACCGAGAACTTATTACGCCAGCGAATGGCGCATGCAATTGCGCTTTTGATATTTGGTAATTAATTGTTGATTTATTGGCTTGCTGACGAGATAAGTCAGCTTTAATGACTTTCTTTTCGGTTTCCAGTTCATCTAATGTTTGCTTAGAGCTATAACCTTTGGTGTTCAATTCATTTATACGTTCTAAATTTAAACGGTTAAGCTCAGCTTGCGCGTTAAGTTGGCGAATGCTGGCATCAATTTCCTGCAATTTTATTGCTAACAACTCAGTGTTAAATTCAGCTAATAATTGCCCTTTGGTCACCAAGTCACCGCTATCAACATACACATTTTCGACTTTACCTGTGTATTCAAAACTAAGTGAAGCCAATTGTTTACTAACAACTTTGCCAATATATTCACGTGATACTTCATAAAATTCGCTTGGTGATATTGTTTGAATATCAGCACTTTGGTGATAGATGCTATTTTCATCAGCAACATCGGCAGGTTTTGAACAAGCACTTAGCAAGGTTGCGGTAAAAACGAAGCTGATAATTGACGTTATAACGTTGGCGCGTTGAAGTTTAAACACGGGGGTGGCCTTAAAATAAAAACTATTAACTAGACTAGTGAGTCTAGTTTAATCAAACTAGACTGTCCAGTTTAATTTAGTGTGTGTTATAGTCCAATTGTAAATTTTTATGTGCTTATTTTTCCTTATGGTTACTTATCATTTTTAGTGAGAAATTAGCATGCATAAGAACTAAGTTGAATAAGTTGCGGTTAGGCTAGATAAATTTGTATTATGCTGCACAAATATAGCGGGAATGGATTAATAACGGCCTTTCGCTTTATGGCATATAGTATTTTCGTTAGTCGTTTTAATTGATAGTGGTGATTGGTTGTATGGTAAATGTTAGAAGTAAAAGTGAAAGTAAAAGAAAACAAATACTTGATGCAGCAACCATGCTTTTTACTGAGCAAGGGTATAGCGCAACTAGCATGGATTTAATTGCTAAAAATGCCAATGTTTCAAAACAAACTGTATATAGCCATTTTGGTAACAAAGATGAGCTGTTTGCTGCCTCGATAAAGCAAAAGTGTGATTCATATCACATGACTGAATTTTCGGTTACTAGCACCAGTGAACCAGCAGAAATACTACTGATATTAGCGAAACGGTTTTTGGCTATGTTAACGTCTAAAGAAGCACTAGCGATTCATAAAATTTGTGCTTATGAATCAAAGTCACACCCACAACTTTCAGAATTATTTTATCAAGAAGGGCCAGAAAGAATTACTGATGAAGTGGCGAAATTAATGGCTGAATTTCATAATAAGCAACAGCTAAATATTCCCGAGCCAAAATTTGCTGCATTACAGTTTTTAAACCTAACAAAAGGTGAATGCTGGATGCGAGTAGAATTTAATACCAAAAAACAAATTTCGGAAGCTGAAGTCGACAGTTACTTAAAGTCGAGTATCGCCATGTTTATTAAGGGATACTCATTATAGTTTCACGGTACTAACTTGCTATTATTCTGTACTTGATTCGAAAATTAGCTCGCTTTTCCTGTTGAGTCTCGAATTACCAATTGAGGTGTGTACTGCTGAGTTTCAGGATTGTTTTTCTGCTTTCGAGAACAAGCAATGAGTAAATTAGCAGCATCTTCGGCAATTTGTTGATTCGGTTGATCTGCTGTTGTTAAAGTTGGCCATGTTTGACGAGAGAATGGACTGTTCTCGAAGCCGGTTATAGATAATTGTTCTGGAATTGAAATCCCCATTAAACGTGAAGCGAATAGCGCTCCGGCGGCAATTTCATCATTACAGGAAAATATAGCGCTTGGCTTTTCTTCGCCGTTAAGTAATTCTTTTGCACCTTTTACACCTGATTCAAATGAATACTCGCCATTGATGATCAGTGATTCATCTAACGTAATAGCATTGTCTACTAAGGCCTGTTTATAACCTCTAAGACGTTCAACGGTTGATCTATGTTCAGCTTCACCGGCGATAAAGCCAATTTTTTTATGCCCTAAATCGACTAAATGCTGGGTGATACTTTGTGCCGCCGCATGGTCATTAACCATAATACATGGAGCAATGTCGTCAGGAGCAATATCGCCAGAAACAATTCTAACCACTTCAATATCAAGGTCTTTCATTTGTTGAACAAACTCTGGCTGCTCAGAAAATGGCGGTGTTAATACCAAGCCTGCAATGCGAGAGTGCTTAACCATTTTGGTTATTTCAGCAAGTAAATTATCTGCCTTTGCATCACAAGGGTGAATCAGCAACTCAAAGCCTTGTTTTTTACAAGCAGCTAAAATTCCATTTTGCATATCAATAACATAGTAGGCATTTGGATTATCGTAAATAAAAGCAATACTAAATGATTTTGTACCCGCGAGATTTCTTGCTGCTAGGTTAGGTTGGTAATTTAGCTCTTCTACTACCGCCATCACTTTTTCGCGAGTAGGCTGGCGTACGGAAGGCTCATTGTTCATTACACGAGAAACTGTTTTTATTGAAACTCCCGCTAGTTTAGCGACATCATTAATCGTTGCTTTCATTTGCAGTTAAAGCCTTAAGTCATTCTTGGTAGAAAATCATTTTGAGCCTAAGAGTATTGTTTCTCTTGGCTGTCAGCAACCTTAATTATCAGTTTTTTGTCACTATGATGATCATATTTGATTAGAGGGTAGTAAATAATTAATAATTGACAGCGCTGTCATTTGTTAATACAGTGCGATGAATAATTCAATATTTGTTCATTTAGAGGATAAAAATGTCGAGTCGTCAATTACTACCTAGCTGGAAAAAACTAGCTAAACATGCTGCTGATATGAAGTTACAGCACATGAATGATTTATTTGCGACCGATGAAAATCGCTTTGACAAATTTTCAATTGAATTGCCAAGTATGCTGCTCGATTATTCAAAAAACTTAATTGATAGTGAAACTAAGCAAAGCCTGATTGAATTGGCCAATGAATGCGAGCTGGCAGCATGGCGCAATAAAATGTTTAGTGGTGAAAAAATCAATAAAACGGAAGATAGAGCCGTTTTACATACCGCATTACGAGGCTCTGTTGATGAAGACCTTGCACTTGATGGTAAAAATATAAACCAACAGGTGAACGACCAGTTAGAAAAAATGGCGAACTTTGTTGAACAAGTAAGGCAAGGGCACTGGCTTGGTTATTCCGGTAAACGTATTACCGATATCGTTAACATCGGCGTTGGAGGCTCGAACTTAGGTCCTCAAATGGTGACTGAAGCGCTAAAAAACTACAGCGATAATTGCGTTAATGTTCATTATGTTTCAAATGTAGATGGCGCGCAGATAGCAGAAATTTTACGACCACTTGAGCCTGAAAAAGTATTGTTTATTGTTTCTAGTAAAACCTTTACCACTACTGAAACCATGACTAATGCAAAAACAGCGATTAACTGGTTAACTGCTGCTTCGTTTGATGAAAAATCAGTTGTTAAACACTTTGTTGCCGTGACCGCCAATACGGCGAATGCGATGTCGTTTGGTATCAAGCAAGAGAATATTTTTGATATGTGGGATTGGGTTGGCGGACGATTTTCATTATGGTCAGCCATTGGTTTAGCAATTGCACTCGACTTAGGTTTTGACAAATTTAAACAGTTGCTAGCCGGTGCAAATGCGATGGACAAGCATTTTATTGAAGCCCCATTTGAGCAGAATATGCCAGTGATCATGGCGTTGCTCAGTGTGTGGAATACCACATTTTTAGGCGCAAAATCGCAAGCAATTTTACCTTACGACCAAACCCTACATATGCTGGCTGCTTATTTACAACAAGCAGAAATGGAAAGTAATGGTAAGTCAGTCACTTGGGACGGCAGTGAAATTAATTACCCTACTGTGCCATCAATTTGGGGTGAATTAGGTATTAATGGGCAACACGCATTTTATCAATACTTACATCAGAGTAATAATGTTGTTCCTGCTGATTTTATTGGCTCGGTAGCGAGTGTTACACCAATAAAAGGCCACCATGAAACTTTAATGGCAAACTTCTTTGCACAAACTCAGGCGTTAATGACAGGTGTTGATGAACAACAGGTGCGTGAAGACTTACAAGCAAAAGGTCGAACGGCAGACTATATCGACAAAGTAGCGCCTCATAAGGTTCACAAAGGCAACCGTCCGACAAATACAATTTTATTAAAACGCATCGACCCACATAATTTAGGCCAATTGATTGCACTTTACGAACATAAAATATTCGTGCAGGGCATCATTTTACAGGTTTGTTCTTTTGATCAATGGGGCGTTGAACTTGGCAAGGGCTTAGCAGCCAACATTCAGCAAGAATTGGAAAGTGAAAAACTATCAACAAATCATGATTGTTCAACAAAACGCTTGATGAATTATTACCTATCAGCAAAAACATAGTGAAAATAACAAGTTTATAAGGAGGCTATCAGCCTCCTTTTTTATGCACTTTATCTAATTCTTAAACACGTTTATTCAATAAAAATGAATAATAAACACATATTCCACACCTTATTAATAGTGTTTTATTCATCTGTTAAAAACTTTAATTTCTTTATTTTCAGTTACTTAATTAAATGTGATAGATTAATTTGTAATCAAGTGTAGCCAAGATGAAAATTATTGTGTAAGGTTTTAGTTAGTTAATGACAGCGTTGTCATAAATAAAAGACAGCGCTGTCTTCATCAAGGTTATACAAAATAACTACTATATAAAACGTGTGTAAGGGAAAGTCGATGTCATCTAAAACATTTAAAAAAGGCGTATTGGCGAGCAGTATCGCTTTGATCCTTGCAGGTGGTGCTTCACCATTTGCAATGGCTGCAGAAGAGAATGCTACTACAGCTGATAAAGATATAGAGCGAATTCAAGTTACCGGTATTCGTGGTTCAAATCGAGCTGCAGTCAATGCTAAAAGGTTTTCAGATGCCATTGTTGATGGCTTATCTGCGGAAGATATTGGTCAGTTACCTGACTCTGACGTTGGTCAAGCTCTTGCACGTGTACCAGGTGTAACGGTCAGCCGCTCATTTGGTCAAGGTGCTTCAGTATCAATTCGTGGTACAGACCCATTAATGACACTTACTACATTAAATGGACAAAATGTTGCTTCAACCGGTTGGTATGATCAATTAAATATCGACCGTTCATTCAATTACTCAATGCTGCCATCTGAATTAATTGCTGGTATGGACGTTTATAAATCTAGCCAAGCCAACTTAGTTGAAGGCGGTATAGGCGGAACGGTTATCGTTAAAACCCGTAAGCCGTTAGATATGGAAGCAAACACGGTTTTTGCATCACTTAAAGGTGAATACGGTTCAATAAATGAAGAAGTTTCTCCTGAATTATCTGGCTTATATAGCTGGAAAAACGATGAAGAAACTTTTGGTATTTTGCTATCAGCAGCTTATGTTGACCGAGAATATACTCGCTCAGGCACAGAATCAGATTTAGACTGGGGTGGACGTTCGTCAATTCAACCGTCAGGCTTCGTACAAAGCCAAGAAAGAACTGCACTTGATGCAACATTCCAATATCGCCCAAGTGAAAATTTAGAGTTTGGCGCACATATTTTATCTTTAGAATTAGGTGCTGATAGCATTGGTGCCAATATGTATATTAATACTGACACTAACTGGGGCGCAGGAGACTCAAATTGTCAACAGTTTAACAGTGCTGGTGTTTGTACATTAAGCGTAACGCCAGAAGATGCACCGACCGATGTTTTCTTCCAAAACTGGGCACGTAAAGGCGAAATGACATCAGATACTTTTGAATTAAATGCCAAGTATGAAGGTAATGGTTACGTTGTTTCTGCAGTTGCTGGTAGCACTAAAGCCGAAGGTGGTACTCAAATGAGTGCAAACTTTGGTTACGGTTGGTGGGGTGATAAATTTGGCCAAGTAAAATGGGCGGGAACAGTTGATGCCAGTGGCAAACAAATAAAAATTGATGGTCGCGATATGAGCTTTACTCGTGATCAACTTGATACCACTGTCGGTACGTCACAATGGACGGGGGTTAAAGGCCCTAACTCAGATGAAGAAACTTATGTACAAGTTGATTTTGATTACGACCTAGACTTAGGCGCATTAACTAAGTTTGAAACCGGTATTCGCTTTACCCAACATGAGTTTGAAAAGAGCTTTTATAACGCAGTGTATGGTGATGGAGAAAATTCATTCAATACTACCGATTTATATGGCACTGATACCATGAAAATAGGTGCTGCAGAATATACTGTGCCTATGGCAAATCTCGACGCTATGATTAATGGCACGCTAGGTTTAGTTGACCACTTTACTTATAACCGCCCAGGTTATGGTTTGATAGAAGAAGATAATTTCTCTTTATACGGTATGTTTACGTTTGAGGGAGAAGGTTTTAGAGGTAACTTTGGTGTTCGCTATGTTTCAACGGATGTAACGTCTACTGGTCATGTCATTGATAACTCTCCAGGTGATGATATTGCGCCAAATACGGGTTGGTCAGAAGAAAAACACAGTGTTAAAGACAGTTATCATGACGTACTTCCTAGTGTTAACGTCGCTTTTGACTTAGCAGATGACTTAATTATGAGATTCTCGGCCTCACAAGCAATGACACGCCCTAACTATGACCAACTGTTTTTAGCTGCACTTTCAGGCTACCCTGACGATCGTCGCGGCAATGAGGAAATTACTTTTGGTAACCCAGGTCTACAACCAATGAAGTCATCACAAGCTGATTTGAGCTTAGAGTACTATTATGGTGATGGTAACTTATTCTCTGCTACATATTTCATCAAAGATATTAGTAACTTTATCGTTGGCACAACGGAATACGACCAGCAGATTGGTGTACCAAATAATGACCTAGAAACGCCTGCAGATAATTGGACTGTTAACCGCTTTGAAAACGCCGGCGGTGGTACTATTGATGGTATTGAGTTCCAATTAAATCATGCTTGGGATAATGGCTTTGGTGTTAATGTTAACTACACCTTTACCGAAGGTGTGGCTCCAGCTGAAGTTTATACTGATAACATTGGTGCTTTTACCGAGGCGTCTGAGCATACTGCAAACTTAGTTGGTTACTGGGAGAATGATGATTATTCTGCCCGTGTAGCATATAACTACCGTTCAGAATATATGGTGCGTGAATACGGTAAATATTATGGCAACAGAATGCATGATGATTTTGGTACGCTAGATTTAACCTTTGGTTGGAACTTCTCTGAAAATATTGCATTTAGACTAGAAGTCGTTAACTTAACAGAAGAAGATGATGTTCAATACGGTGCGGCCGCTGCAGGAACTGCTGTTAAACCAGCATTGCAAGAGGGCTACCCAACTTGGTCATTTAATGGCGAAACCACTTATAAATTAGGTGCTAGTTTTAAATTCTAATTTATCGGTGTGATGAAAAACCAGCATCAGCTGGTTTTTCTTTTTTAAGGTAAGGTGGTTGTATGAAGATTAAACGTATTGCAATTATTGGTGGTGGAACATCGGGATGGCTAGCAGCAAACCATCTTGGCAGTTCACTTTCTGCTGATGAAGAAATTGAAATAACCTTAATTGAATCGCCTGACGTGCCAACCATTGGTGTTGGTGAAGGTACTGTACCTTACATTATGAAAGGCCTAAAACGTTTTGGTATTTCAGAAGCCGAGCTATTAATCAGTTGTGATGCAACTTTTAAACAAGGCATCAAGTTTGTTAATTGGATGGATACAACACGGCACGGTGAAAACCATTATTATCACCCATTTGATGAACCCTACCCCGCTGGTTTTGATGTCAGTGCCTACTGGCTTGCACATGAAAGTAATCGACCTTTTGGCGATGTTGGCATTCAGTCAAGAATATGCGAACTCGGTTTAGCGCCTAAACGAAAAAGTTCAGGTGAGTATGAAGGAATGCTTTCCTACGCTTATCATTTCGACGCAGCAAAATTTGCAAATTTATTAGCAAAGAATGCCAAGCAACGCTTTAACATAAGCTATCTAAGTGCAACCATTGAAGGCGCAAATGTAGATTCAGATGGAAATATTACTCACTTAATCACAAATGATGGCTGTGAATTAGCATTTGATTTTTATGTAGATTGCAGCGGATTTTCTTCAATATTGATTGATAAGCAATTAAAAGTACCTATCAAAAGTAAAGCCAATGAATTGCTAACTGACTCTGTATTAGTTCAGCAAGTGCCACTTACAGGCAGTGAATCGCTTAACCCTTATACTACGGCAACGGCTCATAAAGCAGGTTGGATATGGGACATACCATTAACCACTCGTCGAGGTACTGGTTTTGTTTACGCGAGTAAATATATGTCGGACGAAGAGGCCCTTGAGTTATATGCACAATACTTAGGTGTGGAAGTTTCGGAAATTTCGCCACGAAAAATACCGATGCAAGTTGGCTATCGTGAGAAATTCTGGCATAAAAACTGTATCGCACTTGGACTTGCTCAAGGATTTTTAGAGCCGATAGAGGCAACCTCTATATTGTTATCAGACTTTTCTGCTGAGCTTTTAGCCCGCAACTTCCCAAAACACATGTCAGATATTGAAAAGTTAGCGCCGTATTACAACAAAGTGATTACTTATACGTGGGATAGAACGGTTGATTTTATTAAGCTACATTACTGCATTTCAGATAGAACAGACTCGCCATTTTGGCAAGATAATAGCAATGAGCAAACCCTCTCTGATGAATTAAAAGAGCGGCTATCTCGATTTGAAATTTCACCACCAAATCAAAGTGACTTTTTTAGTAAGTTTGATATGTTTGATGAAAAAAACTTTCTATATGTGCTCTACGGAATGAACTTTCATACCAATAAAAGTACGATTTCACCGCAAGAATTGAAGCATTGTAAACAGCTATTTGAAAGTAATGATGCACTTGTTAGTGAGGCGGCTAATCAACTTTTAAACCATAAAGACTGGTTAGTTGGCTTAAAGGCGGCAATGCAAAATATCAGACGATAATTTTCTTGAAAATTCATACCTAGTTAATCGTTTGTTTAAAATGAACACTGGGTAAGTACCTAAATTAAAGTGTGTAATATGGCTAACATATGAATAGTGTTAAGCGTATTTCGCCGTTCAATCAATACGAAAAATGAGTAATACAGAATGAAGATGTCCACTATTGGATTTACCATCGCATTATTAGGAACTTTGTCTGCTTGTGGGCCCAAGCAAGGTACTGAAGCTAAATTAGACGCTAAGCCTGCTACACGTGACAATAGCTTAATAGGTGCTAGTCAAGCTGATATCAGCAATATCGCCAACAACTTACAGGTTAAACATCATGTTATAACCAATATCCCCAGCGATAAATGTCAGCAAGATATTGCTGATGGTAATTGCTTTGAAGTAGAGCTGACACTAACAGCAAAGCAGGCGATTTCAGCTAACGGTTGGCAAATTCATTTTAGTCAAATTGCCCCAATCCAATCTTTTGAAAGTGCTGAATTTAGCGTTAAGCATATTAATGGCGATTTGCATCAGATCTCATTATCAGACAACTTCGAAGGTTTCGCTGAAAATGAAACTAAACGCATACTTTACCGTGCGATGTTTTGGTCATTGTCAGAAACGGATGCCATTCCAAATTATATTGTTAGCGCTGTAAATTCAAACTCTGCTGGCAAAGCGATTAAGCCAGAAGTGATCAAAAGCACCATGGCAGGCATTGACTCAGCAACTGGTTTAGAGACGTTGCCTTTTGTTGTGCCTTTTACTGACCCTGAAAAACAATTTAAACGTACGGCTAATGATAAAACTCAATGGTTAAGTAGCGCTGAACTTTACCAACGTAATTTAAAGCTTGGCGATAAATTAGTCGATGTCAGCGATAAGGTTATTCCAACGCCGAAACAGATGATTGTTGATAGCCATTTTCAAACGTTAGACCTCGGCCAAGGTATTAATGTTAGCTATAACAAGTTAGCACCAGCCAAAGTTGACGCAGCCTTAAAACGTTTAGCGCGTTTAGGGGTTAAGCAAACACCATCAGGTATCAGCACAACACTATCAGTAGTGGCTGATAGCACTAAGTTATTGGGAAGTTATCAATTAAATGTATCTAAACAAGCAATAGAAATAATTGGTGTTGATAGTGCAGGGGTTTTTAACGGCTTACAATCACTTGCGAGCTTGATGATGCCTAACAGTTTGCAGGTAGCACAAGTGCGAATTGATGACGAACCTCATTATCAATTTCGAGGTTTGTTAGTTGATGTAGCACGCAACTTTCACTCGAAAGCTTTTATTCTGCGTTTACTCGATCAAATGGCGGCTTACAAACTTAACAAATTACATCTGCATTTAGGCGATGATGAGGGCTGGCGATTAGAAATTCCATCCTTGCCAGAACTAACGCAAGTCAGCGCCAATCGTTGTTTTGACCTAAGCGATCAAGTTTGTTTACAGCCACAGCTGGGCGCTGGTATTGAACAAAAAAGTAGTGTTAACGGTTATTATAGCGTTGCTGATTATCAAGAAATATTAAAAGCGGCGAGTGCCAGACATATTCAGGTGATCCCATCACTTGATATGCCAGGCCATTCTCGTGCGGCGATTAAAGCGATGGCAGCAAGAACGAAAAAATATGCTATTGCCGAAAATGAAGAAAAAGCACAGCAGTTTAATTTATATGATCCGCTTGATACCACGCGTTACTCTTCAGTACAGTTTTATAACGACAATACCATTAATGTTTGCCTCGAATCGTCGTACGCATTTGTTCATGAAGTCATGACACAAGTAAAGCAAATACATGCTGAAGCAGGTCAACCGTTAACACGCTATCACATAGGTGCAGATGAAACTGCCGGTGCTTGGGTTGACTCTCCTGCATGTAAAGCGTTTGTCGCAAATAACAATTATGGCGTAAACGATATGAGTGAGCTAGGAGCTTACTTTATTGAACGGGTTGCCAGTATTCTTTCAGACTTGGATATTGAAACCGCAGGCTGGAGTGATGGCTTGTCGCATACTCGCAAAGAAAAAATGCCCACTATTGTGCAGTCGAATGCGTGGGATGTATTGTTTTGGGGCGGTCATGAAAAAGTGCATGAGTTAACGAATCGAAATTGGCAGGTGGTTATTTCTAGCCCTGATGTTTTATATTTTGATTTTCCCTATGAAGCAGACCCGAAAGAGCATGGCTATTACTGGGCATCACGACATACCAATACTGAAAAGGTATTTCAGTTTATGCCTGATAACTTACCCGTTCATGCTGAAATTTGGTTAGATCGAGAAGATAACCCTTACATTGCAGATGATCGTAAAAGCCCATTGGCAAAAGGGAAAACTTTCTACGGCATTCAAGGCCAACTTTGGAGTGAAAATACTCGAAGCGATACCATGGCAGAATATAAGATATTTCCACGCTTATATGCCTTAGCTGAAAGGGCATGGCATAAAGCCGACTGGGCCGTACCCTATAATTATCAAGGCGCTCAATATAGTCAAAATACTAATGAATTTAGCAAAGAACGCCAAGTTCAACGTGATAAGCAATGGCGTACTTTTGCCAACATTATCGGGCAAAAAGCTTTAGCTAAACTAGAAGAATCTCAAGTGTTTTATCGCTTACCAAATGTCGGTGCAACGATAGTTGATGGCGAACTTAGGGCCAATATTGCTTTTCCTGGTTTAACGATTGAGTACCAAGAAGCGGGTGGTGCATGGAAAATCTACCAACACCCAGTCAAAGTTAGTGGCAATGTAAGTGTTAGAAGTCGTTCTTTTGATGGTAAACGCAGTTCAAAGACCAGTGTGATAGAACATAATAATCAATAAATTCAATTGATTATTATGTAGGTTAAGTATCATTGATAAAAAGTGTAAAAATAATACAAAAAACAAATGACAACGCTGTCATTTGTGGTTAAGATTAAAACAGATAGAGTTTAGCCCTAGTGAAATAGCAGGGCTAACGTGGTGCAGACATGAGGTCGAGATGCTAAGTAGTGATGACAATAACAACATATTTTTAGGTATCGATGGTGGCGGTAGTAAATGCAAAGCTATCGTTATGTCTGCTGAAAATGAAATTCTTGGCACGGGTATTTCTGGCCCAGGCAATCCATTACATGGTTTTGAACAAGCAACTCATTCAATTGTGGCATCGGCGAAACTCGCGTTAGCTGATGCAAATATTCCAGAGTCATCGCTTAGCAATATTGTTGCAGGTGTAGGGTTAGCCGGAGTTAATCTGCCAGTATTATTTGAGCAAATGAATCAGTGGCAACATCCATTTAAAGCCATGCATTTAACAACGGATTTATTAATTGCCTGTTTAGGTGCGCATCAAGGGGCTGACGGTGCGGTAATTATTTCAGGCACAGGCTCTTGTGGGTTTTCTTATGTAGATGGCGAAGAGTACATTGTTGGCGCACATGGTTTCCCCCATGGTGACAAAGGCAGTGGTGCATGGTTTGGTTTGCAAGCGGCAAAACAGGTCTTGTTGTCATTAGATGGCTTAATTGCCACGAGTTCACTTAACGACAAATTACTTAGCTTATTAAGTGTTACAACAGGCGTTGAGCTTGTTGAAGCCATAGCCGGTAAACCTGCCGCTTTTTATGCCCGTATGGCTAATTTAGTTTTTGATGCTGCTGAACAAGGTGATGCCTTGGCACTGGCGATTGTTCAAGAAGGGGCTGGTTATATCGATAATGTAGCCACTCAATTATCTAAACGTTGCCCTCCTCGTTTGTCACTCATTGGTGGTCTAACACCACGATTGTTACCTTGGTTGGCGAAAGATGTTCAAAAAAGCTTATCGGCGCCATTAAATTCGCCAGAAGTCGGCGCTGTTTTTTATGCTCGCCAGCAAATGCGTTAGTTAGAAGCAATTAACTGCATTAAGAAAATTTCAAACTTTATGGTCAGCGCTATTACTAGGTGCTCGACAATATAAATTAATTACACGGTAAATTAAGGTAGCACTATGACACAAGCAAATGTCACCCAAACTATTATGGAACAAGAAGCCAAGCAGGCACCTGTAGTAGTTGAGAATCAGCTCAAAGCTAATCAGGCGTTAGCCAATGTCATCGGTGAAAACCTACGTAAGTTAGATCCTAAAATGGTGATGATCATTGGGCGAGGATCATCAGATCACGCGGGTGTATTTGGTAAGTATTTAATTGAAATAGAAGCCGGTGTGCCAACGTTTGCCGCTGCGCCATCAGTATCAAGTGTTTATGGTAAGCAGCTGAAACTTGAGCAAGCTTTGGTGATTGTTATTTCACAATCTGGCCGAAGCCCTGACATTATTGCTCAGGCTGAAATGGCGAAAGCTGCGGGGGCATATTGTGTTGCTTTAGTAAATGATGAAAGCTCGCCATTAGCTGATATTGTAGATGATGTGTTACCGCTAAAAGCAGGTGCAGAAATTTCAGTAGCGGCAACAAAAAGCTACCTTGCGACATTGTCAGCATTATTACAGTTAACCGCTTATTGGACTCAAAATGAAGAACTAATCACTGCCTTAGCGTCACTTCCTACCGCAATGCAAGCCATGATTGATACACCAGCACAGTTAACGCCAGAATCTATTGCTGGGGTTAAAAATATGGTGGTACTAGGTCGTGGTTTAGGTTACGCCATCACTAAAGAAATGGCATTGAAACTAAAAGAAGTGAGCAGTATTCACGCAGAGTCATTTTCTAGTGCTGAGTTTTTACATGGTCCAGTAACGCTAGTAGAACAAGGGTTAGCAATTTTAAATTGCCAAGTTAATGATGAAAGCGCTGCTGCACACGGTGAACAAATAAATGAAATGTTAGCGCGCGGCGCTGATGTTGTTACCTTAAAGCAGTTAGAAATTAACGTACACCCTAGACTCGCTCCATTAGTCGTTTTACAGCGATTCTATTTAGATGTTGCCCATGTTGCCGTATCAAGAGGCTTTAATCCCGATGAACCCAAAGGCCTTAAAAAGGTAACGCGGACAGTATAATGACTATCAGCAGAGTACTTACACAGCGTTTATTCGACGGCGAAAGCTATCAAGATAATAAAGTGATCATTATTGATGATGGCATTATTATGGGTTTTGATGATGAGGTAAGTAACTTTACTGCACAAGTTAGTGGCTTAGTCGCACCAGGCTTTATTGACCTACAAGTTAACGGTGGCGGTTGCGTGTTATTTAATTCAACACCAAGCCTTGCGGGAATTAAAGCCATCATGGCGGCGCATGCAAAATTTGGTACTACCGCTATGCTACCGACGTTAATCACTGACACGGTGAGTGTGATGGCTGAAGCTGCTGATGCCATTGCCAGTGCGATAGCAAGTAAAGAGCCGGGAATTATTGGCATTCACTTTGAAGGCCCTCACTTATCTGTCGCCAAAAAAGGCGCTCATAGTGAGCAATTTATTCGTGATATTAGCGATGAAGAATGGCAAGTGCTTGAGCGTAAAGATATCGGTAAAGTGTTAGTCACTTTGGCACCTGAAACTGTTGCTGAGAAAGATATTCAGCGCATGGTTGCTGCAGGTATTTATGTTTCTATCGGCCATAGCAACGCCAACTATCAACAAGCACAATCAGCAGTCGAAGCAGGTGCCACAGGTTTTACGCATTTATTTAATGCCATGTCGCCATTACAAGGTCGAGAACCGGGTGTTACAGGTTGCGCGCTATTAAATGACAATACCGCATGCGGATTAATTGTTGATGGCCATCATGTTGATTATGCAAGCTGTCAACTTGCGCTTAAAACTAAGCCTGTTGGTAAAATATTTTTAGTGACGGATGCTATGCCGCCAGTTGGAACCGATGATCAAACGTTTGCATTTTTCGATCGCCATGTATATTTATCGCAAGGTAAATTGACTTCCAGCACCGGTGAATTAGCTGGCTCAGTGCTTGATATGGCAACAGCGGTAAAAAATGCTCACATTCACTTAAAGCTGGCGCTAGATGAAGCTTTACGCATGGCTTCAGGCTATCCGGCTAATTACATTAAAGATCAGCAACGAGGTCAACTTGTTGTCGGTAAACAAGCTGATTTTGTTGTACTTGATAATGAACTGAGTGTGCAATCAACATGGATTGCCGGAAAATGTCGCTATAAAGTTTAAGCATCTTTTTGAAAAATAACGTATAAATATAAAGCCATAAAGTAAAATTATAATTAAAAGCGTAATAAACGCATGAGGAAATTATGGAAACAACAATGACAGACCAACAACGCAGTAGCGTTTTACCCATGGTTATTATCGGTATTCTATTTTTTATTTTTGGCTTTGTAACTTGGCTAAATGGCTCACTCATTCCTTTTTTAAAAGTGATATGTGAATTGAATGAATTCCAAGCCTTATTTGTTACTTTTGCCTTCTATATCGCCTACACTTTTATGGCATTACCTATGTCATATGTGCTGAGGAAAACCGGTTACAAAAATGGTATGGCACTGGGTTTGGCCATTATGGCATGTGGCGCTTTATTGCATATTCCTGCCGCGTTAAGTGCGAATTTCTTGTTCTTTCTTGTAGGTTTGTTTGTTTTAGCGACAGGGCTAACCATTCTGCAAACCGCTTCAAATCCTTATATTGTTCATATTGGTCCAAAAGAAAGTGCCGCAATGCGTATTAGTATTATGGGATTAATCAATAAAAGTGCGGGTGTGATCGTACCGATTGTTTTTACTGTCTTGATCTTATCGGGCATGGGCGATTTCTCTGAAAGCTATTTAGCGACATTAGATGAAGTATCAAAAGCAGAAAAATTGGCTGAATTGTCAGCTCGTCTTGTACAACCATACATCATAATTGCAGTTATTCTATTTGCCTTAATTGGCTTAGTGAAGTTCTCTGCGTTACCTGAGCTTAATTTCGATACTGAAAATTCAAATTCAGTGGATGAAAAAACCAGTATTACGCAGTATCCACAAATTATTCTTGGTGCTATTGCTTTATTTGCTTACGTAGGTGTTGAAGTAATAGCGGGCGATACCATTGGTTTGTATGGTGCATCGCTGTCAGTACCTAATTTTTCAGGGTTAACCTCATACACCATGGTCTTTATGGTCTTGGGCTATATTATTGGTGTTACTTGTATTCCAAAATACATTTCACAAGAAAAAGCACTGATAGGCTCAGCAATAGCAGGTTCTATTTGTATTTTTGGGGTGATGTTTGCTTCAACGGAGTCGACGTTAATTGCTGATATACTTTGGGGCTGGAGTGGAATTCAAGTACTACCTGATACTGTTACTTTTGTGGCACTAATGGGCTTAGCACATGCATTAGTATGGCCATCAATTTGGCCGTTAGCATTAGATGGTTTAGGCAAGTTTACGGCTCAAGGCTCAGCACTACTTATTATGGGAATTTCAGGTGGTGCAATTCTACCACTTGTTTTTGGCAAATTATCATTGTGGCTTGATAGCACTCAGCTCGCTTATGTTGTTGGTTTACCCTGTTATTTATTTATCCTGTTCTATGCGTTAAAGGGCCATAAGTTAAGAAGTTGGTAAACAAGTTTTTGATGTTATGGCTAAATCAGGCATAGCATCAAGGTGTATTGCTAGTGTTTCGAGTGCGTATTGGTCAAATTGATCGACCCTGAAGTTTCTTCAGGGTTTTTTTATGCTTGAAAGGTAAGTTAAAAAGATAATTAGAATACGTTTTTTTGATGGTAATAAAAAAGCGAACTAATACCTTAGTTCGCTTTTTAACAATATTATTGCAGTTAGCTAGGTTTTTGAATCTAGCTGGGCTTTGCTGTAATTTGGCTTAACATGCTTCTCACCAGTATCATCAGCCAGTTCTTTTGGCATATAGTTTTCATCATGCTTGGCAAGAACTTCACTAGCTTCGATCATGTTGCCATGAACTAATTTGCCGTTAGCCACAATGCCTTGTCCTTCACGGAATAGATCAGGCAAAATGCCGTCATAAGTTACTGTTACGGTTGGATCAGACGCTGAAAAAGCGATTGGCATTCTCATATCTGCTAATTTGAAGCTTACTTTTAAGCTTTCTGGATCACGATGTACGCTACCTGGTACCACTAAACCACCAATACGTAGTCTTTGGCCGTTAATAGCTTTAATACCTGTATCTTCTTTACCGTTATAAATTTCTGAAGGCTTATAAAATAAATCGATATTTTGGCTTAAAGCATACAAAACTAAACCAGCGACAACCCCTAGTCCGATAATAATTGACGATACGATGGTTAATCGTTTTTTACGACGTGGATTCATATTTTACCTCTTAACTTAATTCTTTAACTATGATGATTGCTCGGCGCTTGGCTGAGCTTGTGCTTTTTGTTGCTCAGCTGCTTGACGTAATTTTGTTTCACGTTTCTGGCGCTGAACAATTTGCTGTTTAATTTTTTTATGGCTACTAAGGCTAGAAAATACCAGTAAAGCTAATGCCGTGATACTAACACCATAAGATAGCCAGACAAAGAAGCCGTAACCACCCATATCTAAAAATGCGCTGAAGCTATCAAACTGCATGAGTATTCTCCTCTTGCATCACGAGTTCACGCACCCAAGGGCGCATGCTATTTCGGTTTAATATTTCGGTGCGAAAACGTACGCATATTAAAGCCGTGACCAACAATGAAAAGCCAATAAAGCAAATCAAGAAAGGCCAAAACATATCAGCAGTCATCGAAGGCTGACCAATTTTACTGACTGTTGCTCCTTGATGAAGGGTGTTCCACCATTCAACCGAATACTTAATCACCGGTAAATTGATTACCCCAACTAATGCCAATATACCTGCGGCTTTACCTGCTAAACTTTTGTCTTCAAAGGCGTTGTGTAATGCAATAACACCTAAATATAAAAATAATAATATTAACTCTGAGGTTAATCGTGCATCCCAAATCCACCACGTACCCCACATAGGTTTACCCCATGCAGCACCTGTCACCAATGCTATAAAGGTAAATGTGGCGCCAATTGGTGCCATAGCCGCTGCTGAGGCATCAGCGAGTTTTAACTGCCAAACTAAGCTTGATAGAGCTGCAATAGCCATACCTAAATAAATGCCCATCGATAACATGGCTGCAGGTACGTGCAAATAAAATATTCTAAAGGTGTCGCCTTGTTGATAATCAGCTGGCGCAAAGAGTAATGCCCAAACAATACCAATCGATAAAAAGATGAAAGCTAAGCGTGAACACCAAGGTAATATTTTACCGGCAAAGTGATAGCTGGTTTCAGGGTTTGCATAAGGGTGTAGCCATTTCCACATCATATTAATTTGTACTCACTTTTAGTGCTGCACTTACAGCAAAAGGGGCCAAGGTTAACGAACCAAAAAATATAGCCGCGATTATAGCAAGCTGTCCGTTATAAGGTAAGTTCATTGCCGCGGTATCAATTGCACTAGTGGCAAAAATAAGTACCGGAATGTAAAGCGGAAGCACCAATAGGCTTAATAATACGCCGCCTTTCTTAATTCCTACGGTTAAGGCAACACCGATAGCACCCAATAAACTGAGTACTGGCGTACCTAACAATAAAGTCAGCATAAGTGCGCCGTAACTACTTTCATGCAAATGTAGTAATACTGCGAGTAAAGGCGCAATTAAAATCAGTGGTAAACCGGTTAATAACCAATGGGCGAAAATTTTTGCAATCACTAGAATAAATACTGGGTGAGGGCTCAACAGCATTTGTTCTAATGAGCCATCAGCATGATCAGATTTAAATAACCTATCGAGTGAAAGTAGAGTAGAAAGTAGTGCTGCCACCCAAATTATTCCAGGCGCTATGCGCGATAAAGTAGTACTTTCTGGGCCAACACCTAATGGGAATAATGAAACGACAATAATAAAAAATAATAATGGGTTAACGATATCGTCGCGGTGACGAAAAGCGATCATCAGATCTCTTTTTACAATCAAAGAAAATGCCGCTCGATATGAAAGTTGTGTCATGAATAAATAACCCTAATAAAAACGATAAGCTAAAGTGACTTTTTTTACTCGCTCAGCGGGTAACGATAAATCTTGATGAGTGGTGAGAATTACACAACCACCATTGTCGGCATGTTGAACAAATAATTGCTCTAGCTTTTCAACGCCTAGTTTGTCGATGGCGGTAAAAGGTTCATCCAAAATCCATACTTTATGCTGACTTTGCCACAAGCGTGCTAATGATATGCGGCGATGTTGCCCAGCACTTAAATGCGATGCTAGGGCGTCTTCAAAACCGAGTAAATTAACTTCTGCCAGGGTTGCTTCTGCGGTATCGCTGCTTAAGCCATGTAAAGCTAAATTAAACTCTAAATTTTCTTGTGCGGTCATCTCGCCTTTAACGCCAGGTAAGTGACCTAGGTAAAGTAAGTTTTGATGGAAGGCTTCACGCTGCTCTGCAACGGCTTTATCTTGAAAATAAATAGTACCATCGTAAGGTTGAGACAAACCGGCAAGAATACGTAACAAGCTAGTTTTGCCTGCGCCATTGGGGCCTTCGATTTGTACAATATCACCAGCAGAAATATTAAGCTCAAGCGCTTCAAATAATACTCGTTCTTCACGAATACAAGTAAGCTCACGAGCACTTAATAAGGTATTAGTGTTGCTGACTGGTGTTTCTATTTCTGCGTTTAAATTCGACAAAGCTATCCACTTAACTGGTGTATTGCGATATGGGCTGATAATAACGTAATAAATGTCATCACGATTTGACTTATGTCACTATATTTTGACTTTGATCGCTCTAAGCAATCGCCATAATACTATATCATTCAATAAAGGCTAGTGTTTACCCTTGATTCGTAACAGGAAATGTAAAAATATGACGGCTTAGATACTGCGGTAATATTTGTTTTAAATCTAATATGAAATCATGTGAGCTATTTGCGATAATACATCGTATAAGTTGTTTAATACTAAGTGGCTCAAACAATTATATCGCTTGGTAAAATAAGGGAAGTTATGAAAATATTAATATCAAGGGTACTAATTCCATCGCTACTAATAGCGATGACTACATTTAATGCTAGCGCAAAAGACACGGCTGAGAGCACGCAATGCTTGCCATTCATGCAACATAGTGAAAAGAAATTGCATGCGAAAGATATGTTGGACTTGTGTGAGCTAACGGCTGGAAAGCCAATGTTAATTGTTAATACTGCAAGTCATTGTGGTTTTACACCGCAATTTACCGCACTTGAAGCATTGCACAAAGAATATAAAGACAAGGGCTTAGTGGTTATCGGTTTTCCTTCAGATGATTTTTTTCAAGAAGAAGATAATGAAAAAGATACTGCCGATATTTGCTTTGTAAATTATGGCGTAACATTCAATATGTTATCGCCTGTGCATGTATGGGGCAGCAACGCACATCCAATTTTTAAGAAATTAGCAGATAAAACTACTGCGCCAAAATGGAACTTTTATAAATATTTAGTCAGTGCTGATGGTAAAACCGTGAAGCATTTCAATAGTAAAGTAACTCCTGATTCTGAAGTTTTCGTTAACGCTGTTAACGCTATTTTATAGAGATAATTTATGTCTAGGTACGCTGGAAAAAGTAAAAAAATTCATGACTTCACCGCAAAAACTGGTGTGCTATTAACTAACTTAGGTACACCTGATAGCCCAACCGCTAGTGCGCTGCGAAAATATTTACGTGAATTCCTCTCTGATCCTCGTGTGGTAGAAATTCCTCGTTTAATTTGGCTAGTGATATTACACGGCATTATTTTACGTGTTAGACCTAAAAAATCGGCTAAATTATACGAAAGTATTTGGACTGAACAAGGTTCGCCACTGTTAGTGATTAGTAAGCAGCAAAAAGCAAAAGTTGAGAAAATACTGACTGAAAAATATGGCGATAAAGTCATGGTTGATGTGGCTATGCGCTATGGAAACCCATCGATAGATAATGCCTTGGAAAATTTTCAGGAAAACGGGGTTAATAATATTGTCGTGTTGCCTTTATATCCGCAATACGGCGGGCCAACAACGGGCTCAACATTTGATGCGGTCTTTAATAAAATTAAAACTTGGCGCTGGATCCCAAGTATTCACTTTCAAAGTGGTTACCATGATCAACCGCTATACATAAAGGCATTAGCAGCTAGTATTAGTAATCATATTAAAGCGCACGGCAAGCCTGACAAGTTAGTTTTCTCTTATCATGGTATGCCAAAGTACTTTTTAGAGCAGGGTGATCCATATTATTGTTTTAGCCACAAAACTACTCGTTTAGTGGTTGAAGAGCTTGGCTTTGATAAAGACGATTATGTCATGACTTTTCAATCACGTTTTGGTAAGGCTGAGTGGCTTAAACCATATACAGATGAAACACTAGCAAGCTTGGCGCAAGCTGGTAATAACCATGTGGCAATCATAAGCCCAGCGTTTAGTGCTGATTGTTTAGAAACATTAGAAGAGCTAGTACATGAAAATAAAGAAGTCTTTATCGCTGCAGGTGGCGAACAGTACCACTATATTCCAGCACTAAATGACGATGATATGCATATTGCTGCAATGGTGGATTTAATTGAGCCACACATTAATAAGTAATTGTATAATGGAAAATTTTAAGATTAAGAAATGAATCGTTAGTAAAGTAGAAGTTTTTACTAGCGATAAAAACAAAAAAACGAAACATAAGTTTCGTTTTTTTATTTAATCTTTAGTATTTTCTACATAGAAGAGACTAAAGAGAAGTTTGCACTTTAGATTAAGATGCAACTACGTTTTCAGCTTCAGGACCTTTTTGGCCTTGTTTTACGCTAAAAGTTACGGCTTGACCATCAGTCAAAGTACGGAAACCGTCACCAGAGATTGCACTAAAGTGAACAAAAACGTCAGCGCCGTTTTCTTGCTCGATGAAACCGAAGCCTTTAGATTCGTTAAAAAATTTTACTTTACCAGTTACTGTATCAGACATACTAACATTTCTCGCAGATCAAAAATTAAAGTTTAGCCAAAATGGCCATATACGGAGTAAATGCCCCCCACCTATAAAGTACAGGCAGAGAAAGGTTTCCAGTAACACATATTAAAGCGTCTAGGCTGATTAAAAGTCTATTGACTTAAAATCTCTCCTTATCCCGAAACGCAAAAACTCAACGCCAAAAGATATTAACACATTAGAATTTAGGAATCTCTAAAAAAAATGAAGATTACATTACTTTTTTATGACAAAAAAAAGCCAGCGATAATGCTGGCTTTTATAGCGGCTAAAAATGAATGGCTTACATTTCAGCTATTTGAGCTTTCTGGTCAACCATTTTAGCTAATGTTGACTCTGCTTCTGCTAACTTAGCTTTTTCTTTATTGATAACCGCTTCAGGTGCTTTATCAACAAATTTTTCATTACTAAGCTTGCCTCGAACACGGTCTGCGTCTTTGGTTAGTTTTTCAATTGCTTTATCTAATCTCGCTAGCTCAGCATCTTTATCAATTAAACCAGCCATTGGTATTAGCACTGATAAATCACCAACTACAGCGGTTGCTGAAGCCGGACCGTTGTCATCATTTGCTAACACTTCAATACTTTCTAATTTAGCTAAAGCACTAATGAATTGTTCGTTGTTTGATAAGCGACGTTGATCATCTGCACTTACGTTTTTCAGCAGTACTGGTAATGGTTTGCTTGGTGAAATATCCATTTCGCCGCGAATATTACGAATAGCAACGATGAACTGTTTTACCCACTCTAAATCATCAATGGCTTGCTGGTCACAATTACTTTCGTTAAATTGTGGGAAGGCTTGCACCATTATTGAATCACCATTTTTATTAAAGTTACTTAATGGCTGTACGCGCTGCCAAATAGTTTCAGTAATAAACGGCATAATAGGATGCATTAAACGCAATAAGCCTTCTAATACATTTACTAAGGTATGGCGTGTTGCACGTTGCTGTGCTTCATTGCCTTTAAACAATACCGGCTTGGTTAACTCTAAGTACCAATCACAGAATTGATTCCAGGTGAATTCATACAATGCTTGTGAGGCAAGGTCAAAGCGGAAAGAGTCAAATGCTTCATGTACGGTTTTAACCGTTTGTTCAAACTGACCGATGATCCAGCGATCTGCTAATGATAACTCCATTTCACCGCCAGCAGCGCCGCAGTCAAACTCTTCAGTGTTCATCATTACGTAACGGCTAGCGTTCCATAATTTATTAGTGAAGTTACGGTAGCCTTCAAGACGTTTCATATCCCAGCTAATGTCACGACCTGTAGTTGCAACAGAAGTTAATGTAAAGCGTAAGGCGTCAGTACCGTGAGCTTCAATACCTTCAGGGTATTCTTTCTTAGTTAGCTTGGTAATTTTAGCGGCAAGTTTAGGCTGCATCATGTTACCGGTGCGTTTTTCTAATAAGTCTTCTAAAGAAATACCATCAATCATATCTAGTGGATCAACAACATTACCTTTTGATTTACTCATTTTATCGCCATTTTCATCGCGAATAAGGCCGGTCATGTAGATTTTCTTAAATGGTATTTGTGCTTTACCGTTTTCATCTTTGTTGAAATGCATGGTCATCATGATCATACGAGCAACCCAGAAGAAAATAATATCAAAGCCCGTTACCAATACATCAGTAGGGTGGAAGGTTTTTAAATCTTCAGTCTCTTTTGGCCAACCTAACGTTGAGAAAGTCCATAAAGCAGATGAGAACCAAGTATCAAGTACATCATCGTCTTGGCGTAACTTCATATCCGCAGGAATGTCATTGTTTGCACGTACTTCTTCTTCTGTACGGCCAACATAAACTTTTTCGTTTTCGTCATACCATGCAGGGATACGATGTCCCCACCAAAGTTGGCGTGAAATACACCAATCTTGCACGTCTTTCATCCAAGAGAAATATAAGTTTTCGTATTGTTTAGGTACAAATTCTATTTGACCATCTTTTACTGCATCAACAGCAGGGCCTGCTAATTTTTCAACACGAACATACCACTGATCTGTCAATAGTGGTTCAATGATCACGCCTGATCTGTCGCCATAAGGGGCAACTAAATCATGATCTTTTACTTCAACTAATAAGCCAAGTTCATCGAATTTAGCGACAATAGCTTTACGAGCAACGAAACGGTCCATACCTGCGAACTCGCTAGGTAATTCAGTACTATAAGCGGTTGATACTTCGCCTTTAGTATCATAAACCTCTGCGCTTGCTAAGATTGCTGCGTCTTTGTTTAAAATATTGATTTGCGGTAGAGCATGACGTTTGCCAACTTCATTATCGTTGAAATCATGCGCAGGAGTAATTTTTACACAACCTGTGCCTTTTTCCATATCAGCGTGATCATCGCCAACAATTGGAATTAAACGATTTACTAACGGTAATAAAACTTGTTTACCAATTAAATCTTTATAACGAGGATCTTCAGGGTTCACAGCAACACCTGTATCACCTAACATGGTTTCAGGTCGTGTGGTTGCTACGACTAAATAATCAAGGCCTTCAGCTGTTTTAGCGCCGTCAGCTAATGGGTAGCGCAAGTGCCACATGTGGCCTTTTTTGTCTTTGTTTTCTACTTCTAAATCAGAAATAGCGGTGTGGAACTTAGGATCCCAGTTTACTAGACGTTTACCACGGTAAATTAGATCATCTTCAAATAGACGGACAAAAACTTCTTGTACCGCTTCAGACATACCGTCATCCATGGTGAAACGTTCGCGAGACCAATCAATAGAGTTACCTAAACGACGCATTTGCTTACCGATAGTGCCGCCAGACTCTTCTTTCCACTCCCAAATTTTATCGATAAAGCCTTCACGACCGTAGTCATGGCGAGTTTTATCTTCTTCTGCGGCAATTTTACGTTCTACTACCATTTGAGTTGCGATACCTGCATGGTCGCAACCTGTTTGCCATAAGGTATTTTTACCTTGCATACGTTGGTAACGAATTAAGGTATCCATAATGGTTTGTTGAAAAGCATGCCCCATATGCAAACTACCGGTGACATTCGGTGGTGGTATTGCAATGCTGTAGCTGTCGCCTTCGCCAGTTGGGCTAAAGTAACCTTGTTCTTCCCAGCTTTTATACAGGGATTGTTCAATATTTGCGGGGGTAAATGTTTTTTCCATCAGATTTTCCGTCAGAAGATTTTTAACTGGTTGTATCGATAGGTTGTGGTGCGCTAGCAACTTGGTGAGCTACGTTGAAATTCCATTGTCGACAAGTACGAAAACGGTTTCGAGCTTGTTCTTTTAGCGTTTCATCGGCAGGCACAAAATCTATCAGATGCGAAAATTGGTTAGCAAAGTTGGGTACATCGCTAGTTAAATTAATTAAAACCGCTCGGCGGTTAGTCGGTGCTTGCCAGCTAATTTCAACAGCAGCACCTTGTTTTGGACCTTCACCAATCAGGTTGTGTGGCACAAAACTTGTCGGATCAAAGGCCCATAACATTTCATCTATGTTATGGGCACTTTCTTGATCTTGGGTATAAATAAATACCCGCTGATTTTGGCGATAAAAGTATGCAGCTTGCAAACAAGCATAATGCAGATGTAACTGTTCATCAGATACATCTGCTATCTTACTTTGTTCTTCAATACTGTAGAACATTGCTTGGGTTTGCATGACTTTATTCCGCGTAGTAATTCAGTGAGAACTATTCGCCTTGCTCAGCGCCAGAACGATTTAATAAAAATTGCGTTAACATACTTACTGGGCGGCCTGTAGAACCTTTGTTCTTACCACTACGCCATGCTGTACCGGCAACATCTAAATGTGCCCAATTATATTTTTTGGTAAACTTAGATAAGAAACAAGCTGCGGTAATAGTACCTGCTTCTTTACCACCTAAGTTGGTAAAATCAGCAAATGGGCTTTCAAGTTGATCTTGATAGTCATCCCATAACGGCATACGCCAAGCGCGGTCACCACTTTGCTCAGAAGCATTTAATAACTCATGGGCCAGTGGGTTGTGGCTACTTAGTAAGCCCGTTGCATGTGCGCCTAAAGCAACAACACAAGCACCTGTTAAGGTAGCAACATCGATAACAAGTTCAGGGTCAAAGCGTTCAACATAAGTTAATGCGTCACACAATACTAATCGGCCTTCGGCATCAGTATTTAATACTTCAACAGTTTGACCAGACATCGTGGTTAAAATATCACCTGGACGATAAGCATTACTGCTTGGCATGTTTTCACAGCCAGCTAAAACGCCAATAACATTAATCGGTAAGTTAAGCTCGGCAAGTGAGTGCATAGCACCTAAAACACCGGCAGCACCGCCCATGTCATATTTCATTTCATCCATGCCAGCGCCTGGCTTTAATGAAATACCACCACTGTCAAAAGTTAAACCTTTACCAACTAATACCAATGGTTTTGAATCATCACCAGCGCCATTATATTTGATAATGCTCATTAACGACTCATTTACTGAACCACGGCCGACGGCTAAATATGAGCCCATGCCGAGTTCTTCCATTTCTTTTTCGTTAACTACTTGAGTCGTTACGTTATCGTAATCGTTATCAAGAATTTGTGCTTGTTCAGCTAAATAAGCAGGGTTACAAATATTTGGCGGCATGTTAGCAACATTTTTACAGGTAGTAATACCTTCAGAAACAGCTAAACCATGGCTAATCGCGCGTTCACCAATCGGTAATTCACGACGAGTAGGAACATTAAAAACAATTTTACGTAACGGGCGACGCGGCTCTTCTTTACGTGTTTTTAAACTGTTAAAGCTGTATAAACAGTCTTGCGTTGCTTCGATAGCTTGACGCACTTTCCAATAAGTATCGCGACCTTTAACATGCAATTCAGATAAGAAACATACTGCTTCCATTGAACCTGTTTCATTTAAGGTATTAATTGTTTTGCTGATAATTTGGCGATATTGGCGTTCGTCTAATTCACGCTCTTTACCACAGCCAACTAATAATACGCGTTCGCTAAGGATATTTGGTACGTGATGCAACAACAGCATTTGCCCAGATTTGCCTTCAAGGTCGCCGCGACGTAGTAAATTGCTAATATAGCCTTCACTGATTTCGTCTAGTTGCTCAGCGATTGCCGACAAACGACGTGGCTCGAAAACACCCACGACAATACAGGCGCTGCGTTGTTTTTCCGGACTGCCACTTTTTACACTGAACTCCATGAGGTCTCCTAATTTTGACTCAAATGCGTATATTTTATTGAAATTATACTATTTAACTTGCTAAAAACAGTAAATAATCGCTAAGCTTACTTTTAAATCTATTCGGCTAAAGGCTATAATTATAGCCGGATTGCACAGCATTACCCGAGAAGCTTATATTTTAATTACTGCTGAAAATAACAAGTTTACTGAAAAAATGCCTGTATGTCAGAAAAAAACCATGTTTTATAGAAAGTTTTTATAGGATCACTTTGTGATTATATTTCGTTATTTGCTTAAAGAAGTTGCTAAAACCGAACTTGCGGTATTTCTCGTCATTATGACGATATTTATCAGTAATAAATTCGTACGCGTGCTTGATGACGCTTCAGAAGGTGGTATTCCGGGTCATTTAGTGATGACGTTCATTGCTTTGAAAATACCTGATCTCGCTGGAATGATTCTACCATTAAGCTTTTTCCTTGGCGTATTGTTGGCCTATGGTCGCATTTATGCTGATAACGAAATGACAGTACTACACGCCTGTGGTGTTAGTGAATGGTACGTGGTGCGCGTGACCTTAATTTTAGGTTTTGTCACCGCGATGATTACCGGTGTTTTTACCTTGTATTTATCGCCAATGGCGAGCGAATATGAATATCAAATTAAAGAACAAATAGCGGCAGACTCAGGCTTAAGCTCGCTTATTGCTGGCCGCTTTCAAACCACAGGCAATAAAAAAGCCGTGGTATTTATTCATGATAAAAACCGCGAAGATAACACCTTTGAAAAGGTGTTTGTTGCTCAGTTGCCAGATAAAGATAAACCAAATTCTAGCGTTATTGACTCAAGCTTAGTGTACGCACAAAACGGCCAAGTCGTTGAAGATGAAAGCGGTACACAACGCTTAATATTGTCTGAAGGTACACGTTACCAAAACGACATTGAAAATAAACAATTTCGCCAAGTGGCTTTTGATAAATATTACATTCAGATTCAAGACCAAAAAGTTGCTCACAAAAGGCGTAAGCTTAGCGCTATTCCAACTGCTGAACTTTATAAAGAACAAACCCCTGAAGTGAGTGCAGAAAGCCAATGGCGTATTGCCTTTCCGTTGGCCTGTATCATTATGACATTAGTAGCAGTGCCATTAAGTGTCGTAAACCCGCGCCAAGGTAAATTTGGTAAAATGCTACCCGCTTTACTGTTATTTTTAAGCTATTTCTTGTTGTTAACTGCGATGCGTTCGGGCATCGAAAAAGGCACGGTACCGCAGTTAATTGGCTTGTGGCCGGCGCACTTTATTGTCTTGATATTAGGTTTTAGTTTATTGGCAAAAGGTCGAAAGGGCGGTAAGAAATTACAAGCACTGCTGCCGAAAAAAGCACATAAGGAGGCAGCGAGATAATGCGCATTTTAGATATGTATATAGGTCGTATTATTGCTTCCACGACTTTTTTAACCTTATCAGTATTTGTCAGTTTAAGCGGTATTATTAAGTTTGTTGAACAAATTAGGTCGATAGGTAGAGGCAATTATGATCTTGCTCATGCTGCACTTTATGTGCTTTATGCGGTACCGCAAGACGTATCCTTGTTTTTCCCAATGTCAGCGCTTATTGGCGGCTTAATCGGCATGGGCATGCTGGCAAGTAATAGTGAACTGGTGGTTATGCAAGCTGCAGGCCTGTCTCGTCTCGATATTATTAAATCAGTGATGAAATCTGCATTGCTACTGATTATTGTTAGCATGGCAGTTGGTGAATGGCTGGCACCCCAAGGTGAAGCCGCAGCAAGACAAGTACGTGCACAGGCTATTTCTGGCGGCAGCTTAATTTCGTCAACGGGTGGTACCTGGGCGAAAGATGGCGATTACTTTGTGCATATTGGTGAAGTTCAAGATCAAGGCTCATTAAAGAATATTCAAATCTATCGCTTTAATGACCAACTCAAGTTATCGAGTTGGGTTTCAGCGAAAAGTGCGGTTTATCAAAAAGAAGCGTGGCAACTACGTGATGTAGTGGAAACAAGTATCACGGAACAGAAAGTGACAAAAGAAAGTCAGCCTATTATGTCGTGGACGTCAACATTAACGCCCGATAAATTAGGTGTGGTAACCGTTAAGCCTGAATCTTTATCTTTACGAGGTTTAAATGAATATCTAGGTTATTTGGAAGCAAACAAACAAGACCCAAGCCGTTACTTATTGGCCTTTTGGCGTAAAATTGCTCAACCCATGACCTTAGCTGTGATGTTATTAGTGGCGTTATCATTTATTTTTGGTCCATTACGCTCGGTGTCTATGGGCGCAAGAATAATGATGGGTGTGGCAACAGGAATATTGTTTTTCGTTATAAACGAAGTATTGGGGTCGTTGAGTTTGGTATATCAGCTGCCCGCTATTTTCGGCGCCTTTATGCCCAGTATAATATTTGTTGCAGTGGCACTTTATTTTCTGAAAAAACGCGCCAGTTAGCTGCGCGTTTTAATGATGCAAGCAACGCTAAATTATTTTTTTCGATAGCTATCGTCTAAAATAGTTTAGCGTTTGGCATATTATAATCTGCCGCGATTTCCCTCTAACGTCAGTAATACCACTTCGGTATCCGTTAAACGGTCTTGTAAACTTAACTTGTTTTTTCTATCAAATAACACGGTAAAATTACCTAAACCTAGTAACGTAGGTAACAAGCGTTTAATTGCCGTGACTTTAGCTATTCTAGTGCCGTCTTGATTTTGTACTCTTAATCGCCACGCTTTCATACCTAATGTTTGACCACTTTTAGACCAAAACCAAACAAAGAAAAATGACACCCAACTAAGCTTCCAAAGTTCATTTGGCCATAACAGCCATGGCGTATGGGTAATGGTATCGCTTAAATGCTCATAACCTTGGTAATCAAAAGCGCCGAAACGTACCAACAATGAAATAATTAAAAATGATGCGGCTCCTGCGGTCATGTAAACGGCAATGGCAACTAGGCCATCATATAGCCATGAGGCTATACGGCGTCTAAAGCCGGCACGAGGAAATGTTTCATGAGTAGTGGATGACATAAGCGTTTCACTGAAAAAATTTGCGCTAGTTTAGCAAAGCACAAATAAAAGTATATGTGAGAAGCAAACTTTTACGTGATTTTGCTTTATAGTAATAAGCAGCCAATAACAGTTTTAGTGTGTGATTTAGCTATTGAGCGATAAAAAAGGAAGTTAGCAATGACATTATTTTCTCCACACGGAACACTAGACATTGTAGTTGAAGACAACCTTATTCTGATAGAAGCACAGGGCCCGTGGAATATTGAGTACTTAGACCAACTTCATGAGCAGTTATTAAAAGCAGCTTTGCAAGTTGACCTAAATAACTATGCGATATTAATAACACCAAAAGGCGAGGCAATTAGTGTCGAAGTTGGCCTTGAATATCACTTGAATTTTATTCGCAAAGGCAATGCCAAAGCCGTGGCACTCAACCTTGCTTATTGCACTACAGCATTACTAACCGAAAGCTTGTTTACTAAGTTATATCGAGCTGCAGGCATTAAGCACGCGTTTTTTGATAATAGTCATGACGCACGTTTATGGCTAGAACAGGAGTTGAAATTAGCTACTGCAATCTGAATCTGAACAAATAAACATCAGTCGAACGATATAAAGTGAAAAACTATTGCTAAGCATGATTTTTTTCGTATAATGCCTGCCTCTTCATTGATGTTTACATTAATGACGTTATAGAAAAGAAATGCCAGCGTGATGAAATTGGTATACATGGGGGATTCAAAATCCCCTGTCGCAAGACGTGTCGGTTCGAGTCCGACCGCTGGTACCATTCTTCCTTTATTATTAAAGGGCTATAACAGAGAAAACCGACAACTAATGTCGGTTTTTTTGTCTCTGAAGTTTAATGTTGTATTGTAGATTATTATCTACTTTTGAATTTTATTAGTATAAAAAAATCACCTTCTTGCTTCGCCTGACCATATTTTTTGTATAAAATACCTCCCTATATTTTTTATTTATCTCTTCACTTTTGGTTTAGTGATCAAACGCTATTAAAAAGGTTTTTACATGGCAGCTACAGCGCACGCACTTCACATACTGGTTAAGCACAAAGAAATTGCAGAAGATATTATTAAGCAGCTAGGTAAGGGAGCTAAGTTTCAAACGCTAGCTAAAAAATATTCGTCATGTCCTTCAGGTAAGAAAGGGGGAGATTTAGGCGAGTTTAAACGAGGTCAAATGGTACCTCAGTTTGATAAAGTAGCATTTAGTGGTGCAATATTAGAGCCCCATCTCGTTAAAACTAAGTTTGGCTGGCATGTTATTAAAGTACTTTATCGTACTTAAAGTAAGACGAAAAAATAGAGGTAAGGAACATGAATATTTTAATTTATTTTTACTCTGTTAAGTTTTTCTCTTATTGGCGTTATTCGAAAAATTGACTTTGGTTGTCAGACCAGTGTACCATGTGGAAATGAAAGGATTTCATACATTACCAATGGGACGGTATCTAATTTTTAAATTTTAAATTTAATATCGACTATAACTAGTCGATGTTTATTATTTTGAATATATGATACCTATGAATAAATTAGCAGTAAACCAACTAAAAATTGGTATGAAAGTCGTTAAATTGGATAGAAAATGGCTTGATACCCCCTTCTTAAGTCACACTTTCGTAATTGAGACTGAAAAGCATTTAATTCAACTACGCAAAACATGTGAATATGCCTTTGTAGAATCACAGTGCCCATCGGCCTTTATTGACAATGAAAGTGTCTCGGCTAAGAATAAAGAAAATGAAGGTAAAGCCACTTTATCAAAGTCATTTAAGCTCTTAAATGTTATATTTAATGACTTGACCACAAGCTCTTATCTGAGCTCTAAAAAGGTAAAAGAGGTTGTTAATTATTTAACTGTTCAGGTTTTAGCCGACTCTAAAACCTATGATTATTTAAATACCATTCAAATCAAATCCCCCTGCATTGCGCATAAATCATTAAGAGTACTGATACTCTATTTAACATTGTGTAAATATATAGGCATAAAAAAAGACAAACTATTAGGTCTTGGGTGTGCTGCATTACTGCATGATGTAGGAATGGTTAAACTTCCTATTACATTCGATAAACCAGAAAAACTGACTGTGACAGAAAGAAATTACGTTCTGAGCCATACTCAAATAGGTGTAAAGCTTATTGAAGAAAATAAAGCATTTCCTAGTATTGTAAGTCGAATTATTGAATCACATCATGAGCACTTCAATGGTACAGGTTACCCGGCTGGGTTAGCCGGTCGAGATATAAACCTCTATTCAAGGATGCTTACCTTGGTTTGCACATATGAAGCAATAACTCGTAACAGAAATTATAAGAGTGCCTTATGTTCTTATTCTGCTATTTCAGAGTTAGCAAGAGTTTCAGGAACTATGTTAGATCCTCGTCTTGTCGCTAGGTTTATTGAAGTGATGAGGGAGTTTCCTGTCGGGACTCATGTAAAAACAATAGATGGCGATTACGTTAAAATTTTAGCCAAAGTAGGAGGAAGAAAATATCAAGTTGCCTTAGCCTCTTCTGAAGATTGCGATTGTAACTTCTTACTAGATAGTGATGTTTTTGAAGGAGTAATTTATGAATAATCTAAATACTTTGTTAGATAATTTTAGTCATACCGCTACCTCCTCCAATGAAGTTGAACTTACCCCTTGCTATAACAGATGTCGGGACTGTCCTTTGTTTCCATATGAACAACTTGCAAGTGCAAACATTAATAAAGGAGAAAAGCGTGGTACTTTTATTATTCATGCTGAGCATCGCAAAATTAGTTCTCAGGGCTATAGGTTGATTTGTGCTTTAACGCGACAGGAAAGTACAATATTACCAACAGATTATTTAATTCAATATGTTTGGCCTGATTCGACTATTGTAAAAAATAACTTAAATGTTGCTATTTATGATTTACGAATTTTGTTACGAGGAACGTCAATTGGTATTGAAAACCACCGAAAAGAAGGTTATTGCTTAAAGTTATAGAATAATTGCAGTACTTTAATGAAGCTGAAAATAGCATCCTACACTTAAGAGCTTATTTTCAGCTTTATTCATAAATAGAACTTAAATAGTATTTTTCTTCTTCTGTAAGTGTATTAATTTGTTTCTGTTGACTAATACTTTTTAGTTTTACCTCTTCGGTTAACATCTGCATTAATCTCATGCATACATCGAGGAAGTACTCATCTTTTTTTGTAAACGTTATTGCTATATTTTTCAATAAATTAATATCGATAGGAACTACTTCACTGGATATGTATTGTGTTGCTATTTCAAATTCAGAAATTATTTGAGCATGAGTGAGTTTATCCATTATTTGACTCCAATACTTGTTTCCAGCTGTGGATTAAAATAAAACCCTTGAATTTTTACACCTTTAATATTCGATATAAACTCTACCTGTTTTTTCGTTTCTACCCCTTCAACTATAACGAGGTGTTCTTGATTTAAGTAAGTTAATAAACTTTTTAGGAAGTTTATGTCTGAGTCTAAAAGCCCCCAAAAGAGTTCTTTCGCAACTTTGATTGCACTGAACTTCACTCTTTTTGAGATAACTATGTCGAAATTTGACTGATTATTGCCAAAATCATCTAACCATAAGCTGATGTTTGAAATCTTGTTTATTTCGTCAAGTAACCCGTATTCGTACGCGCCTAATTCTTGGATATCACTTTCTAATAACTCAAAAGCTATCTTTTGCTCATTGTGACTCAACAACAATGGAAGGAGCTCAGCAAGCTTACGTATAACTTGTATAGGCGTGTTTAGGCTAACGGTATAGCTTTTTAGAGAGGGCTCTGCTAATACGGCTGTTAAAATCAATTTAAACAACTCCACATGTTCACTCGCTGTTAAATGTTGAAAAAAGCTGTAGGCAGCGATGCTTGAATCTTGATTAGCTACTGAGCATAAAACTTCTATATTTTCAATGGTGTATGGTGGGGTGATAATCTTCTCTATGCGAGGTGAAATAACCACTCTCCCCCAGATTACACTGGTGAAATCAATATTATTTAAGCTAAACATTCTGCATCCATAATTCGCTCTATTTCATCATTTGATGAGGTTAGAGCATAACCAAAACCTCTGATGCTCTCTATTTTAATATTAGTATGTCTAAGAGTTGTTCTTATCTCTGATATTGTAACGGTGAGGTTATTCCTCACCACTAAACTGTCAGGCCAACCATATTCATGTAAATAATTAAAGCTGACAGGGGAGCTTTTACATTGTAAAAGGGCACAAAGTACTCTCAATGCTCTATTTGAAAGTTTTATTCTTTTATCGTCAAAGATAACAGACTGGGTAATAGTACATAATGATATATTGCTGCTAAATACCAAAGACTCTTTGACTTCACACTGACTGCAATAAGTTTTGCATGTTTTCGTTTTTTCGTTAGCTCTTTGCAAATCCATACCTATAATTCCCACAAACTGTTAATACACTTTTTCACCGAGTAAATTAATTTAAATTGAATTAGATCATCCTTGATCTCAACAGTACAACTCTCTTATATCGTGGAGTTTTTTTGTTCTGTTGTATTACTGCCCCCAGTAATTATTCTTTGTTGCAATTTTTGGTCAAGATGAGTAAACGCTTGTGGATATGTTGCAATACGGAGAAAGCCTCGCTATTAATTCCAATGAATTTGGGGGCATCAAAAGTAATAGCGAGGTATTCACACAGTCTTTGTAAATATTCGAAGTAAGCAGTGAGTAAATGAATATTATCGCGTCTTAACGAATCTAAAGAGTCTTCTACCAACTCAAGTGCTAAATGGGTGAAGAAGGTTTTTTCTTTATCATCTTTTTTAATCATATGCTTTTTCATATACACCTCGATTTTTACAAATGCATTCTTGCATACTTCTAGCGGTGTAAAATTATTATAAAATTTATAATTTTTGAGTTGCATGATGAAAAAGGGAGGGAGCCATCAATATAATGATTAGATTAATGGCAGGGTTAATGTGATAAACATATGACCAGGAGCCTAGTTAAGATATACCGATTGAAATTAACTAGGATAGTTACTCATAATTGCTTCACATACTGGTTAAGCACAAAGAAATTGCAGAAGATATTATTAAGCAGCTAGGTAAGGGAGCTAAGTTTCAAACGCTAGCTAAAAAATATTCGTCATGTCCTTCAGGTAAGAAAGGGGGAGATTTAGGCGAGTTTAAACGAGGTCAAATGGTACCTCAGTTTGATAAAGTAGCATTTAGTGGTGCAATATTAGAGCCCCATCTCGTTAAAACTAAGTTTGGCTGGCATGTTATTAAGGTACTTTATCGTACTTAATTAAGAGCCCATTTTAAATTCTCATTCTTTTTAGAGCTTTCTGTCGCAAGACATGTCGGCTTTAAATCTAGTACTAGTTGCATTATTCCTTTATTTTTAATGGATATAACAATAAAAACCGACAATTAATGTCGGTTTTTTTGTCTGAAATTTGGCATTATATTTCAGCTGATATCACTATGCCTGTTGTACACGCGCTATTTGGTTTTCTACGTCAATTAAATGGCCAGTTTTCAGCCAAACTTTTGCGCCATTATTCCCTGCTTTTATATTGATGCTTTCATTAATAGGTAATCGTGCCCAACTGTGTTTTGTTAGTTGGTCTTGTTGTTCAGTAATATCACCTTCAAGAACAAAAAGTTCAGCGCCGCCTAGTGGTGAAATGTTCAAGCTTGCATCGGCATCGAAGTGTAATAGTGACACTTCTTCAATAGCATCTTTGTATAACGGCGTTATTTCAATGCCATTATGCTTAGGCATTGCAACCTTACCCATCGCGTTCATTTGTAAACGAACGTGTGTTCTGTCTTCTGGTTGGAATTGCCATAGTTTAACCATAATTACACAGCCAGCTTCTGAGCTAGGTGTGTGGCTAGACTCTGGCGGATTACGAATATAGGAACCAGCAGGGAAGTCACCATGTTCATCTTGAAATACACCGTCAAGAACAATAAATTCCTCCCCGCCGGTATGTACATGTGGTGAAAAGGCACTACCCGGCGCATAACGAACAATGCTGGTTGCTCTGGCAACTTCCCCGCCAACACGGTCAAGTGCACGTCGGTCTACACCTACCATGGGGGATGCAACCCAAGGTAAGGTAGTGCTGTGTACTATTTCTCGTTTACTAAAGTCGGCGGCAATTTTCATGTGATTTCCTAATCTTCAATTTTTCAGTTTTAGTAAGTGTTAACTAAGTCGTAGTTAAGTATAAGTTACGCGGCAATACTCGGGCGGTTAGCAATACGTGCTTGCCAAGCAATCAAATTAGTTAATTCACTTGGGATAGTAATTTGTGCAAACCCAGCAAACACTAGACCAGTATGCAAAGTGATGTCGGCAACAGTAAACTCGTCTCCCGCTAAATAACTATTTTTTGCTAATACTGTATCGAAGTAAGCTAAACCTGATAATGCTTTTTCTAATTGCTTTTGACCCCAGGCTTTATTTTGATATGTTTCAAGTGCTGGGCCTAATCCATCTGTTGCATGATGAAAATAAGTAGCGACTGCATCTAGTACCATCGACTCTGCACGGCGTTGCATCATGCTAATAACAGCACGATCTTTAGCCGTGTTACCCGTTAGTGATGGGCCAGAAAATTCATGATCAATATATTCAATAATAGCTGAACATTCAGCAATAAAAGTGCCGTCTTCAAGCTCTAAAACTGGCACACCACCTGCGGGGTTTTTCGCTAAAAATTCGGCAGTACGATGTTCTCCGTTCATTAAGTCTACGGGAATAAACGTTGCTTTGTCAGTGGCATTTTTTTCAGCTAATGCAATACGAACCCGCAGTGGATTAGGGAAGTTTTTAACGTCATAAATTTTCATAGTGCTCTCACTTTATTGGTTAATGATGTTTGAACAATGTTTTCTACTGTTTGCTCAAACAAAGCTTTAGTGTTAATTCATTTAATATGATTAACTATCTACTGGTAGGTAGGTTAGTGCGAGATGCTAATATAGTCAATGTTTTTTGCTTTCAAAAGCATCAGTATTTTGAGTGGATGAATTTTAAAGTAAATAAATTAATAGCTTACAAATTATTTAATTAGTAATTAATTTAGCTATAACTTGTTTAACAGCGCAAACAGCACCTTCAAGGTATCCGCCATCGTCTGCTGAAAACTCGCTAGCAGCCAAGTAGATATTTTTCTCTTCTAGCTCATTTATATGTTCAATAATATTAAAGTTAGGGTGACTTGGCGCTTCTAAACAGTCTTGCTTAGTGGTGACATATTCATCGAACGCCCAATCTTTAAGTAGTGTTGTTTGCGCATTTTTGGCTTGCTCACCATACAATTGCTGCAATTGGTTTATACAAGCTTGTTTAATTTGTGATTCGCTGTATTGAGCACGGTTATGGGCTGGAATGCCTATAAAGCCAAATAACGCATAAGGAGGGGAGTTATCAGCACTAGCATCATGCATTTCTTGCATGGGTCCTTGTTGGCTGAATGCTTGGCCTGACAATCCTCGTTCTTGCCAAAAAGGACTGGCGTAAGTTGCAATAAATTTTGCTTGTGCAGCCATCCATGTTGGTACCTGCTTAAAAGCACTTTGCAGTGAAGGAGAAGCCCAATGCTGTGGCGTTAAATATTGAGTTATCATGCGAGGTGGTAGTGCCAAAACTAAATTTTCAGCTTCGAAATTTATCTGCGTGTTGTTGTGTTGGGCAGTGATAACCCAGTGGCCATCTTTCTGCCTAACATTTGTGACGGCGTGGCTTGCTTTTATGTTTTCTGTATTGAGTTTACGATAAATTGTCTCAATAAGTGTCGTCATACCACCTTGTACGCGATACGTAGTCATCGCGCCAGCTCCGGCCGTTTGAATTATCTCTGCATTATTTTGCTTTTGAAATAATGCCTCACCTTGGGTGTATTGTACAAAGTAAGTTAGGTCAAGTTCTGTCAGTAAGTTTTGGATATTATGCTGGTGTGGAAAAACCCAAGTAGGGCCTAAGTCATGATAGTGCTTTGACTGCTGATCTTGCACACCAAAAATGCGACCACCTAACTCCGCTTTAGCTTCAAGCAAAACATAGGGTAAGTTTTGTTGCTGCAATCTCCAAGCGGTTAAAAGCCCTGATAATCCGCCACCAATAATAATATTTGAGCTGTGCATTTTATGTCTTATTACCTAAATTAAGTTAACTACCTATCGGTAGAGAGTTTTGGGTGTATAATGTTTCTTGTCAAGCCATTTCTAGTCATAGATAATTGGCTTAAGCAATTAAGGGCAAGTTTTATGACGAAAAAACAAGAGCTTCTACAAATAGCACAAAACAAGGTGCGTGAGGGTGGTTATAACAACTTTAGCTTTAGAGAATTAGCTAAAGATGTTGGGATTAAAAGTGCCAGTGTGCATTATCATTTCCCGACGAAAGCGGATTTAGGTGCAGAGCTTGCCAAACAATATACTGATGACTTTATTAGTGCTTTAGGAGAGCCTAACGTACATCTAGCTGCAGGAAAAAATCCTGTTAGCATTTATATTGAGCAATTTAGACAAGCATTATATCAAGATAAAAAAATGTGTTTATGCGGCTTATTAGGTGCAGAGTCTGATGTTTTACCTGAGCTTGTTCGCGCTGAAATTAAACGTTTTTTTAATAAGAACTTGGCATGGCTTGAACAAGCCTATTTATCGATAAATACTGATGATGCGTTAGCAGCTAAGCAGCAAGCAATTAAAACTATATCGCTGCTTGAAGGCGCAATGATGATCAGTATTGCTATTGAAGATAATAGCGTATTTGAAAATGCGGCTGAGCAATTACTGGTAAGTTAATCATGCTAGAGTCAGTAAAATGAAGATACAAAGAAAGCCTACTAGTTGTAGGCTTTTTGCTTTTAAGTTCTTCTGATGAACGCTTCCTTACTGACTCACTTCATCAAGTAAATAAATCAACGATTGATAGTCAATACCACTATTTTTTGACAAGCCAATTTCACAGGTTCGACTATTACTATAGCCTTGTGTTGTTGGGTCGAATATTTGTGCTTTCAGTGGCGAAAGGGCACTTTCATTTAGCGCTGGCATCGTAAAACCTTTGTCACCGGCGAAACCACAACATTCTATTCCTAATGGCTCTACCACTTCTGTTGCACAAATTTGAGCAATTTTACGTAAACTGTCAGCAATACCCGCTTTTCGTGAGCTACAGGTAATATGTAAGGCAACAGGTGTTGTTTTTGGCACTATGGTTAAATGCTCAATCACAAACTGTGCGCAAAAATCGGTGAGTTCATAAATTTTCAGCTGCGTCCCTAATTCTTTAATCCTTAAATTACACGGGCTAGTATCAAACACGATTGGAATTTCACCGTTATTACTTAGCGTAGTTAATTGCGTGATCAGCTCGTTACCTTTGTCTTTGGCAATATCAGCTGCACCTTTGCTGTGAAACGGTAGGCCACAGCAAAGCTGGTTAACACTGCTTGGGTAAATAACGTCAAAGCCTGCTTTTTCTAACACCGCGGCTGAAACTTCGGTTAAACTTCTTTGCTCTTTACTACTGGCATTTGGCCCCATAGTGCGGCTGGCACAACTGGCAAAATAAACAATTGGCTTACCTGTAGGCGTTATGGTTTCAATGCTTGTCGGCTTTACTTTCTTAACCGCTTTACGTGCTTTAGTTGGCCATTTTGCGTGCCAAAGCGGTAAGCGTTTACCACTGATGTTATGCAAACCGACGCCAATTTTATCGACGGTTTTATCACCCAATATGTTACTAACAAAACCATTGATTTTAAATGCGGCAGCAGCCGAAGCGCTAACCGCCGAAAAATGATTGGCCGACCATTTCGCGATGAGCTTACCGGTACTGCCTAACTTTTCACTACGTAATTGTCGAATTAAGTCACCGGTGTTAATACCAACAGGGCAACGTTGAGCACACATGCCCGTAGCAGCGCAGCTATCAATACCTAAGTGTTGGTAGTTTTTGTTGAGTTCTTTTAATTCGCTTTGTTCTGAGTCAGATAAGGCTTTTGCTTGTTCAAGTTGCTGAATACGTCGCCATAGTGCGATACGTTGTCTTGGTGTTAAGCTAAATTCTTTTGAAGGGCAAACCGGCTCGCAGAAACCACATTCGATACATTTATCGATAATAGGGTCAGCATGTGGCATGAGTTTTAAATGCTTGATATGGGCATTTTTATCGTCGTTTAAAATTACCCCAGGATTTAAAGTATTGTTTGGATCTATAATGCTTTTGAGGCTTTTCATCACTTGGTAGGCTTGCTGTCCCCACTCCAACTCAACGAAAGGTGCCATATTTCGGCCTGTACCGTGTTCTGCTTTTAACGAGCCTTTAAATTCTACTGCGACTAAGTTTGCCACTTCATGCATGAATTGGTCGTAGCGTTGAATTTCTTTTTCATCATCGAAAGACTGGGTAAATACAAAGTGCAGGTTACCCGCCAATGCATGACCAAATATAATGGCTTCGTGATAATGAAATTCATCAAATAGTTTGTGTAACCTAACAATACCTTCGGCCAGTTTATCAATGGGAAATGAAACATCTTCAATAATAACGGTAGTACCTGTTTCTCGAACGGCACCCACGGCTGGAAATGTCGCTTTTCGAATATCCCAAAGTTGTGAACACAAAGTAGTGTCAGTGGTAAAATCAATTGCTTCAACAGGTTGAAATGACGCAATCAACTGTTCAATTTCGACGATGTTTTGAGTAAGTTCTGTTGCTGACTCAGCGCGTGTTTCAATTAGCAGTGCTGTGGTTTCGTCTGGCAAGTCGCAGAAGCGATCAGGAAGTCCTGCTTTACCTTTTACCGAATTTATTGCTCGTTGATCCATTAATTCAACAGCTTCAACAGGGCTTGTGCTTAATGCTGTTACTAATTTGCAGGCTTGTGCTGCACTAGAAAAAGAATACAACGCACTGGCTTTATGCTGATAATCCGGCACGGTATGGTAGGTAATATTGGCAATAAAACCTAATGTGCCTTCAGAGCCGATCATTAAGTGCAATAAAATATCGATAGGATCTTCGAAATCTATTAAGGCATTAATGGCATAGCCTGTGGTATTTTTTAATCGGTATTTATGTTCGATGAGCGAGTGTAACGCTTCGTCAGATTTAACTGCTTTTGCTAACTCGCTTAGTTCATTAAGCAAGGTGCTATGCGAAAGTCGAAATTTTGCAATACTGTCAGCGTTGCTGCTGTCTAATACCGTACCGTCAGCCAATATTACTGTCATATCTGCAAGGCTGTAGTAACTATTTTTACTAACACCACAACACATACCTGAAGCATTGTTTGCGGCTATTCCGCCAATACGACAGGTATTAATTGAGGCCGGATCAGGCCCCAATTTTCGTTGATAAGGTAATAAGTGATGATTTGCATCAGCACCAATAATTCCTGGCTGTAAACGAATTTTTAACCCTTCGTCTTCAATATCAAAACCATTCCAATCAGTTGATAACATCACTAACACTGAGTCAGTAATTGCTTGCCCAGATAAACTTGTACCGGCGGCACGAAAAGTTATTGGCACATTGCAGTTATCCGCTAAGTTAATCACGGCTTGCATTTGTGCTTGGGTTTCTACCGTCAATACCAATTGTGGTATTAATTGATAGAAACTCGCATCAGTACCAAATGCACGTCGTCGGGTAATGTCATTAATGATCTGCTTAGGTGATAAAATATCGCTAAGCTTTGTTAAAAATTGTTCATTTACAGCCATAACTATCTTCTATTACCTAGGGTTACCCCAATAATGGGTCTGAAATATTCATAACATACACGGCGATCATGGCAAGAGCACCACTAACTAATACATAGTATGCCGTCGGAATAATGGTTTTCCGTAGCGTTGCCCCTTCTTGGCCTAACAAGCCTACCGTTGCTGATGCGGCAACTACGTTATGTATGGCAATCATGTTACCTGCTGCGGCACCTACTGCTTGTGTTGCTACCATTAAGGCTGATGAAATACCTAGTGTGTTAGCTGCTTCAAACTGAAATTGGCTGAACATCATATTCGATACGGTATTTGAACCGGCAATAAAGGCACCTAATGCACCAATTAACGGGCTGATTAGTGGAAATGCTGAGCCAAATACATTGGCAAATAAATCCGCGCTGGCCACTGGCATACTCGGTAGATCTGACAAGTTAACCCCAGAATTAATGAAAATTCGCACCATAGGAATGGTAAACATCAATACAAAACCTGCACCGATAACCGTTCTGAACGAGTCTTTACTAGCAACCGCTAGAGCACTAAATCTTTCTTTACCACGACAATGCATAAATGCAGCAAAAATGGCAGAAATCACTAATAATCCACCCGGTAAATAAAGGGGACTAAAGCCAGAACTAATGCCTGTTTCACCGATAATATTTGTCCATTTGAAACCTGCACCAACTAATAGAGATTTAAACTCAGGAAATACGCGTGAACAGACTAATAAAATAGACACTAATACATACGGCATCCATGCTGAAACAGCAGATATATTATTTTTTGGAGTCGATTCTTTTTCTATTTTTAGTGTGCCTAACCAACTTTTAGGCCATAGATTTGGTGCTTGAAATTCCCATGTTTTTTTAGGCATAAATAAGCCTTTTTTAGAGGCAGTGACTACAATTAACATACTTACCATACCGCCAAGTAGCGCAGGGAATTCTGGCCCTAAAAATATACCGGTTAATGCGTAAGGAATAGTGAATGCTAAGCCGGCAAAAATGGCAAATGGTAAAATTTCTAAGCCTTCGCGCCAGCTGCGGTTTGCTCCAAAGAAACGCGTTAGCATCATTGCCATTAATACCGGCATAAATGTACCCACAATGGCGTGGATAATGGCAACTTCGTTAGTAATTAACTGTAGAAACATGTCCCAGTTACTACCACGGGTGAGTAATTCTGCGCCAATTGCTTCACTGTTTAAGCCATTTTTAACACCAATAACAATAGGTGTACCAATCGCGCCAAATGAAACAGGTGTACTTTGAATCATCATACCCATTAATACGGCAGCTAAGGCTGGAAAACCAATCGCAACAAGTAAAGGTGCTGCAATGGCAGCAGGTGTGCCGAAACCAGAAGCTCCTTCAATGAAAGTACCAAAACACCAGGCAATAATGATGGCTTGAATTCTTCTGTCAGGTGAAATTTGTGTAAAGCCTTCTCTGATCACTTGTATAGCGCCAGTTTGCTTTAAGGTGTTTAATAGGAATATAGCGCCGAAAATAATCCACAGTACAGATAATGTCACCATCAACCCTTGAATTATTGATGCTGAAACACGTCCTAGTGACATTTCCCAAACAAACAATGCAAGTACAACTGTAACTGCCAATGTTACTGGCATTGCGCGTTTAGCAGGCCATTGTAATCCTAGTAGTAATATTGCTGATATCGCTATTGGCAATAATGCCAGTAGCCCTAGTAGCCATTCATTCATGTTTACCTCCAATTCGGTAATATTATTTTGTTATTTGATCTTGTCTTTCCCCAATGGATGCCAAAAGACTATTGTTGTCGTTATTGTCATCACTTAACAATGTACATTTTTTTATACTTTGGATATATTGTGATAAATGAATTAGTTTTTTTCTTTTTTTGATATAATCAAAGGTGAGTAACGTGGCTGCAAAAGCAGATGATTTAATTTTATTTGTTATGGTAGTAGAGGCTGGATCCTTTACCAAGGTGGCTGATCAGTTGAATTTAACCAATTCGGTGGTCAGTAAACGCATTGCTCGATTAGAAAAAGAATTAAACACCCAGTTACTTTATCGCACCACGCGAAAGTTGAGCTTAACTGATGCGGGCACCACGTTTTACGGTAAAGCGCGCTTGGCCAAACTTGCCTTTCAAGAAGCTGAAGACGCGATCACCGGATATGGTGAAGATATTCGTGGCACCATTAAATTAACCATGCCAGTGGTATCAGCACGTTTAGTGCTGAGTAGCGCCCTTGCTAATTTTTGTCACGATTATCCCAATGTTAATGTTGAGCTGACCATCAAGAATAAGTTTGTAGATATTATTGAACAAGGCTATGACCTTGCGATACGAACGGCACACTTGGAAGACTCATCACTTATTGCTCGGCGCTTAATTGATTCTGATTGGGTGGTTTGTGCAAGCCCTGAATATTTGAAAAATAATGGTAAGCCAGAAACTCCACAAGCCCTTACTGAGCATAGTTGTTTGATTTATCGCTATGAAGGTACGGGGTCGGAGCAATGGGTTTTCAAAGATGATAACAATGATTACGTTGTGCAAGTAAAAGGGCGCTTTCGTTCTAATAACCTTGATTCATTGAGAAAAGCAGCATTGGCTCATTTTGGTATTGCCTATTTACCTAAAGCGCTTGTGCATGAGGATTTAATGGCCAATAACTTAGTGTCACTGCTAACAGAGCAATCAGGTAAAGACCTGGGTATTTATGCGGTTTATCCGCGTACGCGCCAGCCCGATAAAAAAATAAAATTACTTATCGATTACTTCCGTGATGCCTTTCAGAAAAAGCAGGACTATTTTAATGGTTAAGCTGAGAGAATTTTCAAAAATTCTAAATATAGAATAAGGGTTCGACAGATAAGGCCTAGCAAGTCAGGCAATATCCATCGAAGGTTGGGGTGCGTTCTACAACTTAAAAGCTGTATTTTGCTGAAAACTGTAAGTAGTTAGAGTTGATGCTTTCGATGCCTTTATCTTTAATGGCATAGTTGCCTAATTCAACACCTGTGGTTAAATGAGAGGTAACGTCTGTCATTAAGTTAATACCCCAATGAGCACGTTTTCGTTCAAGTTCATCAGTTTCTGCTGCGCCATAAAACAATGTTGAACGTAAACTTTCTGTCCAAAAATGACGATAAGCAACAGTATATGCGGTGGTTGATTCAACGGCTGTTTGTTCAGTGTTTTGATCAATCACGACAATGTCGGGTGTCATACCGGCTGCCACATAACGGCCCGGTTCACCAAAGGTTGCTTGAAAGCGAAAATCATCCTTCCCTACAGTTTTAATTCGACCTGCGATATTGGCTGATACTGAAAATTCATCAAGACCACCTTGGTCTATTTGTCTAAATAAAGTACCAACAGATAATGTACCCCAGTCAGCCTTATGATTGTAACGGGCAACAAAATCAGGAATTGATTCGTCTTGATCTGCTTGTGGGCCTGTTACACCAACGGCACTTGATGGTGCGCCAATATCACCATCACCATTGGTTTCAGGGTTTTCAATTGCGAACTGCCAAGCGCCATGGGTGTAGCGAACTTGTGTTTGTCGAATAAACACTTCACCTACATGTGGCCCACCAAAATCTAGCGCTTCAGGTAAGGCATGTAATGGCATAAAGGTTGTCCAGTTTTGGCCAACCATCCAGTTTTTATAGTTTATGTAGAAATGACGTAAACGTGGGTTTGAAGAGTTACTCACTACTTCATTACCGCCACCGCCATACATATCAAATTCAACAAAACCGGTAACATCACCGTGTTGTACTTTAAAATTTAAGCGTGATTCTTTCACGTTAAAACCAGTGTGTGAGGTATCAACTGCATTGCCTGATGGAAAATTTGCTACCCAATAGTCTTGATAGGCAATGTCACCTTGTACATGTCGAACATCTACCTTTGCGTAACCACCGAGTGTTACCTTTGTTTCTTCACCGTTGATGGTGCTAGACATAAGTTCAACACCTGCTTGCGCATTTAAACTTGCCGTCATTGCTGTTACTAATAATAATTTTTTATAGTTTTTATCTGTCATATCTTTCCCCTTATTTGCTTTTTAAAAAGCGGATTGCCAATGTAAAGGGAATTTTTAGTGGGATAAATCAAGCTAATGGATAATGACTTTTTCCAAAAATGCCATAAAGAAGTGGTCTATCGTGCTAAGTGCTGTATTCATATGTTGGCTTGAAACTTGATTAAATAATGCTCTGCTATACAATTCGTATCATAATTTGGTACTTATTGAGCGTTTTTACCATGGACCTTCTTGATGATATTTTTAACACCTTAAATTTAAAAGGTGCTTTATATTTTCGCACTAACTTCACTGCACCGTGGGGGACAACAGTGCCAGAATATGAAAATGCCGCGCGTTTTCACTTAGTCATTCAAGGTCGATGTTATGTACAAGTGGCGAAACAAACCACAATTGAACTTAATGCCGGTGATTTAATATTAATTCCACGAGGTGTTTCTCATATTCTTTCTCATTCTGCGTGCGACTCAGCACCTCCTTTAGAGCAAGTGTTAACTGATGTTGGCTATACTGGTGATGGTGTATTAACCGTAGGAGATGGCGACCTAAACTCGACGACACAAATGGTTTGTGGACACTTTTCTTTTCGATCGCAAGCGGAACATCCAATTTTGGAAGCGTTACCTGAATACTTAGTTACGTCTACTGCAATGCGAGCACAATATCCACTACTAGATGAAATACTTAGAATGATCACGCGGCGAGTTTATGATGAACAATTAGGGGCAGCCGCATCCGTCACACGGCTCTCCGAAATTGTATTTATTGAATTAATTCGTTCTTGTATTGGCCAACAGTCTGAATTAACCAATATATTGGAAGCATTTCATGACCCACAAATTAGCCAGTCACTTAGCCTTATTCATGCTGATCATGCTCAGCCTTGGACGGTAGAAAGTTTGGCGTCAAAGGTCGCAATGTCAAGAAGTCGGTTTGCCAATCGTTTTAGTTCGTTAATGGGCACGGGGCCAATGGCATATTTGTCAAACTGGCGCTTACAAAAGGCGTTGGCATTGCTCGATACTTCGCAATTGAGTGTGCAGCAAATTGCTGACAAAAGTGGTTATCAATCGCCCTCTGCATTCGCTCGTGCTTTTTCAGGAAAATTTGGCGCATCGCCTAGTGATTACCGTCGACAAACGCTATAAAAAGCGACTTACTATACATATCGTATCGCAATGTATGCAGATAGTACGTACTTAATGTTCTTATATTGATAAGTCGTATTGAATTTTCCATTATTGATTTCGAAATAAATAATTAATCAATAGGAAATAATCATGACTAAATTAACGTATAAGAAAGCCAGTATTGCTGTCGCTGTGTTACTAATATCTAGCTCATTTACCAATGCCGTTCATGCAGCCGATGAGCATAATGTTGTACCTGGATTAACGGCAGTAGGTAAGCCACTGGGTTTACACGGCATTGATCCTGTAGCCTTTATAAATATAGGAAATCGAATTTCCGGCTCTGCCAGCTTTACTGAAACTTATGACAACGTTGCGTACTACTTTTCCAGTGAAGATAACAAAAATGCTTTTAAGAAAAACCCAAGTAAATATGTTCCGCAAAATGGTGGTTTCTGTACCTTTGGTGTATCAGTAGGCAAAAAGTTTGATGGCAACCCTAAGTTCGCAGCGGTTAAAAACGGTAAGCTTTATGTGTTCTTAAACGAAGATATCTTCAAGTTATTTCAAAAAGATCAAGGTGGCACCATTATGAAAGCATCTCAGCAATGGCAAAAAATTGAGCATGCTGCGGCGTTAAGTTTATAGCCAAATATTTTGGCGTTTATTAAATTTAATAAACGCTAAATCTTTCATTATTTATTCCTGTCTTGGAGCGAATTCTTATGCAAACAGCATATTATTGCCTAGCACTTAGCGGCATGTTAACAGTATTATTATGGACGCCTTACATCCTTTCTCGCATGGTAACTTGGGGCTTACCCGGTTTTTTAAATAGTTACCCTAAGGAAATACCTGAACCGCCTGCATGGGCAAAACGCGCGCAGCGCGTACATTTAAATATGGTTGAAACCATGCCAGCCTTTATTGCGGTTGTTTTAGGGGCAGGGTATTTAGTAGCAGATACGGCAGGCGACACAATCGGGCAATGGGCGGCAATATTTTTCTTTGCTCGAGTAATTCATGCAGTCGTTTTTAGTTTAGCTATTCCTTATTTACGAACACCGACTTATTTGGTTTCTTGGGTGGCAGTTTTAGTGATTGGCGCACAGGCAGTTATGTAGTTAACGCTTGGCTAGTTGTAAGGACTAATGGCAAACAACTAGCCATAATATCGACAGCATAATATTGGATATATGCACAAAACTATAAACTCACTGATATTGTATTAATATTTTGTTAATTTTTAACACTATGATTAATGACTTAATTTTGTATACTTAAGCTAACTCACACAATAATGCCACTTTTCTCCATTAGACGGAGCTCTTAGCGTGGTGTTTTCGGCTAGAATGCAAGGAAGGTCATTGGAAGAATTTTTAGCACAATTAAGGCAGCGGCAAGTATTTAAAGTTGCGACAATTTATGCTGTTTCTGCTTGGCCGTTAATTCAAATTGCTGATTTGGCAGTACCTGCGTTAGGCCTGCCTGATAGTGTGATGACTTTATTGCTAAAAATATTCATTGTTGGTTTTCCAGTAAGTCTAATTTTTGCTTGGCTGTTTAACTTTACAAACAAAGGCATAGTGCGTGCAGAAGAAGCCAATAACGGTGAAGCCATAAGCACTAACAATGTTAATTTAAGAACTACTCTTACTGTTGCTGGTAGTTTGGTACTAGCGCTAGCGGTTACGTTATTAAGCCAATTATTTTTTTCAACTCCGCCAATTCTTACAGAACCACTTGCCCAACCTTCAAATAAATTATCACGACAAAGCAATATTGAAAGTTTGCCTAAAAGTGACAAAGAATCTATCGCTATATTACCCTTTGTCGCCCTTAGTTCAGATCCTGAAGATGAGTACTTTGCCGATGGAATGGTTGAAGAGTTATTAAATCTATTAGCAAAGAACTCAGAGTTACAGGTAGCCGCTAGAACATCTTCTTTCGCCTATAAAAATGTCACTAAAAAAACCATTCCAGAAATAGGTCGTGAACTCGGTGTTGATACCATTTTAGAGGGCAGTATTCGAAAAAATGACACTAACAATAAAATACGAGTGACGGCGCAGCTGATAAAAGTAGCGACAGGAGAACATATTTGGTCTGAAACTTATGACCGAGAATATCGTGATGTTTTTCAAATTCAAGATGAAATTGCTAACGCTGTGGTTGATAAGCTTAAAGTAACCTTGTTAGGAAAAGCTAACAATGACGCTCATGATAAAGGCACCAACAGTATTGATGCCATGGTTGCCTACGGAAAAGGACAGAAAGAACTTTCTCATCGTACGGCGGCTTCACTTACCAAAGCACTGTCACATTTCCAGGCTGCCGTAGCTGCTGATGATGAATATGCAAGAGCTTATATTGGTGTAGCCAATGCAAATATTCTTTTGGCTTTGTATGGCACTTTACCGAAAGAAGAAGCCAACAAAAATGCGCAAATGGCAATTGATAAAGCGTTTAGTCTTGATGCCAAGCTGGCAGATGCACATGCTTCACAGGGATTATTATTTAGTTCAACCAGCCGAGGTAAAGCTGAAGCGTCTTTTAAACAAGCAATAGATTTAAACCCCAACTATGCCATGACGTATATGTGGTATGGCTCATTTGTCCAGAATAATGGCGATATTGCTGGAGCTCATAAATTATTTGAACAAGCCTTCGAGCTTGATCCTCAGTCACCTGTTGCCGCTTATAATGTTGCTTGGTGCTATTACCAAGAAGGTAATGAAGGCAAAGCAATGACATTGTTTTCACAAATTATCGCCAATGACCCTTATTATCCGGGCGCTTATAACCTAGCAGGTGATATTTTAAGAACACGTGGTCGACTTGATGAATCACTTGAAATGTACGAACGCGCGTTGCAAGTTGATGCTGGTAACAAAGGGGCAATTAAAGGTTTGTTGTGGGCAAACATGGATATGAACAATCAGGCTGATACTGAGCAATGGCTTGAATATTTGACTAGTCATGCCGACTTGTTTTCACCATCGGACGTCATATTTTTACAAGCACGTTTTGCCGCGAGTAAGGGCGAAACCGAGTCAGCGCTAGCACTGTTAGAGCAAGTGAACTTTGATGAATCTCGTGCTGATATGAGCCTTTATATTACTGGCGAAATCGCTTTTTATCGTCAAGATTACCCTCAAGCAATTGCTGCTTACGAGCAGTTGCAAATTAATAGCCAAATGAAGAAAAATTATTTTTACCACCTTATTGATGGCCAAGCCGCACTGCACTTATCTTATGCTTATCAACAATTAGAGCAAACAGCGAAAGCTAATGAGCTGATCTCCGGCTTTGAGCAATACTTACTTCAATTGATAAATAGCAGTAGTAACAAACCCGAAATTTTTTACAATATGACGTTAATCAAAGCACTACAGCGTGATGATGGAGAAGCATATAGCTTTTTCCAAAGCGCCATAGATGCTGGCTGGGTACAAGCATGGAAAGTTGGGGTTGAGCCAATTTTAGCTGATTTAGGCAAAACTCAACGTTTTAGCCAAATGTTAGGTGGCGTTAGTGCTCGTCTTGAAAATATGAAGTCACGTGTCAAAGAGCAAGGTAGTTTTTTGCTAGTTGAGAATTAAACCGCATCACAAGGCTCAATTACATATCTTAGATTTATTCCCTGCGCTGTATTTACGAGTGTTACGGCTTTTAATGTCAGTACAGAAGCCTGTATTAATCATCTTATAACTTATTGTTTTTATGCCAAAAAAATATTTCTTATTTCACTTTGTTCTTTACCGTTGTACATATGTTTTATTTCTTTAATTATCTTCAATTTTAACAAAAACTTAACAAAAGTGTCATTTCCATAGTTTGCAAAATTACTGCCTAACCAGCGTTTTATGTCTTGAAGATAACTTGACTGGATATATTGTATACAATATAAATTGATGGTGTTTAAAAAATGTACGTTGAATTTTTCTTAATTTTTAATTGGTTATAACACATCACTTGACCATTAAGCTGAATTCATCAGTGCAATAAATCTAATAAATAATTAAAACGCACAATTAATTTGAAGGGAAGTAAAATGAAATTAACAAGCCTATTCTTAGCAATATCAGCAACCTTGGTGGTTGATAATGCCCTAGCAAGTAGCACAAATAATGATCATGTCGCACATGACCATAAACCCGCAATCGTAAGTGACGTTGAAGTCGACATTCGTGATAGAGATGTGTCAGCTCGCGATCAAAATGTAGAGTTATCGACCTTAAAACAAGCGGCTGAAAAAAGTTTATCCTTTAGCCCTAGCATGAGTTTAGCGGCGGCAAGTGCTTGTGTTAGCACAGCTGACTTGGCAGCTGTATCAGGAATTGCTCGCGCAAACTTAATGAAATCTGAGACAGAATACCAGTGTTATGAAAATAATATTTGGTCTACTCAAACTGCAAATATGCAGGCGCTGTTCAATGAAAACGCCATGATTGATATTGCCAATGAAGCGACCATACTGGCAACAGCATATGATGGCACCACAGCAAATAATTTACGTTATTTTTTGACTTATTTACGTGCAGGTAGATGGACACAAGAACAGTCGGCCAATACCGCTATTATTGGTAACTATAGTTCGGCAGTTAATACTGCTATCGTTAATTTTTTGAATGCTTTGGCTGCTAACGCAAACTACTATAGCAATGATGAAAGCCATGCTTTTTTAGCGAAGGAAGCGATGATATTGATGTATACGACGGATGCCGCTGATCGTTATCGCTATTTGCCACAAGTGATTGGTTTGTTAGATCGCTATCAAAAAGAATGGGGGGCAAATGCTCAAAATTGGTTTACTAAGTCATTAATCTATATCTATCGTGCAAAAGACGATGCTGCCTTTATCAATGCCGTACAAGCTGACCAAAGCCTTATTAATGCCATGGATCAGTTCTTAAAAAATAATATTTCTATGATAGGTCATGCGCAGGAAGCACAATTTAATGATGTAGCCTCAGAATTCGGCCGCATGCTTAAATATAGCGGCCAAACATTTACGCAAGCTCAAGGTGATATTAGAGACTTTTTAGCCCGTACTGATATGACAGGTACAGCGTCAAAATCTTGGTTTAAAGTAATTAACCAAGTTAATTATTATGAACCTAACAATTGTAACTTTTATAGCACATGTAATTATAAAACTGAGCTAGAAGCGACAATTCTACCTATTACACACTCATGCAGTGCTTCATTAAGAATTCGTGCGCAAGAACTTACTAACGCACAGCTTAATGAGGTTTGTGATGAGCTTGCCGTGCGAGAAAGTTATTTTCATGAAAAATTAAATACCAACAATACACCTGTTGCTGATGACAACAACACAACGTTAGAGTTAGTTATTTATAATAATACCGACCAATATAAGCGTTTTTCTTATAATATTTTTGGTAATAGTGTTGATAACGGTGGTCAATACTTAGAAGGTGATCCTGCTGTTGTTGGTAATATTCCACGATTTTTTGCTCACGAAGCTGCTTGGTTACTCCCTGAGTTTAAGGTGTGGAATCTTAATCATGAGTACGTTCATTACTTAGATGGCCGTTTTAACACTTACGGTGACTTTAGAGACTTTAACGCTCATGATTCTGTTTGGTGGGGCGAAGGAATAGCTGAGTACATTGCGAAGAAAAACTTTGATGATGATGCGATTGCGGAAGCACGCAAAAATACTTATAAATTAAGTGAGCTTTTTCGTACCAATTATAATGACCATGATTCAACACGTATTTATAATTGGGGCTATCTAGCGGTACGCTTTATGTTTGAAGAGCAAGCAGGCTATGTTGATAACATATTGTCAGAACTTCGTGTTGGGGATTTTGCGAGTTACAACACTATTTTAAATAACATAGGGTCCAGTTTAGATGCACAGTTTGCTACTTGGTTACAAACGGTAGAAAGTACAGAAGGTACTGTTGTAGTACCTGGTGATAATGTCTTAACAAACGGTCAAACAGTAACGATTAAATCTGATGGTACAGAAACGCCAACTTATAGTTTTGACATTCCAGCGAATGCAAGTGACTTGGTTATTCAATCATCAGGTGGAACTGGGGATGTTGATCTTTATGTTAAAGCTGGCAGTGAAGCTACGGTAAATAACTGGGATTACCGACCTTATAAGGGCGGTAACAACGAAACCGTTAACGTTGCTGCGCCGCAACAAGGCAAGTGGTACGTGATGGGCAATCCTTACGGTAATCGTGTTTTTGAAAACGTTAGTTTAACCGCGAGTTGGACAGTAGATACTGGCACCGGAGGAGGTGGCAGCGGTGATACTAACGCCTGTGATACTCAATCTGCAATAACGCGAGGTAACTTAGAAGATAACCAAGCAGTGTGCCTTGGAAGCCAAACGGTTTACATGGCAATTTATGTTGCAAGTGGCCAAAGTTTATTAACTATTTCTACTCAAGGTGGTAATGGTGACGCCAGTATTTATCAATCAGCTGCTGGCTGGCCTAGTAGCAGTAATTATCAAAATAGTGCGTTAACTAATGGCACAAGTGAAGAAAATTTAATTATTAATAATCCTCTTTCAGGTTGGCACTATTTGATGGTGACGGGACAGCAAACAGGAACTCAGTTAGTTGCTGATTTTGAATAGTAAATACCATAAAACCTAAGTTAAGTGAAATTAATTTTAAAGGCTCAAAATAGCAATTTTGAGCCTTTTATAATTGATGTTTTGTTGCTTTTGTATAACGCATAAAATTGATTTGTATAAAATATGTACTACTCTCTTTAGTGAGAAAACCACATGGAGGTTGCAGTACATGGACGATAAGCAATCACATAACCCGCAGGAATCACCCTCATCTGAGGAATTATTAAAGCGCTTGGCAATAGAGCGTTTAGCAAGTAATTCACCTTGGCATACACGCTTTTTTAATACCCCCGTTACAGCACAATTCTTTACTATGTTCTTGCTGCTTGGCTTCACTATGCTTTATTTATCGATTAGTTATAGCGGTAATACAGTTAGATGTTCTGAGGAATGTCAGGACGAAAAATCAGTTTTTCAACAAGGTATTGTTGTTGATGAACAAACCTTAACAATTGAAATGCTTGAATATGAGCTGAATAAGGTTATTACACCTGAAGAAATAACTAAAACTAGAGCGGTGTTAGATAAAAAATTCTCTGCGGTTAAAAAATCACTATTACAAGGGCGTTTAGTCGCAGCGAAGGTGAGCGAGCAAGTTCTATCGCAACGTCTTGGTAAGCAGTATTTACCTGAAATAGCAGGAGCAATGAGTTTAATTGCTAAAAACCCCGACCTTGAAACTGTGCAGCAATTATATCCTGCAGGCTCAATTTTTCGCCTACTTAATGAGGCTATTACTGACAAAAAAGCGCCACAGTTAACTCAAAAAGCCTTTTTACAAGGGCAGACCGGTGCTGAAGCATTTCAAGAAATGTATGCGTTAGTGAAACTACAACATGAACGCGAGCAACAATATATTACTAAAGTAGAAGAATACATTGCCTCAATGAATGCATATATGTCGTTTGAATGGCTAAGTCGCTTACCTTGGGTCGTTCAGCTAATATTTTGGACTTGGTTTGGCGTGTTAATTAATAATATTGTTTGGTTAATTCGCTTAAGTAAAAATCGCAAAGAAGAGACTGACTTAACGTACACACCTACTGTGTACATCATGCTTTTCCCTCGTTTGATGATTGCGCCTTTTATTAGCATTATATTTTTAGCGATGATCTCATCTGGTATGGCAAGTTTTGATATTAGCAATTTAAATAACTTACCAGCGTTTTTAGTGGCGGCATTTTTTCTAGGTTTTATGTCTGAATCAATCACGTTAAGAATACGCCAATTTTTCAATAAATTACTCGACTCTATTGAAACGAACAAGCAACCCAAACTCGCCTTAGCTGACATTGAACCAACACCTAGCTTCAAACCGATAGCCAATACTTCATTGGTTAGCCTTGAAACTAATATGCGTGCTTTGGTTAATAATGACATGAACGTTACCAACATACGTAACCAAGTCATTAAAAAATCTCGCTTAGATAGCAAGGAATAGCAGTGAAAAAGGAACTGTGGAGAGTAAGAACATGAATAAAAACACACTATATTTAACAGTGTTATTGATATTGGTTTTTTCATTAAGTGGCTGTGTGGCAAATAAAGAAATGGCACAAGTTATTGATCATTTACATGAATCAAACACGCAGGCTCTAGTTATTATTAAACACCTGCATATTAAAGATGAAGGCATGACAGCTTTAGTGCTAGATCGTAATAAGCAACTTAAGAAATTAGCGCTCGCGCAAGTTAAACAGCAATATAGCTTGAATCTTGCGAGTTTAAGATTAGCGGTTATTGATGTTAATTCGGAAATAAATAAGTCATTTGAAAGTGCTAAGCAGGCATGTCTTAACGCGGTAGTGAACGAGTCAAAAAACTTAAGTTCATTGGTCAGCGAAGCGGAACAACAAGCCGCGGCGTTGCATGTTGAAAGCCTGAAGTTTTCTGACGACAAGGTACTTGAATTGCAGGCTGCTAAAGCCGCCGCTGATTATTTTGGCAGACTAAACTCATTTAATACTATTGCAGGAGAAGCAAAAGAAAACTGCAATAAAAAGCTCAAATTGGAAAAAGCTAAAGCAGGTAAAAGAATTGACGTCTTTTTAGCCAACGAAACGGATCAATTGACACAAGTACAGACTCGTAAAATCCAAGAAATATCTTCGAGCAAGTTCATTGAAATTACCAGTAACAGTGAACTCTTTGAAGCTTTAATAGCTTGGAACCGTGAAAATGAAATTGCTTATAATAATGCCTCTATGCATATGCAAACTAATAATATTCTTTCTCCTGAAGGCGTTTTATCGACAGCGATAAAAAGTGTGGGCAATGGAGTTATTGCAGGTGTATTAGGTAAAAACGTTGAATCACCTAGTGCAACAGATGTTTTAAATTCAGGTAAGGCGTTAGTTGAAAGTTTTACTTCGGCGAGTAAAGCGGAATTTTCCAGTAAGTTACTCGAAGCAAAGCAAGGCCTAACGACGATTAAAGGAAATATAGGTAATAATTTGAAAGCTATTGTTCAAAGCACTGCATTAGCGGTATTAAGAAAAAAAGCGGAAAAGTAATAGAAACATAAAGGTTAATTTGGAGAACCGCGATGAAAGCAAATGAAGAACTATTCAATGCCTATGTTAGTGAAGAATTTAGAAAGTCGGCGGATGAAACAAAACAAGCGTTAGATAACAAAATTAATAGTTATATTACTGAATTTCGAAGCCACCTCGACAGCTTAGTGCAGGAGGTAGAGAAAGTAGATTACAGTGCTCAGTTCCAACAAGAGGCTGATGTTGTCATTAAACAAGCAGACGCTGCCGCCAAGCAGGTTGAAAATATTGCCGACATTATTGCGGAATTGGAAAAAAAAGCCCCTGCATTAGTCGAACAAGTGAATAAATTAAAACAAGCTAATGGTGCTTTAAAAACGGAACTTGATGGCATACATGATAAGGCCAATGCTTTTGGCAGTAACGTTGGTAAGTTTGTTGCCTCCGGAGTTAAGCAAGTAGTTACAGGTGGTTTGCCTATTTTTTGATTGTGTCATTTTATTCCGCTCATTTTTGGGTAAACCTTTGAAGGGAAATTATTATGCGTCCAGAATATATTGTTGTTCATACCGCCGCTTTTAATGGTAATAATTGTGATAGAGATATGATTGATCGATGGCACAAAGATAGAAATTGGTCAGGCATTGGTTATCATTTTGTTATATTAAATGACAAACATCGCAGTAAGAGCGATGGTACAGTTGAACTTGGTAGAGCAAGCAATAAAGCAGGTGCTCATGCGCTTGGTTTAAATAGCCGATCACTAGGTGTTTGTTGTATCGGGCATGGTGATATCAATGACTTTACCCCAGCGCAATATGAAAGCTTATATCAGCTAGTTAAACAATTAATGTTGGAGTTTTCTATTCCCGTCAACAAAGTCATCGGGCACAGGGAGTTAAACTTACTCGCTGATAACGAGGTAATATCTTCTCGTTATCGCACCAGTAAATCTTGTCCAGGTCATAAAATAGATATGGACTTTATCCGTGAGCAACTTTCTAGTGCAGCTATAAATACTGAGGTTGAAAGCTCAGAAGTATCAGCTGAATCTCGTTTAGCGATGACCAATGCTATTGTGGTGTTGCAACAGCATCGAACACAATTTCCTAATGCTCAAGATGAACTTGATGAATTTATTCATCACCCTGAAATTATTGCTATAACGCAGTGATTAGATTCAAAGCTAGCTCATTGCTGAATGCATCGCTTTTGCAGCCTCAATTGGTTGCTCAGCTTCGGTTATTGCCGTAACGACTGCCACTGCACTAACACCAGTATTCCATACTTTTGGTACTCGCTGCTGGTTGATACCTCCAATGGCAACAACGGGAATATTATCAGCCAAAGCTAACAAATGGTGTAGATTGTTCAGCCCTTGAATTTGTCCGGTCATATCTTTAGTTTTAGTGGGAAATATTGCACCAACAGCGAGATAAGACGGCTGTAATTGTTGTGCTAAAAGAAACTCATAGCAGCCATGTGTACTAATACCTAGTCGTAAACCCGCATTTGAAATAGCGGCTAAGTCGGCTAGTTCTAAATCTTCTTGCCCAATATGTACGCCGTATGCGCCATGTTTAATTGCTAGCTGCCAATAGTCATTAATAAATAGTCGACATGAGTACTTTCTTGCTAAAGCTACAGCTTTTTTGATGATAGTATCAAGCTCTTCATTGCTTTTATTTTTAATGCGTAATTGTATAATTTTAATGTTTAATGGTAATAAACGCGCCAACCATTCGATTGAATCGATTACGGGATATAAACCAAGCCGCTCATGCTTTGCTAAATCTAATGTGCAAAAGTCGGGTAAGTGTTGGCATTTATTGTTGAGTGAAGCGTTTACCGTTGGAAAATAATTTTTGTCACTCGGCCATCCCATTTGCTCGAAAGCGCCATAATAGCGCTTAGCAACATCTCTATTTGTTGAAGTTTCAGTGCTTGCTTGTTGCTGTTGTTGGGAGAAGGTTAAACCTTGATTGATATAGGCTTTAGTTAAGGTGAAAGCGTCTCTCAGCAAATAATCGTGAGCGAGAAAACAGGCGAGGGCGCTGGCGAAACTACAGCCGCCGCCATGACTATAACTAGTTGCGACATAAGAAGACTGTAGTTGGTAGCTTTGCAAGTCACTACTGCCTGATTGTTGTACGCAAGTATCAATGCAGTGCTTTCTTACACTGACATTTTTGGTATTACTAATGTCATCTTGATGACCACCTTTAACGATAACTGCATTACAGCCCAAGCTTATTAATTTTTTACCAATTCTGGTGCTGTCATTTTCGGTGCAATTATCAATAAGTTTGCTGAGTTGCTTAGACTCTATAAGATTGGGGGTAATAACGTTTATCAGCGGCATGAGTGGCAGCAATGCATCGGTATGAATAGTCGATAAACTGCCGCCAACACTAGCTTGACCAACAGGATCATAAACCACGATCAAACCTTTTATTTGTTGTTTAAGCTCTAATAGCAAACTAACTAGCCAACTGATTTGGGCATTATTGGCAATTAAACCAATTTTTATCGCGCGCGGCGGTTTATCAAAACGTAGCGCTTTTGCTTGCTCGGCTAATATTTCTACCTCGATAGGGTTTACCGATAAAAGCTGACTTGAGTTTTGTACGGTATTGGCAGTAATTAAATGGCAAACTTCAACATCAAGGCTATGGCCTGTTTTTATATCTGCTGCGATTCCAGCACCTCCAGAACAGTCGGCCCCAGAAATTGTCCATAGAATAGGTTTAGGCTTTTTAGCTGTTATTTTCGTTTTAGGCTTTATCATTAGCTATGCTCAGGCTGGTGCCAAAAAGGTGTATCTAAGGTTGGTGTGCTCGGATGAGCGGTTTGGCGCTCTGGTATAGTGCCGGCGATATAAGCACTTTCTCCTGCTGAAATTGCGTTTGCAAATGCTTTCGCCATTAGCACTGGGTTGTCGGCAAGTGCAACAGCACTATTAAGCAAAACGCCATCAAAGCCCATTTCCATAGCAATACAAGCATCTGATGGTTTACCAATTCCAGCATCCAAAATTAATGTGGCGTCGGGTAGGCGCGCTCTAATACTGGCTAAGTTATAAGGATTCATCAGCCCTTTTCCTGTGCCAATGGGAGATGCCCAAGGCATAATAACCTGGCAGCCAAGCGCATATAAACGCTGACAAATAACTAAGTCATCAGTGCAATAAGGTAGTACTTTAAAGCCATCGGCGAGCAATTGTTCGGTGGCAACAAGTAACTCTACAGGGTCAGGCTGCAAGTTATAGTCATCACCAATCACTTCAAGTTTTATCCAATCGGTTTGAAATAATTCTCGACTCATTTTCGCTAAGGTTATGGCTTCTTTCGCCGTTTTACAGCCAGCAGTATTAGGGAGTAAAAAGCCTTGGCTTTGCTTAACGGTATCTTGAATATAAAGCCAAATTTTTTCCCCTGATTGTTCTAACGGGTTTTGTCGTTTCAGTGACAAAGTGACTACTTGTGAGCCACTAGCGAGTATGGCTTGTTTCATCACTTCTGGTGATGGATACAGCGCTGAGCCGATCAGCAATCGGCTGCTAAGTTGCTGACCATAAATAGTTAAAGACATATGTTAGCCTCCAACAATAGGTAATAGAATATCAATACTGTCGTTACTTTTTAGCACCGTATTAGCGTAATCATCTTTGCCAATAAAATCGCCATTAAGCGCTAAAGCAAAGCTTTGTTGTAACTGGTTTTCAGGTAACACTTTTATAAGTGCGGCTTGGATACTTGTTGGCACTGAACAATCAGCTAACTCAACAGCGTCGCCATTAATGTAAATTTTCATTTTTTATCTCGCTAATCTTATCTTGTTAGTTTTATCTAAGCTCGCTATGGCTTTTTCACTGATAGGCAGCAAATGTGAGTATTGGTAACTTGCTGACGCTTTATTTTGTTGAAGCATTAAATTATCAACATGCTCTAGCACTTGCGACAGCACAACAGGCGCAATTAAAAAGCCATGGCGATATAAACCATTGACTTGTATTAAGCCGTTTTGGCAAAGTATTTTTGCTTGATTATCACTAAAAGCTGGGCGAAGTTGACTAACATGTTGACGAATATTTGCTTCAGCAAAGCCTGGGTGAATACTATATGCGGCGCTGAGTAACTCCATTGCTGAGCGCACTGTCATTGGCGCTGTGTCATCACTTTCAATCTCTGTTGCACCTACTACAAAGTGCCCTTTACCTTTTGGCGCAATATAAAGTTGATAACGTGGGTGCATCAGTCTGACCGGTCTTGAAATGTTCACATCAGGGGCAAAAAGTTGGAAAAGCTCGCCCCTAACGGCACGTAAATCATCAAGTTCAGCATGTTTTTCACTGCCTGTATTTGATGATGTTTTAGCACCAACACCTCTACAATCAATTATTAAATCAAATGATTGGTTAACTTTCTGATTGTTTTCGCTCTGGAAAGTAACGTTACTTTTCTTTGCTGTTGTGCTTGGTATTATTTCAGTCACTTCAGTTTGACACTGCCAATCAACCCCTTCGTCAAGTAATTGCTTTTGCAAAGCGACTAGTAATTTTCTATTACCAATTTGACCTTCTTCTGGCAAATACAATGCCTGTGAAAATCGCCGCGCGAGCTCAGGCTCTAGTGCTGATAATTGTTGACGATTTAATTGTTGCTGCTGATGTTGAGAGTAATTATTGGCTAAGAAGCGTTTTAAACGATGATAGTCACCAATATCTTGTTCATGACTCACCACTAACGAGCCCGTTTGTTGGTAAAAATTGTAGCCTGATAATGACTTAAGCAGAGTTGGCCAAAGTGAAAGTGAGGCAAAGCCCATGGCAACAATGTTGGCCGGACTGTGCATTGCCTCACCTAATGGCGTTAATAAACCTGCTGCCGCATAGGCGGCACTTGCATGGCCGTTTTTATGATCTTTGTCGAACAGAGCCACCTGATAGCCTTGTCGATTTAACGACAAAGCTAGCAAGCGGCCCATTAAGCCCGCACCAATAATTGCGATTGTAGGCATTGTGATATTTCCCCGCCGCTATTCGGCTAAGGTTTTTTCGGCACTTTGTTCTTTTCTGTGCTCAGTACCGAGCGCAACACTTTGGTAAATTTCACTACCGTTGGCCTTAAACTCGGCTGACTTTTCAGCCATTCCTTGGGCAGAAATGGCGATGGTTTCATCAAGTAGTTTTATTTCGATTATTTGCTCGTTATTTGCTTGATTCTCCAAACCTGCAGCATAGTCTCTCACTTCTTGAGATATTTTCATTGAACAAAACTTAGGACCACACATTGAACAAAAATGGGCAACTTTACCGGACTCTTGTGGCAGTGTTTCATCATGATAAGCTCGTGCGCGTTCAGGATCTAACCCGATATTGAATTGATCGTACCAACGAAACTCAAAGCGTGCTTTTGACATAGCATTATCACGAATTTGCGCGCCCGGATGGCCTTTAGCTAAATCACCGGCATGAGCGGCAATTTTGTAGGTCATTAAGCCTTCTTTAACATCTTCTTTGTTTGGTAAACCTAAATGCTCTTTCGGTGTTACATAACAAAGCATGGCACAACCATACCAACCAATATTGGCGGCACCAATGCCAGAAGTAATATGATCATAACCTGGGGCAATATCTGTCGTTAGTGGTCCTAAAGTATAAAATGGCGCTTCACCACAATGCTTTAATTGCTCAGTCATGTTTTTTTGAATCATGTGCAATGGCACGTGGCCTGGGCCTTCAATAATGGTTTGTACATCATGTTGCCAAGCAATTTGCGTGAGTTCTCCCAAGGTTCTTAGTTCGGAAAATTGTGCTTCGTCGTTCGCATCGGCAACAGATCCGGGGCGTAAGCCGTCACCTAAGGAAAACGAAACGTCGTAAGCTTTTAGAATTTCGCAAATGTCTTCAAAGTGAGTGTAAAGAAAATTTTCTTTGTGGTGTGCTAAACACCATTTCGCCATAATTGAACCACCACGAGAAACAATGCCGGTGACGCGTTTGGCGGTCATAGGTACATAGCGCAGTAGTACGCCGGCGTGAATGGTAAAGTAATCAACCCCTTGCTCTGCCTGCTCAATTAAGGTGTCGCGAAAAATTTCCCAGGTAAGATCCTCTGCAATGCCGTTTACTTTTTCTAATGCTTGATAGATTGGAACGGTGCCAATAGGTACAGGGGAATTTCTGATGATCCATTCACGCGTTTCATGAATATAGCGGCCGGTGGAAAGATCCATTACCGTATCTGCGCCCCATTTAGTCGACCATACTAATTTTTCTACTTCTTCTTCAATAGATGAGGTTACCGCTGAATTACCAATGTTAGCATTCACTTTGATCAAAAAATTACGCCCGATGATCATAGGCTCACTTTCTGGGTGGTTAATATTTGCAGGAATAATAGCCCGGCCGCGAGCAACTTCGCTACGGACAAATTCTGCGGTAATTTGCTCGGGGATACTGGCACCAAATGATTGTCCTTGGTGTTGTTGCAGCAGTATTTCATCTTGCACTTCTTGACGTTTCAAATTCTCGCGTATGGCAATGTATTCCATTTCAGGCGTGATAATACCTTGGCGAGCATAATGCATTTGCGTCACATTTTTGCCTGCTTTTGCTTTGCGCACTTTTGGCAAGTGTTCAAAACGAATGTGATCAAGCCCTTCATCTGCTAAGCGTTGTTGGCTATAGCTAGAACTTTTTCCTGATAAGAATTCGACATCGCCGCGTGCTTCAATCCAGTTGTCACGCAAGCGTGGAATACCTTTATGGACATCAATTTCAATGCTGTCATCAGTATAAAAGCCGGAAGTGTCATAAACGCATAACGGCTGATTTTTTTCATAAACAGCACTGTCTTTTTGGCCACTGACTAAGGTATCAGAAAGTGATATCTCACGCATGCCAACACGAATATCGTGGATTTCGCCCTGAACATAAACTTTTTTGGAATTTGGAAATGATTGGTCAGCAACATTTTTTAAAAACTCTGCTGCTTGATCGCGACGCTCGCGTCTAGAAATTGAACTCATGGTCTCTCACCTGTTTTTATTAAATAAAAGTTAGGCGGAGCTATATTGGGGTAGTAACGAGGAGCAGTATCTAAGGTAACGCATATAATCGCTTTGAAAGCTGCTCACTTGTTCCCTTCGCAGATGTTAATCTAATCAGGTTCTACGGATCCCGCTTTCGCGATCTCAGCCCTATGGCACTCCGACAAGTCAAAACGTTTAATTGTTTTTAAACGTGGCTAGATTCTAGCGTGAAGGTTTGATGATAAGCAACAGTTAAATATATTCTTTATTGAGAACACTTTGATTAAAAAGTTTTTCTTTTCTAAGTAAGCTTTATTGCCACTTTTGCATTTTTCGATAAATAGTTGATGGATTAACTTCAAGTAATGCTGCGGCCTTAGTAATGTTGCCATCACATTTTGCAATAGCGTGCTCAATGGCATTCTTTTCAACTAATTCAAGGGGGATAATTTCGTCGTTATTTGTGGTTGAGAATTGCGTTGCCTCAGCTGGCTGAAATGAAGGTTGAGCGAGAGTATTGATTGCAGGTTCGTTGATCTTTAACTGTTCGGCAAGTAGCGGCTGTATCATTGCTAAGGTTATTTCTTTACCTGTATTCATAATACAAACGCTATGAATGGTATTTTCTAGTTGCCTTACATTTCCAGGCCAAGGATAAGCAATGATAAAGTCGCGTGCATCCTTGCTAAAGTCAGCAAAGTTTTTCTGTTGTTGTTTATTGTATTTAGCTAAAAAGTGTCGGGCAATAATGTAAGAATCTTGCTCTCGTTCTCTTAATGGTGGCAAGTTTAATGGAATGACGTTGAGGCGGTAAAATAAATCTTCCCTAAACTCTCCGCTGTTAACTGCATCGCTTAATTTAACTGAAGATGCCGCAATAATTTGAGCATCAAATTTCATTAATTTATTATCACCCAAAGCGGTAAATTCACGTTCTTGAATAACTCGCAGTAACTTAGCTTGTAGCGACATAGGTAAAGTTGTTATTTCATCAAGAAATATGGTGCCACCGTTGCTTTGGGCAAATAGGCCTTCTTGGTCACTAACAGCTCCAGTAAAGGCGCCTTTTTTGTGGCCATATAATTGTGATTCGATTAATGTTTCAGAAAAGTTGGCACAATTAACTGCAATAAATTCCCCTTCCCGCTTACAACCAGATTCATGGCAAGCCTTGGCGACAAGCTCTTTACCTGTACCTGTTTCACCATGAATATAAATAGGAACATTTGCACCTGCCGCTATTGATATTTGATCAATCAGTTGCTGGATTTTAGTGCTTTCACCAATAATTTTTTGGCTAAGTTGGTTTTTAGCTGGTGAAGCGTCTTTACTGGTAATGCTGTCTTGTACCAGCATAACTAGCTCGGAATTTTTCCAAGGTTTGGATATAAACTTTTCAATAATTGCCTGATTAAAGCCTGCAGAAACAGAGTCAAAGTCTTCATATGCGCTGAGCATGATACGTTTAGTGTCAGGCCAAAGTTGTTTAACTTCAGTTAATAATTTGTCACCGGTGATATCTGGCATTCGTTGATCAGAAATGATTAATACGGGTTGGTTTTCCTGCATGAATTCAAGTGCTAATCGTGGTGAAGTAAATGGCTCAATACGCACGTCTACTCGCATTAAAGTGCGTTTTAATGCGGCTAAAATTTCACGCTCATCGTCAACAATAACAACTAAAGGGCGAGTATCAGTAATTTCCATTATTTAGCAACTCCATCTTTATTTTTTGTAGTACTTTCTTCACTAGAACAATGCAATATATAGGCGATAATGACATTCTTTGTATGTTCTTGGTGTTTGGCTAAGTTATCAATGTGGTTTTGCGAAAGTATGGTTTTCTCATTGAGTAATTTGTGCTGCTCATGATTTAAAATATCTTGTGCCAACATCATCCCAGGTTGCAGTTCACCGACACTTTTCGCTATTTCTAACTGCTCAGTTGCTAATGGTGTCGTTAACATGGCAACAAACTGGCTAAAAATTTTACGGTCAAATAAGCTGCCTAAACTTTTTTTCATTACTATGATGGCTTCTTGTGGAGTAATGCATTGTTTAGTCATTTTACCAGAGACCAATAAATCAAATTGAATAACCACCGCTAAAATTCGAGAGCTTATCGGGATATTGTCGTTGCTCAGATGTTGTGGAATACCTGAACCATCGAAATGTTCGTATATATGACGAACAACCTTTGCACAAGGTGCTAATGATTTCACCGTACTTATTACATCGGCACTAACTTGCGAAAATTTCATCCATGTTAGTTTTTCTTGTGCGGTCATTTCATGCCAAGGTAAGGTAATGAGATAAGGAGGTAGGCTATTAATGCCAATACGATAGAATAATCCGGCTAAATAAATATGAACTCGTTGAGCTTCACTTAACGCCATTCTATTTGCCAAAATTTTGCTATGTTGAGCTATTCGATAGGTATGGCCCGAAGTATCTTGTGTTTGCATGGCAACTAAATTAGCACTTAGTTGTAATAATTCATTATTAAATGTTGAAAGGTTTTGCTGCTGTTCGACAATGCTCTCGTGGCTTTCTTGAATAATGCGACTGGCTTTTTTTATAGAGTCTTGATTCGTTGATAACCGTTGATTATCTATTTTAAGGCTTTTAATAACAGCGAGTTTTTTGTTTTCAACTTTAAGCTCATTGATTAATGTTGCTAATGTTTTTTTTAACTCAGCACTGTCCCAAGGCTTATTCAAGTAAGCAGAAATTTTTCCTTCATTGATCGCTTGTTTTGCAAGGTCAGTATCAGCGTAACCGGTTAAAACAATACGTTTGCTTCGACTATTCATTTTTACGATATGACTGAGGAATTCAGCACCATTTATTTCAGGCATTTTCATATCAGAAATGACAATTTGTGTCGGATTATCTTGAAAAAAATCTATCGCTGTTTGAGCATCAGTAAAGGCGTGCACTTGATAATCGTTGTGCAATTCTCGTTGCAATGCATTCAGTATTTCTTGTTCATCATCTAGCAGTAAAACTGACGGTAACATTTCTTATTCCTAAAAAAATATAGTTAAAGATGAATTAGTTGCATAAACTCATGCTAGCATTATAGTTAGCCCTAAGTGAAGTTTTAAGGAGTATTGAATTATGAAAGGAGCAATTTTTACTGGCTTTGCTGAATATGTCGAAAAAGAATTTGGCTTAACAGCTTGGTTGAAAACACTTGATAGTTGTGAGCTTGAGTCTAATGGAGAATACTTATCAACTGAGCTTTATGAAGACATAGAATTTAAAGTTTTAGCTGATACATTGGGTAATATAGTTGGTGTTGATAGAGAATATTTGTTTAGAGGCTTTGGTGAATTCTTTTTTCCAGTTTTGATGTCGCTAGGTTTACCCCATGTTAAAGAAATAGATAACCTGTTTGATTTTATGCGTGCGGTCGATAGTGTTATTCATATAGAAGTACAAAAAAGTGATCCCTTAGCTTATACGCCAACATTGCTATACGATCAGCCACAGGATAATGTTCTTATTATTCGCTATATGTCGCATCGCCAAATGTGTCATTTCGCAGAAGGTTTAATTCTTGGTGCTGCGACGCACTTTAAACAACATGCGAACATTCATCAAACTAAGTGTTTATGTAAAGGAGATGAGCATTGCCTGATTCGTGTCGAGATTTAAACGTAGCGTTGGAAGAAAAAGTTGCACTGTTAGAAAAAGCGCTGATACGTGAACGCAATGCTAAAAAAAAACTAGAAGCCAAACTAGATGAAAAAGCAGCCGTTGCGCTTTATGACAATAAAGAATTTTTTGACTCTTATGAAAAAGTAACCAACAGACAGGTTCAGCTGCAGTTTTTAGCGGGCTTAACTCAAGAGTTACTGCTTGATAAAAACATTGATGAATCTTTCTATCACTTTGCTAGCAATGTTGCGAAGTTAGTAGACGCCTGCCCTGTGGTTGTTATGCGCATTAATCATGATGGTAATAACTCTATTTGGTCACTAGCATCGCCTAATAACCCATGGCAGACAATGCCTTGGCAAGCTGACTATGAACAACTAATCAGTCCGATGTTAACTCAAATGGAGTCACGTTGGCACCGTGCTGAGCATCAAGAAGTGGCTTGCCGTAAGGTATATTCAACGCTATTTCGCAATGATATGTTGCTATACCTTCAGGTAAAAGTGACAGAAAAAGAACGACGATTAATTTTACTCGATATTAGTCATTTTTGTTATAGCGACGACTTTAAACACACTTTAGATATTGCCGCAAACCAATTTGGCTCGGCTATAAAGCGACGCATGACTAAAGTTGAGCTTGCTTATAATATTCGTGATTTACGCAATACGGTAACCGAACTTAAAGCGACTCAACAGCAATTGGTTCATAGTGAAAAAATGAGTTCACTAGGGCAATTGGCAGCAGGGGTTGCTCATGAAATTAATAATCCCATTGGCTATATCACCAGTAATTTAGACGTTTTAAAAGACTATATCGATATTTATGAGCAGGCATTATCACAAATCCCTCAGCAATTAGTTGAAAAATTTAGTAATTCGCGAGAATTATCATTCGCCCGTGAGGATATTGGTGAACTGCTTAGCTCTTGTATTACTGGCGTTGATCGTGTCACTGAAATTGTTGCAAGTTTGAAAACCTTTTCAAGAAAAGAACAAGATGAATTTTCATCGGTAGCAATAAATGATGTTATTGAAAGTGCACTAAAAATTGTTTGGAATAAACTTAAGTATGACCATGAAATAGTTCAAGAACTATCGTTAAACTTACCTGAAATTCAAGGCAATTATGGGCAATTACAACAAGTATTTGTTAACCTATTTGTTAATGCTGCTCAAGCGATGAACGAAAGTGGTGAGCTAAGAATTGAAAGTAATTTGCTTGATAATTTTATCGAAGTAAAAGTTCATGATACAGGCTGTGGAATGGATGCAGCTGTTATTCGACATTTATTTGAACCTTTCTATACCACAAAGGATGTAAGTGAAGGTACCGGCTTAGGCTTGTCAGTTTCGTACGCTATTGTTGAAAAGCATAATGCGAAAATAAGCGTAAACTCTGAACCTAACCAAGGTTGCACGTTTACGCTTACATTTCCTATTGTCTATTCTTGAGGCAAAAGAACCTCGCTTTATAACTGAGCGATAATATTTTTCGGGTTATAAATATGAAAAATATCATAGCGACTTGTAGTTAAGTTATATTGTTGAGGTGTTCTAAATGAAATAGAAACCTCAATATCACTACCATTAAAATCAGATTTTCTATCACAATAAAGCATCGCGCTAATTGGAAATAAGCCTTTATTTAACTCCAACGAACCTGTCAATACTTGCTCGGATTCAAATCGTGTCATCAAATGAATCTTTTTGTCGATAACGCGTTTGTTATTCATGTCAATGCGGGCATAACATGAGCTGATTTTCGACATTGAATCTGACTCTGAATTCTTTGCTTGGTTTTTAACATAGAATTCAACACCAACTTGTAAGCGTCCCTTTGTGCGATTCGGAAACAAACCATTCAGGCGATACATGCTTTTACTTGGCTGAGCAATGCCGTAGCTTTTATGGCTAGACAATGAAAACCGAGTTTCATTCATTACGAATGAACCAACATCATTGCTAAACGCTGCTTGCTCTACGCTTGTAGGTAATGGATATACTCGGGTGATCCAACCTGGAAACAGATCTGCTTTACTCACCGCTTGAGCTAATACTTCGTTACTACCAACATGGTATGGGTTTAAGGTACGCAATATTGATAATTCATCTTCAGCTTGTGTTAATAAAATATTCTTATTATTTAAGCTTTCACTTAGTGAAGATGCTTTCTTCCACTGTATTGCAGCCATACCGCCTAAAATAATAGTAAATACAATTAACAATGCCGCTTTAATTAAAGAGCTTGCAAATGAAGTGGAACGACTACTGTGTCTCTCTCTTCTATAGTTAGCACTCATATTCTTTTCCTCACAATTCAATAGACCCTAGAACCTTTGCAATTGCTTTGCCACTTATAAAGTCGTTTAAAATCAGTATTTTAGTTTTTTGTTGGAGGTTAGCCAATTGAAACTGCTTTGCAAATTGCAATAGATTTAACTGCAGTTTGCGAATGATTAGTTAAAGGTTTTTTAACTGTTTGATATTAAAGATAAAAAAAATAGGCAGGAAAACTGCAATAACCTTGAGTGAGAATAATTCGACGAGCAAGATTCAAGTATTATGAGGAGAAATCTATGCGAATAAATTCCTTTAAGGTAGCTTTAGCTGCTTTGTTGCTAAGCACGAGTAGTGCTGCATATAGTGTCACGCAAGTAGACATTGAATTGCAGTTGTTACTTGATATATCGGGCAGTATTGATAGCTCCGAATACGACTTACAACTACTAGGTTATCAAGCGGCTTTTGAGAGTGATAACGTGCAAAATGCCATTATTAATGGTAGTGAAGGGCAAATTGCCGTGCAATTAATTATGTGGTCAGGGCCTAATCAACAAAGTGTAATGATCGATTGGACCTTAGTTGATAGTGCAGCTAGCGCAGATACACTTGCGGCAGATATTGCTGCAATTGCTCGACCATTTTCTGGATGGACAGCAATTGGCGAAGCGATAGAATACGCCTACCCTTTATTTGAAGATAATGGCTTTGAAGGGTTTGACCAAATCATGGATATATCTGGTGACGGTACAAATAATTCAGGTGTTGCACCAGGAATCGCCTCAGATAATGCTATTGCCGATGGCGTTGATACCATTAATGGTATTGTGATAACGACAAATCAAAATGTTGTTGACCAGTATTTAGATGAAGTGGTTAATGGTGAAACCCCATTTTTATTAGCGCCGGGTAATTTTGATGATTTTCAAACATCAATCGAAAATAAAATTGTCGCAGAAATTTCAGGTACAAGCCCTACCGGAGCTATTACAGTACCGGAGCCAGGTACTTTAGGTTTGTTTGCTATTCCAGTTGCATTTATGTGCTTTAGAAAGCGTACCATTAAGGAGAAAAAATCATGAAACTATTTACTGCAATTATATTGAGCCTTGTTTTATTTTCTAGTATTGCTAGTGCGACACCTAATAGTCAGTTTGTTTTTGATTTTGGTGTAATTCGACATAATGATGTTGGCGAGCCAGTAGCATTTGAAAAAACCACACAAATTCCCATTGTTAATGGGGTTGAAACCACACTTTATGGTTTGGTGGTAACCAGCGCAGGCGACGAACAATTTAATTTAAACTCGGTTCATGTTGTGCCAGTACAGAATAAAAATGGTGAATTGAAAAAAGTGATGGGTAAAACCATGGTCATTAAAAAGCGTGGGGCAATTTTCATGCGGACTGACTTTGATGATTTACCCGGTGATTATCAAATGGAAGTTTATATTGATAATGAATTGCATCACACCATCAGTTACCAGTTGTCTGACATTTCGTTGGCAAAACGCTAAAACAGGTGCTTCCTCAACAAATAGGACAAGGATGTCTATTTGCTGGTTTATACTCATGTAATTTGACCATAACTGTGAAGTTATTAACGACTAGTTGTTAATATTATTGTAAATCTACCTGCAATTTGTCGTAATATAGATAAAATAATTAAAGCACAGATATGGAATTTACTAATGGCTGAATCAATACCGGAAAACTCAACGGAGCAGGCGGCAAAAACGCTTGACCCTACCAAGCTATTAAAAGAAGAGCTTGATCAAGTCAGTCATTTTTATAATGTGATTGTGGAGTTTTTTACCAATTATAGTTTTCAGCTAGTTGGTGCCTTCATCATTTTTATTATTGGTTATATTTTTGCCGGTAAAATTGCGGGCTTAGTTTTACGATTATGTGAACGTCATAAGCTTGATGTTACGTTAAGTCGCTTCCTAGCCAATACCAGTAAAATGCTAATTGTGGTGATGATTACTATTATCGCGTTAGGCAAGTTAGGTATCAGCGTTACACCATTTATTGCAGCAATTGGTGCCATTTCTTTAGGCGCTGGTTTAGCTTTACAAGGCTTGTTAGCAAACTATGCTGCAGGTTTTAATATTATCATTATTCGCCCGTTTGTTGTTGGCGATACCATTACGGTACAAGGGGTTACTGGACTTGTAAAAGAAGTTCTACTGGCTTACACAATACTATCAGACGAAGACAATGTTGAAATAACCATTCCTAATAAGCACATAGTTGGTGAGGTATTACATAACTCTAAGCATGACTCATTATTGGAACTAAGTGTTGGTATTGATTACAGTGAGAACCCATTAGAAGTGGTTGCAATGCTTGAAGACGTTATTGGCAAACTTGATATTGTTAGTGAAGTTCGCAAACCATTAATTGGTATTGATGCTTTTGCTGATAGTGCGATTAACATTGCCGTACGTTTATGGACACCGACGGAGAATTTATATAGTGCCAAATACACAGCATATAAAGAAATTTATCTAGCGTTAGATCGTGCTAACATCAAAATTCCATTCCCTCAACGCGATGTTCACCTTATTAAAGAGGCTGTGTAATTGCTATCAGTTTTCATCTATTGAATAGTAAAAAATAATGTCGCTCAATAAAGCGCGTTTAGATCGGTTTCTTGCGCAACATTGCCAAATTAGCCGTCGCAATGTACGGCTTATGTTGGCGCAAAATCGCGTTTTAGTAAATGGTGAGCTTGCTCATGATATTGACGAGGTAATAGATACTTTCAGTCATATCTCCTTAGATGGGCAAGTAATACAAGCTAACTCTGCCCATTATATAATGCTACACAAACCGGTAGGTGTGGTTAGTGCTACGCAAGACGCTACCCACAAAACAGTTATCGACTTGCTCTATTTTCCCTATAAAAAGCAATTACATATCGTTGGTCGTCTTGATCTTAATACTTCAGGTTTAATGCTACTAACAAATGATAGTCGATGGTCTGAGCGTTTAACGCTACCCGAAAGTAAGGTCAGTAAACGCTACCTTGTTACTTTAAAAAACAAACTAACAGCAGACTATGTTGAAGCTTTTGCTAGCGGTATGTATTTTGAATATGAAAATCTCACCACTCAGCCAGCGAAGCTAACTATACTTTCTGACTATCAAGCTGAAGTGGAGTTATTTGAAGGGCGCTACCATCAAATAAAACGTATGTTTGGCCGCTTTCGCAACCCCGTTGTTGCACTACATCGACACACCATTGGTAACTTATCGTTAGATCCCCAATTGCCACTAGGCGCAAGCCGAGCATTAACCGCTGATGAAGTAAGCTATATTTAGTGCCAAAACAGCTGTGATTTTTGGAGAAGTTTACTGAATAGCTATCGTGTAAAGTATGGTTGCAATAGCGGGTAGAGGAGTTGAAGAAAGAGGGGAAATATCAGTGTGATGTTAACATCATGTTACTGGTTTATTACGTTATGCTAATGTAAAGTAGCTTGATGATATATAAGTAAAAAATAGTTACAATATGCTTTTCTTAGTTTGAATCAACCTGCAAATACCGTTTAACGTAAATTATCGTTTCTCGGCAGAGTTTACCTTGATTTACCCAATGATAATGCGTATTGTTTTTACCAAATTGAATAAATACCTACTTAATTTATGTATGTATTCTATTTATCTAGATAACTTCCTAATTATCAGTGTCTGTACAGCTATAGATAATTAAATTTTACTACTAACTATAAGTGTTTATGAATAATAGCCATTATCAAATCGGTCAATGTGTTTTAGATTGCCAAACCCAAAGTTTGAGCCGTAATGGTGAGGTTTATAAATTATCAGCGAAAGTATTTGAACTGCTAAGGCTATTTTTAAATAGTGCTGAATATGTTGTCAGTCGTGAAGAGGCAATAAAGCAAATATGGTTGGGTAATGAGGGAGTTGGTCAACGTGGTTTTACTAACGCTATTTGGACGTTACGCAAAGCCTTTAAAGAGTTAGGCGAAGATAAAGACGATGTTTTTATTACGCTGCCTAAGGTGGGTTATCAGTTAAATTTGGTTGTTGCTGGCGTAGACGAAAAAAAGCAGGTTAAGCCGCTTTATATCTACCTGTCAGTTGCTATATTTTTGTGTGTTTTATTTTTCAGTTTCTTTCTGGTGAATAATGATAACCCGAAGATAACTAGTGCGCCTGCCACGATAAAACACATAGAGCATGAACACCTAAGTGTGACTAATTTTGAAGGTATAGAGGAACATCCAGCGGTTTCACATAATGGCCAATATGTTGCTTTTCAATGGAAAAATGGTGAAACCAATAGCGGTATTTATATTAAAGATTTAAAAAATGAAGAAACGCCACTAAACCAAGTTTCTACGGGGCGTTTTGTTGAGGCGTCACCTGTGTGGTCTGAAAGTGATGAGTCGTTAGCTTATGTGCGTATTACCAATGACAAACATTGTGAAGTCAGGGTTAAGCACTTAGTGACTAATAATGATATTGCCATTGCGGACGATTGCTATTACATGCCTTATCGACGAGTGCTGAATTGGTCAAAAGAAAATGAACTTATCTACGTTAAAAAACTTGATTCGGGTGCGGCGCTATTTCGTTATAATTTTATAGACAAAACCAGTGAACAGTTAACATTCCCTCAAGGAGGCGAGATTGATTTTGCGCCGATATTTCTCACATTTAATGAAGAATTGTTTTTTATTCGTGAGAAAAGTTCGCAAAAGTTTGATGTGTTACTGCAATCAAAAAATGTAGAAATAACGCCTATTTTACAAAACCAAGTTACCGTGATTGATATTGACGTTGCGGCAAATAGTCGCCAGTTATATGTTAACTATGCTGAAGATAGTAAATTTGTTATTAAGCAAATATCACTTGATAATCATCAAGAGCAAGTTATTAGTAATCGAGGCTTACCAAGTAATATTTCGTTAAACGTTGTGAGTGGTGAGCTGCTTTTTGCTAGTCATATATCTAAAGAGTACGTTGCTAAAATTGAATTAGAAACAGGCGATATAAAACGTAGAATTTCATCGTCGTTTCGCGATATGTACGGGCGTTTATCAAGCACGAGTGACGATATTTTATTCCTCTCAAACCGCAGTGGAAATTGGTCGGTATGGCATAACAATGGTATTACTAGTACAAATTTGAGTAAAAATTTAGGTAATGCCACCGTGCCTGCTATTTCACCTAACGGTAAACAGTTTGTGGCTAGTATTAGGCCAAAAGGTAGTAAAACCTCGGTACTGTACTTGGGTGATTTAACTAATGACAGTATGCAAGTTGTTAACACAAATGGGCTTGAGCCTGACAATATGAGTTGGTCAAAGGATGGCCTTTCAGTTTATTTCTATGTTAGTGAAAAACAAGCTGCAGGCATGTATAAACTAGAGTTAGCAACAGGCCAGACTAAGCAGTTATCAAACTCAGGTGAACACTATTTAGTTGAGGCTGAAAATGGTGCTTTATATGTTTCGCGTTTAAATATGAACGGTATTTGGCAACTAAACCCGAAAGATAAAAGTGTCACACTTATTAATAGTAATTTAGAAGCCTCAGATTACGGTGCATTCTATTGGCAAGACAACGCATTGTACTATTTGAATCGAGGGGTAAAATCAGATCAATTACAACGTATTTTAGCTGATGGCTCTGAAGTTACTGTCGCGACTTTTACCGCTAACTCTATACGTAAGTTTTTTGGTATTTCACAAGGTAATGCTAAATTTTTCATTGCAACGCTGAAGTTAAGTAACGAGTCTGATATTAATTCAGTAAAGTTATTCTAAACCACCGCCTGTTACCGCTATTTATATCCTTCTTATATTTCTTTAGCTTCTGTGCTGTAAGCTCATTGCGTCGCCAAACAATACATTGTGTTCCTGTCGCGACTTCAGCACTACCAACGATGCATTTCATGCAATAGCGCTTGTGGTGACGAATTGATTTCCTGATTCACTCTTGTGTATTTCTCATTGCAAACAAGTTGCTTGAATGAGTAAAGTTAAAGCTCTTGACCCTCTTAAACATTTTTTTAGTGCAAAAATTTGTCACGCTCGCTGTTATTTTACACCTGTTTTTTACGTTACTCCGCTCGAAAAAAAAACCTTAGTATTGCTTTTTTTTCTTCATTTCATTTATAACCAGGCTCTTTTTTAGAATAAATATTCACTTTTGTTCGCATAAAATTTCAGTTGAGAATGTTTTTTATCGATGTTTTTAGCCTTTTTGAGCTTTATCAGTACTCTTTGTTTTTTTACTTTTTTATTACAAGTTACCGTTATATAAGGAAATAGACTTTTTTTTGATGTCTAATTGATAACTTTTAGTTTTTAATTTGAATAATATTAGAGTTTTCCTCTATTGCGCATAATCACTACCTAACTTAGTAATGGTACAGCATTATTTAATTAGCTTTTCACTGAAGGTTTCAGCGAGCTACATAAACACCGGAGAGTGTTGCGAACAGCGTTAAATAGTAATTAAAACAACATTAGGAAAACATTGTCATGAGATTTAAAAAAAATGCGATTGCGGCGTGTATCGGTAGTGCTTTATTAATAGGCAGTGCATCAGCGCAAACACAAACTGATGTAAAAGCGGAATTTGGTGCTAGTCAGCAGGCGTCAACACAGTATGTTATTTATTTAAATGACGCTGCAGCGTTAGTAAGTCACACAAAAGGTAAGCATAACTACAAGTTAGAAAAACAAAAAATTGCTACCAAACAATCAGCATTATTTGAGCAAATTCGTGCGTTAGACCCAATGGCCAAATTACTTGGCAATTCAAGTATGCTAGCAAACTATATCACTGTGTCTATTTCAAGCGAATATGCTGACAAAGTAACCGCATTACCTGATGTTCATAGTGTAAATCAATCTGCACCTTCTCGAATGATTTCGGTTAAAAAACCTGCTATCAATTCAGTATCAACACAAAGTGTTGCAAGTGCTGATGAACTGGAAATGATGACACCATATACCGGCAGTGAAACTGCTGGCGAAGGTATTGATATTGCCATTATTTCAACTGGTATTGACTACACGTTAGCTGCATTTGGTGGCAGCGGCGAATACGGTGAAGATAACGACCCTGAAACACCGCCGATGGCTGGTAGTTATTTAGATGCATTCGAAAATGGTCCTATTGGTCCTTCTACACCAGAAATTCCAGATGATCCAGATACCCCTGAAGATGAATTTGTTCCTGCAATGGACGGTTATGACGGTTTTCCAACAGACGTTGTTGTTGGCGGTTGGGATTTTGCGGGTGAAAACTATGGTCAAGATGGCAACCCAATTGATCAAAATATCGAATTCACTGATTGGAGAGGGTACGCATATCCAACAGGTTTAGGTACTGAGTTGGCCAGTATTGTTCACCAATTGGCGCCTGCTGCTAAGTTGCATGCGTATAAAATTTCTAACATCCAAGCAAGTTCTTGGGACCCTACACAATTTGATATCATCGTTCCAGACGTTAGCCGTGTAGTGAGTTCTTTAGAGCATGCTCTAGATCCAAACCAAGATGGTGACACAAGTGACCACCTTGATATTGCGTTGATAGATGCGGCAGGTGCTGCTGCATTTATGGCGCCAAATGCCGTTGGTGGTGTAGGTGCTGGCTCAAATATTCAATACCTTATTGAAATGGCTTCTGCACATGGCTTAACAATTATTACTCACGCGGGTAAGGTTGCTGAATATGCCTTAATGGGCGATGCAGAAAATAAATCTCGTACTTGGATTTCTGTTGAAGGAGGCGCTACATCGGCGATTACGGTTGGTTCAGTGGTAAAATCTGCAGATGGTACAGAAAACCTTGTTGCTGATTGGTCACCAATGGGACCGGTACGTGGAACGAAAGCATTAAAACCTGAAATAATGACTTTTGCAGATGACCAAGTTGTTGCAAAAATCAGCAATGCAGACGCAGATGCTAATAAATTAGGTATGCGTACAGGTGCACTAACGGCTGCGGCTAGAATTGCTGCTGCCGCTGCAGTAGTTAAAAGTAGCAACCCAGCATTAGGCCCAGTTGAAATAAAGGCATTATTGGCTAATACCGCGTCAAATAGTGGTATTTTGGAAGCTGAAGGTGGAAATGCTGCTGAGCTTATCGCAATGGGTCACGGTATCGAAAATGTTGACGCGGCAATATCATCGCCTGTTGCCATTTGGGAGAAAAACAGCTATCAACCATACGTACAGTTTGGTGCCTATGAACTAGCAAACGAAAAGCGCATCGTTAAAAACATTACCATTCGTAACTTGTCAGATTCAGCACAAACTTATGCTGCAAGCTATGTAACTACGGGTGACAAAACGGCTTACGATGCGTTGACTATTAATATGCCTTCTTCGGTAAGCGTTCCTGCAAACCAGTCGGTAAATATTGCGATAGAGATTGCAATTGATGGTACTAAACTGCCAGAGTGGCCGTTACAATCAACAGAAGATTTTGTTGATGAAAAACTTAAAGCAACTGAACTCAATGGTTACTTTACCTTTACTGCAGAAGACAAGCCTGAAATTAACCTAGGCTGGATGATCACCGCGCGTAATGAAACAAGCATTGATAAGCATGTGGTTACAGAAGAATTCCCAAAGTACTTAGGTTGGAATAGTGAAACTGGGCAGAGTGAATACGAACTTTTAAGTTGGGCCGACAAGCACTTTCCATTAAATGAATGGGGTGGCACGTCATATATCGCACTAACTTCTAGTTTTACTAATGATTCACTAACACCTACAACGTTTGAAACATACCCGTTGTTGATCAACAACCCCGTTGAGCCCGTTGGTAAAGAAAATGTAGCTGGCCATAAAATTCATGGTGTAGGTGGCGGTATTTATGATGATGCTCGATGTGAAGTCACAGGAAAAAAACTATCGATTGCGGTAAACCTTTTCCAACCAGCTGATGTTGCACTAGCAAATTACATGGACAAAATTGGTGCACCAATATTTTATTACGAACTGAATCATGAATCAGTGGTATTAGAAAATGGTTGGGACGAAAATTTTAGCGGTGGTTATGTTGACGAAAGTATGCAAATCAACCAACCTTTTGTGCAACTTAATGCTAAAGGCCAACCTGCAACATACTATATTGATTATAACCAAGCGTACGATTACACAAACCCAAATGGTCGTTTTGTAGAGTCTGTTTTGCCGGTACGTTTTTCTAATAACAGTAATAATATTGTTTCTGAAATGTGTTTAGAAGAATACTTTCATCACGAAATTGATTCGGTAGAAGACTTTGATCAAAACCTAGGGTTGCATATTGAAACTGACCGTGATGCTGGCACAGATAAAGGCGAGCCAATGACTCAGTTCAACCCTATCAAAGGTGGTCATTATTCTGAATTAGAAGGTTGTACTATTGACGGTTTTGGTTGGGAATACTGTGGCACTATTATCACTGATTTAACCTCTCGCTCTGGCTTTGCAGGCCTAGGCGAAGATGATGACATAAAAACGGCTGATTTTAGCCACACTTACACTGCAGCACCCGGAGAAACAGTGACGCTTGCCGCAGTTAAAGGTAATGCGTTAACGAACTTAGTACCTGAATTTATGGTAATGAGTACTTCTGATAATTTTTATCAAACGTCTAAAGTAGGTTACTTAGATGCAGACGGTTCAATTTTAGCTGACGTAAAAGCAGGGCAATCGTTTTCTGTAGATGAAGATGCCGCGCTAGACACTGTTGTTGGTAAAATCAAGTTAGATACTGCGGGTTTCTTTGGTATTGCTGACTCTGAATGGGAATCTCATGATATTAATATTGTGAATGCGATTCCGGGTTCTCCTTTTGCAGTAGACCAAGATACACACGAACTATATGTTGCTAACCCGGATGCCCTAGATTATGAAAATAATACTATGTATCAAGTGCAAGTTATTGCTAAAAGCGGTAATTCAATGGGCATACCACAGCACTTAACGGTTTACATCAATAACGTAAATGATTTAGCACCAGAAGTTATGCAAGAAGCGCTTGATGCGATTCCTGCTACTAACCTAGTGTTAGACAATGAAAGCATGAGCTTTAGCATTGATTTTGCTGGTGTGTTTGTTGAATCAGAGGGTGAGTCATTAACCTATAGCGCATCAGGTGCTGGTTTATCAGGCTTAGCCGTTTCAGGTACAACGGTAACCGGTAACGTAACAGCTGCGGGTAGCTATGAGGTTATGGTAACGGCGTCTGATGGTATCAACGAAGTCAGTGCAAACATTCCAGTAACGGTTACTGAAGCAGAGAAAAAGTCTTCAAGCGGTGGTATCGGCGTTTTTGCTTTCCTAGCAAGCTTATTAATGTTCCGTCGTCGTAAGTAATCAAACTAAGCAAATAAGGAAGCTCGGCTGAGCTTCCTTTCATCGTGTAGGAATTCCCATGAATTTTAAAATATCTTATCTTGCAGCACTGGTTGGAAGTGCGTTAAGTGTAAATGCATTAGCAGCATCTGATGATGCCATTAACACGCATCACATTATTCCAGGCAAAGAAAAAATTAAGTTAATGCAAGCGGATAAAACCCGTACAGACTCTTTATATTACGTCGTGCTAAAAGATAAAAGTTTAGCTAACTACGAAGGTGGTCTACAAAACTATTCTGCCACGAGTATTCAAGGCAAGAGCGATCAAAAATTATCTAATCGCACTGAAAATGGTGTATTGAACGTTAACTCAACGGCGAGTAAAAAGTACTCAGCTTACTTACAGCAAAAACAAAGCAGTTTTATTACAAGTGCTAGTAACGTGTTAAAGCGAAAGCTTGACGTAAAGCATAACTATAAAATTGTATTAAATGCACTGGCAATTGAATTAAATGATGGCGAGGCTAAACTACTGGCCAAACAGCCTGATGTAGAGCGTGTTGAAAAAATAGGCTTGCACTTTATAAGTAGTGACTCGGGTCCAGAGTTTATCGGTGCTAAAAGTGTTTGGTCTGGTGTTGGCGAACATAATGGCACACAAGGCGAAGGTGTATTGATGGGGATTATCGATACTGGTATTAATGCCAATCACCCATCTTTTGCTGATATTGGTGGCGATGGTTACGACCACACCAATCCATTTGGTGAAAATAATTATTTAGGAGACTGTCAAACGTACCCTAAATTTTGTAACGACAAACTTGTTGGTATTGTGAGTTACTCAGAACTCTTAAATGCTCGTCCTGACATTCTTGATGACCAATATGAAGATATTGAAGACAAGGTTGCCATAGGTTATGACTTTCAAGGACACGGTACTCACGTAGCCTCAACCGCTGCGGGTAACGTTGTAAAAGACGTTAATTATTATTTATCTGTGACTGACGATGAAGGCACTATTGCCGGTGAAAGTGGTTTTTCATTTGAGCAAATAAGTGGTGTTGCCCCTCACGCTAATATTGTTGCTTATCAAGTGTGTGACGATAACGGTAGTTGTTACCCAGAACTAACGGTTAGAGCATTAGAACATGCTATTGAAAACGGCGTGCAAGTGGTTAACTACTCTGTTGGTGGTGCTGCACGTGACCCGTGGGAGTCAACTGATGCTGAAGCCTTTTTAAACGCTCGTAAAGCAGGTATACATACTGCTGTTGCTGCGGGTAACAGTGGCCCAACAGCTTCAACATTAGGTGCACCGGGTAACTCACCTTGGGTAACAACGGTTGCGGCTTACACGCATGACAGAAGTTTTACTGACGTAGTTATTGACGGCTTTAGTGGCGGCGACAGCACACCAACAAGTGCTATTGTAGGTAAAGGTGCCACTGAAGAATATACCGGTAAAGTCGTGCTTGCAGAAGATTTTGGTGATGCGCAATGTTTAACACCTTTTGCTGAAAATACCTTTTCTGGTGAAATAGTTGTATGTGAGCGTGGTTCAATTGCTCGTGTTCGTAAAGGTTTAAATGTGAAAGAAGGCGGCGCTGGCGGCTTAATTTTAATGAACGTTGATGCTGACATTAATAGCACGCATGCAGATAACCAATTACTACCAGCAGCAAATATCGACGTTGATTCTGGTGTAGCGCTTAAAGCATGGTTGTCATCAGGTAGCGACCATACGGCAACGATATCGGCTTCAGAATTAACCAAAGATGACAGCTTAGGCGATATTGCGGGGGTATTTACCTCACGTGGTCCTAATGCGCCGTACTTAAATATTTTCTCTCCAGATATTGCTGCACCAGGTGTTAGCATTTATGCAGCGTATGCAGAAGACAAACCTTTCTCTACTGAAGAGCAAGGCGTGCCTTACAATACCTTAGACGGCACTTCAATGGCGAGTCCGCACGTTGCGGGTGCATTAGCACTTGTGCATGCAACACATCCAGACTGGAGCCCTGCGGAAGTACAATCTGCTATTATGTCTACAGCTCATCAAAATACCCTTAAAGATGATGATAGTGATGGCGTAACTGAGCGTTCAAACTTTTTTGATCAAGGTGCAGGTAGTGTCCGCGTAAATAAAGCGATAAATGCCGGTTTGATTTTAGACGTAGCATGGCAAGATTACGTTGACGCATGGCCTGGTGGTGGCGGTGACCCTGCCGAGTTGAACACTACATCAGTAGTACAACAAAAATGTATTGCCACATGTAGCTGGACAAGAACCGTAAAAGCGGTGAAAGACAGCAGCTGGACCGCAAGTTATGAGTATCTAAATGGTGGTTTTACTATGTCAGTATCGCCTGCTAGCTTCAGCTTAAAAGCGGGTGAAACACAGGAGTTAACCATTACTGCTGGCGCTAATATTGATTTGGCTGACGAATGGGTTCACGGCTACATCAATTTAGATAATGCTGATGACAGCATGAGTGATACACATTTACAGGCAACCATCGCGTTTTCGGCAGGTAAAGTCATTGAAGAAACATCAGCTGAAATCAATAATGTTAATAATACTATCGTGATTGAAGACATTACGAGCTCGGGCAGTAATGACCTGCAAGCAAAAGGTTTTGGGTTATTTAAAGCTAAAAGCTTTGCCGGTACTGCGATGGGTAGTGCTGAAGGTGTTGAACAATCATCACCGGCAATTAATCAAGCTAACCTGTACACCGAATTGTTAGTTATTAAACCATACACCAAACGTTTAATTGTTGAGATTACCAGCACCACTGCTGTTGATGCTGATTTATATGTTGGTCTTGATATGGATAACAATGGCGAAGCTAACCCAGCTGAACTTTACTATGGCTTGGTTTGTGTCAGTGGTGAAGAACATTCTAATGAGCGTTGTGTAATTGAAACGCCACCGATTGGAAACTACTGGGTTGTAGTACATAACTTCACAGGCAGTGCTGCAGGTGAACCAGATGATATTACATTAGATATTACCCAATTAACCTACACTGATGATGCTACATTTGATATTGACGCGCCTGCATCAGTTGCTCAAGAAGAGTTATTTGATGTTTCATTAAAAGTTAACGGATATTTTGATGACAGTAATGACGAGTCACCATTAGTTGCGGGCAGTAAGTATTATGGCTTGTTAGAGTTAGGCTCTTCCTCTACTTTTAAACGCAATATTGGTGCTACTTTATTGAAGATTACTGGCGTTGAAAATGAAATTATTAACACAGCACCTAGTGTTAATGAGGAAGTTCAAGATCTTAGTCTGCAGTTATCGAGCAGTGGTTCTGTTGATGTTATGGTTGATTTGAGTAATGTCTTTATCGACGCTGAATCAGATACCTTAACTTACAGTGTTAGTGGTGTTGATGGGCTGGCCATCACCGATATGACACTCTCAGGTTCAATTGCCACGGCAGGCGACTATACGGTAACAGTAACAGCAAATGACGGTACATTAGAGGCTAGTACATCTTTTACTATTAGTGTTAGTGCAGCGCCTACGCCGACACCAACACCTACTCCGACGCCAACTCCTACATCGTCAGGTGGTGGTAGCATGGGCGGTATTATGTTTACGCTATTAGGCTTATTAGTTTGGCGACGTCAATTATCAGCCAATAAATAAGACTTTCTAGAGTAAACCTTTTCAAAACCCGCATTAAGCGGGTTTTTTATTTATGGGGAAAAGCAAACTTGGGTAATAGATAAAGTGAGCCTATTAACGTATGATTCAGCCCATAATTAGGCACTTTGCCTAGTCAATATTTTTTGAAGAAGGTGGAGAAAGCGTGACTAAATATATTATTTTGCTCATTGTACTAGGTTTGATTGTGAGCTTTTTTGTGCGTAATAATGCTAACCGTGAAGCAGCTAAAATAAATGCAGCAAAAGCGGCTGAGTTTTTACAAAGTAATAAACAAGTTGAAGGGGTTGTTGAAACAGCGTCTGGCTTGCAGTTTTTGGTATTAACAGCTGGTGAAGGCGATAGTCACCCGACAGCAAAATCTAAAGTTAAAGTGCATTATCACGGCACCTTGCTTGATGGCACTGTGTTTGATAGTTCTGTCGAGAGGAACGAACCAATAAGCTTTGGCTTAAATCAAGTGATTAAAGGCTGGACAGAAGGTTTGCAATTGATGGTTGTTGGTGAAAAAACACGATTATTTATTCCTGCTGAGCTTGGCTACGGCAATAACGCTGCTGGGAAGATCCCACCAGGTTCGTTACTTATTTTTGATGTTGAGTTATTAGCAATTAATTAATCGTTTGAATGGTTATATTAGTTAAATGACTTCCGGCTTAGCTCTTCCTATTTAGCTAAGCCGAAATTTACCTCCTTCGCAGCATAAGGTATTTATTCCGTTCTGAATGCTTCTGCACTTAAGTGATGCCGATTAAGTAATTTGTAAAATTCAGTTCTATTTCGTTGCGCAATTTTTGCTGCTTGAGAAACATTGCCTGCGGTTATCTTTAGTAACTTTGCTAAGTAATCTCGTTCAAACTTATCTCTGGCTTGGACAAAAGAAGGCAAAATTGTCGTTTTATCACGTAAAGCATTTTTGACTAGCATTTCACTGATCAAAGGCTCGGTTGATAGTGCAACACTTTGCTCAACAACATTTTGCAATTGTCTTATATTTCCCGGCCACGTGGCACTAATTAAAATCTCCATTGCTTCTTGCGAGAAACCTGAAATATTAATATGAGACTGTTCGGTTGAACGGGTTAAAAAGTGTTGTGCTAATAAAGGAATATCTTCCCTGCGCTCTGATAAAGGTGGCAATATTAATTCAACAACATTGAGTCGGTAGTATAAATCTTCGCGGAAGGTTTTATCGATAATCGCTTGTTGCAGGTTTTTATGCGTTGCAGAGATAATTCTCACATCTACTTTAACTGATTGTGTGCTGCCAACAGGCCTAACTTCTCGCTCTTGCAAAGCTCTTAATAACTTTACTTGAAAACTCATTGGCATATCACCAATTTCATCTAAAAATAAGGTACCACCGTCTGTCGCCTGAAATAGTCCGATATGATTTTTTTCGGCGCCAGTAAAAGCGCCCTTACTGTGTCCGAATAATTCAGACTCCAGTAGTTGCTCAGGAATAGCTGCGCAGTTAATGGCAGTAAATTTTTGATCATGTCGCGGGCTAGCTAAATGAATTGCTTTTGCTAATAGTTCTTTACCTGTGCCGCTTTGGCTATGAATTAATAGGCTAAAGTCACTTTTCGCCACTTGTTTGCTTTGTTGCAGTAATGATTCCATCACCGTGCTACGGCTGATGATTTTATCACGCCATCGATTATCAGCTTGGCTATGGTTGAGTTCGGCGGGTTGCAACCGAATCGCTTGTTGAACAATTTCCAGTAACTCTTGGCTTTCAAAGGGTTTAGTTAAAAAGCTAAAAACACCTTGTTTTGTGGCATTAATCGCATCGGGTATTGTGCCATGTGCGGTCATAATGATCACAGGAATGTGTGGATGTCTCTCTCGAATTTGTTCAAATAGTGCCATACCATCCATTCCTTCCATCTTTAAATCGCTGATCACTAAGTGGGGATGGAAACTCTCTAATCGGCCGAGTGCTATTTTGGCATTTTTTGCTGATTCAACATGGTAGCCAGCTGCTGAAAGACGAATACCAAGTAAACGCAATAAACTAGGATCATCATCCACGATGAGTATTTTATTGGTGTTGCTATCTGTTGCAGTGCTAGGGGTATTCATTAAGTCATCTCTACATCTAAAGGTTAAATTTTGTCTGGGTAATGTTGTTATTCATTGCTAATAACAAACTAACTATTGTTCTCGTTTATCTATCGCTTGATCTATTTCTTTCAACTGAGCAATGGTTTGCTGAAGTAAGACTATCTGTTCTACTAATAACTGCTGCTTCTTCAATGCTGTTTTTTGTTGTTCTTGTTGCTTAACCAGTAGTCGGTTATGCATGAGCAGCCGTTGATTTAATTGGTCGCGCAATAAGCTAATAAGTGCTTGCTCATTTGGGGTGATAGTAGCAAAAGCTGCACTATTTCCTTCGTTTGTCATTTGATTGAGTAAAGCTTTAGCGCTGAAACTATTGTAAATAGGTGATTCTGGTAAGCTATAAAGTAGTAATAATTTAATTTGGCTATCGTAATCATTTATGGATAATTGATTAGGGATTATTGCTATTTTACTCTGTAATTCTTCAACTTCTTCTACAAGCTCCAACTCATTCAGTTGCTGCAGAGCTAGGTAATATTCACCGTAACTAATACTGGAGTTTTTCGACTCTGGTGTGGCAACGAGTTGGCAACCAGAAAGCAGTAACGCGCTACTAAAGAGTAAAATGGGTATAGAAAAGTATTGATTAGTAAACATTAATCCTGCTCCTTTTGTTTAAAAGCACGTGGTAGGGTAATACTAATTTTAGTGCCTGTTTGCTGTTTTTGATTACTGATTAGCGCTATATGCCCATTGAGTCTGAGAATCAGCTCTTTTACGATAGTTAAGCCTAAGCCACTGCCTTTTACTAGGCTTTCTGCTGGCGGTGGTCCTTGGAAAAAAGCATCAAATATTTTACTTTGATTTTCATCGCTAATACCTACGCCTTGATCACTCACCGTTAATAGTAGTTGGCCTTTTTCGAGTAATGTTGAAAGAACAATAACTCCTTCATCAGGAGAGTATTTTATTGCGTTAGACAGCAAGTTATCGATGATTACCGCAACTTGCTTACGGTTACTGATCAAATAAATGTTGTTTAGTTGTAGGTCTAACTGAATTTTCTTACGATTTAAATCTAATTTCCGTTCTGATAATACTTGGCTCACGGTGTCATCAATTAGCATCTTTTCTGAATCTTGTAAGCTGGTAGAGTCGAGCACAATATTGAAATCGAGTAAGTCTTCAATATGCTTTTGTAAGCGAAAAACACTATTTTTAATGATATGAGAAATTTCTTGCTGTTCAGCATTGAGTTCACCAACACTATGATCATAAAGTAATTCAGTGCCTTCGCGAATGGCTGCTAGTGGTGTTTTAAGTTCATGTGATATATGCCTTATAAAACTCGACTTTTGTAATTCAAGTGCATGCAATCGTGTTCGCATATTCTCTAATGCTTGCGCAATTTCCTGTATTTCTGGTGAGCCAGTAAGTTGTATTTCTCTATCAAATTTTCCTTGCTGTAAGCGTAAAATACTTTTTGTGAGCCTTTTTAATGGCGAAGTTATAAGAAAAATGAAGACTGTAGCAATTAGCAAGCTAATTGGAATGATAACTAAACTCTGTATCATTATATCGCGCGTCACTTGTGCAGCTTGCTTAATGTCATTGATATGTTGAGCATTTAGGACATTACTACGTTGACTCATTTGCTCATAAATTTCAGTCAGTGCATTAAACTTATCTTGAATAGGTTGAAGAATATTCGTGCTATTGGGGGGGTGTTTTTCAGCATTCGGTATGGTTACTTTTACCAAATTTATTACTGTAGTCGCATAGCTATTTGCCAATTGTTGTAATTTTTCATCTTGGTTTGAGGCAATAAAATGTTCTGTTATCACTAACATTTGTTGGCTCTGCTCTAAGTAACTCTCAGCTAAAGTTGTATCCCTCAACACTAAGTACTGTGCTGCGCTGCGCTCCATTTTTATTTGGCTACTTTTTAGTAATTGTTGATTATCAAGAAGTTTTGCGACATCAATGATTGCGCCTTCGCTATCTTGAGCGAGAGTGTTTACCTGAGAGGCACCAAATAGCAATGCAATAACCAGTGGTAGGGCAACTAAGCTAAACCCGAGTAAAGTCAGCGACTTTATTGAAAGGTTTAGTATAGATAGGCGTTTAGGGCGCTTTAGGGGTTCAATTGATTTCACGTTAGGGATTTGCCACTACTCATCTAATTAATCTCTGTATTAGTTTTAGTTAAATTTAACTAAAAAACAACTCTGTCTCTTTTTGGAGACAGGCTTTTTTGTGCGTTGTTATTTTTATTGACGATTGATTAATAAGAGGATTTTATGTTTTGCCTGTCGTTTTTAATGACTGATAAATAATCAATAAAATAAACTGTTGCTAATAGGTGACATTGTTTTGAGGTGCTTTTTGATTAAAGTTATATGTATCAGTTGGTTACAATGTTGGTACAGCATGTGCAATACCATCTCTGTAAGTGGCAATTGCCAATGGTAGGCATATTTATTGATGTGCTGTTAATCAAAATAAAAGGATTCAATCATGAATAATATTAGCTTAAAAAAACTTTCAATCACTGTTGTTGTTGCATCATTAGCGTCAAACCTTGTTTTTGCAGGTAATGACATCAATAAAGTTTTACCTAAAGTAGAGAAGTCTTCGTCTTCATTTTCTCAACTTGTTGCTAGTTATGATGCAGATAAAAGTAATACCTTAAGTGCAGATGAACTGGCTAAAAATGACACGCTAAGTAAAGTTTTCGCTAAAGTTGATGTAAATGGTGATAAACAAATTAGTGAAAAAGAATTTAATCAATATCTTGATAGCATGAAAAAATCGCAATCATAGCTTTTCCGGTTGCTGGTTAACAGCTCCCTTTTTTGCCGACTGTCAGCGTTAATTCCCAGCCAATCAGTCGGCCTTTTTACACTGATATCTAAGGCCCCCTCAATGAATAATCAGTCTTGTGAACAAACACTATCTCGTTATATGACAATTGATAACTGGATTTTTGAAGTTAAGTCCGTTCGTGCAATACGGGTTGAAAACTTTGGTAAACCATACACTGCAACAGCCAATTTAACGTTAAATGGCGATAGTGCCTATATCGATGGCTTGTTGACGCGAGAAGAAGATGACTTTACACGTGAAGACTATCAAGCTTTTGTTAAAGTGACGGAACAGTTAGAAGTAAAAAGTTTTAATTTTGACCGTTTTAAACATAACCGAAGAATTACACATACCGTAAAAGTAACGCCATGCAATACCTTTAGACCAGAGTTGAAACTAGTAAAAGCATAGTTTTTTCTAATTATTAATCGGTATAATACGAAAGTATTTATTATTTGAAAGGGCGGTCAAATGAAATCGGTTAAAGTTGAACAGGGTTATATTACGCCATCAAAGATCATTTGTGTTGGACGTAATTATGCAGAACATATCAGTGAATTAGGGAATGAAATTCCTGATAATATGGTGCTTTTTAGTAAACCCAATGCTGCCATAGGGCATAAACTATCGGCGTATCATCAAGAAACCTTACATTATGAAGCGGAGCTTTGTTTTTTATATCAACAAGGAACGTTTTGTGCAGTAGCAGTAGGATTAGATTTAACTAAAAGGGCATTGCAATCAAAATTAAAAGCGCAAGGTTTACCTTGGGAACGAGCTAAAGCTTTTACTGATTCAGCGCTTTTTAGTGACTTTGTTACTATTGATGCCATTGACCAAGAGTTTACACTAGAGTTAGATATTAATGGTAAACGACGACAAACGGCATCAGTTGCCATGATGTTGTATTCACCTTTGGCGATACTCAAGGAAATTTTATCCTTTATCGCATTGGAAGATGGCGATATTGTGATGACAGGCACGCCATCAGGTGTCGGAGAAATTATTGCCGGAGATCACTTTCAAGGTAAAGTTCTATCGGCAGGCAAAACATTAATATCTAAAGAATGGCGAGCAGAATAATATTTAACTTTTTCAGCCAAACCTTATTGCTTTATGTGTAAGTGTGAGAGAATCCTGTCTACTATCCGTTAAATGTGAAAAGTTAATCTTAATGAAACGCGTAATACTTTATACGATGAACAATTGTCCTCATTGCCAAACCGCTAAGCGCTATTTTGAGCAGGAAGGTATTCCATTTCGTTTATGCAATGTAAAAACACCAGCCGGACAAAAAGAGTTTTCTAAATTGAATATGCGTGGCGTGCCAGTAATAAAAGTTGCCGACCAAATACTTAAAGGTTTTAACATTAAAAGCTTTAATCAAGCCTATAAGGGATAAGTGCTCAAAATCAATTTTTTACATCAATTCTGCTATTCTATACCCTCTGTGGCGTTATATTTGATTTTTATTCGTTTACGTATTTTTTTATGATAACGTAATGTTAAAAGTAAATCTTATATAAGTCATGGATGTAAAATGGGGAAAGCTTTAAAAACTTATTGTGCAAGCTTCATTATTTTATTTTTTAGCCTGATTGTTGATACTAGAGCGAGTGATACCGTTGACTTTAGCCAAATGGATGATGAAATATTTCTTCAGCCTTGGCTTTCCTATCAAAAAATAATTGGCAAGCAGTCTGTTGCTGAGTCCTATAATGAGTCTCAATACCTCTGGTGGTTAGTGCGAAAGGCGCAAGCTGAAAACCTCATTTATTTCTATGATGATTTCAATAATACCGTAAAGCTGGCAATGACAATTGTTACTGCCAACACCGCAATAGAGATTCAAGCGCGTTTAAATCTTTATCAAGGAATAATTCATCGACGTCAAGGTAACTATACGTTATCAAAAGAAGTGTTAAGCAAGGCTTTAATCCAAGCAAAAGAAGCCAATTTAAGCCGTCTATATATTTATGGTAAGCAAGAATTAGCTTATACGAAAACCTTAACGGAATTATTTGAAACCTCGCTTGTTGATATTCAAGAAGCCTATGTCGAGGCATTCGCCTTAAAAGATCAACTTTTAATTGCTGTAATTAATGAAACCTATGGTGCTATTTATGGTTATTTACATGATTATGAAAAGTCGATTGAGTATTATCAGCGCGCGTTAGAGTCTTATAAATATTTAAATTACCCCGCACATATTGCTGAAGCAATTTATGGCTTGGCTTCAACCTATCGGTATTGGAAAAAGTATGACTTGGCAGTGGAGTACTTTAATCGTTATCAGCAGAGTATAGGCTACACACCAAATTCAAATATCAGCTTTTTTTCTGCTTATGGTTTAGGAATGACTTATGCTGAAAAAGGCGATTGTGAACTTGCAATAACTACTATCGATAAAGCATTAACATTAAAAGGTTTAGTTGATTACAATGCCGAATTATATAAACGAAAAGCAAGCTGCTTAGTGACGTTAGGGCAATTAGATGCCGCAGAAGAGGCGCTTTTTAATGCAGCAAGTGAGTTCTCGAAAGTACCTGATGTTATGGGCACAACATGGCAATTAGAGGTTATAAAGATTTCAGGTGAATTGGCTCATGCGCGTGGCGATTTTGATTTGGGCTATAAGATGCTTGAAAAATACTATAGTCAATATACTGAATTAATTATAAAAAAATCATCGAGTAGGTTAGTGAAAGTCAGAACCAACTTAGAGTACGAACGCCAACAAATAACGCAAGCATTAGAAAAAAATCGTTCGAAAGTTGAATTGTTAGAACTGGAAAAAAGTAAAAATAATAGCGCACAAGAAATATATTTTAATATTTTTATTGTCTGCATTGGACTAGCTGTATTGATAGTTATTTTAGTGCAAAACAGAAATAATAAAAAAATGCAAATGCTAACCATAAAAGACTCTTTATCTGGTGTCTTTAATCGCCGTTATATTTTTGAATATTTAGGTAAAATTATTTCTGGTAGTGACCCAACTAAAATGGAATTGTCAGTCGTTATAATTGATATTGATGATTTTAAGAAAGTGAATGATGAATTTGGTCACCCTATTGGTGATGCCGTAATTCGCCGCGTTGCCGATATAGGTAAAGAAGTTTTTCGCCAAAGCGATGTTTTTGGAAGAATTGGTGGTGAAGAGTTTTTATGTATATTGCCTAGAACAAACACGAGTGAAGCAAAAAGAGTTGCCGAGCGTTTTTTAACCTTAGTTAATCAGACTAAAATGATTTCAGGTTATCAAGATAGCATCACCGTTAGTATCGGCATTGCAGGAATATCTAAAGAATGTATTGATGAAAAGCAGCTTTACATCAATGCTGATCAAGCATTATATCAAGCAAAACACCTCGGTAAGAATCAAGTGAATGTTTTTTAAACCTAAAACGTTATTCATTCGTATATCCAGAAATAAATAATAAAGATCGACGGTCAATTTATTAAGCTGGTTTATATCGCTTACTTATGTAGTTACTAAAATTCGAATATTTATCTATTATGATTTTTTCCAAATGAACAGATTAAATAAGCTAGCGGAACATATTATTGCTGGCTTACAAAACTATATAAATAAAAAGGGCTATCGCCCCGTTATACATTTTGAGCTGGAAGGTTGTTATCAAAAACCAGTTGATTTAGCTGTTAATTACGACCAAATAAACCGTCAGCTAGCTGAGCTGAATATTGACGGGGAAGTGGTTGCTGAGTATTGGAGTAACCAATGGGAATATGTTTCTCTATTTAATGGTCAAAGCCCACTAAAAGAGGCTGTGAACCTCAGCCGTGCATTGTATTTTTTACCAAAACTGTTTGCTACTCAAGGTATTACGAAAACCTTGATTAAACCTGTGGTATGGGCTGGAGATAACGGTAAGTTAGCCTCTGGATGTGAAAATATTTTTAGTGGCGATAATCGAGCTGTTCATATCCCAAATGCCGTACAAATTAATGTTAGTTTACAAGATGAACATGGCAATAATTTACTGGTTGACGGTGATTTTGGTGAGCGTTTACAGCAACGCTTTTTGCAAACTAGTTTGGCGGCGAGTCTGATTTACCTGCCAGAAGAAGAGGCTTTTGAGCGTTTAGCGTTAAAGTCAAAATATGGTTTGGCAGAAGAGTTGTGTTCTCCCGTCGACATTTCAGGTGGGCATCAAGGTAGCATTGCTCTTTATCGTGATATTGGTAAACATAATCAGAAAATGGGTGTTGAGCCACTACTTTATGATGATAAAAATAATGTTCTGCTTAGCGAAAGTAACTGGCATAAAACAGCACGTATTGAGCACCGATTAGGTGCATCCAGTGAGGAATACAACCCATACTTGAATGTCATTTATGCTTTGCTCAATATCATCGACACGATTGATGATATTAAAGACAGTGTTAGTCTGAAAAAACAGAATTATGGTCAATTACCTAGCTCGTTACACGATCAAAGTAATCATGTCGGCGCAATTACGTTATTTGAGAATAATTACTGGTTTAGTCAGAGTATAGACAGAGTACTTAATGGGACTTCGCATGGTCTTATTAATGGCGAAAGTTTTGAAAAAAGCACAGGGCAATTACTACAGCAGCATTATTTAAAGTTGTTTCAGCCGGCTGACATTATTTTTTAGCCCAGTCGTTGTAATATTTTAATTAAGATAAAGAATAAGATATGAAAAATAATATGATCACTCAATTAAGCTCTCCAACACTTGATAGTCCATCAGTCGCTGAGAAACGCCAAGAGCTAGTCGCATACTTTAAAAATACTTGGGCAACTTATGAATCTTTGTTTTCTCTCATTAATCATTATGAGGCGTATTTTCTAAGACCCGAGCGCTTGCGTCATCCATTAATCTTTTATTTCGGACACACAGCTACATTTTATATTAATAAATTGATCCTTGGGAAATACATTAACCAACGGGTAAATAGTCGATTAGAAGCTATTTGCGCGGTGGGTGTTGATGAAATGAGTTGGGACGATCTTAATAGCGAGCATTATGATTGGCCGAGTGTCGAAGAGGTGCGTAATTACCGCAGTGAAGTATATCAATTAGTGCTAAACCTTATTGAGAATATGGAACTGAGTTTACCAATTGACCAAGATTCATTGGCTTGGATTATTTTGATGGGGTGCGAGCATGAACGCATTCATCTTGAGACATCATCGGTCATTATGCGCATGTTGCCATTGCAATGGTTAACAGCTGACAATGCTTGGCAGTCATGCCCTGAATCTGCAAATGCACCCGAAAATAGCTTGGTTTCGGTGCCCGCTCAAACTATTTCTTTAGGAAAAAAAGCTCAAGATAAAACCTTTGGCTGGGATAATGAATATGGAAAACTAGAGGTTGAAGTGGCTGAATTTAAAGCCAGTAAATACCTTGTATCTAACCAAGAGTTTTTAACATTCGTGGAAGCTAAAGGTTATCAATCGAAGCACTTTTGGTGTCAAGAAGGTCAAGCATGGCTGCAATTTAGTCAAGCTAAAATGCCGAGGTTTTGGCGTTATGAAAATAATCAATACTTACAACGTAACTTAACCAGTGAAATGCCATTGCCTTTAGATTGGCCAGTTGAGGTAAGTTATTTAGAAGCTAAAGCTTTTTGCCAGTGGCGACAAAGCCTAGGCGACACCTACATTCGTTTACCAACAGAAGCTGAATGGGCTTGTTTAAGAGAAAATGTAGTTGGCGAGCAAAGTCAGTGGCGTGAAGCACCTGGCAATATTGATTTAGCCTATTATGCTTCTTCTTGCCCGGTTAACCGCTTTGGTCATGGTGAGTTTTTCGATGTCATCGGTAACGTTTGGCAATGGTCTGAATCTGCAATTGACGGTTTTCCTGGCTTTAAGGTACACCCTTTATATGATGATTTTTCGACGCCAACTTTTGATGGTAAGCATAATTTAATCAAGGGTGGCTCTTGGATATCAACAGGTAACGAAACGTTAGCTTCTTCTCGCTATGCTTTTCGTCGTCACTTCTTTCAACATGCTGGCTTTCGTTATGTTGAAAGTGATATCGAAGATGTACCAAAAACAAAAGTTAATGAGTTTGAAACCGATAAAAATATTTGTCAGCAATTAGACTGTTATTTTGGCAAACAATCATTAGCTTATGAAGATTACGGTCAACAGATCGTGGCCCATATAAAAACCTTATTAAGTAACAATGGTGTTCAAACAAATCGTTTATTAAATTTGGGCTGTAGTGTCGGGCGTGTTGCGTTTGAGCTAAGTGAAAGCTTTGCTCATATTGATGCAGTTGATTTTTCAGCTCGAACGATTCAACACGGGGTACAACTGCAAACTGGCGGCAGTGTTCGCTATACCAAAACTATTGAAGGTGATATTTGCCAATATCATGAACTCAAGCTTGTAGATGCTGTACCGAACTCGAAAAATGAGCGTATTTTATTTAACCAAGGTGACGGCTGTAACTTGAAGGATGTTTTTAAAGGCTACGATGTGGTGTTTGTTCAACATGCACTTGAGACAAGTTATGATCCGGCAAGTTTACTTCGTAACGCTATTAGCCGTTTAAAGCCATCAGGACTGTTAATTATTCTTTCTGATTACCACTATCAAAGTCAGCATACCGAACAAGGTAAATGGTTAAGTGGAATGAAAATTAATGGCGAGAACTTGTTTGCTTTAGAGGCACTGAGAAATCGACTAGAGCCTAAGTTTAATCTTACTAGCCAGCATGAGCTTTATCGCGTTATGGACGAGTCAGCGCGAAACTTTACCGTTGATAAATGTCAAATGACTGCATGGCGAATGAAATAATTAATCATTATGGAATCGGATTTATCAATGTCTAGTGTGATATCAAAAGCAATGCCAAAGCACGCTTTACCTGCGCACATCGAATTTAGCCGGCAATTAGCACCTTATGTAACGGATAGTATTAGTGACTCGACTGCGCAGTCCTTGACCTTGGCGCAGTTATGCCAGCTGTCTAATACCGATGTCACTCACACTCAGCTGGAATACGCTTCTATTCAAGGAAGTGCTGCATTACGAAGAGCTATTGTTACTTTTCATCAAGGGCTAAATTCACATCAACAGCAACTCAGTGCTGATGACGCAATAACGTTTTCAGGCGCCCAAGAAGCGTTATCAGCAATATATCAAAGTGTGCTGTGCCCAGGTGATGAAATTGTCGTGGTTACACCGAGTTACCCATCGCTAGTTAGCATGGCAAAATCACTCGGTGTAAAGGTTAGAGAAATTCAGCTTAGGCAGAGTAATGGCTGGAACATCGCCTTTGAAGACTTTGAGCGAGTGGTAAATAACAAAACGCGCTTGATTGTACTTAATTCACCGCACAACCCAACCGGAAACATTATTGATAGTGCGTTGGCTGAAAGTATTCTACAACTGGCAAAAAAATATCAGTGTTACTTATTGAGTGATGATGTATCGCAAGCGAGTAATTATGACGATGTTGCATTGGCACATCGCTATTTAGATTATCAAAATAGTATTGTGATTGGTGTTATGTCAAAGAGCTTTGGCTTGTCAGGTATACGTATTGGTTGGGCGATTACGCCTAATAAAGCCGTTATGGATAATTTAAGAGCAATTAAAACAAAGAACTCTATTTGCTGCTCTGCTACCGATGAAGCGTTGGCACTTATTGCTTTAGAAAATAGTCAGCAAATATTAGTAACTAACAATAAAATTATTGTGCGTAATATTGCACTATTTGAACAGTTTGTTGAGCAACATAGTGACATATTGAACTGGTATCCACCTAAAGCTGGCATTCTCGCCTTAGTGGCAGTTAAAAATGTGCAATCGATGAGACAATGGTCAACAGAGTTAGCTAAAAATACTGGTGTTTTAGCACTGCCAAGTGAGCTATTTGGCCTTTCTGGAAATTACTTTCGGCTAGGTTTAGGACAGAGAGATTTTGCGAGTGTGTTAATGAAGTTTGCCGAATTTATTAAACCTTATTAGGCCAATAAATTCGGCATATTGTTAGCTGCTATTAAGCTGATTAGTTACCCAGCTATTTATAAAACGTAAAATAGCATCATGAAGAAGTGACAAATCGCTGCAATCAATACAAAAACATGCCATATCGCATGACTATACTTTTTGTTTTTTTGAACATAAAAAATAGTGCCTAAAGCATAAATCAAACCACCTAAAGCGAGTAGTGCTAAGCCTCCAGTATCCAGCTGGGCATTGAGCTTGTTTATTATTGTTAAAGAAATAAAGCCCATGCCTAAGTACGTTGCTAGTGATAATTTCTTATATTTATTGCCAAATTTTATTTTGAATATTACGCCTAGAAGTGCAATTGCCCATATGATTGTCAGCATCAATATGCCGATATCATCAGCTAATGTAACTAGCATAAGCGGTGTATAAGTGCCGGCAATTAATAAATAAATTGCGCAATGATCGAGCAGTTTAAAAACCTTTTTAGCCTTTGCATTAAGTAGGGCGTGGTAAAGTGTTGAAGCGCTAAATAGTAAGATTAAACTGGTGCCGTAAACGGCAAAGCTAATAACTTTCAATACATCACTTTGTAACCAAGCAAGAGTGACTAAAAGTGTTAAACCGGCAACACTAAGTAATGTGGCTAGGCCGTGACTTATTGCATTAACAATTTCTTCTGATAAATCGTAGCTTTGTGTTTGCACGTATAAATTCCCAATAATTCAGCGTACACCTGTACGCAGTTGTATGTTAACAAATCGAAGTCGATATTCCTAGAGGTCAGACCTTAGGAATAACATTATGTTGGGAATAGGTGAAGATAAATTGGCATAAGTGGTGAGAAAAATGAGCTACTGTGAGGTTAAATTAAACTACAAGTACATTTTAGCGGTGAGCGCTAATGAAAGCAGCATATGCAAATATGGCTTGTCATAATAAGTGCAGTATTTTACCTATCTAAGCTTTTCTAAATAAAGCGTATCACATAAGTGTTTTGCTATGCTGTTGAATTATTGTTGTTGAAAGGTCTATATACTGGCGTTAAAACGGCTAGTTTGGGTGAAAATAAATGGTAAGGTACTATTTTGCATCTAAACTCTCGCACTATTCTTGAGCGTTAGCGCTATATTGTCTACAATAGCGCACTTTTATTTATCTCAGGTCATAAACATGAACGACACTAAATCGCTTCCAGCTTTACCGGATCGCCTTTCAGGTAACCCGCGTAGCCCACATCATGTGGCTGAAATTTTCGAACACAGTATTGGTATTCGCATCAATGGTAAAGAGCGTAATGATGTTGAGGAATACTGCATTAGTGAAGGCTGGATAAAATTTCCTGCTCCGAAAGCATTAGATCGTCGAGGTCAGCCATTGTTGATGACGATGAAAGGAACAGTTGAAGCTTTTTATAATTAAGCTGAAATTGCGTAACGGGAAATCTTACAATTGAATTGATGTAAAGTTAAGATTGTGAAGAGTCACTTGTTATAAACGAGAAAGGGCCTAGAGAAATCTAAGCCCTTTTTTGATTGCTAATCAAACGCTGTAATATTGTTTGCTATTTTATTCAGGGAAATAAAAATCGAGCAACGATGCATGTTAGTACATCAATTACTCGATTTAATTTAGTTAAAATAGACTTAAGGTAAGGTTATAGTAACTGTTGTACCTTTGCCTTCTTGGCTATCTATTTTAATATCACCAGCTAATTTTTTCTTGACCAAATCATAAGTAGTACTCATACCCACACCCACGTAGCCACGACTGCTTTGAGTTGTAAAGAATGGGTCAAACACTTGTCCAATAACAGCTTTACTCATTCCTTTACCGTCATCAGAGTAAGTTATCTTAGCGCCACCTTTATTTCCTTTTTCGATTTTTAAAGCGATTTTACCGTTGCCATTATTATCAAAACCATGTTTTAAAGAATTGTTAATTATATTTAGTAAAATTAACGCAACATAACTTGGTACAGATTTAATCGTTAACTCTTTTTCTCCAGAGTAGCTATAAACAATATCACTTTGACTGAATTCAAAGTCATACAACATCAGCATTTTTTGTGTGTAAGCGATAACATCAAAGCTTTGAATTTTAGTGTCATCTTGATCTGCAGCAATTAAGTTAAAGCTTTCAAGTAAGGTAACTACTGGCTTAAGTGCTGTTGCATTTTTAGCATCACCTGTAGTTTCAAGTTGAGCTTGTAAATCATCTAAAGACAAGCCAACAGCATAAGTAATGTCAGTAGCTATATAACCTAGTGCGGCGAAATTTTCTGATTTAATTAATTGTTCTTCTCTAACAGGTAACAATGGATTTTTTTCATTTTTTGATGGCAATGGTGCTTGTAACGCTGCGTCTTTAGCCTTTTTCCACATTATAAATGCAGCAACTAAGGCAATAATGGCAATAATAAGAAATATATAAAATAATGTTTGAAAGCTTGATTGGCCTTTACTATCTTCGACTTCTTTTGTTAATTTTATGACGTTATCATTTTTAATGTTGTTTTGCTTTTGAAGCTCATCGTTCTGCGTTTGAAGCTCTTCATTTTTAACTTTAAGTTCTTCAGTTAGAGCAATAATTGCTGTGTCTTGTTCTACATTACTTCCTTCATCAACAGTTTTCACACTTTGTTTACTTGCTTCTAACTGCTTTTTTTGAGCTTTTAATTGTGTTTCTAAACGTTGTAATTGTTGATTTTTAGATTTGATTTCTTGACTCTTCTTTGCATCTTCTTGCTGTGCAGTCTTTAAACGTTCAGCCTGTTCTTGTAGTGCTGCATAATACTTTTCTGAATTTTCTTTACTTAAACTTAGGCTTTCATTTAGTTTATTTAATGAAGACTCTTGTTGTTCTATTTTGTTTTTAAACGCCGATATTTGCTTTGATTTTTGATTTTTTGAAGTAAAGGTAGGACTTGCAGACAATACTTCGCGATTATCTTTATTATCCACAAAGTAAGACAGATCCGGCATTGTTAATTTAGCATCTAGAACGTTATCTTCAATGATTTTAAAGTTAATTTTAGATTGTTGTTCATTGTATGAAAGATCAACCATAGTTTTAGGTAAATCTTTAGTATCCTCTGTTATAATTAAAACATGGGAATCACTAATATTTCTATCTGTCAACTTTGATAAAACTCTTTGATTAAGCGATGATATATATAAGATATTTACATCTTTAGCTTGACTAGGGGTTTTTACTAAACGTACTTCGATGTCTTTACCTTTAACACCTTTGTTAGCAAAGTAACCACTGAAAAACTCATGCTTTTCAACGTCTCCATAGACACCTATGATAAATTTACGTTGTCTAGCCTCCGCAGGCCAGCTAACATACCTCGCTAACTTACTCACTAAAGTAGCTTTTTCATGATCTATCGTGGCAGCTTGTGCCCCAGTTTGGCCCCCTACAACAAGACCCATGCTAAAAATCAGTAACATAACACTTGATCTTAATCGTACAAACTTTGCTTTCATGACATACCTTACAATGCATTATTATTATAGTTATATAGTACGTTGAATTTATCTTAAATCAATATGTTTATTAACAAGTTAACTAGGGGGAAATTTGTTTGTTAATTTCAGGTGAGATATTGTTTTAGGCGACAGACCCCTTAATTAATAAAGCATACAAAGAATTTTTCGAGCCAGAAACTCAAAATTTGAGTGACATATTTTACATATTAACTAGGTAGAATTTCGATATTAATACACTTAATTAAAACACCTGTTTAAAAAAGTTTGCTTTCCCCATCCTTTCAGGGCAAACTCATTTGCACTTTATTTCGTTTACTAGTTCATTATTGAAGTAGTTAGTAAATTAAATATTACCCGCTTGGTAGTAGTCTATGATTACGCATTACCAGTCAATCGACCCATAAAAGTCAGGAGAGTAGGCATGTTATTTCAAGGCAAAAGCCTTTCTGCCCAATTGTTAGATGACGGCATTGTTGAATTTAAATTCGATGCACAAGGTTCAGTTAACAAATTTGATCAGGCAACGTTTAAAGAATATATCGCAGTTGTTGATGCCATAAATAATTGTAGTGAAGCAAAAGGAGTATTAGTTACTTCTGGTAAGTCTTCTTTCATCGTTGGTGCTGATATCACCGAATTCTTAGAGATATTTAAAAAGCCTGAAGCCGAGTTAATGCCTTGGATTAAAGAAGGCTCAGATGTTTTTGACTCATTTGAAGATATTAACTTACCAACCGTGGTTGCCATTAATGGTTTCGCATTAGGTGGTGGTTGTGAAATGGCCTTAGCTTGTGATTACCGTATTGCTGATACAAGCTGTTCAATTGGCTTACCTGAAGTAAAATTAGGCTTAATGCCAGGCTTTGGTGGCACAGTACGTTTACCACGTGTAATTGGCGCTGATAACGCTATTGAGTGGATGTCGACTGGTAAAGCACACAAAGCGGTGCAAGCAATGGCGGTTGGCCTACTTGATGCTGTAGTGGCACCTGAGCATTTACGTGAAGCAGCGCTTAATATGCTTAACCAAGCGATTGCTGGTAAGTTAGATTGGCGTGCAAAACGTCAACCTAAGTTAGAAGCGTTAAAATTATCGCCAGTTGAAACAATTATGACCTTTAATACTTGTAAAGGCATGATTGCGGCAAAAGCGGGTAAACATTACCCTGCACCAATGGCGACCGTGAAAACTATTGAAGCAGCAGCAGGTTTAGACCGCGCTGGCGCAATGGCATTAGAAAATGCTGGTTTTGCTAAATTAGCTAAAACTGATGCCGCGACCGCTCAAATTGGCCTATTTATGGCTGACCAAGTGGTTAAAGGTAAAGCGAAAAAAGCCGGCAAACAAGCCACTAAAGCTGTTAATAAAGCAGCTGTATTGGGTGCTGGTATTATGGGCGGTGGTATTGCATACCAGTCTGCTTATAAAGGCACGCCAATTATCATGAAAGACATTAATGACCAAGCGCTTGATTTAGGCTTAACAACGGCTGCCGGTATTCTTAGCAAGCAAGTTGAACGTGGTCGCATGAACGCTAAAAAAATGGCTGGCGTGTTAAATAACATTACACCATCTTTAAGCTACGATAGCGTTAAAGGTGTTGATATTGTTGTTGAAGCGGTAGTTGAAAATCCGAAAGTGAAAGCCATGGTATTGGCAGAAGTTGAAAGTCACGTTGCTGACGACGCTATTGTTACTTCAAATACTTCAACCATTTCAATTGATTTATTGGCAGAAAGCGTTAAACGCAAAGACAAGTTCTGTGGCATGCACTTCTTCAACCCAGTAAACAAAATGCCTTTAGTAGAAGTTATTCGTGGTAAAGAAACTTCTGATGAAACAGTTGCAGCTGTTGTGGCTTACGCAGCGAAAATGGGCAAATCTCCAATTGTAGTAAATGACTGCCCTGGTTTTTATATCAACCGTGTTTTATTCCCTTACTTTGCCGGCTTTAGCCAGTTAGTGCTTGAAGGTGCTGACTTTACTGCCGTTGATAAAGTAATGGAAAAACAATTTGGCTGGCCAATGGGCCCTGCATACTTACTTGACGTGGTTGGTATTGATACGGCTGACCATTGTACTGGTGTTATGTCGGCAGGCTTCCCAACCCGTATGACCAAAATTGATAATGACCCTGTAAGTGCGCTATATGCCAATGAGCGTTTTGGTCAGAAAAACGGTAAAGGTTTCTACGACTACGGTAAAGACAAGCGTGGTCGTCCAACAAAAGTGGCTGCACAAGCAGCTTATGACTTATTTGCTGTTGATAGCAAAGAGTTTAGCCAAGACGAAACTATTGCTCGCTTGATGATCCCTATGGTCAATGAAGTGGTTCGTTGTTTAGAAGAAGGTGTAGTTGATACTGCAGCTGAAGCCGATATGGGCTTAATTTACGGTTTAGGTTTCCCTCCATTTAGAGGTGGCCCGATTCGTTACCTAGAAACACTAGGCTTAGATAACTTCATTGCGATGGCTGATAAATACGCTCACTTAGGCGAAATTTATCAAGTGACTGACGGACTTCGCGAAATGGCGAAATCTGGCAAATCTTATTTTACAACCGATGTTAAAACAGCTTAGGCGCAGGAGAAAATCATGAAAGAAGTCGTTATTGTCGATTGCATCCGTACCCCAATGGGGCGCTCAAAAGCCGGTGTTTTTCGTAATGTTCGTGCTGAAACTTTATCAGCACACTTGATGCAGCAATTGTTAGTTAGAAACCCCAATTTAGATCCTGCATTAATTGAAGATATTATTTGGGGTAATGTTAAGCAAACTAAAGAGCAAGGTTTTAATATTGCTCGTAATGCCCAATTGTTGACTGATATTCCAAAGTCTACCGGTGCTGTTACCGTTAACCGTTTATGTGGTTCTTCAATGCAGGCACTACATGACGCTACAACCAATATCATGGCCGGCCAAGGCGATGTGTTTATGGTTGGTGGTGTTGAACACATGGGTCACGTGCCTATGATGTACGATGTTGATTTTGACCCAGCACTAAGTAAGCATATTTCTCGTGCTGCCGGTAACATGGGCTTAACGGCTGAATTATTAGGTATGCAACACGGTGTTACTCGTGCAGAACAAGACGCGTTTGGCGCTCGTTCTCACCAATTAGCACATAAAGCGATGCTTGAAGGCCGTTGGGCAAATGAAATCGTTCCAACTCTAGGTCATGACGCAATGGGTGCTTTAACGCTTATTGAGCATGATGAAGTTATTCGTCCTGAAACTACCGTTGAAAGCTTATCGGGTTTACGCCCAGTGTTTGACCCTGTAAACGGTACGGTAACTGCAGGTACTTCTTCTGCACTTTCTGATGGCGCTTCTGCAATGTTAGTCATGTCTGCAGAAAAAGCGAAAGAGATGGGCTTAACACCACGCGTTAAAATTCGCGGTATGGGTGTTGCTGGCTGTGATCCATCAACCATGGGCTTTGGTCCAGTTCCTGCCACTAAGAAAGCATTAAAACGTGCTGGCTTAACCTTGGCAGATATTGAATTGGCTGAGTTTAACGAAGCATTTGCTGCACAAGCGTTGTCATGTGTACGTTCATTAGGTTTAGAAGACAAAATGGATGACATGATTAACCTGAACGGTGGTGCTATTGCACTTGGTCACCCATTAGGTTGTTCAGGTAGCCGTATTTCTGGCACCTTGATTAACTTAATGGAAGCACAAGACGCTAACATTGGTTTAGCAACTATGTGTATTGGCTTAGGTCAAGGTATCGCAACAGTATTTGAAAGAGTGTAATTTTATCAAGCATTTTTGATAATAAGTTTGAGCTAACTTTTTGTTAGTCATCTTTTAAAAGCCCAACCTTGGTTGGGCTTTTTTTTTTTCCTTTAATAAACATGCTTAACATTCGATAAGTAGAATATTTAAAAAACTCAATTTTTACGGTTAAGAAAAGGCTTTAGCCGTGACAAGCCTTGCGTAATTTGGTCTTCGCTTTGACCTGCAAATCCGAGCCTAATAAATTTATTTTCATTATTTTTAAACTCTAAATGAAAAGCCTTTTCAGCTAATAAGAAGATGTTATTTTCTTGTGCTGATTTTGCTATCTCTTCCGCATTACCCCCAACATTTACCCATAATGTCATTCCTCCAGGAGGCACGGTAAAGTCGAGTTCTATACCTTCTGCTATAAAACTGTTTAGTGTTTCCACCATACACTGTCGTCTTTTTTGATAAATACGTGTCGCTTTTCTTAAGTGTCGTTCAAATGCGCCATCTTTCATCCATCGAGCTACAGCATCTTGTAATACCACGTTGGCTTTATGGTTGATCATTGTTCGATAGCTGACAATGTGTGCGGCAAGCGATTGGTCTACCGCAATAATACCCAAGCGAATTCCAGGGAACATAATTTTAGAAAAGCTTGATAAATATATAACTAGCCCCGCAGGATCATTAGCCGCCATAGGGGCTAATGGCTGACTGTCATAATGAAATTCGTGATCGTAATCGTCTTCAATAATCGGCACATTATATTGCTGTGCTAGCTGATAAACCTTTATTCGCTGCGCTGCGGGTAGTGTGGTGGTAGTAGGGTATTGATGAAGCGGAGTTAAATAGAGCAGGCGAAGTTTATGTTGCTTAAATAATTGCTCAAGGTGTTCAACATCAATACCTTCTTTTGTTTGTTTAACACCGATAAGTTCAGCGCCGGCATTTTTTAATGCGTTCCAAGCTGGGCGATAACCTAAACTTTCTACCGCAACCTTGTCGCCTGGTTTTAACAAAATTTGTGAAATAATGTATAGCGCTTCTTGGCTGCCATTAACGACAATTATTTCTTTATTAGCAATTGCTCTCACTCGACGTAAATAAGTACTAACTTCAGTAATAAAGGCTGGAAAACCATTGTTATTGCCGTAGTTCAATTCATTAATCTGTGGGCGGCTCATTGCTTCATTTACGTAGCTTCTAAATTCATTAAAAGGGAACAATGAAATATCAGGGTTACCGCCAGCGAAGTTAAATTGGTAATCGCTAGCTTGGCGCTGCAAGTTATTATTTTCAGTTTTTACTAACCGCCACTGATGTTTATTACTGACATCATTAAGGTTTTCATCACTTCTTAGTGAAAGATAAATTGGTAATGTTTGCGCTACGGAATAACCTTGCCTTTCTTTGGTTTCAACCCACCCTTGTGCTTCTAACTCATGGTATGCCGACATAATTGTATGGCGATTAACTGATAGTTGTGCCGCTAAAGTGCGCGCTGAAGGTAACTTTTCACCAGTAGAAGCATTGCCATTCTTAATGGCCTGTCGAATGGCATTAGCGATTTTTAAATACAGTTTCTCTGCGCTCTCTTCTAAAGTTAGATTCAGTACCTGCATTGTTATAGCTCTTTGGTATAGGTAATTTATTTAAACTGGTTGTTTTGTTTATACCATAAAAAGAGAGAATACCAATCATCACTTTTAAATAGAGCAAGTTATGTTTAACCCCCAAGCCACTACGTTGAGCACCAATAAAGTCACGTTACGACCCTTAACACTAGAACACTTAGATGATTTTTATCGTGCAGGCGCTTTTCCAGAGGTTTGGCGTTGGTCTTTACCTGATAAATGTACGTCTAAAGCAACGGCCAAGAATTGGTTGAATTATTCACAAGCAATGGCTGATAAAGGTGAACATGTACCTTTTGCTATTTTTGATGATGAAAGCGGAGAGTTGGTAGGGAGTACGCGTTACTGTTCAATTATGCGCGAGGATAGAAATTTAGAAATAGGTTTTACCTTTATTACCCCTAAATACCAGCGTAGCCATATTAATACTCACGCTAAATATTGCTTATTAAAACATGCTTTTGAAGAGCTTGGTGCGATAAGAGTTGAGTTTAAAGCTCATGAGAAAAATGAAAAGTCACGTAAAGCGATAGCAAGGCTAGGTGCAACATATGAAGGCCTGCTTCGTCATCAACGTATTTTGTCTGATGGCACTTTTCGCAACACCGCTATTTTTTCAATTATTGCTAGCGAATGGACAGCTATAAAGTCAACGCTAGAAGCAAAAATGTAAAGCACAGGCACGGTAAGAAAAGCAGCAAAGGCGTTATTATGTATATACCAAAAAAATTTAAACAAAGTGATACAGCGGCATTAAAAACATTGATGGTTGAGTATCCTTTTGCAACGATGATTGGCACCTCTGAATTAGGGTTAGAAGTGAATCATATACCACTAATGTTGAAGCAAATAGATGGTAAAGACAAACTACAAGGGCATATTGCTAAAGCGAATCCACTATGGAAAAACATTGCTGACAAAGCGGAAGTGTTGGTCGTGTTTAACGGACCTAATTGCTATATATCACCTAATTTTTACCCAACTAAAATGGCCACGGGCAAGGCTGTGCCAACATGGAACTATGTTGCTGTGCATGTAAAAGGGCTTATATCGTTTGTTCATGACAATACACGGAACCTTGATTTACTCAGCTGCTTAACTCGTCAACATGAGGCTCTACAGCCCAAACCTTGGTCTATTGAAGACGCGCCAAAACAATACATAGCAAAAATGCTCCCCGCTATAGTCGGTATTGAAATTGATATTACCTCAATAGCAGGGAAGTGGAAGGTGAGCCAAAACCAACCGACTATCAACAAGCAGGGAATTTTTAATGCTTTGTCCGGTGAAAACGAAAGTCATGCACTAAAAATAGCTGAATTGGTTAAAAGTCATATGGAAGAAATGACGTAAGTTGTATTTTTAGAAGAAAAAACTATAGGGGGGGTTAGCTTGAACTGCCACTTTTAAGTATTGGAGGGTAACTAGGTTTAGTAGCTCATACTTAATTTCAGAACCTGACTTGACCTAATCGTACAGTGGATTAGGTCAGTAATGAGTCTGAAGCTGTTTTGCAAAAAAATGTAATATGGCCACTTTGTGCGCATTGCTGACATTAGCAATTTATCTTTTTTCCTATATTTTCTAATGAACAAAACAGTAATAACCTGACCTGTCCATAAAAAACTATAATATTACAATAAGAGCTTGAAATTAAAGAATATTAATCTGATTTATTCAATGTTCAAGTAGATGGGAGTTAAAGGTAATGTTAACACTTTAGAGTTCTAGATATAAAACTAGCAATAAAGTACTAAATAACCTCAACTAATTGAAGGAGTTACCCATGTCATATTATTTTACAATACTATTTTATTGGACTCCCTAAAAAATCTCAACCGATTGAAATGTTTGAATATTTAACTTGAGGCATGTTTTTTGTATTACATTTTATAAAAAATAACAAATATAATTTGCAACATGTAATGGAATCAAAGGGAATGTCATATGAAATTTAAATTATTTAATATCGCTTTAGTAGGTTTAACTCTATCAATATCAACAGTGGCAAATGCTGGCGTAATTTATTGGGCAGACTGGAAGTCAGGTACATCAACAGAAGTGCTTGGAGAGTTTGTAACTAATACATCAACAATCGATATTACATATACTAACCCTCAAGGTATTGCTTTTTTACAAACAGGTACAGGTACAGATTATTTTCGTAGTTTTCAAGATCCTTCCATATCACCATATACTAGCAGCGAAGTTGATAACACTCCTACAGCTTCAGAGATGATAGGTTTGAAAAACGCAGGAAACCAAACTCTTTCATTCTCAGAGTCAGTGGCGAACATTGTTTTTTCTTATGTTAGTTTAAATGGTAATGGTTATTCTTTCGATCAGGATTTTGATATTTTATCTGTTGGGGGAGTCGACGGTAAAGCTGCTGGGTACTGGGGGTCTGGAACTTCTTATAAGAATGTTATTGATCACGGAAATGGCGACATTGAATATCAATTGCTTGGTACTGGCGAACCACATGGCACAATCCAATTCAAAGGCGCTTTTGATAACGTTAGCTGGAATAGTTTAAGTAGTGAAAACTGGAACGGCTTTACTGTTGGGGTACAAGGAGCTTCAAAAGATGTATTTACTTCAGTGCCAGAGCCATCAACACTTGCTATTTTTGCACTAGGAATAATGGGTTTAGCATCACGCCGATTTAATAAATAATTATTTATAAAAATTTATTTTAGAAAACATCAATCATAACGATTGATGTTTTTTTTGTTTCTGATGATCAGTGTTTTTTGATCTTTTACATTGTCAGCCAAATCATTGAACATGCTAGAGCTAGAATACTCTCGAACTGTATTTTTAATGGTGACCTATAACAGCGTAGTTGAGCATGGTAAGCCACGTATCATTGAATAGAAGTTAAATGCGCCATCCTCTAGCTCTAATATTAATAATTCAGAGATTTCACTAAGTAGTTTATGACTTGTCGATGCGCTTAGCTGACGCTAGTAATTAACCTTTCCCCCTATCTTTTCTAATAAATAAATCATGTAGTTAACGTGATATTTCTATCAAGTTATTACGGAGATATCTCAGTAATAACTTGACCTATCTATAAAAACATCCTTATTAATATAATAAGGCTTTGAAAATAAATAGTATTGAGTTACTTTATTCAACAATAAAGTAGAAGGGAATTACTGAGACGTCTACATAATAAGCTGTTAGGTCTCTAATGTAGTTAGGAAATATTATGGAACTATCGAAATATACTAAGTCGGTACTTAAGAAATTCGGTTGGGTAGAAGGTCGTGATATTTCGGAACAGTTAATCATTTCAGAGCAAAAAGACAGTTTTCCTGAAGCTATCTCGTTAATGAGTGAATTTGGTTTTCTGAAAATTGAGTTTAAGAAAAAAAACCAATTAGAAACAATATATTTCGATTGCGATGACTCAAAGAAATCTGAGGTTTTACGTGCCAATATATTTGGCTATGATGACCCTGATGATCCAAAACTAAAAGTTGAACTGGACTATATGCAATTTGAAGATTTTCAGACAACTTCGAAAATATCAGAGCAAATTGGAGAATGCTGTAGGCTCGGATTCTATGAAGATCAATTAGGACATGATATTTATGTAGCAACTAATGGAAATATTTATGTTGCTCATGGAACTAAGGCATTCATAAGCGCCAATAGCTTTGTTGAATTTTTAAATAATCACATCAAAGAAGAAACATAACAAGCTAATTAAGACGGGACTGATAACAGCTTGCTAGGTTCCGCTTCGCTACACATTTTAGCAAGCTGTTATCAGCCTCTTATTGGGGCGTTATTGATATAAAATCTAATTTAGAGTGTTGATATCGCTTATTATCTAATGTCTTCTATGTGGCAATAGTTAGCGTTTATGGTAAGAGTTGTTAGGGCCGGAAAGTTGCAATACCAGTCTTGCTATCCATTAAAAAGTATATAATTTGTCAGTTTATATGAAGGCTTATTATTGAATTTGTAAGATCGGATTCTGACTAAACCAATTCAGGTTTAACTAAGTTTAGACTTAACTAAGTTCAGGTTTAATTACGTTATCCTAATCACTTAAATACAAAGTACCGTTTAACTTAATCTTTGCAGACCATTCCTCCGACATGGTTAATGCATTTTCTATTTCCTCAGGGTTTAGCTGCGAGTATAGCTTTTGCTGAAACCATGAATATCTATTATAGATTTCATTCTTTTGAGTAAACTCAAGAATTAACTGATTAAATGCGTAAGATTTAACATAACCATTTCCTGCAATGATTTGTGAGCGATTCATATTAGAAAGCTTTGCTAATGCCTTGATGCTGCCGTTTTTAGCCGCTTGTTCCAAAAAGCTGACTTTCTGTTCAATAAAGCTATCACGCTTTCGAATAAAATCACTTCGCTCTAGCTCTTCGTAGCCTTGAGAATTCATGAAGAACTCTGGAGTGATGCTACCAAAAGTTTCCTGTGCTAAAACGTACCCATTATTGGATGCGACCTCTAAGTACTCATAGAACTGATTGCGTTGTTTCTGTTTAATACCAAAACAATATTTGTATCTTTCATTTATTTTATCAACGGCTATATCTGCATCACTATATTCGTAAGCTTGTTCTAATTTCTTCTCAAGTGCGGTTTCATCAACTGGAGCGTAATAACAATGCCAAAGATTCATCGCAATAATATAGTTCGCTTCATTATCTCCGCTTGCCGCGATAATAATCAGTTTGTTGAGATGATCTTTAAAATTTCCATCTAACTTCCAGCTAGGTTTATACATGACGACCATTTGAGCATTTTGTATCGGTTTTCCTGTAAAAGCAGTGCCATTTGGTATCTTTGTAGGAATATCGTCTGTTTCTTTAATCGTTGATTTTGATAACAGGGTGTTTGGGGAGCTAAGTTCAATATCAGAGGAGTTTGAAGCTGAATTACTATTTATCCAATTGAATAGAATAATAGCTATGCTAGCAATAAAAATTATAGATATGAGATATATATTAATTTTGCGTAGCGCCATGAAATCATAGGTTCCTTATTGACTTTAGCGGCTGTCATTTTAAATTAAAAACGATCAGCCTAAAGTAATTATTTGAGTCATTTATCTCAACATAGTTTCTTTATTCTTTTTAAGTATTTTCCATACGATAAAGCACGACATCTAAATCGCCTAATTGTGAGTCTGAATGAATATAAGACTTAATATATTCCATGCCCATTTTTTTCATCACGCCAACTGAACCGTCATTGCCATGCATAGCAACAGCGCTAAAGCATTTGTTTTCTGGCAATTTAGCTAATACTTGGTGAATTTGTATTGCTGCTTCAGAGGCATAGCCTTTTCCCCAAGTTGATTGCAAGAAACGCCAACCTAATTCAATATCATTCCAAATAGGCTTGTCAGAGAAAAAGTCCATCGGGCGAACTAAAATCCAGCCAATGTCTTGTTGGCTTTCGGTAATGGTTACTTTCCAAAGCCCCCAGCCCTTATCGATATTTTTGTAAGCGTTAAGTCGTGGAATGAATTTATTTTTAATATCTTCACGGCTCGTCATACTGCCGCCATTGATATAACGCATAACGTCACGGTCTTGGTCGAGTTGAAATAAGAATTCGCTATCACTTTCGTCAATCAATTTAAAGCTAAGACGTTCTGAATTTTCTATATGCATAAGTGTCCCAAGTGTTTACTTTTCAATAAGTTAATCATAATAGTATTTCGTTAGATTTTCATTAACTAGTTGTTAACTTCTAGCATAGCTAGACATAGATATTCGTCTCCCATATGATTGTGGGCAAAATAATAACAACTTACTATTTGGTAAATTATGAACGCTAAAAAAATAACCTTAAGCTCTTCGGTATTACTGGCTATATTTGGTCTTTCCGGCTGTGGCCAAGATACTGCACCGGCGGCAGTAATAGAAAAAGAAGTTACTACACCAGAACAAATTACAGCGGTTACTTATCCAACAACAAAAAAAATTGATGTTGTTGATGATTACTTCGGTACAAAAGTAACTGACTCTTACCGTTGGTTAGAAGACGATATGAGCGCAGAAACAGCTGAGTGGGTAAAAGCACAAAATAAAACCACTTATGGCTATTTAGAGCAAATTCCTTACCGCGATAAAATTAAATCGCGCCTAGCGGCATTGTTAGATTATGAAAAAGTGGGTATGCCATTTATTGAAGGCGACTATAGCTATTTTTACAAAAATGATGGACTACAAAATCAGTATGTTTTGTATCGTCAAAAAGGTGATGAAGCAGCAGAAGTATTTTTAGATCCAAACGCTTTTAGTGAAGACGGTACTGTTTCTTTAGCGAGCATTGAATTTAGTGAAGACGGCTCGCATGCAGTTTACCTTATTTCAGAAGGTGGCAGTGATTGGCGTAAGGCACGAGTTATTGATACTAGCACTAAAGAAGTGCTTGAGCCTGAATTAATAGATATTAAGTTTAGTGGTCTTTCTTGGGTAGGGAATGAAGGTTTTTACTATTCAAGTTACGACAAGCCTAAGGGCAGCGAACTTTCTGCGAAAACTGATCAACACAAACTTTATTATCACAAGCTAGGCACTGCGCAATCAGAAGATACCTTAGTATTCGGTGGTATTGATGCAGAAAAGCATCGTTATGTTAGCGGTGAAGTAACGAAAGACGGTAAATATTTATTAGTTTATGCCTCTGTTTCTACATCAGGAAATAAACTCTTTATTAAAGATTTAACTAAAGCCGATGCACCATTAGTTGAAGCGATTGATAATACCGACTCTGATACCTACATGGTTAGCAGTAACGGTGATGACTTATTATTTGTCACTAACAAGAACGCACCAAATAAACGCGTTGTAAAAGTTAGCGCATTAAAGCCAAGCCCTGAAAATTGGGTTGACCTAATTCCAGAAACAGAGAATGTGTTATCTGTATCTACAGGCGGTAAATACTTATTTGCCAAATACATGAAAGACGCTACATCGTTGATTCAGCAATACGACTTAAATGGTAAGCTAATTCGTGATATTACATTACCTGAAGTTGGTACAGCAGGCGGTTTTAGCGGGAAAGAATCGCAAGGTAACGTTTATTATTCGTTTAGTAACCAAAAAACACCTTCAACTATTTTCACCTTAGACTTGGCAAGTGGTGAATCTACTGTACACATGAAGTCGAAAGTTAAATTCAATAGCGATAACTTTGAATCAAAACAAGTATTTTATACTTCAAAAGATGGCACTAAAGTACCGATGATTATTACCCATAAAAAAGGCTTAAAGCTTGATGGTAATAATCCAACGATTCTTTATGGTTACGGTGGCTTTAACGTAAGCTTACAACCGCAATTTAGCTCTACTCGTGCTGCATGGTTAGAATTAGGTGGTGTTTATGCTGTCGCTAACTTACGTGGCGGTGGTGAGTACGGTAAAAAATGGCATAACGCTGGTACGCAATTGAAGAAGCAAAACGTTTTTGACGACTTTATTGCAGCCGCTGAATACCTGATCAGTGAAAAAGTGACTTCTTCTGATAAATTAGCCGTAATGGGCGGCTCTAACGGTGGCTTACTTGTTGGCGCGGTAATGACGCAACGTCCTGAGCTTTTTAAAGTGGCATTGCCGGCGGTAGGTGTACTTGATATGTTGCGTTACCATACCTTTACTTCTGGTGCTGGTTGGGCATATGACTACGGTAAGTCTGATGACAATGCTGAAATGTTTAACTACTTACTTGCATATTCTCCAGTACATAATGTAAAAGCTGGTACGCATTACCCTGCAACGATGGTGACAACTGGCGATCATGATGATCGTGTGGTTCCTGCTCACTCATTCAAATTTGCTGCTGAATTACAAGCGAAGCAAGCGGGTAAAAACCCAACTTTAATTCGTATTGAGACTGATGCGGGTCATGGTGCCGGTACGCCGATCAGTAAAACGATTGATCAGTACGCTGATATTTATGGTTTCACGTTATTTAACATGGGTGTGAAGGATATTTAATTTCGCCATTGTTAACTTAGTAAAAAGCCTGCATTTGCAGGCTTTTTTGTCTTCAACATAAGCTGTATGCCATGTTTACTGAGATGTTAATGAGCGGCAATTATTAGCGCTAATGCGGCTTACTTTAAGTGCTCATTAAAATAATCAGTCATCATTGTTTTTAAATGTAACGTTGTTCCTTCACCTTCCCTAATACCATGGCTTCGGTTCGGGTAAGACATAAAGTCAAACTGACGGTTATGTTTAATTAGCTCGTTAATTAATCGCTCAGTGCCTTGGTAATGCACGTTATCATCACCTGTGCCATGAACTAATAACAATTTACCTTGTAAATTTTTAGCATGAGTAATTGGTGAGCCTTGCTTATAACCTTCGGCATAGTCAGTTAATAAACCAGAGTAGCGTTCTTGGTAAATGCTGTCATATAAGCGTTGATCGGCAACTGGTGCTAGAGAAATGCCTACTTTATAAAGTTCAGGGTAACGAAATAGCATGTTCAATGTCATTGAACCGCCACCAGAATGTCCCCAAATACCAACACGGTCTGAATCTATATATGACCAACGTTCCGTCATTGCTTTTAGTGCATCAGCTTGATCGCGAGATGATAAAATTCCGACTGCACCATAAATAGATTTACGCCACTCTCTTCCTTTAGGTGCTGGTGTACCACGGTTATCAATAGAGGCAACAATGAAGCCTTGCTCAGTTAGCATTTGATCCCAAAAATATGCATTTCCGCGCCATCTATCTTGTGCTGTTTGTCCCGCAGGTTCGCCGTATACATAGAAAATTATTGGGTACTTTTTACTGGTATCAAAATTAGCAGGGCGCATGATGTAACCATCAAGTACTACGCCATCTTGTGCAGTTACTTGAAAAAACTCATGTTCAGGTTTTGCCAAAGCAGCCATTTTCTCGTTTAGCTTTTTGTTAGCCATCAGTAAGTGTTTACTTTGGTGGCCTGATACTTTTATTAAACTTTTTTGTGTTGGTTTAGAAAAACTGGAATGAGAGTGAATGGCCCACTGACCATTTGGCGACATTTGGTAGCGATTTGAACCTGAAAATTCTTCAGGTGTTACTCGTTGATTTGATAAAGTGCCATCTAGCTTACTGCGATATAAATAGCGCTGAGCAACGTCATCTGGTGAAGCAATAAAATATACCCAACCATTTTTTTCATCAACGGCTTGTATATCGGTAATATCAAAAGCACCGTCAGTTAAGTTCACGATATTAGTACCATCACGCGAGATTTTATAAATATGTCGCCAACCAGAGCGTTCACTTTTCCAAATGAAATCATTACCGTTTTCTAACCAACGAGCGTCATCATAAAAGTCTAGGAAGGTTTCTTCTTGCTCGGTCATTATTAGATCGACTTTACCGCTATTACGGTTAGTCAGATAAAGTTTGTTGGTGTCTTGCTTACGATTAACATGCTGAATTAGCACTTGCTCTGAATTACCAGACCAATTCATGCGGGGAATGTACATTTCACGTGAGTTATTCGGTAACTTTGCCCAAACCGTTTTCTTGCTGTCGAGGTTTACAATACCTATTTTTGCCAACGCATTTTGTTCGCCAACTTTTGGGTAAGGGAACTTAGTTAAGGTTGGATAAAGTTCATCTGTGTTATTGATCATGATGAAATCTTTGCTGCCTTGGGTATCTAATTGCCAATAAGCGATGCTTTTGCCGTCAGGGCTCCAACGAAAGCCATCACGAATAGAAAACTCTTCTTCATATACCCAATCGAATAAGCCATTAATAATGCCATTGCCGGCATCAGAAGTTAATTGACTAATGTGGTTGTTGCTAAGCGTTTCTAGGTAAATATTATTATCAGCAACATAAGCTACTTTGCTGCCATCAGGTGAAAATTTAGCAAACATTAAGCTACTGGCTTTAACGTTTTTACCACCTAATTGTTGTAATTGATTAGTCGCTAGATTTAATACCCAGTAATCACCACGACTATTTGAGCGCCATACCTTTTTACTATTGGTATAAAGCAAAACTTGTGCACGATCATCTGACCAAAGGTAATTGTTAATAGCGAGTGGCTTTTCTCCACCTTTAGGTGTTAATTGCTCAGCTGATATAAGTACGGTTCGCGCTAATGTACTGGGATCGTAGAAAACAATTTCTTTGCCAATACTTTGCGTTTTTCCATCTTCGTCTGTTTTGGTTGTTGCTGACTTTTCAACAGCGGTATAGCCACTGCCATCAGCTAACCAACGAATGCGACCAAGCCACTGAGAAGTAAACTCACCTTCTTGGTAAATACGTTCAAGGCTTAATGGATTTTTGGTTGTATTATTTCCAGTAGCAGGTTTGTCAGCGGTACTTTGACAAGCAATAAGTGATACCGATATGGCGGCGAATGCACACCAGCGAGTTAATTTGGCTGTAAACATAGTCGTTCCTTATTTTTCATTGCCCTAACTGTAAATTGTATACAATGACAAGGCAAATATGTTCATCGAAATTTTATGCTTGTTCGTCATGAATTGACTTATTTCGCTGAGTAATAAGTGGTGTGTATAATTTGCTTGATAACAATTACTATTTCTTATTGAAAACATTTAACTTGCCCCCACCTTAAAGGAACGCAAATATTTTGGGATCTGCTATGCAATCGGCATTAACAATATCAGGGTTAGAAAAGACTTATAAAGGTGGTTTTCAGGCACTCAAAGGTATTGACCTTACGGTTAATCAGGGTGACTTTTTTGCTTTACTTGGCCCTAATGGTGCTGGTAAGTCGACTACCATTGGAATTATCACTTCACTTGTAAATAAAACTGCAGGAAAAGTAGCTGTTTTTGGCCATGATATTGACCAAGAATTAGAAGCAGCTAAAAGCTTCATTGGCCTAGTGCCACAAGAGTTCAACTTTAATCAGTTTGAACCCTTAATGAAAATTCTAGTTAACCAAGCGGGTTATTACGGTGTTGAACGTTCAATAGCCGTTGAACGGGCAGAAAAATATTTAAAGCAGCTCGATTTATGGGACAAAAGAAACGATGCTGCACGTATGCTTTCTGGTGGTATGAAACGTCGTCTAATGATTGCTCGAGCGTTAATGCACGAACCTAAAATGTTAATACTTGATGAGCCAACAGCTGGTGTTGATATTGAGCTTAGACGTTCAATGTGGGAATTCCTTCGTGAATTAAACCAACAAGGCATCACCATTATTTTAACAACCCACTACCTTGAAGAAGCAGAAATGCTTTGTCGAAATATTGCTATTATCGACTCGGGTATTATTGTTGAAAATACCGACATGAAGTCTTTATTGGCTAAGTTGGACGTAGAAACCTTTGTTTTTGATTTAAAGCCTAACAGCCAGCCTGCAGAACTGTCTGGCTTTTGCTTTCGAGTGGTTGATGATCACACTTTAGAAGTTGATGTGAAAAAGTGTCAAACCATAAATCAAGTATTTACCGAGCTAACGCAACAGGGTATTGAAGTGTTGAGTATGCGAAATAAAAGTAATCGACTAGAAGAGCTATTTGTCAGTTTAGTAGGTAGTGGTCAAGAATCAGCAACCAGTGCGATAGAGGAGTAAGTTAGATGATTGCAGCAAGAAATATTATCGCGCTAAAAAGTATTCTACATAAAGAAATTCACCGTTTTATGCGTATTTGGGTGCAAACCCTGGTACCACCAGCAATTACTATTAGTTTGTATTTTGTCATTTTTGGCTCATTAATTGGTGCTCGTATTGGCGAAATGGGCGGCTTTGACTACATGTCATTTATCGTGCCTGGGTTGATCATGATGAGTGTTATTACTAACTCGTATTCCAATGTCGCTTCGTCATTCTTTAGTGCCAAGTGGCAACGTAATGTGGAAGAAATGTTGGTAGCACCGGTGCCTAATTGGGTTATTGTTGCTGGCTATGTTGGCGGTGGTATGGCGCGCGGCATGTTAGTTGGCAGTATTGTCACTTTCGTGGCAATGTTTTTTGTCGATATACAAATTCATAATATTTGGGTGATTATCGCAACGGTTGCATTGACCTCTGCTACCTTTGCTTTAGGCGGATTAATAAACGCTATTTTTGCAGGTAGCTTTGATGATATCTCGATTATTCCGACCTTTATTTTAACGCCATTAACCTATTTAGGTGGTGTGTTTTACTCGATCAGTTTATTGCCTGAATTTTGGCAAGGTGTATCGCAAATAAATCCTATCGTCTATATGGTCAATGCCTTTAGGTATGGATTTTTAGGAATTACCGACGTTAGCTTAGTACTGTCTTTCTCTGTACTAGGTGTTTTTATTGTCAGTTTGTACACCATCGCCATGGTATTGATCACTAAAGGTATTGGCTTAAGAAGCTAGCCGTTATTAAACGCGCACTATCTCGCCAAGTGGCTTGAGCATAGTGCGTGAACTTTTGAAAATTTATAGGTAAATGAGTAATGAGCTCTACAGAAATCACCGGCGATTCTAAAGCCATTGTGACTAATCAACCTGGTATACATGAAAAGCTAGCAGAGATTGTTGCTAAGCATATTGAGCATCCGTCACAAAAGCCGATACAGGCACATACCCAACAAGCCTTTGATGAAATGGATGCTATCGTGCAATCATTTACAGGCCCTGTGATTTTAGATTCTTGCTGTGGTGTAGGGCAAAGTACCCGATTGTTAGCAAAACAAAATCCCAATGCTTTAGTGATTGGCGTTGATAAGTCAGCACATCGCATTACGCGTAATGTTGATGATGTTGAACGAGAAGATGGTGAAGGCATTGTTGATAATTACCACCTTGTGCGTGCCGATTTAAATGACTTTTATCGTTTGGTCGTTGCTGCTAAATGGCCAGTCGACAAGCATTATATTTTGTATCCTAATCCTTGGCCAAAAGCAAAACATGTGCAAAGACGTTGGCATGGTAGTGCGGTTTTTCCGCAAATTATTGCCGTAGGTAATGAAATAATTCTCCGCAGTAATTGGCAGCTATATTTGCAAGAGTTTCAGGTTGCGGCTGGCATTATGGGGTTCTTCGGTAGTATTTCAAAAGTTAATGACGAGCAGCCGTTAACACCGTTTGAAGCAAAGTATCAGGCCAGTGGTCAAATATGTTGGCAATTAACTCTTGCTAAGAATTAGTTGTGAAAATTTTAACTAATTGGCTAAATTTACATTTATTTAGCCAATTATCTTAATCTTTAAATTTGTATTTTCTTTGCCTTTTCTTGTTTTTTCTTTATATTTCAATTAATTGTGTTTTTGGCCTAAAAGTTGATTATACCTTGGTATATCAATTTGTAATTTAGGATGAATAACATGACTAACAATATTAAAAAAACCGTATTGATGATGGCCTTAAGCAGCTTAGCAATTATTGAACTAGGACTAGTTTACGCTGCAACATTACTAGCTTAATACGATTAAGTTATCTTCAATATTATTGTTTTAAACGGTAATTGAGTTGAAAAAACGAGACTTTTGCTGAAAATTTTATTAAAGTGCCGCACTTATGTAAAACAACTTGCTTATGGGTGAGTAGTAAATAGTGAATAAGTATGACGGTTAGTAAACGCGCTGCAAAAGCGAGTGAAGAGTCTTTACATCGCATCTTTACCATTCCAGTTGCGCCTAATTCAACATTAGGTCGAATAGAGAATGAGATATCGCAAAATTTAGCGGGTTTTCTTGGTGAGCACATTGCGGCGACCGAGCAGGCACTGTCTGAAATTGAAAAAGATTTTGCTAGTTCACAAATTCCTGAAAATCCAGCGTTTGTTTCTGATCATATGCATCACTTGCTTGATAAGTTAGTGTCGCAATCTGTTCACACTTCTAGTCCAAATTTTATTGGACATATGACTTCTGCATTACCTTACTTTATTTTACCGCTGTCAAAGTTGATGATCGGTTTAAATCAAAACCTAGTTAAAATTGAAACTTCTAAGGCGTTTACGCCGATGGAACGTCAAGTACTAGGCATGATGCATCGATTAGTTTATCAAGATGACGAGCCTTTTTATCAAGAGTGGATGCACAGTGCTAATCATTCCTTAGGCGCATTTTGCTCTGGCGGTACTGTCGCGAATTTAACTGCACTCTGGGTTGCACGAAATAATTTATTAAGACCTGATGGTGAATTTCGAGGCGTAGCTCGTGAAGGCTTATACAGTGCGCTTAAACACTATCAATATGATGGTTTAGCGATTTTAGTGTCTGACCGTGGTCATTATTCACTGAAAAAGTCTGCTGATGTACTAGGTATTGGCCAAGATAGCGTTATTGCTATTCCTACAGATGAAAATAATAAAATAGATTGTCAGTTGCTTAAAGCTAAGTGCGAACAGTTAGCACAAGATAATATTCGCATTCTGAGCATAGTAGGCGTTGCTGGCACGACAGAAACTGGCAATATTGACCCGCTAGATAAAATGGCTGAAATAGCACAGCAATACGGTGCACATTTTCATGTTGATGCTGCATGGGGTGGAGCGACGCTATTATCAAATAAATATCGACCGCTTTTAAAAGGCATTGAGTTAGCTGACTCGGTAACTATTGATGCGCATAAGCAAATGTATGTACCTATGGGCGCAGGTTTGGTGGTTTTCAAAAATCCAGCTTCAGTGGCTGCTATTGAACATCATGCTGAATATATTCTACGTAAAGGCTCGAAAGATTTAGGTAGTCATACGTTAGAAGGTTCTCGTCCAGGTATGGCAATGTTGGTTTATGCCGCGTTGCACGTTATTAGCCGCCCTGGCTATGAAATGTTAATTAATACCAGTATTGAAAAAGCACATTACTTTGCCCAATTAATTGAACAACAAGCAGATTTTGAATTGGTCACACAACCTGAGTTATGTTTATTAACTTATCGTTATAATCCGGCTAGCGTACAAGCATTGTTGGCTGTAGCGACCGAAGATGAACAAGAAAGCATTAATCATTTATTAGATAAGTTAACTAAGTTTGTGCAAAAACGTCAGCGTGAAAATGGTAAGTCGTTTGTTTCACGTACTCGTATTGAGGTGCAAAAATATAACGGTCGTAAAACCTTGGTTTTTCGTGTGGTGTTGGCAAACCCGTTAACGACAAAAACAATCTTGCAAGACGTGTTAGCAGAACAAACGCTATTAGCACAAGAAAGTGAAACCTTTTTACCAACCTTATTATCGATGGCCCAAGCTAAAGCCGTATAGCCTAAAACGCCTAGCGTTGATGCCAACAAAACTTAATGGTAATAAAAAAAGCTAATAACAATGTTATTAGCTTTTATGTTCAAGATGAAAGGTCTGTCATTTTCACTGTTTAATTATTTTTCTAGCTACAGAAATACCTGCAAATTATCTATCAAGCGTGCTTTACCGCAATGTGCGGCAGCAAGAATGACCAACTCTTTATCGTCTTCACTTGCTGGCTGTAAAGTACGAGCATGGCAAATATGAATATAGTCAGTTTTTAACCCTGCGTTGTCTATGTAGTCCGCGGCTTGTTTCGCTAAGCCAATAAAGTCATTGTTATTTACTATTTCTTTCGCCAACCATTGGATATTTTGAGCTAAGGCAGGGGCAATTTTCTTTTCTTCGTCGGTTAAGTAGTTATTACGTGAACTTAGCGCTAAGCCACTGTCTTCTCGCACCGTTGCCACTGGAATAATTTCAATCGGCATCGACAAGTCTTCAACCATGGTCTGGATCACTTGCACTTGTTGGTAATCTTTCAAACCAAAGCAAGCGATATCAGGTTGTACTAAATTGAAAAGTTTACAAACAACGGTTGATACGCCGCGAAAATGTCCTGGACGACTTTCACCACAATAGCCATCGGATACATTAGGCACTTCAACATAACTTTGCTTATCTAAACCTTTAGGATAAATAATGCTTGGTGTAGGGGTGAATAATAATTCACAACCTGCAGCTAATAGTTTCTCTTGGTCGGCTGCCATCGTTCTAGGGTAGTTGTCGATATCTTCATTGGCGCCAAACTGCATTGGGTTAACAAAAATACTCGCGACCACCTTATCAGCGATAGACTTAGCTTTTTCTACCAAAGTTATGTGACCTTGGTGCAAGTTGCCCATGGTCGGCACAAAAGCAATTTTAAGGCCTTGCTGACGCCATGCGCTAATCGTAGCGCGTAAAGTATCGATATCTTGTGTTGTTTGCATTGTCATACTGTTTTTGTACTCAGTTTGAGTCGGTTATTTAAAAATATGTTCAGGGCCTGGGAAATTGCCATTACTGACTTCTGTAATGTAAAGCTCAATAGCCTTTTGAATATCACCAGTATCAATTAAAAAGTTACGTGAAAATTTTGGCATGTAACTGCATGAAATACCTAAGGCATCATGCATCACTAATATTTGTCCGTCAGTGTCTTTGCCTGCGCCAATACCGATGGTTGGAATTGAAACCGCTTCAGTGATTGCTTTGCCTAAACCACTTGGAATACATTCAAGTACCAATAATTGTGCACCTGCCGCCTCTAGTGCTTTTGCATTTTCAATCATTTCTTGTGCTTTATCACTTTCACGCCCTTGTACTTTAAAGCCACCAAACACATTGACAGATTGTGGTGTTAAGCCCAAGTGTGCACAAACAGGGATACCGCGTTCAACTAAGCCTTTAATGGTACTTTCTAACCACTGTCCACCTTCTAGTTTTACAATACTTGCCCCTGCTTGCATAAGCTTGGCAGCATTAGTGTAGGCTTGTTCAGTGGTTGCGTAGCTCATAAATGGCATGTCGGCAATAATCAGTGTATTTTCAACACCGCGCTTTACGCTTTGCGTATGGTAAGCCATATGTTCAATATCAACAGGCAAAGTATCATCATGGCCTTGTAAAACCATGCCTAATGAGTCACCGATTAATATGGCGTGAATACCTGCTTGATCGAAAATTTTCGCAAAACTGGCGTCATAAGCCGTGATTGTGGTAATTTTTTCACCTTGTTGTTTCATTTTCTTCAAGGTGGCAGTTGTGATTTTAGCCATAGTATTGTCCATAGTTTATGATGCTAAGCAGGGCATCAGTAATTTTAGAGTTGTTATACTAACGCAATTTACTATGAATTTTTAGTCCATTTTTTTCAATCTGGTTAGCCAGTTGCAATACACTTGTACCATCAGGTAAAAGTAAACTTGGTGCAATTTCCGCTAAAGGCAGTAAAACAAACTCACGTAGCTTTAAACCATAATGTGGCACAACTAAGCGTTCACTGTTGATGACCATTTCATTGAACAATAAAATGTCTAAATCTAATATTCTTGCACCCCAGCGATTATCTTTACGGACTCGACCGGCTTCATTTTCAATGCTTTGCAATTGATCAAGTAACTCAATAGGGCTTAAGATAGTTTCGAGCGCAACCACTGCGTTCATGTAATCTGGTTGGTCTTGCGGGCCCATCGGCCGGCTGAAGTATAATGATGAGACTTGAGTAACTGAGCAGTTTGTTAACTGCTCTAGTTTGGTTAGTGCTGAGATTATTTGTGCTTGTGGATCAGATAAGTTGCTACCTAACCCGATATAGGCCAATGACATTACGCTTCATTACCCGCCGCTGCACGTGGCTTTCTGCGTTTACGAGTTGTTCTTCTTGAACCGCTTCTGCTTTGACCTACACTCTTAATCATCACTTGTTGAGTTTCGGCGTTGCTGTGTTGAAAGTCTCCCCACCACTTAGCTAACTCTTGTAGTGATGAAACGTGTTCAGCATCTTGATTACCAGCACTTTCGATTTCTGCTCGCAAAAGTAAAAAGTCATAACCGGCTCGAAATTTAGGATGTTCAAGGGTTTTAAATGCTCTTTTTCCTTCACGTCGAGACAGTTTGTCTTGTAATATCCAAATATCTTTCATTACCGCTTGAAAGCGTTTTGGAATGGCAATACTACGCTGTTGCTCGGACATAATTTCACTTAACGCAGCAAAGAAAGCGTCTTGTGGTGTAAGTTGCGTTTCACTGTTTAAACGCTGTATCTGCTCTTGCATCGGGTACCAAAGCATAGCGGCAAACAAAAATGCTGGCGTAACACGTTGATCAGTATTTACTCTGTGGTCAGTATTTTTCATCGCTAAACAAATAAAGTCAGCAAGGTATACTTGAGACTGTTGGTTTAGTTGTTGGTCAACCGCAGGGAAAAAATATTGGAAAAGGTTGTAATCACGTAGTTGGTGGAAATTATCTAACGCTTTACCCGACATGAATAACTTTAAGAACTCTTCAAATAAACGCGCAGGTGGAATATTTGCCATTAGTGGTGCCAGTTCTTTTATTGGCGCTTTGGTGTCGGCATGAATGTTCATATCCAATTTAGTGGCAAAACGAATCGCACGTAACATCCGCACAGGGTCTTCACGGTAGCGTGTTTCTGGATCACCAATTAAACGAATTTGTTTAGCGTATACATCAGCTACGCCATTGGCAAAGTCGTAAACTTTAAAGTCTTTGGCTGAATAATAAAGCGCATTGATAGTGAAGTCGCGACGTTCAGCATCTTCTTCAATGTTGCCGTAAATATTGTCGCGAAGTAACATGCCATCTTCACTTTGTTTTGAAGTTTTCTGACAATTTTTTTCTTCGCTATTTTCATGATGACCACGAAAAGTAGCAACTTCAATAATTTCTCGACCAAAAACGATATGGGCCAAGCGAAAACGACGGCCAATTAAACGACAGTTACGAAATAGCGCTTTAATTTGTTCTGGTGTTGCATTAGTTGCAATATCAAAATCTTTCGGTTCTAAACCAAGTAAAATATCACGGACACCACCGCCAACTAAATAAGCGTCGTAGCCGCCAGAATTCAAGCGATATAAAACCTTTAGGGCATTGTGACTTATGTTTTTTCTAGATACAGGATGTTGATCGCGAGAAAGTATCTTTGGCTCGTCAAATGATGGCTGTTTCGATTGGCTCTTTCGTGTTTTTCCAAGTACTTTTTTACACAAGTTGATCACGCTTTTGATAATGGTTGACCCCAGTTTTATCATAAAATTTCTCGCGCAATGATATAACAGCGCAGGCTAAAAGAGAATGAAAACAGTGTGAATAATCGACGTTTGTTAATAAAGAAGAGCTTATAGAACGATTTCTTGTGATTTAGGCACGTTATTGATTGACCAGTGGCATGTTGCCCACGTTAAAAGCTCATCAACACTTGCATAATTCAACTCGGTAGGAGGCTGTTGACCAAGAAACCTTAATGCTGCGATTAACGATGGTATTGGATTCTTTGTATCAATGGCAGGGGCATTATTTTGTTTACTTAATTTATAACCTTCATCAGTTATTGCCAACGGAAAATGACCAAATGTAGGTGCTGGGTGATTAAGTATTTGATAAAAACTTAATTGTCTAGCTGTTGGTTCTAATAAGTCGCAACCCCGAATAATATGACTAATACCTTGATAAATATCGTCAACAACAACGGCTAGCTGGTAGGCAAATAAGTTATCTTTTCTGCGGACAATGAAATCTTCACCGGCAAGTTTTTTATCACAACTTACATCACCTTGAATTAAGTCGTGATATTGAGAAGTCGCCACCGTATTAATCACCCTAATGGCATTATTGCTTGCTGCCAAGTCTAGCTTACGACAATGGCCTTGATATACGCCACCATCGGCTTTAATTTTTGCTCGGCTACAAGCACAGTGATAGCTCAATTTTTGCTGTTTTAGGCTGGCTAGAACTTCTAGATAAAGACTGCTTTGCTGGCTTTGATAAAGAACGTCTTCGTCCCAATTCAAGCCATAGCTTTCTAAGGTGTTTAATATTTCGGCACTGGCGCCTAATTTTTCTCTAGGAGGATCAATATCTTCAATTCTAACTAACCATTTACCTTGGTTATGTTTAGCATCCAGATAACTAGCGAGAGCGGCGATTAAAGAGCCAAAGTGTAATAAACCTGAAGGAGAGGGAGCAAAGCGACCACGATACCCTTGATGAGCTTGTGGTCGCAAAGTATTAAGAACTACCATTTGAAATAGTAGCTTAACCTGCTAATTGACGTTCTTTGATTTCTTGTAGTGTTTTACATTCGATACAAAGGTCAGCCGTTGGACGTGCTTCTAAGCGACGAATGCCGATTTCAATACCACATGATTTACAAAAACCAAATTCGTCTTCTTCAATCAATTGAAGAGTTTTTTCAATTTTCTTGATTAGTTTACGTTCACGATCTCGTGTACGTAATTCAAGACTGAATTCTTCTTCTTGTGCTGCGCGATCAACCGGATCTGGGAAGTTTGCCGCTTCATCTTGCATATGAGTCACTGTACGATCAACTTCTTCACGTAGTTGATCACGCCAAGCTTCTAGAATTTTTTTAAAATGTTCTAGTTGCTCATCGTTCATGTATTCTTCGTTAGGCTTCTCAACGTATGGTTCAACACCCGCTAAGGCTAAAATACCTAATGCTTTGTTTTTTGGCATGCTAATTCTCCTAATGCTACTAGACCTAAACTGATGAAAAATAGTTACTTCATTGTAACTTCATCGCTTGGTTGCAACTGCCAATCTAAATTGACCTAAAATATTTCACTTGATATTGTGCTGGCCAGTATGAAATTCAAGGCTGATTTTATAAAAACCGAAGAAAAGTTAAAAATAATGCGTTATCAATTAACTTTATCGACCATGGCAATAAAATATGAGCAAGCTTTTTAGCAAGTTTATAGGCATGCCGTCAATCTTTATTACAGCTAATTATGCTAAATTTATATAGCTTGCTCATAAAATAACCGAAACTTGGGTGTCTAAGCTAATAGAAAAATCTTGTTTTTCATTTGCAAAACTCGCTTTATAGGCGAGTATTTCGACACCTTGCTGTTTAGCTTCTCGCAGTAGTTGTGCATATTTAGGGTCAATATGCTCAGCAGGTTTTACGCTGTTGATACCAGTATGTAATACTGCGAAAAGTAAAACCGCTCTATGGCCTAAAGTGGTCATGGCGATTAATTCTCGTAAATGCTTTTGCCCGCGCTCAGTAACAGCATCTGGAAAATAACCTTGTTCACCTTCTAACAAAGTGACGCTTTTCACTTCAATATAAGTTTCTCGTCCAGTTTTATCATAAAGTTGAAAATCAATTTTGCTATTTTCTTCGCCGTATTTAACTTCTCGCTTGAGTTTGGTGTGTGATAAAAACTCAGTAATTAAATTATTATTGAGCGCTTCTTCAGTTAATTGGTTAGCTCTAATCGTATTAACACATATCCAATGCTTAGCTTGAGTATAAGTGATTTCCCAACTATTAGGATACTTACGCTTTAGGTTATCTGAGGTGCTGTACCACACTATGTCGCCAGGTGTTGCACAACCAGTCATAGCACCAGTATTGGCGCAGTGCATGGTAACCTCTTTTCTGTTACCTGATGTTTCGTCTACCAGGGTTACATCGGCTAAAAATCGTTTGTAGCGTTTAATTAGGGTGCTAGGTTGTAAAGTAAAATTCATGGTTTCAGCCATCGAATAAATCGTGTGTATAGGTTAAATAGTTGCTTTCATGGTGTAAACTGTTGTTACTAACATAAATTAAGTTAACTTTAATTCTAAAGGCGAGAACATGACAACACCTCATTCTGTATCAATAACGTTAAGCGAAAATAGCCTGACGGCAGGTTGGCAACAAGGTAAAACCGTGCAAATAGTTGATGACAATATTGCGGTTTACTTACCAAAAGACGCTAGTTATCCGTTGAGAAAAATTCAAGCCGCGGCGCGTAAAATTGAAAAGCTTGGCATTGCGCATGCCTCGTTAACGGGTGACAACTGGGACGAAGCAAGCCAATGGGCGTTTGCCTTGGGTTTTAGTTGTGTTGGCAAGTTGGAAAGCATTAGTTTTTGCGGTGATGCTGCCTTAGTTGAAAAACTGAACAATAAATTGGCGGTATATGCTTGGAGCCGTGATTTAACTAACCAGACACCGGCTGAGTTATACCCTTTAAAATTGGCTGAACTTACCACTGATTACATTTCAAAATTAGCGCCAGAGCATGTGAGTACTCGTCTTATTCAGGGTGAAGAGCTAAAAGCTGAGCAATGGATGGGAATATATAATGTCGGTAAAGGTAGTGTTAATGAGCCATGCTTACTTGAGTTAGATTTTAACCCAAGTAGCAATGAAAGCACGCAAGTTGCTGCTTGTTTAGTGGGTAAAGGTATTACTTTTGACAGTGGTGGCTACAGTATTAAAACCAGTGCTGGTATGTTCGACATGAAATGTGACATGGGCGGTGCAGCAGTTGTTGCTGGCGCACTAGCGCTAGCAATTAAGCAAGGCTTAACTCAACGTGTAAAGTTGTACCTTTGTTGTGCTGAAAACATGATCAGCAATGATGCTTATAAGCTGGGTGATATCATCACTTATAAAAACGGTGTGACTTGTGAAGTGGCTAATACCGACGCTGAAGGTCGTATTGTTCTTGCTGACGGCTTAATGGCAGCGGGTGCTACTGGTGCGCCATTAATTATTGATGCAGCAACTTTAACAGGCGCTGCTGTTATGGCAACTGGTGGTGATTATTCGGCATTATTTTCATTAGATAACAACACAGTCGCTAAAGCACAAACCGCCGCGCAAGTAACTGCAGAGCCTTTGTGGCAATTCCCTTTAGAGCCTTGGCATCAAGATAAATGTTCGTCAGTATTTGCTGATACTGCTAATAGCCGTACACAAAAAGGCGGTGGTGCTGGTGGTGCAAGTAATGCAGCTGGCTTTTTATCACGTTTTGTTCCTAATGACGGTGCTGGCTGGTTACATTTTGATTTAGCTGCAGCTTATAACGCGGGTGAGTCAAGTTTATGGGCTGCTGGAGCGACAGGACTGGGTATCGCAACTATTGCCGACTTAATCGCAGGCGAATAGCGTAAAAGCAGTTAATTAGGTATGAAACCTGATTAACTGCTACAAATTGCATAAAATGACTCTGGAGAACAATATAAATGGCGTAACAACAAGGTTGTTTTGAGCTTTACCTTTAAGATTCACTCTCTTCAATACCTTCAACAAACTGATCTGCAGGTAAAATATTAACCGTTTCATGTAACTCAGAATAAACCAGTAATGCGCTACCTTGTTTTAACTGTTGTTCAACCTGCTGAATTTTATCGCTCAGTGCAACATCTTCACTACCGTATTCAGTACCTTCTCTTAGTACAAAGTTTTCAATAATGGCGCTTAACGTTTCTTTAGGTAATGTGTCTAATGGGATAATCATAAGTGTCTCGCAAAAAATTCGGGTACTCGTGCTTCTAGCCAATATTGTGGCCTGAAAGGGTTATTACCACTAATGAAGCCAACATGGCCGCCACGTTCACTGATTTCAAAGTTAACATGTTCAGGTAGTGCGCTAATCGCCGTGGTGTTTTTGTCGCATAAAAAAGGATCATCGCTGGCGTGAATAACTAAACATGGCGTGGTTATATCATTGAGTACATCTCGGCCACTGGCTTGTTGATAATAGTCGTTGGCGTCAATGAAACCATTAATTGGTGCGGTGACCATTTGATCAAAATCACGAATAGAGCGTATGTTGAGTAAGTCTTTTTCATGAATGTTTTTTAGTAAGTTGATGTTGATTTTCTCAACGGTGCTTGCTTTGAGCATATCGACAAGATATTTTTGATATACGCGAGAAAAACCACTATTTATTCTGTCGCAGCAACTTGATAGATCTAACGGCGCGCAAATAACACTAGCGGCTTGGTAAATATTTTCTTTTTGCTCTGCCAAATATCGGGTAAGCACATTACCACCAAGTGAAAAGCCAACAATGGCCTTTTTAGCTTGAGGGTAAGTATTGGCAAGGTGTTGGCTAAAAAAGTCGACATCACACGTTTGGCCACTGTGATAAGACTTCGCCATACGATTTGGCCGACCGCTACAACCGCGAAAATGCATTAATACGCCGATCCAACCTTTGGCTTTAATTGCCGATAACATGCCTCTAGCATAATGACTATTTTTTGAGCCTTCTAACCCATGTAAAACAGCGACTATTGGACGTTGGCAAGCCGGACTGACTTTTTCTGTCCATGCTAAATCTACAAAATCTCCATCGGGCAACTCTAGGGTTTCATCACTGGTATCTAAGGTATGGTGGCGTCGTAGAAATTTTGCCGCCATGGTTTGCACATGACCGTTTTTTAGCCACCAGGCTGGAGAGAAAGAACTTTTGCTAAACATAACCTAATAAATACTGAACAATACAAAAGCTTATTGTACGTTAAAACAACATTGATGCACACACTAAGAAGTTAGCACTATTTATTAATGGTACTTTCGCAAGGTAACGTTTCTAGTAGTAACGGCCAAAACATCGGCTGATAACTTAGTTTATATTTTACAATAAGAGTAATTAACTACAGTGGTAAATTACTCTTCATCTTCGTTAATGTTTTTCAAAAAGTAATAAATATAAAAAGCACCAATGCCTAAAAGTACAGCTAAACCAATAAAAGCCGAAAGCACAACAGGGTCATTCAGAAGCATATCCATAATGTTCATAACTCACTCCAATAAGCGTTAAATACGTAAACAACATAGGCACATATTGTAAATAACAAGTAATTAACACTTATTGATTTAGATCACAGTCATATTCACTTTATTAAATTGGAGATAAATATCATTGAACTTGCCACACATGATTAAATAAGTATTTCTATACCAATTGGCAATACTAGAACTACTGCCGCTGCATAAGCAAAGCGTTGACGCAATAAACTGGTGTGAGGCTGCATTGGTAAACCAAAACACGGTCGGAGAATATTGATGCGCTTTATGATTTCAAAACTGACAAAACAACAGACGATAGTTGCTGATATCAACGATATAGCTTCTATCGTCGCGCTTAGACTTAATCTAGAAAGGTTATAGCCAATAACTACGATAAAGCTTTGATGCAGGATATAAAAAGGGTAAACCGCTTCATTAAGGTAGCTCAATTGTTTTGACTTTTTATTTAGCATTTTATGAGCAATAGCAAACAGAGCAAGCACGCCTAATATGCGCAATAGGCTGTAAATAAACATACCAAGCATTAGTAACCATGACTCATGACTGTCTGGAGCACTCAATTCAACTAACCAAACTTGATTATAAAAGAATATAAAGCTGATATAGGCAATGGCGAAGCTACATAGTAGCCAGCATATATTGTTGCTTACTCGTTGCCAAAAGTTTGGTTGCCAGCCAATTAAGTAGCCATAAACCATAAAGGTAAAACCTAATGGGTAGCGTACTTGTTCCATAGACCAATTAATTTGAATGATAAATATCGGTAAAGTTGCCAATAAAATGGCAATTACGCCGTATTGCTTGAATAACCAGTTAATGCCGTTTTCTATTTTGGTTGAATTGAGTAAAGGTAATAAACACAGTATCACTAGTGAGTACTGCCATAAGGAGCGAAGAAACCAAAGGTGGTTAACATCAATATGAGGCCAAATACCGGACTGATATTTATCAAAAACACCATTACCATCGCTGAAAAACACTTTTAAAAACTGCCAGTAACTCATATTGAGATCGCCATTATTGGTCATTTCAACGTAAAGTTGCGGCGGCACAACAATCAGTATGCCGAATAATAACGGCAGCAATATGCGTAAAGATCGCATACTAATAAAACGCCAGATGGAAACTTTGGCGATAATAAAACGAATAGCAATACCCGCAATAAGCCAAAGTAGTGCCATACGCCAAGGCTCTACTATCAACATAATATTTTCAAGAAATGGTGATCTATGTTGGCTTTTTACATGCCAGCCCCAATTCTCCACGTAAAACATACCGCAATGAAATAAAATTAATAAACCAAAGGCAATAACCCTTAACCAGTCAAGGTCATACCTTCTTTCAGGCATATGTTTTTGGTCTGGAATAAAAAGTTTTGCAATTGTAGTCATGAACATTTTTGACATAAGTGTTAACGTTTGGTCGGCTTGTGATGTTGATATCTTCGCTGCTACACTGAATAAGTGCATGACATAAAGGCTGTAAAAACAATAGGTAGGGATAAGTGGTGGAATACAGGGATAAACATTATTGCTTTGAGATGAAATATCATGAGTAGGCTAGAGCATTTTCAAAAGTATAAATTTCGCTACGAAGCTGCGGTGCTTTTTATCTACTTTTTTATTAATAATTCTCTGCATGCAACGTCGGTAATAATGGAAGCTAAACGTAAGGGTTCAGAGTTACCATTTGAATTATGGGAACCCTTCGTTTGGGAGTACTCAAGTGCGATTAGTGTCTTACTGTTATTTCCCTTGATGGTGGTATTACTGCGACGTTTACCTTTTAGTTGGCAATCGATAAAGCGTTCTATTTTTCTCTATTTTCTCGCGTCAATCATTTTTTCACTATTACATGTCGGCATAATGGTCGCTATTCGAAAATTAAGTTACTTTTTAGTGCAGCGGAATTACGACTTTGGTGATCTTTGGTATGAGCTATTTTATGAATACCGTAAAGACTTATGGGCCTTTATCTTTTTTATTGGCGTAATTAAAGCCTATGAATTTATTTTGAACCGACTTGCTGGCGAAGCTAACCCTATTGCACAGGGAGAAGACAATAATGAAAATCAAAGTGTCGCCAACGATATTGATAGACTGCTAGTTAAAAAGCTAGGTAAAGAGTTTATTATCAAAATTACTGATGTTGAGTGGCTAGAATCATCAGGTAATTATGTCAATTTACATATCGCTGGACGCATTTATCCAACAAGGGCAACGTTGACACAACTAAGTGAACAAATTAGCACTAAAGGCTTTTGCCGCATCCATCGCTCACATGCGATAAACCTCAATTGTGTTGAATCTATAACGCCATTAAGTAGTGGTGATAGCGAAGTTAAGCTCAATAACGGTAAAGTGCTAAACCTGTCGCGGCGCTATAAAGAAAGCTTTAAAGCTCAGCTTGCTCAGTGATGTTTTTACTTGTCGGCAATAACGTTACGAGTATTTTTTTAATTTTATCTCTTGTTGCTTGATAATTTTTTGATGAATAGCATCGGCTTTTTCTCTAGCCACTTTAATTTGCTCTATGGTGAGTTTGTTTTCATCCATACCACGGCTTTTTTCTGCCATCTTGTAACCATTTTTTGCGGCGATAATATTCCAGATGTAGGACATTTCGGTGCTTTTCGGTACGCCTTTACCTTCAAAATACATTAAGGCAAGGTTGAATTGTGCCAACGCATAATTTTGGTCTGCGGCTTTTTGGTACCAACGTGATGCTTGTAAATAGTTACGTTTTACACCGTCGCCGTTATAAAGCATTACGCCTAAATTAAATTGTGCACGAGGCAAATCTTTATCAGCGGCTTTTTCCATGAGTGCGAAAGCGGTTTTTAAATCTTTTTTGGTTATTTTGCCTTCGCTGTAGAGCAGAGATAGGTCAAATAAAGCTTCAGAATAATTTTGTGATGCAGCTAAGTTAAATAGCTCCATTGCTTTTTTAGCATTCTTAATCACACCATAGCCATTCAAATACATGACGCCCATTTGATATTGAGCTGGCGCGTATTCTTGTGCCACTAATGGCTCAAATTCAGCAATAGCAGCTCTAAATTCACCACGATTTAATTCATAGATGCCAAGATCAAGGTCGGCACTAACAGCTGAATGACTGGCGAATAGGGCTATGCTCAATATTGCTAAGGTTAATTTTTTCATCATAATGTCCTATATATGTGTTGTCGCTGTTATTAAAGCGACAAAGTACCTTAAGTTAAGTGTAGCAATAAATTTATAATGCTTGCGACATTATCTCTTCTATTTGCTCTTCTAAATCGAGCCACTCCATTTCATGTTCTTCGATTGCTTGAGTTAATTTAGCTTGCTGCTTCAATAGAGTGGTCAACTCAGCTTTGTGTTCAGCTTGGTATATTTCGCTATCCGCCAACCTAGCTTCAACTTCGCTTAATTCGTTTTGTCCTTTTTGCACTAACTTTTCAAACTTGTCTGCTTGCTTACGCAGTGGTGAAGCTTTCTTGCGCAGCTCTGCTTGTTCTTTACGTTGTTGCTTTTTATCAACTTGCGGCTCACTAACGACTTTGTTTGCTTTTACGGTTTGTTTTTTATCGTCATTTAGCCATTGTTGGTAATCATCAATGTCGCCATCAAAGTCAGTTACACGGCCGTTAGCGACTAAGTAAAATTCATCAACACACGACTCTAATAAGTAGCGGTCATGGGCAATAAGAATAATTGCTCCATCAAAGTCTTGTAACGCTAATACTAATGCTTGGCGCATTTCTAAATCAAGGTGGTTGGTTGGCTCATCTAGTAGTAACAGCTGCGGTTTTTCTAACACAATAAGTGCTAATACTAAGCGCGCTTTTTCACCACCAGACATCGTGCCTACTTTGTCTAATGCTTGGTCACCACTAAAACCAAAACGACCTAAAAAACTTCTTGCTTGTAGTTCAGTTAAGTCGGGTTTTGCACGTGTAATGTGCTCAATGGCGCTACTAGGCAAATGAAGTTGCTCTAGTTGATGTTGAGAAAAGTAACCCACTTTAAGCTCTTGCGCGCAATAGCGTTGACCTTGTAGCAGTGTTAAATCTCCTGCGAGAGACTTTATTAAAGTTGATTTACCAGCACCATTTCGACCGAGTAAACCGATGCGGCTACCAGGTACTAACGTCATCTCTACGTTTTCTAGAATAATGGCTTCATCGTTATAACCACATTGGCTTTCGGTCAGTGACAACAATGGGTAAGGCAAGGTTTCAGGTTGCTCAAAACTGAAAGTAAATTGGCTATCAACATGCGCAGGCGCTAAGTCAGGCAGCTTTTGTAAACGTTTTAAACGACTTTGTGCTTGTTTCGCTTTACTCGCCTTGGCGCGAAAACGATCAACAAAAGAGGTTAAGTGCGCGACTTCTTTTTGTTGTTTTTGAAACTGAGCGTCTTGCTGCGCTAAATGTTCTGCACGCTGGCGTTCAAAGGCTGAGTAATTACCCGAGTATAATTTCGCGCCTTGTTGTTCGATATGTAAAATTTGACCAATGACATCATCTAGAAAGTCACGATCATGTGATATCAATACCAAAGTACCTGTAAAGCGTTTTAGCCAGCGTTGTAGCCAAATTACGGCATCTAAATCTAAATGGTTTGTCGGTTCATCAAGTAGTAATAAATCAGCACGACTAATCAAGGCTTGCGCTAAGTTTAAACGCATACGCCAACCACCAGAGAAGGATTTGACTGGGTTTGCTAATTGCTCTTGTAAAAAGCCTAAGCCGTGCAATAACTCAGCAGCACGAGCAGGTAAACTATAGCCGTTGATAACATCTATTTGATTGATAATAGTCGCTTCAAGAGTACCGTTGTCGTCAATACGAGCTTGTTCTAGTTTTGCTTCTAGCTGGCGATATTCTATATCACCATCAATAACATAATCTAACGCGGACTGTTCTAAGGCTGGAGTTTCCTGTTTAACCGTGGCAATTTTCCAGCTTGCTGGCATGGTAAGGTTACCTAAGTCAGGCGGCAAGGTACCAAGCAAACTGGCGAATAAAGATGATTTTCCACAACCATTTGCCCCAACAAGCCCAACCTTATGATTTGGATGAATGGTAAAACTTGATGATTTTATGAGGTATTTTGCGCCTCGGGCTAAACTTAAATCTGTGGCTGTGATCATTTATCGCTACTCTTTTTAATGCAAGGCGCTATTGTCGCTTTTCCTTGGGGGGTTGTTCAAGGTAAAATAAGACTAGTAGGCAGTTATCTTGCCTTTCTTATCTGAAAATTAACTGAAAACTGAGTAAAAAGTGAAAAAAAGATTTATAGCCGGTGCAACTTGCCCAAAATGTAAGGCAATGGACACGATGGCTTTAACGAAAGAAAATGATGTTGAGACGGTAACTTGTGTAAATTGTGGCGAGCAAATGTCGCAAACGGAAGAACATGTAGCGCAGGAAGTGAGACCAAATGAACAAGTTATTGGTATTTTTAAGCAAGAATAATCAGCAATTATTTTAAGCTAAACAAAAGAGTTTTTTGTTTAGCTTAATTTCGTCATTAGCTAATCGCCCAAGTTGTTTGCGCTACTTATTGCTAATAATGTGGTGGTGGCGGTTCTATTTCTTCTTTACCTTGTGGCGAAGCCGCATTTTCTTTAAGTCGGTTAGCAATGACATTAAGTTGTTGCTTAAGCTCTGCTATTTCGCTTTGGTGTACCGACAGTTCATGGTTGAGCTGTTCAATAACATCATCTTGAAAGGCATTACGGGTTTCAAGCGACTCTATCGCTTGTTCTATCTCACTAACTGATTTCACTATTTATTTACCTGCCATAATTCGGCGTATCCTGAAGAGCTTTCGGTGATTACGCGCTCATTATCCCTAAAAGCAGCACTATACACAACCGCTCCTGCAGGACGAATATCTTCACGCGGTGTTACACGCCAACTTGTTAAGCGCTCACCTGTAGCAATAGCCCAAATACTGACTTTACGTGAAGGAGCGCCCGTAAGCAGTGTGGTGCCGTCAGGAGAAAATTGCACGGAACTAAAGACTTCTTGGCGATTAAAATACTTAAGTTGAGAGACTAATTTACCGGTTTTTAAATCCCAAATATTTGCTGATTTTTTACTGTCAGCAGTAAAAGCGTATCTACCTTTAGGATCTAGCGCTACCATAGTAACTCGGCTAGGGTGATTGAAACGATAAATGACTTGTCCTGATTGAGTATCCCAAACGTAAGCGACAAAATCATTAGAGCCGGAAATAGCGACTCTGCCATTAGGCATCATATCTACAGCATTAATTTTTTCTTGGTGACCGAGAAATTCTAATCGTCTGCCATTATCAGTCGTAATATGAATAACTTTGCCATTACTTTGACCGACTAATAAATAATTGCCATTGTTGGCAACGGCAATATCGCGAATGTTTGATTCACTAATCGACCAAAAGCCTTCTGACTTACCATTATCTATATTCCACAAAGAAAAGTCATTTCGATTAGCAATCAGGGCATGGCTATTATTATCGGCAATATCGGCAAGTAGTACTAAGTTATCGGCGCTACTTTGCTGTTGCGACCAACTATACTTTAAGGCGTTTTCATCAAGGTCCCAAAGGCTAACACCATGATGTATTGATGAGACAACACTGTATTTGCCATCATTAGAAATGTTGGCGGCATAAGCGCCTTCAACTGCGTGTTGCCACCTTTGTTCAGGTGCTTGGCCGCTAGGCTGACAAGCCGATAGTAATGTTATTAAAAACAGAAGCTTGAGTGCTCGATTAGTTAAGTTACATTTCAGCAAAATATTAATACTTTTTTCTTGTCTCATTTATCGTTAGTATAAGCCGCATTGTTTCACAATTCACACATATTTAATGACTTAGCGGGAATTTCCGCCTGAGTAGTATAACGGAGATGTAAATGAAATTTTTTAAACCGACTGTAGTCGCCATTGCTTTATTGTCTGTAATGGGTTGTCAAGAACCAGCAAAACAAGAAGAAAAAGCAGTTGTACTTGATACTGAAATACAAAAACAAGCCTACGGTTTAGGTGCGTCAATTGGTATGTACATGGAACGCAATTTAGAAGAGCACAATAAAATGGGCTTAACGTTAGATAAGTCACTTATTATTCGTGGTTTCACTGATAGCATGGACGGCAAGTCGCTAATTGAGAAAGAAGATATTCAAGCGTTATTGATGAACTTAGATCAAGCGATGAAAGCGAAACAACAAGAACAAGCATCAGTAAGTGCAGAAGCTAGCTTAGCTGAAGGTCAAAAATTCTTAGACGAAAATGCTAAGAAAGATGGTGTTAAAGTGACTGATTCAGGTATTCAATATGAAGTATTGACTGCAGCTGAAGGTGATAAGCCTGCTGCTACAGATACTGTTAAAGTACACTACAAGGGTACGTTCTTAAATGGCGAAACATTTGATAGTTCATATGACCGTGGTGAGCCAGCAGTATTCCCTCTTAACCGTGTAATTTCTGGTTGGACTGAAGGTGTTCAGTTAATGTCAGTTGGATCTAAATTTAAATTTACTATCCCTTCTGATTTAGCTTACGGACCAAACGGCAACCCGCCACGCATCCCTGGGAACTCAGTACTTCAATTTGAAATTGAATTACTTGAAGTTCAAAAGCCAGAAGCGGCAGCTCAAGTCGGTGATAAGTAAAGCCTAATTTTATAATGCCTTTACTCGGTATATAAATTTCAAAAGCCAACTTTATCGTTGGCTTTTTTGTTTCTAATAGTTTTCGATTACGTCATTTGAACTACGTAGAAATAGGCTTTAATAGCGCTGCTGTAGCATTTTGCTTATCCCGAACTCAGATTACTTACTTTTCGTTAGTCATCAAATGCTCAACATATTCGGCAATGGCTAAGCTAGAGGTTAGCCCTGGGGAGTCTATGCCAAACAGGTTAATGAGTCCTGCTACGTTGTGCTGTTTTACCGTTTGAATACAGAAATCTTTAAAGCCTTCGTTAGGGCCTTGTAATTTAGGTCGAATACCTGCGTAGTCAGGAATTAGCTTATTACTATCTATATCAGGAAAATACTTACTAATTGCTGTAACAAATTTTCTTTTTAATGTTTCTGCTACTTGGTAATCAATATCTTCAATATATTGAGTATCGGGACCAAACTTTAATTGCCCAGCGGTGTTTAAAGATGCATGAATACCTAAACCATTCGCTTCAGGTATAGGATAAATAAGTTGGTTAAAAGGACTTTTTCCCTGATAACTAAAGTAATGTCCGCGACAGTAATGTAATTGAGGTATTTTTGATATTGGCATATCGTTAATAGCTGTAGCGACTTTTGTGGCATATAAGCCGGCGCAATTAATAACATGCTGGCATTGAAGTGTGCTCGTTTCACCTTGGCTATCTAATACAACTGCTAACCCTGATTTATTCGCTGTTGCCGAGACAAAACAAGTTTGAGCAACAAATAGCGCGCCGTTGTGTTCGGTATCGGCAAGTAAGCTCTGCATATAACTGTGAACATCAATAATGCCTGTTGACGGTGAAAGTAATGCTGCAGTTGCCGCTAATGCGGGGGTAGACTCTTGTAGCTGTTCTTTGCTTTGCCAGACAAGATCGTCAACACCGTTCAATCTTGCTTGTTTTAACGTTTCTGCTAAATAGCTTTCTTCTTGCTTGCCATGTGCAACTAATAATTTGCCAACTTTTTTGTGAGGAATGTGACGTTGCTGGCAATATTGATAAAGTAATTGTTTACCACGTACGCAGAGCTTTGCTTTTAAGCTGTTTTGCGGGTAGTAAATACCAGCGTGGATCACTTCGCTATTGCGGCTACTGGTTTCTTCACCAAAAGTTGAGTTTTTATCTACCAATAGAACATTTGAATATTGTTGGCTTAATCGAGCCGCTATTGCTAAACCAACCACACCTGCGCCAACGATTAATGCATCAACATTGTCCATACTCACAGTCCCTAATAAAGCGTTTGATATTAACTATATATACCATAAATATGCATGTCACATATTGCTCATCAGGTTCATTTGTTTGGCTTTATGTTGTCTCAACAGATTGTTGCGCTATTTCTAATTGTAAAATACCCAATGGAAGTTGCTGAATTAACACTTGTGAACCTAGATAAATTATCCAATTAATATGGCTAACAATTGGAAAATAGCCTTGCCCGTGATTACCAAAAATCCAAAACTGGCCAATTACAGCGTCAGCAACCATTGCGAGAACAAGCCCTAATGCTGCCAACCAAATACGAATAGGAACTTGGCGCCATGATAGTGATTTAAGCAACCATATTGCTGATACGGCCAATATACTGACCAACACAGAGTAAGATGCCGTAATAATGGTTAGTAGGGCACTGCTACCAGCAATATGCATATCGTTATAGGTATACAGCGCAATAGTCGTAGCTATTAACGCGCTAGTAAGCATAAAGCTTTTTGAAAAGCCTTTGAGCGTGGCTAAGTATGTAATGGCAGCCGCAATAATAAGGTAGCCAGGAAAAAAGAATATAACTGAAGCAGCTAAGTAGCTGTGCTTTATTACGTCATCATACTCATAGAACTGTTGGAGAAAATTTCGATTAACAACGTCGCCGAAAAAACAAAGTATTAGAGAGTATAAGCACAGCCGGCTTAGTAAAAATGCTAATGAACTTTGTTGTTGGGAGATAAAGCGCATTATGGCAATTGAATTGATGATAACTAACAGCATAGTCATGAGCTCGACAGCACCAAATATAATACGTTCTTGGTTAGTGTGCATAACACCGAAAATACCGAAAATGGCTAATAAACTTTGTATTACAGCTGTTAGCCATAAAATAACGGCAACTTTACTAAAGCGATTCAGTATTTGGTCAGTAGGCATAATGTTTTCAACTTATTTTAGTTATTCATGTTTTAGCGCTTAAAGTACTTTTATCAAAAAAGTAGGAAGGGGCTTATTCATCACTTTATGACGAATTTTATCGCGAACTTAATGGCACTAATAAAATTTAGGCAATAAAAAAGCCTTACCGAAGTAAGGCTTGAAATGCTCGCTGTATGGTCTAGTTTAACTAGCTTCTTTTTATTTATTTCTTTATTTTTATTATTGTTTTTCTGTAACGCGGGACAATTTATAGCAAAGGCTTTTTCATGGTGCAACAACTTTAATAGAGCATATATTCCACGAACTTATTCGTATATAAAAGTGTTTATGACTCGAAGAAAGCATTGTGAAATGGCTCATTTATTACGATTAAGGCTAAAAATGGAAGTAGCTAAAAGCATACTCGTTATTGAAGGTCGTCGTGAATTGTAAAAAAATGTTATCAATCAAGGTGTAAAGGTGACGCAGAAAAATGCGAAAACGTTGATATTTATTTAGTCACTGGTTTACCACTGTTGTGAAAGTCAATGAAATATAAGGAATAAGTTGTAAAAAATGCTGACACAAGTCTAATTTATGCATATGAAAAAAAATTAAAATAATTTTAAATTTTATTTTGTACTGATGTTTTATTGAGCAAGTTTTAGAGTAACTAGTTTTCTGGTAAGTACTAGATTGAGCAATTGCATTTAAGTATTTTTGTCTTTTGTCACAAAATTTACAAAAATCCAACTAAAAAAGTGCTTTGAATGAGAAGAGCTGACTTAGAATTGATTTGGGACATAGATCAATAAATTTTGAAGTGCTAGAATGCGCCCATATTATAGCGGAGAAGAATTTTCATGACTGAATTAAAAAATGATACTTATTTGCGTGCGTTATTGCGTCAACCTGTTGATTACACCCCTGTTTGGATGATGCGTCAAGCTGGTCGTTATTTACCTGAGTATCGTGAAGTACGTAAAGGTGCTGGCGATTTCATGACAGTTTGTCGTGATGCTGACTTAGCCTGTGAAGTTACTATTCAGCCATTACGTCGTTTTCCGCTTGATGCTGCAATTTTATTCAGCGACATTTTAACTATTCCTGATGCGATGGGTTTAGGGCTTTATTTTGAAACGGGTGAAGGCCCTAAATTTCAACGTCCAATTACTTGTAAAGCTGATGTTGATAAAATTGGTATTCCTGATCCAGAAGGCGAATTGCAATACGTTATGAACGCAGTTCGTACTATTAAGAAAACACTTAACGGTGATGTGCCATTGATTGGTTTTTCTGGTAGCCCGTGGACACTTGCAACATACATGATTGAAGGTGGCAGTTCTAAAGCTTTCACTAAAATCAAAAAAATGATGTTTGCTGAGCCACAAACATTACATTTACTATTAGATAAATTAGCCGACTCGGTAATTTTATACCTTAATGCGCAAATAGCTGCTGGTGCACAATCAGTCATGGTATTTGACACATGGGGTGGTGTACTTTCACCGCGAGATTACAAAGAATTCTCATTACAATACATGGCAAAAATTGTTGACGGACTGACTCGTCATAATGATGGTCGCCAAGTACCAGTAACACTATTCACCAAAAACGGTGGCATGTGGTTAGAAGATATTGCAGCAACAGGTTGTGATGCTGTAGGTCTTGATTGGACTATTGATATTGAGAACGCTAAAGCGCGCGTAGGTGATAAAGTTGCATTACAAGGTAACATGGACCCGTCTATGTTATACGCGCCATTGCCACGTATCGAACAAGAAGTATCTAAAATCTTAACTGGTTTTGGTGAAGGTGGAACAGGCCATGTATTTAACTTGGGCCATGGTATTCATCCTGATGTGAATCCTGAGCATGCTGGACACTTTATTGAGTCAGTACACCGCTTAAGTAAGCCATTTCATAAATAAATTGTAGTTAAAAGTTGGTTGTACGCTCTAGCGTAAGGCCACTTAAATTCTAGATATTAAAGGAGCCTTAGGCTCCTTTTTTTATATTTCCTCATCGCAACTTTCTGGTGTTAATTTGTATAAATAAAGAAAACTCAATTTAAAAACAATGACTAAACTTATGAAATTCATTTAGGTTATCACTATTGCATTTGGTTATTGCTTTTAGATTAAGGTATGCTTGAGACAGAAACTGATTCTTTATGGATATGATCATGACAACTAACACTAAACTTTTATCTGCACTTGTACTTTCCTTATTACTTAGTGCTTGTGGTAGTAGCTCTACTACTGAAGAGGCTAATAATACGGCAAAAGCTGATGAGGAAAAGACACAAGAAGTGACTGAGGATAATACTCAGCAAGAAGCAACAAAGCTTGTTGCTACGCCAATTAGTACTGACGAACTAAAAGGGCACAAAATGGAAGAATTAAAAGATAAATCAAAAGGTGAATTTAGCGGCTGGCAACGAGGTCGTGTACAGTTCTTAAACTTAGAAGGTGGCTTTTACGGCATTATTACTGATTCAGGTAAGAAAATTTTACCGATGAATATGAAAAAAGAATTTGCTCAAAATGGTGCTATTGTTCGAATTAAAGGCAAAGTAAAAAATGTGATGACCATTCAACAGTGGGGCACACCTTTTACTATTACCGAAATTGAATTGATTACCCCAGGTACAAAGGGCAATCCTTTAGAAATGTAGCTGTTAATTATGACAAGTTAGTGGTTGTGTTAATAACGTTAGAACTTTACCGCTATCACTAACTTGTATTTGATATAAGTTGCGATATTCTTTTTCTGTGATGTCTGCGACATCTAAGTCACTTAGTAAAGCCGATAGCTGTGGTGTGGTATTACTATGGCCCACAACCAAAACACTTTCCTTTTTTTGTAATAATTTTTTCGCAAACAATGCTAATTTTGCAGGTGAGTATTGTTCTACAACTAAGCCTTGCTGCTTTGCTGTTGGTGCCGCAGTTGCCATTGTTCTGTTGTACGGTGTGCTATAGACACGCTCAATGTTAACTTTCTCTAATATACTCGCTAATTGCTGCGCTCGTTGCGCACCACAGTCTGTAAGTTTTGGGTCTTTTGACTCACTTTGCTTTTCGGCGTGACGAGTTAAGTAAATAGTAAAGTCATCACTTGCGTGAGTTGTAAATGCTGAGAACAATAAAACTAGTAGTAAACTATATTTCATAATTATCCCTAATATGACATGGTTTAAGCGGCTAAAAATAGCTAAAAGATGGACCTAACGTGAGCAAGGCTAAGTAAAATTACTTTGCCTTGCTCATTTTCAATTAAAATAATCGGTTTAGACCATTTAATGCTGCAACGCGGAATGCTTCAGCCATGGTTGGGTAGTTAAAGGTGGTTTCAACAAAGTATTCAATGGTGTTGCCACCATTGGTTTGTTGCATAATCGCCTGACCAATATGAATGATTTCCGCGGCATTTTCACCAAAACAGTGAATACCTAAGATTTCTTTAGTTTCTCGATGAAAAAGAATTTTCAAAGAGCCTACTAAATTATTTGAAATTTGTGCTCTGGCGAGGTGTTTAAACTGTGCTCTACCCACCTCGTAAGGAATTTTGGCTTCCGTTAACTCTTGCTCAGTTTTACCAACTGAGCTGATTTCAGGAATGGTATAAATACCTGTTGGAATGTCGACGGTAAGTTTAGCTTTACCATTGCCATTAAGCATAGCACTGGCACAAATTCTACCTTGATCAAATGCTGCACTAGCTAAACTTGGGTAACCTATAACATCGCCAACGGCAAAAATACCTTCAACTTCAGTTTCGTAAGCTTCATTAACTTTTAATTGCCCACGGCCATCAGCTTTTAAGCCAGCATTTTCAAGTTTTAAATCAGCCGTGTTGCCTGTTCTACCATTTGCAAATAGTAGACAGTCAGCACGCATTTTTTTACCTGATTCTAAATGTACAATAACCGAGTCTTCACTGGCTTCAACACGTTCTATTTGTTCACCGTGGCGAATAACAACGCCGTTATTCCATAAGTGATAACTTAAAGAGTCTGACATTTCATCATCTAAAAATGACAATAGACGATCACGGGTGTTGATCAAATCAACTTTTACCCCTAAGCCACGAAATATTGACGCATACTCACTGCCAATAACCCCTGCGCCATAAATAATAATATGTCTTGGTGAATGCTCAAGTGACAAAATACTGTCTGAGTCATATACACGTGGATGTGAGAAATCAACATCATCAGGGTGATATGGTCGAGAGCCAGTAGCAATGACTATTTGTTTTGCGGTGATAGTATCGACAGAGCCATCAGTACGTAGTACTTGAATTGTATTTGCATCAACAAATGATGCTTCACCATAAAAGTGTTCAACTTGATTACGGTTATAAAAACCACTACGCAAATTTACTTGCTTGCGAATAACGGCTGATGCATGGCTGAGAATATCTTGAAAAGTTAATTGCTTAGCATTTTGGCCAGCATTAAATAACGGGTTGGAATTATATTCAATTAAACGGCTTACAGATTGTCGTAGTGCTTTTGAAGGGATAGTGCCCCAGTGAGTACAGCCACCGCCAACATTATGATAACGCTCAATAATGGCAACGTGCTTATCGCGTTTTGCCAAGTTCATTGCCGCGCCTTCACCACCAGGACCTGTGCCGATTATAATGGCATCGAAGTCGTAACTTTTAGTGGATTTGTTTGTCGTTTTACTTTGTGCTTGCTTACTCAATGATAAACCCTTTTAATTCCTGCCTTAATGGGAAAATTTTAGCAGGAATTAAAACGGAGGTAACTGTTTTTATGCTAGCTTTTCTACCATATTTTGCCAACTACGTCTTTGTTCGGCTAAAAGTAGCTTAATTTCTTGGTATTGTGTCATTGCATCTGAGTTTTCAACGTCTGCAATAAGTTGGTCACGTTTACTTGCAAGTAAGGCTTTACGAGCAGCATAAAAGGCATTCACCTTATTAATCAGTTCGTCGTACTCTTGTTGTAAACGCTCAAGTAGTTGCTCTGCATCTGGGTGCAATGCAATTTTTTCTTGGCTACGCAGTAATATCATCGACAAGCGTGCTTTTTCAATTTTATCTTCAGGTGTTACGCGTAATTTAGACGTTAGTTTTAAGTGTTCACAACCTTTAATCAACCACTTTGTTGGATCAAACTGCCACCAACGAATGCCATTGCGGTAATCATTTTCAAAAATATGGTGGAAGTTATGGTAACCCTCACCAAAGGTGAAGAAAGCTAAAAAGCCATTATCACGAGCAGTATTTTTTTCAGTGTAAGTTTGCTTACCCCAAATGTGTGCTAATGAATTAATAAAAAATGTTGTGTGATGACTCAATACTAACCTTAAAAAACCAACTAAAAGTAAACTACTGATGACATCGCCATGCCAGAAGCCAAATAATAAAGGTACTCCAATGTTCATTAAAACTGTTAGTAGTAAGTAATGTTTGTGCTGCCAAACCACAATAGGGTCTTTTTGTAGATCGCGAACATTTTCATAGTTACTGTAACGCTCTGGTTGATAATCCCTAATCATCCAACCGATATGCGAATGCCAAAAGCCCATTTTTGCTGAATATGGGTCAACATGGTTTTTATCGACATGTTTATGGTGAATACGGTGATCTGAAGACCAATGTAATGCGCTGTTTTGCAAAGCAAATGCACCACCTAGCGCATAAAGAATACGTAATGACCAATGTGCTTGGTAAGTTTTGTGAGACCATAATCTATGGTAGCCCGCGGTAATTGACATGCCACAGTAAATAAAACAAATAATAGCGACAGTGATTTCAGTTGCGTCAAAACCATGGGTAAAGGCTCGGTAAGGCACGGCTATTGCGGCGAATAAAAAGGTGATACCAAATACAAAAACATTTAGCCAAATTACAGGAGGTTTGTTCATTGATCTTCCATTTAGGGTTAAACACTAAAGTTTCAGTGTACAGATGTACGCTATTTTAACTTCACTTAACGCAGAGTCAAGTGTTGTTTGGCTAATATCGACTTGTCATAAAAAATTCAAACTAGAGACATTTGTCAGTGGTTTATGTCAATTTACTAGCAATGTTAACGGTTTTCAGTATCATACCAGCTTAGTTTTATAGTGAAATAATTACTAGGTGTTAATGGCCATGAGCGGAATTCGAGCGCTACAGAAAGAAAAAACCCGTCGACAATTAATTGATGCAGCATTGGGGCAACTCAGTAGTGAGCGTAGCTTTTCTAGTTTGAGCTTGCGAGAAGTTGCAAAGGAAGCGGGACTAGCGCCAACGTCATTTTATCGCCATTTTAGTGATATGGATGAATTAGGACTAACCTTAGTTGACGAGGCCGGTTTAACCTTACGCCAACTAATGCGTCAGGCAAGACAACGTATCGAAAAAGGTGGTTCAGTTATTCAAATATCGGTACTTACTTTTATGGAGTTTATCGAGAATAACGGTAATATTTTTAGGCTGTTATTACGTGAGCGCTCAGGAACTTCGGCGGCATTTCGTGCTGCAGTAAACCGTGAAATTCGTTATTTTACACTTGAGCTGTGTGATTATTTACAGCAAGCCAATAAATTAGATGCCGAAGTTGCTTATTTACAAGCAAATGCTGCGGTGACTATCGTGTTTAGTGCTGGGTCTGATGCGTTAGATTGTGATAAAAAAGACTTAAAAGAATTAGCACTACGAACAATTAAACAACTAAGGTTTATTGCTCGCGGCGCCTTTGAGTTTGGCCTACGAAACGACGTACGTGTTGAAGCTCGGAAAAAGTCTAAAGTCGAGTCAAAATAACGCCAGTTTCAATATGATGGGTATATGGAAATTGATCGAATAAAGCAAAGTGCTCAATTTTATGGGTTTTGACTAATTCGATCAGGTTGTCGCGTAATGTTTCTGGATTACAAGAAATATAGATAATACGCTCAAATCGACTGATTAACTCGACACTGTCAGGATCAAGACCTGCACGTGGTGGATCAACAAGTACAGTTTGGTATTTATAGCTCGTTAAATCAAAACCTTCTAAACGTCGAAACACTCGCTCGCCGTTCATTGCCTGACTAAAGTCTTCACTGGCCATTCTTACAATGTCGACATTTTCTAAGTTGTTAGCGGCAATATTTACTTGTGCAGACTTTACCGATGATTTTGAAATTTCAGTACCAAGCACTCGATCAAAGTTTTCCGCGAGCGCCATACCAAAATTGCCATTGCCACAATATAACTCTATGAAATCGCCACCAGCATTTTTAGTTGCTTGTTGTGTCCATAACAGCATTTTTTCGTTTACGACGGCATTCGGTTGCGTAAAGCTATTTTCTACTTGTTGATAATGAAACTGTTTGTCGCCTACGGTTAATGTTTCCATTACATAGTCTTTATTAAGTATCACTTTTTGCTTGCGAGCTCGGCCGATAATATCAACAGGAGCAATAGCGCTAAGACGTAACTTTAATTGCTCTGCTTGTTCTATCCACTCATCATCTAACTGCTTATGATAAAGCAAGCTAACCAATACTTCGCCGCTCATTGTCGACAAAAAATCCACTTGAAATAAGCGCTGACGTAAAATTTCTTTATCTCTTATATCGATAAGTAAAGCCGACATAAACTGATTTATTAATGTGCTGGCTACGGGGAAATCATCAACGCGAAATTTTTGCTTAGTCTTGCTATCAAACATAATGTAATACAAGTCATCGCCTTCATGCCAAACTCTAAACTCCGCACGCTGACGGTAGTTAAGTGTAGGAGAAGTAAATATTTCGAATTTTGGTAAATCAAATTGAGCAAAATCTGTAGCAATAGATTGCTGTTTTTCATCAAGTTGCTGCTGATAGTTATCTGGGTGAATGTGGCTAAACATTGAGTTACCTTGTTAATAATGAAGCGGATGACGATACAAAGGCGCCGATTTTAGCGATTGCCCAGTTTTTGTCTACTAATTAGTACCAATATTTTAGGATAAATTGAAGGTGAGAGATAGTTAATGAGCTAGGGCGTGTTGATTAACTATTACTGATATTACTCTTTAACTATTGTAATTGAATAATTTCAATGAGCCTTAGATACAAAAAAGCCCACAGCAGTGGGCTTTAAAGACAGTACGATAAAATTGCTATTCAGCGCCTTTTTCCGGTCGCTCTTTAGCTTCACGCACTTTCAATGTTCTTTGCTGAAATTCACTATCGTTTAATTCCGTTATCGCTTTATCAGCATCTGGTGAAGAAATCTCAACAAAACCAAAACCACGTCTTTTACCTGTGTGTTTGTCTTTCATTAATCTTACAGATTGAACTTGTCCGTATTCTGAAAACAATTCTCTAACTGCCGCTTCATTTGCTCTATACGGTAAATTACCAACATATAATGTTGTAATGTTTGCTTCGGCTTCTTGGCTAACGCTTTTAGCTTTGCCAACAAGAGGGGCAACAAATGCACAAACAAACGCTACTACCGCAACACTTATATTACTTAATTCAAATGCATTGCCAGCTAGAAAGTAAACGGCAATAGCAAATACCAACGCTACAATTAGCGTTAATGCTTGAGGAGACTTCATAATGGATACCTAATTATTATTTTATAAAAAACTTAAATTGCAATTCTATGTTACCCACCTTTTAGTAATGTGCAACTATAAGTGCAATTTTTATTCAATTTAATCAGATAAATACCTTTGATGCCTTTACAGGCTAATCTCAGTGATAAATTTCGCCATAATTTCTCTTTTATCCTTACTATATAATAGCCAGATTAAAAGGTATTTAATGCAATAAGTAGTTTGTATAGGTAATGACTATTTTAAGTCCAGGTGAATCTTATATGTAGTTATAAGCCCAATTCTTAATAAATAGCGTGTTTAAAATGCTATTTGTATAATTAAAAAGCAAACAAACCTATTTAAGCAAATAAATTGTATTTAACGGTTGACGTACCGCGAAAAATCGCCATAATGCGCTCCACTTCTTCGGGGCAGCCCAAGAAGCTTGTTTTAAAGAGTTAACTCTTTCGGTTTCGGCCAAAGCAGCTGACTTAACGTTTTAAAACGGTCTGTTTTGAAAGTTGAAAAAACTTTTAAAATAAATCAAATAAACATTGACTTTAAAATGCGGGCGCGTATTATACGCATCCTGCTTCAGGCAAGGCCTGCAGCAACGAAACAGAGCGAATGAGATTTTGTTTCGGTTAACTCATCGAGTTAACGTTCTTTAACAATTA